>Ga0299915_10000284_pt1 | contig 40273 bp, 39 predicted proteins | sample RVTome_13_FD_200263 | JGI IMG/M metagenome (GOLD analysis project Ga0299915, IMG submission 200263) | Soil microbial communities from uranium-contaminated site in the Upper Colorado River Basin, Wyoming, United States - RVT92D227 (version 2) ...
GTGCAGACCGGCCGCACGCTGTACCTGCTCGACGAGCCGACGACCGGACTCCACTTCGGCGACGTCAAGAAGCTGCTCGAGGTGCTGAACCGGCTCGTCGCCAACGGCAACACGGTCCTCGTCATCGAGCACAACCTCGACGTCATCAAGACCTCGGACTGGGTCATCGACATGGGCCCCGAGGGCGGCGCGGCCGGTGGTGAGGTGATCGCGGTCGGCACCCCCGAGCAGGTCGCGCAGGTCGCGCAGAGCTACACCGGACAGTTCCTCAAGCCGCTCCTCGAGCGTGGGCGCAAGCGGGGCCCGGCAAGCTCGCGCGCAATGCAACGGGCCGCCCCGCCGCCGGCGTGACGGATCTGTAGCCGGTCACGACCCACCGGGTGCGGCTTGTCCGGCATCGTCCGCACACCGGACAGCGTGACCGCCCATCGCCCATCGGACTTCGCGGACACGCGTCCGCGAGGTTCCAGCGGCTTACCATTGGCATGGTCGCTGCTCGCGGATTGCGGCACATTGAAAGGGCCGGTCATGGACGCAGCCACCGAACAGCTGATCCGGAGCATGTGGAGCGACCTGTCCACCGCGAACCGCGCGCTGTCGACCCGGCTCGAGGAGACCAGTGCTCGACTCGGTCAGACCAACGTCGAGCTCGCCGCGATGAACGGCAACCTGGTCACCCGTCTCGATCAGACGAACGCCCGCATCGACCAGACCAACGTGCAGCTGGCCATGATGAACCACGCGCTGTCGACCCGGATCGATCAGACCAACGTCCGGATCGACGCGCTCGACCACAAGTTCGATGCGCTCGACCACAAGGTCGATGCGCTCGACCACCGCATCGACTTGATGGACGAACGCGTCAGGTCCTCATGAAAACGAGTGTCGAGCAGGCGGACTGACGCTCGGGCTTGAACGTCGTGTGGTTCACAGCGGGTCTCGCCTACAGCTCGGCGGCCGTGAACGCCAGCACCTGATCGATCGACTCGGCACCGGTCGCGAGCATCACCAGGCGATCGAAGCCGAGCGCGATCCCCGCCGACGGGGGCAGGCCCTCCGCGAGCGCGGCGAGCAGCTTGTGGTCGATCGGGTAGACCGCCCTGCCCCGCTCGCGACGGATCCGCTGGTCCTCCTCGAACCGCGCGCGCTGCTCGACCGGATCCGTCAGCTCGTCGAACGCGTTCGCGAGCTCGAGGCCACCGACATAGGCCTCGAAGCGGAGTGCGGTGCGCGGATCGTCGGTGCGCCGGCGCGCGAGCGCGGCGAGCGGCGCGGGCCAGTCCTCGAGGATCAACGGGCGATCGAGCGCGGCGATCGCGGGCTCGACGCGGGCGAGGAATGCCGCGAAGAACGCGTCGTCCCACGCGGTGGCGTCGGCGACGTCGATGCCGGCGGCACGAACCGCCGCGACGAGCGTGGCGGCCGGCTCGTCACCCGCGACCTCGACGTTCGCCCATCGTCGCATCGCGTCGCGCACCGTCATCCGGGGCCACGGCGGGGTGACGTCGATCGATCGCGTCCCGACGCGAGCGATCGACTGCCCGCTCACGGCGCGCACGACCTGCTCGACGAGCTCCTCGGTGTCGCGCACGATCGCGTCGAGCTCGGCGTAGCCGCGATACCACTCGACCATCGTGAACTCGCTCGCGTGGTGCGGGCCGTGCTCGCCGGCACGGAAGCACTTGCAGACCTGATAGATCCGCTCGAAGCCGCCCACGAGCAGGCGCTTCATCTGATACTCGGGCGACGTGATCAGGTAGCCGGCACCCGCGGCCACGGCATCGAGGTGGATCTCGAGGCCGGGGCTCGGCACGAGGAGCGGCGTCTCGACCTCGACGAAGTCGCGCGCGGCGAAGCACGAGCGCATCGCGGCGAGCGCCACCGCCCGCTGCTGGAGCATCGTCATCCGCGACCGCGGCAGCCGCGCCACCTCGGTCTGCGGCCCCGGATACGGCGGGCCAGCGTACGAGCGCACGCAGCGCGCACGGCCCGCGATCTCGCGTACGCCGAACCCGATCGAGCGGCTGCGCTCGATCGTCACCAGATCCCCCGGGTGCCAGCCGGGCTCCGCCGGGACGCGCACGTCGTGCCGCTCGCCGCGGATCACGGCGACCTCGCCGTCGATCGCCAGTACGCGGCCGTCCACCGAGCGCGCTACTTGTTCACGCGCTCGACGTACTCGTGCGTGCGTGTATCGACCTTGATGATATCGCCGACGCGGATGAACAGCGGGACGCCCACCGTGGCACCGGTCTCGAGCGTGGCCGGCTTCTGGACGTTGCCGCTCGTATCGCCGCGGACGCCGGGCTCGGAGGCCGTGACCTCGAGGAACACGAAGGTCGGCAGCGACACGTCGACCGCGCGCTCGTTGAAGAACAGGACCGTCACCGGCAGGTTGTCCTTCATCAGATCGACCGACTCGCCGATCAGGTCCGCGCTGACGGTGACCTGCTCGTAGTTCGTCTGATCCATGAACACGAGATCTCCGCCCTCTTTGTAGAGGTACTGCATGTCGCGCTGGTCGACGTTGGCAGGCTCGAGCTTCTCGCCCGAGCGGATGTTTCGTTCGAAGGTGTCTCCGCTGAGCAAGTTCTTGAACTTGGTCCGGGTGAACGCCGCGCCCTTGCCGGGCTTCACGAACTGGAACTCGGTGATGGTGTACGGCTTCCCATCGATGAGTACCTTGAGGCCCTTGCGGATATCGGACGTGTCGTACATGACACAGGACGTTTACCCCGTGCCCGTCGGGGCTGTCAAACCAATCTCCGTCGAGGCGGAGCAAGAACGACGTGCGTGATGGCTTGCCGCAAGGCTTGCGCTGCGCGATACCCACCGCGATGGACGCTTCGGCGCACTATCGGCACCTGGCCACGCTCGGCCGCGACGAGTTCCTCGCGGCTGCGGCGCCCGCGGCGCTCGTGCGCCATCGCACCGAGGACCCCCTCGCCACGAGCGGGGAGCGCACCCTCACGCTCGATGAGTCCGTGGATGACGAGACGCTGCAGCACGGCAGGTACAACGTGAGCGACGTCGAGATGGAGGTCTATCCGCTCGCCAAGAAGGCCGGTGCCTCGTTCGCGGATCGCATCACGATCGGCCGTACCGGCAACAACGACGTCGTGATCAACGATCACTCGGTCTCGCGCCTCCACGCGTACGTGCGGTTCCAGGACGGCGGCTGGTTCGTGGCGGATGCCGGCTCGAAGAACGGGAGCTGGCTACGCGGCGACAAGCTCGAGCCACGGCGCGAGCGGCCGTTATCCTCCCGGATCGTGCTGCGACTCGGCGATGTCGATCTGACCTTTTATCTCGCGGCGGACCTGTTCGCCGTGCTCGGTGGTGGCATGTGAGCGTCGACAAGTGGGACCAACGGTTGCTGTGCCCCGATGGGGCCTGTATCGGCGTGATCGGGCCGGACGGGACGTGCAAGACGTGCGGGCGGGTTGCCCCGAACTGGGGCGAGGAGCGCAAGCGCGGGCTCGTGACCGCCGCCGTCGACGAGGACGACGAAGCCGAAGCTGAAGTCCAGGCTGACGCCGCAGACGACTCGATCGCACCGTCGGCACCTGCGGTGATCGGCAAGGTGGGCTGGACCGCGCGCCAGCTGTGTACGGATGGCGCGTGCATCGGACTGGTCGGGTCCGACGGCAAGTGCAAGGTGTGCGGGAGGCTCGCGGGCGCGGCCGTGCACGGCGAGCCGGAAGACGAGGACGACGAGGACGACGAGGACGACGAGGACGACGATCCGGATCGTGACGAAGTCGACGATGACGACGAGGAGGATGACGAGGACGACGAGGACGACGAGGACGACGAGGACGACGAGGACGAAACCGACGATGAGCGCGACGGAGTCGACAAGGACGACGACGAAGAAGACGAAAACGAAGAAGACGACGAAGACGACGAAGACGACGAAGACGAAGACGAAGACGAAGACGAAGACGAAGACGAAGACGAAGAAGACGACGCCAAGAAGCCCGCACGCGATGCGACCGCGCAGCTCGCACCCGTATCGAGCTCCGCCGGCGACGACCTCGACGAGCGGAAGCTCTGCCCCGACGGGGCGTGTGTCGGCGTGATCGCGCCAGACGGCAAGTGCAAGATCTGCGGGAAAGCCGCTGCATGACCCCGACGCGCGCGACGCTCGTCGGCGCGGGCGGCCTGGGCGGTCCGATCGCGATCGCGCTCGGCGCGGCGGGCATCGAGCTGACGATCGTCGATCACGACGTCGTCGAGCTCTCGAACCTCCACCGCCAGATCCAGTTCACCGACGCGGACCTCGGACGTCCGAAGGCCGCTCGCCTCGCCGACCTCGTGGTGGCGCGCGGCGGCACCGCGCGTGCCGTGACGGCCCGCTGGCGCCCCGAGGACGAGGAGGTCCACACGATCGACTCCGACCTCGTCGTCGACGCGACCGACGATCCGGAGACGAAGTTCGCGGTCGCCGACTGGGCCGTCGAGAACGGCCGCCAGTACGTGATCGCCGCGGCACTGCGCTACGGCGGCAACGTGATGGCCGGCGCGCCGGGAGTCGCGTGCTACCGCTGCCTGTTCGAGGAGCCGGCCGAGGTTCCGAGCTGCGCGGATGCCGGCGTGCTCGGGCCGGTCGTCGGTGCGATCGGCGGGCTCGCGGCGGCGCTCGCGCTCGGGCTCGTGCGCGGCGACCGCACGTTCGCCGGCGCCCTGCTCGCCTTCGATGATCTGCGGGTGGTCGCCGAGCCTCGCATCGTACGATTCGCGCCGCGCCTCGGCTGTTCGGCTTGCGCGCGCGCTCCGATCTCACCCCATGTGACGCCGATCCGCGTCGCGAAAGGCAGCTGATGCCGAGTATCCGAGTCCCCAGCGCGCTCCGTAGCTTCACGAATGGCAACTCCGATATCGAGACCACCGCCACGACCGTGCGCGACGCGATCGCCGACCTCGATCGCCGTCACCCCGGGATCGCCGCGCGCGTCCTCGACGGCAGCGGCGCCGTGAAGCCCTTCATCCGGATCTTCGTGGGCTCCGAGGACATCGGCGCGCTCGCCGGCCTCGACACCAAGCTCGGCGAGCGCGACGAGGTCGCGATCATCCCCGCGATCGCCGGAGGCTCGCGTGCGTGACGACCAGGTGAGGCGCTATGCGCGTCACATCCTGCTACCGGATCTCGGCGGCCTCGGTCAGACCGCGCTCCTCGGGTCGGCGGCCCGAATCGACCTCCGCGACGACGATCCCGGCGCGCTGATCGCGGCGATCTACCTCGCGGCCGGCGGGGTCGGCACGATCGTGCCACGTGGCGCGACGCCGGCGCAGCTCGCGCGGCTCAGGACCTACGGTCCCGACACCAAGCTCGACACCACGGACGCAGCCGAAGCCCGCGACGTCCCGCTGCCAGCGAGACGTCCCTGGTGGCCGTCTGCCGAGGGCGACGAGCTGGCGCTCGCGTTCTGGCGCGGTGGCCTCGCCGCCACGCGGTGGATGGCTGAGGTCGCCACCCGGTGAGCCGGTGAGCGCCTCCTCCCCCCCGATCGCGATCCCGCCCGCGCTTCGCGAGCAGCTCTACAGGCACGCCCGGCGGGGATTCCCCGACGAGTGCTGCGGCTATCTCGTCGGGCCCGCCGACGGAGACACGGTCGAGGCCGCGGTCGAGTGTCGCAACGCGCAGCGCGACGGCGATCACCCGACCGAGCCGCAACGTGGTGCCGACACCGGCTTCGTGATCGCCGGCGCCGAGCTGCTCTCGTTCGCCCGCAGCTTCGATGGCCCGCGTCCCGCACGCGTCGTCTACCACTCGCACACCAACGGACGGGCGTACTTCTCCGAGGTCGATCGCGCCCTGGCGACCGGGCCGGCCTACCCGGTCCAGCACCTCGTCATCGGGGTCACCGCGCTCGGCGTCACCGAGGCCGCGCAGTACGCGTGGTCGGCCGAGGCGCGCGATCACGTCGAGATCGCGCGCTGGAGCGTGCCGTGAAGCTCGGCATCGTGCTGGCGACGCGAGTCGATCTTCCGCACGCCGCGGCGCTCGCACTGGCGGCCCGGCGCGCGCGTCACGAGGTCTCGATGTTCGTGATGGATGCGGGATGCCTCGCGTTGTCAGAGAACCCCGCGACGGCGCAGGAGCTACTCGATGCGGACGTCGAGATCACGGCGTGCTCGAACAGCGCCGTCGGAGTCTCATTCGTCGACGGGATCGAGCGAGGCAGCCAGGATGATCACGCGGCCGTGGTGGGCACGGCCGACCGTGTCGTGGCATTCACGTGAGGCTTGTGAGCTGTTTCGCCGGAACGTGCGGAGAACGTCGCCGTCTTCGCGAAGCGATTCACCGCGCCCGAGGACGAACCTAACCCTCAAGGTGCTAAAAGCGTTTGGGAACACTCCAGATGCGCGCGAGAAGAATGAGGAGGATTTCGTGACCCCTATCGAGAAAGCCTGCGTCAAATGCTAGCAGGGCCAAGCAAGACGCGAGATGTCCTCCTCATGGCAATGCTCGTCATCGGTTGTCGCGATGTACGAGATAAGCGCTCCGATCCAGAGCCGACTCAGAGTCTTACCGAGAATCCTCCTCCGAACGCTTGGATTCACGGCTACCGCCCAACGCGGTATCTTCGATCAGGCGACGCGCTAATGATCCTGTTACGTGCACGAGAGTCACTTCGCTCCTCCGAACTCGATCCGTCCATACGGGAATTGTCGAAGGTTCTATGCCTGGGAGCCGGAACTGATGTCGTGACCGCTATTTCGACTCGTTCCGTCGAGTCTCTTTATCCGCTGGCTCAACTCGACCAATGCATTCAGATTCACTGTGGCAGTTGCTTTACTATGACTCGAACATATCTTGTCGGCTCTGCGTTTGTTGACCGACCTCGCATTGACGAGTCGCCGCTTCCTCACGCATCTCAGTTATTACACTGATTAAGGGCGCGCTTGAACAAGTCGATCGAACGCGGTCGTTTTGGGATCGACAGGATCATGCCGACGTGATCTACGATTGCTGTGAACGCCGAGCAGCTGGTCCGGCGGAAATGGCGCCTGCTGACGGCGACGATGGATGAACGTGCGCGTCGCTTATGGGCCGGCGCCGAGGGCGATGGGCTGGGGTGGGATCGCTGCGGTGGCACGTGCAACGGGGCTGACGATCAGCACGGACGCTCGGTCGCACAGGAGTGCGCGCGCACGCCAGAGGTCGACCGACTGCTACAGCGCTACCAGGTCCTGGCGCTCCACGGACCGCCAAGACACCCGTACTACTACGGCCAGCTCGAGCGGCAGAATCGTGAACACCGTGCGTGGGAGTCGACGCTCGACGCCGCGACACAGGACGAGCTCGCCGAGGCGGCGTTTGCGATGCGGACAGCCTTGAACGCGCTCGCGCTCGTACACCGAAGCGCGCGGCACCCGTTTCTGCGGTCTCTAGATCTGAGCGACTCGGCCTCGATCAAGGAGCCGGGCCTGAGCGCGACGGAGAAGGCGTGACCATCCTCGTCATAGCTCGCACCACCGATCCAAATCGCCAGTCCGAGGCGCTGCGCGCCGCCCTCGGCCTCACGCTCCGCGGCGCCACCGTCGAGGTCATCGTCGACGGCCCGCTGCTCACCCCGCTCGCCGAGCGGGCCGCGATGACGCTTCGCTCGTTCGGTCACACGATCCACAACGATGTCGCGGCTGCCCTCGCCCGCGCCGATGTCGTCGAGGTGTGGACATGAAGACCGTCCTTCACCTCGTTCGAGGCGATGCAGCGCCCGCTGCCATCAGCGACACCGATTGGCTCGTGACGCTCGATCGGCTCGAGCTCTCCGCCCGTGGTACGCCTCCGATCCCACCCGGCCCGATCGATCATGACCAGCTCCTCCGCCTCATCTTCGCCGCCGACCGAGTCATTACCTGGTGAGACCCTCGATCTCTCCGGCGAGGTCTGTCCGTTCACGTTCGTCCGCACCAAGCTCGCGCTCGAGGCCCTGCCGATCGGCGCGACCCTGCGTGTCATCGTCGACCACGAGCCCGCGGTCCGCAATCTCCCTCGCAGCGCCCGCGAGTGGGGGCAGGAAGTCCTCGGCACGGAGGACCTGCCCGGGGCCCGCTGGGCGATCGACCTCCGCAAGCGAGTGCGCTAGCCTGCGAGCATGTCCAAGCTCGACGCCCTCCACGCCACGCTGGCCGGCTACGGCCCGGTCGTCGTGGCGTTCTCGGGCGGCGTCGACTCCGCGTTCCTGCTCAAGGTCGCGGCGGATGCGCTCGGCGACCGCTGTCATGCGGTCACCGCGGTCTCGCAGACCATGGCGCGCTCGGAGATCGCCGATGCGCGTGCGCTCGCCGCCGAGCTCGGGCTCGGGGCTCGCCATCACGTCGTCGAGTCGCACGAGCTCGAGGTGCCGGGCTTCGCCGACAACCCGACGCACCGCTGCGCGCTGTGCAAGACCGAGCTCATGGACATCGCGCAGCCGATCGCGGATCGGCTCGGCGCGGCGATCGCGCTCGGCACGAACCTCGACGATCTCGGCGACGTGCGGCCCGGCATCGCCGCCGCCCGGGATCGCGGTGCGCGCATGCCGCTGGTGGAGGTCGGGCTCTCGAAGGCCGACGTCCGCGCGCTGTCGCGCGAGCTCGGGCTGCGCACGTGGGACAAGCCGCAGCTCGCCTGCCTGTCATCGCGGTTTCCGTACGGCACGCAGATCACGCCCGATCGGCTGCGCCGCGTCGATGCGTTCGAGGATGGGCTCCGCGCGCTCGGGTTCCGCCAGCTCCGCGTCCGATTTCACGACACCATCGCCCGGCTCGAGGTCGAGCACGACGAGCTGCCGCGCATCGTGCTCGTGCGCGACCAGGTCGTCGCGCTCGGCAAGCAGCTCGGCTTCGCGTACGTCGCCCTCGATCTCGCCGGCTTCCGCTCGGGCTCGCTCAACGAGGTGCTACCCGCCGAGGCGCTCGTGCAGCTCCGCGGACGCACCTCGTGATCCGTGGTGGGCTCGTGCTGGTCGCGCTCGCCGCGACCGCCTCGGCCGAGCCGTCGAAGAAGGACCGCGAGCGCGCCGGCAAATCGACGACTCACCGCGCGCCACCCCGGCCCGGCAAGCAGCCGGCGAGGCTCGTCAACCTCTACAACGGCTGGACCCACGAGTGGCTCGCCGTGGAGCCCGGCAAGCAGCCGGGCCAGGGCGCGACCGATCGCTTCCTGCGCGACCACTACACGAACTCGCCCGGCAAGATGGAGCCGCGGCTGCCCGAGATCCTCGTCGCGGCCGCCAAGCACTTCAACAGCGACAAGGTGATCGTCGTCTCGGGCTTCCGCCACCCGAAGTACAACTTGATCCTCCGCAAGAAGGGCCACCAGGTCGCGCGCGATAGCCACCACACGCACGGCAACGCGGTCGACTTCAACATCCCGAAGGTCACCACCGAGCAGCTGCACGCGTGGGCGAAGGATCAGAAGATCGGCGGCGTGGGGCTGTATCTGGGCAGCGGCTTCATCCACATGGACACCGGTCCGATCCGCTTCTGGTCCGGCGAGTAGCACGCGGCCGGGATCGCCAGCGGGTACACTGGCGTCATGTCGACGTGGGCCTGGATCGGCATCGGCGTCATGGGCTTCCTCGTGATCGTGGCGGTCTACGATCTGACGCAGAAGAAGCGCGCGATCCTCCGCAACTTTCCGATCATCGGACACTTCCGGTACTGGCTCGAGACGATCGGGCCCGAGATCCGGCAGTACATCGTCACCAGCAACGACGAGGAGCGGCCGTTCTCGCGCGATCAGCGGCGGTGGGTCTACGCGTCGTCGAAGCAGGAGAACAACTACTTCGGGTTCGGCACCGACAACGACATCGAGCGCGCCGGCTACATCCTCGTCCGCCACAGCGCGTTTCCGATCCACACGCCCCACGCCGGCGAGCCCGGCTACGATCCGAAGTGGTCGCTGCCGAGCGTTCGCGTGCTCGGCGGCTTTCGCGGGCGCAAGCTGGCGTTCCGGCCGGCGTCGGTGATCAACACCTCGGCGATGAGCTACGGCTCGCTGTCGTCGGCCGCGGTCGAGGCGATCAACCGCGGCGTCGGGCTCGCGGGCGCGATGCAGAACACCGGCGAGGGCGGGATCTCCGACTACCACCGCCTGGGCGGCGACATCATTTGGCAGATCGGCACCGGCTACTTCGGCTGTCGCGACGACCAGGGCAAGTTCTCGATGGAGCGCTTCGTCGAGAACGTCGCCTCCGCTCGCGTGCGTGCGATCGAGATCAAGATGTCGCAAGGCGCGAAGCCCGGCCTCGGCGGCCTCCTGCCCGCCGCGAAGATCACGGCCGAGATCTCGAAGATCCGCGGCGTCCCGATGGGCCGGGACTGCATCAGCCCCGCGAACCACACCGCGTTCACCGATGTCTCGAGCATGCTCGACTTCATCGAGCGACTCGCCGATGCGACCGGGCTGCCCGTCGGCATCAAGTCTGCCGTCGGGGACCTCGGGTTCTGGCGCGACCTCGCGGTGGCGATCGAGCAGACCGGGCGCGCCCCGGACTTCATCACGATCGACGGCGGCGAAGGCGGCACCGGCGCCGCACCGCTCGTGTTCAGCGATCACGTCGCGCTGCCGTTCAAGCTCGGCTTCACGCAGGTCTATCGGATCTTCGCCGAGCGCGGCGTGCACCACTCCGTGGTGTTCATCGGCTCCGGCAAGCTCGGCTTCCCCGAGACCGCGCTGCTCGGGCTCGCCTTCGGCTGCGATCTCATCAACGTCGGCCGCGAGGCGATGATGGCGATCGGCTGCATCCAGGCGCAGCGCTGCCACACCGGCCACTGCCCGACCGGCGTCGCGACGCAGAACAAGTGGCTCATGCGCGGGCTCGATCCGACGAACAAGTCGCACCGGCTCGCGAACTACCTCTCGACCTTGCGCAAGGATCTCATCCACCTCGCGCACGCGACCGGCCGCACGCACCCGGCCCTGGTGCCGCTCGACGCGCTCGACCTCATCGACAGCAACACGCAGACGCGATCCGCACGCGAGGCGTTTCACTACGAGCCCGGCTGGGGCCTCCCACCCGAAGCCGAGGTCGCGACGCTGCACGGCTCGGCCGCGGCGTGACGACGTGTTCGCGCCCCTCGCGCCCCGACCGACGATCCGTGTAACGTGGCCGCATGGCTGCTGGCAGTGACCTCCTGGTCTGGATGGACATGGAGATGTCCGGGCTCGATCCGGCGAAGGAGCGCATCATCGAGATCGCGACGATCCTCACCGACGGCAACCTCGGCGAGATCGCGGTCGGTCCCGACCTCGTGATCCACCAGCCCGACGAGCTGCTCGCCGAGATGGACGACTGGAACAAGAAGCACCACAAGGCCTCGGGGCTCATCGAGCGGGTGAAGGCCTCCACGGTCACCGACGGCGACGCCGAGGCGCAGACGCTCGCGTTCATCAACGCCCACGCCGGCCCCAAGGATCGCCCCGTGCTCGCCGGGAACTCGATCCACCAGGATCGCCGGTTCATCCGCCGCTACATGCCCCAGCTCGACGCGCGGCTGCACTACCGGATGGTCGACGTCTCGACGATCAAGGAGCTCGCGCGCCGCTGGTTCCCGCAGGTGATCGCGAAGCAGCCGCCCAAGAAGGACACCCACCGCGCGCTCGACGACATCCGGGACTCGATCGACGAGCTCCGCTACTACCGCGCGCAGATCTTCGTGCCGCCACCCGCTCTGCCTGCCCTGCCTCCCGCGACCTGACGCTGGCTACTGCCGACCCGGACCAAGCCAGGCCGCCGGCTACGCGGGTAGCCGGTGCGCGACATGTGCCCGGACACACTCGGGCGATCTGTCCGGTACGCGGGCACACAGGTTGCTCGATGGCCCGGACATGCGCACGACAGCCCTGCTCGCGACCGCCCTGACCGCGTCCCTCCTCGGATGCTCCGCCGAGGCCCCCGAGTCGGACGATCCCGAGGACAGCGTCTTCGTCGATGACAGCAAGGTCGACGACTTCTTCAGCATGTCGGGCCAGGAGTACACGCTCGAGGGCAAGACCACGGTCGTCCTCGACGCGAGCTTCGCCACGAAGACGGTCGCCGAGCGGCTCGCCGAGGCGAAGCGCGTGGTCGGCCTCAAGCAGATCGCGATCGCGTGGTTCATCACGCAGTACCTCGTCGACAAGGAGCACGACGATCCGAACGCCAGCTTCGGCGGCTTCGGCGGCATGGCGAAGGCCGGCGCCTACGAGGACCTCCAGATCCGCGAGCGCGCGGACAAGCTCACGTTCGACTTCACGTTCAAGCAGCTCGCGGCGGGTGGCAAGAACCTGATGCAGAAGCTGCCGATCCGCACCGTGTCCGGCAAGCAGGTGTTCGACCTCGAGATCGGCAAGCCGACGAACGACGAGATGAACAAGCTCGAGACCAACGGCGAGTGGTATCGCGACGCGCCGTGGGATGGCTGGAACCCGTCGGCCGTCCCCGCCGACAAGAAGGAGACGCTCACGTTCCAGATCGCGAAGGAGCGCTCGTCGACCGACGGCTTCTTCGACATGGCGCGGCTCACCGCCGACGGCAAGCTCGACATGGACGTCTACTTCGGCTGGGACTACCACTCCGACTACCACCTCAAGCATTCGAAGATGTTCTTCACGTGGCTCAAGGACCAGGGCTTCCGCGCGCCGGTCGCGAGCTGGGACTCGCTCAAGCACACCTCGGGCGCGTTCACGCGCACGGTCAAGGCCGACGGCAAGACCGTCAGGGTCGAGGTCCGCGTGTTCTTCGGCAAGCCCGGCACCGCGACCGACCCCGACACCAACGCCGGCGGCAAGGTGCTCGAGAAGCTCGCGATGGAGTCGCTCGCCAAGCGCGATGTCATCATCTACTCGGGCCACTCGGGCCCGTTCTACGGCTTCGCGCTCGCGAACTGGAAGAAGACCGACGAGGGCGATCTCGACGACGCCGACATCCGCGTCGCCGCCATGCCGAGCGATCGCTACCAGGTCGTGCTCGCGGAGGGCTGCGATACCTACCAGATCGGCACGGCGTTCAAGGAGAACCCGAACAAGGCCGGCCAGAACGTCGACATCATCACGACGACCTCGTTCTCCGACGCCTCGTCGCCGGCCGCGGTCGAGAACTTCGTCAGCGCGCTACTCGCCCGCGACAGCCTCCAGCGCCTGCGCCCGCAGCCGGTGTCGGGCCTCTTGACCCGGCTCGACGACGCCTCGTTCAGCTTCACGTCGCTCTACGGCATGCACGGCATCGACGACAACCCGAAGCTCGTCCCGTTCGCCAAGACCGGCAACTTCGGCAAGACCTGCTCGGTGAACTCCGACTGCGGCGCCCCCGGCAACCTGTGTGTCAGCGCGGGCTCCTCGGGCAAGAAGTGCACGGCGGCCTGCGCCGGCGAGGGCGGATGCGGCACCGGGTTCACCTGCAAGGCGGTTGCGAGCTCGTCGACCAGCACCATCTACGGCCGCGCCTGCGCGAAGACCAACTAGCGATCCGCGCTTCGAGTTACGCTGATCGCCGATGAGGGTGGTCGTCCTGGTCGGGTCGCTCGCGGCGTGTAGCTTCGCGCCGCGCGGCGCGTTGTCTACCGACCCCGACCTCGACGCCTCGGAGCTCGATGCCCCGACGATCGACGCGGCGTTCTCGTGTCCCGCCGGCTACGCACCGCTCGCCGGAGGCGCGCCCGGGTCGCGCTACAAGATCAATGGCGCCAGCGGCCCACCCGCCGGCGGTCCCGGTCCCGGGCGTGGCACGTGGCTCGAGGCGGAGGCCGACTGCCGTGATGACGGCCCCGGCACCCACCTCGCGATTCCGGAGACCGAGGCCGAGCATCAGGCCTTCGTCGACGTCGTCTCCGGTGCCTCGCGCTGGCTCGGCGCCACCGATCGGATCACCGAGGGCAGCTGGCTACCGATCATCGGGGGGACCGCGGGGTTCGTGCAGACCCACTGGTTCGCCGGCACGCCGGGGATCAACGCGATCAGCAACTGCCTGCTGCTGACCCGGGTGCAGGACCTCGACGAGGCCACGCCCTGCAACGGTGAGGGCCAGCTGCCCTCCGACCAGTGGGACAAGGGCTCCATCTGCGAGTGCGATCGCGAGCCCGTCGATCCAACGACATTCTGACCGGGTCAGGCGATTCGGCGCGGCCGCGCGTACGTCCCGGTGGTCGGCTTGCTACGATAAATCTCCGGCATGCACGACACGTTGGTGATGATCATGGCGGGCGGGAAGGGGTCGCGCCTCGGCCCCTTGACCGTGCACCGCTCGAAGCCGGGTGTTCCGTTCGCAGGGCGATACCGGATCATCGACTTCGTCCTCTCGAACTTCGTGAACTCCGGGTACCGCCGGATCTACGTGCTCACGCAGTACATGTCGTCGAGCCTCATCAAGCACCTGAACCGCAACTGGCGGCTCAGCGGCTTCGGCGAGTACATCGAGGTCGTGCCGGCGCAGATGCGCCTCGGCGAGTTCTGGTACCGCGGCACCGCCGACGCCGTGTACCAGAACCTCAACCTCATCCGCGATTCACGCGCGAGCCAGGTCGCCGTGTTCGGCGGCGATCACGTGTACAAGTTCGCGGTCGATCAGATGGACACGTTCCATCGCGACAACCACGCCGACCTCACCGTCGCCGCATTCCCCGTCCGCACCGAGGAGGCGAGCGCGTTCGGCATCATCGACGTCGACAGCCGCGGACGCATCGTCGGCTTCATCGAGAAGCCGAAGAACCCGCCCGAGATGCCGGACCGCCCGGGCTGGTCGCTCGTGTCGATGGGCAACTACATCTTCAAGCGCGAGGTGCTCGAGCGCGTGCTCGTCGACGACGGCGGCAAGCCGGCCTCGCGTCACGATTTCGGCCGCGACATCATCCCGCGGCTCGTCGCCGAGGGCGCCCGCGTGTTCGTCTACGACTTCGCGCAGAACACCATCCCCGGCGAGCCCGAGGGCGTGGCGCCGTACTGGCGCGATGTCGGGACGATCGACAGCTACTTCATGGCGAACATGGAGCTGCGTGCGCGCGTCCCGGCGCTCGACGTCTACAACCGCCAGTGGCGGATCCGCAGCGCGCAACGCGACTACCCACCCGCTCGGTTCGTGCGCGCCGGCGAAGGCTTCGGGCCGGCCGAGGTCGACGACAGCCTCATCTGCGAAGGCTCGATCATCTCGTCGGCCGCGGTCCGCGAGGTCGTGCTGTCGTACGACTGCTTCGTGCACGCGGGCGCCGAGATCAACGACTCGGTCGTGCTGTCGGGCTGCGATATCGGACGCAACGCGAAGCTGCGGCGCGTGCTGCTCGACAAGAACTGCCACATCGAGCCCGGCTGCGTCATCGGCTACGACGCCGCGCAGGACCGCGAGCGGTTCCCGTTCGTGACCGAGTCGGGGATCGTCGTCATCCCGAAGGGGACCGTCGTCCCCGCGCATGGACCGTGCGTGCTCGCGAATGACCTCGCCGAGCTGATCGGCAACGAGCCCGATCTGCTCGCGCAGCTGCGGCCGGGCACGTTCGTGGTCTCGATGCAGACCCGGCACAGCTACGAGTCGGCGACCGGGCCACGCTTCAAGAAGTTTGCTGCGTCGGACTTCGGCCAGTAGTGCGAGTCCTCCACGTCTCGAGTGAGGTCGCTCCGTTCGCGCAGTCCGGCGGGCTCGCCGATGTGGTCGCGGGCCTGCCCGCCGCGCAAGCAGGCCTCGGCATGGAGACCGCCGTGGTCGTGCCGCTGTATCGCGGCGTCGCCGAGAAGCTCGAGGCCGCCGGCATCGCGCTCGGCGAAGCTGTCGCGTTGCCGTTCGAGCTCGGCACCTGGGCGGTCCCGGCGGCGCTCCGCATCGCGATCGTGGGGCGCGTGCAGTACGGCTTCGTCGACTGCCCGCCGCTGTTCGATCGCCCCGGTGGGCTCTACGGTCCCGGCGGCGCTTCCGAATGGCCCGACAACCACATCCGGTTCGGCGCGCTCGGCAAGGCCGCCGTCGCGGCGGGTCCCGAGCTATTCGGCGCATCGCCCGACGTGCTCCACGTCCACGACTGGCAAGGCGCCCCCGCGGCGATCTTCGCGCACGTCGCGAAGCTACCGTCGACGATCGTCGCCACGATCCACAACCTCGCCTATCGCGGGATCTTTCCCAAGACCGCGATGACCGACCTCGGCATCCCGTGGTCGCTGTTCACGCCTCAGCTCATCGAGTTCTACGATCAGGTCTCGTTCCTCAAGGGCGCGCTCGGGCTCGCCGACGCCGCGACGACGGTGAGCCCGACGTACGCGCAGGAGATCCTGACCCCCGAGCGTGGCGAGGTGCTCGACGGATTTCTGCGCCACGACGTCAAGCGCCTCGTCGGGATCGTGAACGGCATCGACACCGTGGCGTGGGATCCGGCGACCGATACCGCGTTGCCGGCGCGGTTCGCGAAGGGGCGCCTGGCCGGCAAGGCCGTGTGCCGGAGCGCGCTCGCCGCCGAGCTCGGGCTGCCGCTTCCCGACGACGAACCGCTGATCAGCGTGATCGCGCGGATGACCGGTCAGAAGGGGCTCGACCTCGTCGCCGACGTGGTGCCGCAGATCGCGGCGCTCGGCGCGCGGCTCGTGGTGCTCGGCGCGGGAGAAGCGCCGTTCGAGTCGCGGTTCCGGTGGCTCGCGGACACGTTTCGCGAGCACGTCTCGGTCACCATCGGCTTCGACACCGCGTTTGCTCGTCGCATCTACGCCGGCAGTGATCTGTTCGTGATGCCGTCCCGGTTCGAGCCATGCGGGCTCGGCCAGCTCTACGCGATGCGGTACGGCACGATCCCGGTCGTCCACGCGGTCGGGGGCCTGCGCGACACCGTGCTCGATCCCGGCGACGCCGAGCTCGCGCGCGGTCGCGGTACCGGGTTTCGCTTCGAGCCCGCGTCCGCCCCGGCGCTCGCAGGCGCGATCGAGCGCGCGGTGCGGCTGTTTCGCGATCGTCCGGCGTTCGACCGGCTTCGCGACGCCGCGATGGCGCGCGATTCGTCGTGGACTGCGTCGGCCCACGAGTACGAGCAGCTCTATCGCTCGCTACGCCCGTGACGCGCTTGCAGCGTGCGTGACGATCTCGTGGCGCGGATGACGAACACGGGTAGCAGAGCGCGTCGCAGACGCGTTCCCGCTCGGTCGCAGATGCGATTTTGACGTGGCGTCCGCGTGACGACGGCCGCACAAACGCGGTCCAAACGCCAAATCTGCGCGATCGATGTCCGGGGCTCGGACGACTCTGTCCGAGCCCCGGACTCACCGTCCGACGTACGGACCCATACAATCTGTGAGGCGTCGGCGCACAGTCCGGATGGCGGACGCCTGACGCACTGCGCTGTGGGGACCCCTGTCGACAAGTGGTCCGATTCGGGGGGTTATTCACAACGCAATTCTGGCTAAACCAGCGAATCGCAAGGCTCCTCGCTCGGCGCAGGAGAGGGTGTGAATAACCTGTGATCCCGGGGTGCCGACGGCTCCGGGAGCGCCCCGGGTTCAATGGTTTACGCAGGGTGTCACGACACGTACCGAGCTCTCCTACATGTGGACGTAGGCGCTCACTCCGGACGTTTTAAACTGGCCTTCATCGCATCGGGTGAAGGAACTCCAGCATCGCCACCCACGTCCGCTCCACCACCGTCACGAACACCCTTCGGCTGGGTGACGAGCGCGAGTGCCTTGCACGCCTCCTCGTCCTTCAGATCGCACGCACGCGCGAGCGTGGTCCTTCCGGTCTCCGGATCTCGCGCGACGCCGACTCCATCGACCTGCATCATGCCGAGCACGCGACATGCGATCGGATCGTCCTTCTTGCACGCGCGCGCGATCCACACCGCCGCTGCAGCCGGGCTCTTCGGCAGGCCGACACCCTCGAGGTACGCGAGCCCGATCTGGCGACACGCGGTGGGATCGGCGGCATCGCAGCCACGCTTGTAGTGATCGATCATCTTCTTGAACCGTGGGGCGCGCGCCTTCGCGTCGTCATTGTTCGGAGCCTCGTCATTCGCGGCGAGCACGCGATCGAGATCGCCGGCATTCGTGCACGCGAACGGCGTGTTCGCCTCGCACGCCTTGTCGAGCGCGACCTCGGCTCGCGCGAGATCCTTCGTGACGCCGCGACCGTCGCGCAGGAGCAGGCCGAGGTTGCGGCATGCGAGGCCATAGCCGCCGTCGCATGCCTTCGTGTAGAGCTCGACCGCCTTCACCGGGTCGCGATCGATCCCGAGGCCTTCGGCGAGCACGAGCGCGAGGTGATTACAGCCCGCGAGCAACCCGCCGTTGCACGCTTGGGCGAACAGCGCTGCTGCCCGCCGCGCATCCTTCGCGACCCCCACGCCCTCGGTGTGCATGACGCCGAGGTTCCGGCACGCCTCGAGATCGCCCGCGACGCACTTCTTGTCGAACGCCGTCGCGATCTGCACCGATCCACTGCCACTGCCACTGCCGCTGCCGCTGCCGCTGCCGGTGCTCGCGCTGCCACTGCCGGCGCTCCCACTGCCTGCCCCGGCGTCCTCGTACACCTGCTGCTTCTTGCCGCCGCAGCCAACCAACCAGAGCAAGAGCAACAGCACGCGTGCGTTCACGGTCGATCTCGTATCACAGGTCGACGACGGCGGCCCGCACCGTCTTGAACGCGCGATCGGCCTCCGCGCCACCGTGCGGAAGCAGGCCATACGCGGCGAGCCAGAGCGCCGCGACGACCGGCGCGATCGCCAGGCCGAGCCACCCCGCGGCGCGATAGATCGCCCAGCCGAGCACGCCGGCGACCACCGCGAGCACCGGCGCGATCCCGAGCACACCTTCGATCCCGAGCGCGCTCGCGACATTCGGGGCGACGAGGTCCTCGCGGAGCATCCGGAACGTCACCTCGTACAGCGGGTGCTTCATGTTGTCCGGCCAGTAGGGGAACGTCACCGATGACAGCGTGTAGATCGCCACGCCGACGACGATCGTCCCGGCGACCGCACCGAACGCGATCGGATACGACCGCAGCCACGCCAGCATCACCGCGACGAGCGGCAACGCGAACGGCAGCATCGCGGTGATGTAGCGCGGGCCCACGCCCCAGCCTCCGCGCCAGAAGTTGATCGAGCAGAGGAACAGCACGTAGATGACGATGACGCTGAGCCCGAGCGCAGCGGTGCCGCGCTCGGCACCCTTGAACAGCCGCGCCAGGCCACGGGCAACCGCGATCGTCCCGACCACGATCGGGCCCTGGACGAACGGCTTGACGAGGCCGGCTCGCTCCAGCCCGGCCAGGTAGATCGCCGCACCGAGCGAGACGAGCGCGAGCCCGACGGCGAGCTCGATGACGCCGCGGCGCCGGGCCGCGGGATCCACCGCCGCCGCGCGCTCCTTCGATCCGCGGGCGAGCAGGTACGCTCCGGGAAACGCGAGCACCAGCCACGGTGCGAGCGTGAAGAGCCCGTTGTCGATCTTGAGAAACGATCCGACCAGCGCGTCCCAGCGCAGCTTCGTGATGCCGAGGAAGCCTTGCTGGTGATGAAACGCGAACGTCGTCGACGCGTCGTAGCCGGTCCGGAACGGGCTACCGAAACACACCGCGTGGTACGCGAGCAGGATCGCGATCGGCACCATCGCGCAGCCGACCGCGACCGCGATCGCCCGCAGCAGCTCGCGCCGCGGCCACTGCGAGAGCTTCACGACCACGTGCACCGCGATCGGCACCGCGGCGAACACCGCCTGGTAATCGACCAGCACGGCGCACCCGGCGAGCGCCCCGGCGGCCGCGAGCGCGCGGAGCCCGCGCCTGCGCTCGGCGACCTCGACCGCGAGGATCCACGCGCTCGCGATGCACACCGCGCCGAGCTGGTGCGAGTAGAACAGGATCGAGTACGTCATCGCCATCGAGCCGAGCGCGTAGGCGATGCACACGAGCTGACGGATCGCGGCGTCCGGAACGTACCGCTCGAGGAAGCCGTACATCAGCATCAGGAACACCAGCGCCGGTACGATCCCGGCGAACACGCGCGAGATCCACATCGAGGTCGCGAGGCTCGGCTCGCCCGCGACGAGCCTGACCGCCAGGTAGGGTGCCGCCGCCAGCATCGACGAGCCCGGTGCCTTGTTCGAGTAGGCGTGACCACCCGACGGCGAGACATCGGCGGTGCCCCCCCAGCGCGCCACACCGCGGTCGATCGCGAACGTGTGATCGTCGGCGATCGCCTTGACCAGGTAGACGCGAGGCAGCTCGTTCGCGCTCTGGATCTTCGGGAAGTACGGGAACACGTAGAGGTACGTCACCGCGATCGCGATCAACCAACCGTGACGGGCAAGAAACCCTCTGATCGGCACGTGCTCCACGGACGTGATACCACCGGATCGATCGTGTTGCCGACGATCTCCGCCAGTGCGTAGCTACGCCAGCCTTCGAGATGCCGTGACGGCTGATGTCAGCCGGGCGATCGCGATGGCGGCCGGGGGCGCGCTCGCGTTCGCGCCGACCGAGTACGCGCTGACGCTGTGGGCGTACACCGGTCAGACCGAGCTCGAGAGCAAGCTCCGGCTCGTTCCGCTCACGCTCACGCTCACGCTGTACCTCTGGCTCCTGCTCGCGCTCGGGCTCTCCACGTTCGCGATCGGCCGCCGCCTCGTGCAGTCCCGGCTCGATCCGCCCGCCGCGCGCGGCCTCGGCACGTTCGCCGTGTCACCGACCGTCGACGGAATCCGGCCCGGCGTCCCGGTCGTGTGGGGCACGGTCGTCACCTCGCTCGTGTTCGTCGTCGCCCTCCAGCGCGCCGCGTCGTGGGTGATGGGGCGCTACAAGGAGCCCGAGCTCATGGCCGTGCTGATCGCCGTGGCCGGGCTCGTCGTCGCGCTGCTCGCGTCGCGCGTGTACTGCGTGTTCACGCTCGCCGCCCGGGTCGCCGCGGGTGCGTTCGTGCCCTGGCTCGGCCCGTGGAACCCCCTCGGACGCTGGCGGGCCTCGGGGATCGCCCTGGCCGCGCTCGTCGGGGGTGGGCTCGCGGTGTGCTGGTACCTGGTACCGCTGAGCCGATCGTATCTCCCCGTACGCCTCGTGATGAGCGGCGTGGTGATCGGCCTCGGGATGGGGCTCGGCCTCTGCTACCTCGTGCGCCCGCACCGTCCGCGGAGCCGGCGCCGCGCACTCGGGCTCGCGGCCGGCACGTGCGTGATCGTCGTCGTCACGCTCGTTCGCTGGGGCGGCGAGCCCGAGACCAAGTACCTCGCGATCACCGCATCACCGGCGCTCGACAAGCTGATCGGCCTGGTCCGCGCGATGAACGATCTCGATCGCGACGGCTACGGTTCGCTGCTCGGTGAAGCCGACTGCGATCCGCTGGACAAGCAGGTTCACCCCGGCGACGCCGTCGACCATCCCGACGACGGCATCGATCAGAACTGCGATGGCCGCGACTTCTCGCTCGCCTCGATCACCGCGCCGACCGGCCCGACCATGCCGGTCCCCGCGCAGTTCAAGCGCGACTGGAACATCCTGCTCCTCACGATCGACACCGTCCGCTACGACCACACGACGTTCGGCGGCTACGCGAGCGGGCCCAAGAAGCGCGACACCACGCCCAGGCTCGACAAGCTCGTGAAGCAGTCGACGAGCTTCACGTACGCGCAGGCACCGTCGGCCGGCACGATGGCCTCGATCCCGGCGATCCTGACCTCGAAGTACTTCCACTCCGGCATCGCGCTCGACGAGAATCGCCCCGCCGGCTCGGCTCCGGGGATCCTCCCCGAGAACACCACGCTGCCCGAGATCATGCGGCGCAAGGGCTACAAGACCGGCGTCATCGGATCGCACGAGTGGTGGACCGGCTGGGGCCTCGAGCAAGGCGTCGACCCCGCCGACTACGACAACTCGATCGGAGCGAAGCCCGATCCGAAACGCGTGGTCGCCGACAAGGTCACCGACCACGCGCTCGCGTGGATCTCGCGCCAGCAGGGCAAGCAGTGGTTCATGTGGGCGCACTACATCGATCCGCACGGCCACTACATCGCGCATCCCGACGTGGTCGACTACGGCTCCTCGGATCCGGACCTCTACGATGCCGAGCTCAAGTGGACCGATCAGGAAGTCGGCCGCTTGCTCGACGAGCTCAAGCAGCTCCCCAGCTACGCGAACACGATCGTCATCATCACGAGCGATCACGGCGAGAGCATGGGCGAGCACATCACGCTCGGGACGCACGGCGCCGGCCTGTTCCGCGAGCTACTGCACGTGCCGCTCATCTTCTTCATCCCCGAGAACAAGCCCCGCCAGATCGGCGGCGCGGTCACCAACCTCGACATCGTGCCGACGGTCGCCGCGCTGTGCGACATCGACGTCAAGGATCTCCAGTTCGAGGGGCGAAGCCTCGTGCCCGCCCTGTTCTACGGCACCGAGGATCACGACCGCATCGTGTTCGCCGAGACCAACGCACCCGGCAAGCAGCGCGCCGCGATCTCGGAGCGCTGGAAGCTCATCTATCACCTCAACAACAACGTCTACGAGCTGTTCGATTCGAAGCTCGATGCGTTCGAGAAGGTGAACCTCGCGCCGAAGAGCCCACCGGAGCTCGCCACGATGAAGCGCGCGCTCGAGCTGTGGCTGGAGCGCGTGCTGTACTCGCGCGATCCACTGTTCAACCAGGCGTTCCGCCAGATCTCCGACGTGATCCTGCGGGACCCGCCCTCGCCGCCGGTCAGGACCGAGCACCAGGTGATCGAGGGCAAGCTCGAGATCCTCGGCATCGCCTCCGCCGAGGGCAAGCCGTTCGCGCCCGGTGCCAAGACCGACATCCACGTCTACTTCCGGGTCATCGAGCCGACGCCGATCGGGTACCGGTTCGGCCTCGTCCTCTGGCAGGCCGCCCCGTCGGTACCACTCACCGACCCCACGCCGCCGGGGATCATCCGCGGCCCGCTCCGGGTGACCGGCGATGGCGCCTACCCGTCCGACCGCTGGAAGCAAGGCGACTACGTCCGCGAACGGTTTCCGTTCAACATCCCGGCGGACTGGAAGGATGGCATCGGGATCGGGCTCGTCGTGACCTCGAAGTCCGGCGACAAGGTCCGCGCCACGGGGGCGGCACCGTCCAACGACCCCCACATCCTGGCGCTCGGCATCCTGCCGTTAGGAAGCTCGCCCGTACCCCGTCCGTAGTAAATTGCTGCCATGCGGCCGATCTACGACCTCCAGAGCGTGTTTGCGGAGCAGATCCGCACCGCGGAGACCGAAGCGAACCGCGTCTACGAGCCGATGATCGCGCTCGTCACCGACAACAAGGATCCGAGCAAGCTCGGTCGCGTGAAGATCAAGATGCCGATCCTGTCCGAGAAGGACACGACCTGGTGGGCACCGATCATCATGCTCGGCGCCGGCAAGAACCGCGGCTGGTTCTTCATCCCCGAGATCGACGACGAGGTCCTCGTGATGTTCGAGCACGGTGACATCAACCGCCCGCTCGTCGTGGGGGCGCTGTGGAACGGCAAGGACAAGGCGCCCGACAAGAACCCCGGCGGCAATCCCCGTCGGGTGATCAAGTCACGCGAGGGCTCGAAGATCACGTTCGACGACGACGAGATGAAGATCATCATCGAAGACGGCAAGGGCAAAGGCAAGATCACGTTCGACTCCAACGCGAACAAGATCATCATCGAGGCGCTCAAGGGCGACGTCTGCTTCCAGGCGCCGACGGGCGACATCCAGATCGTCGCGAAGGAAGCCGAGTTCACCGCGACGAAGAACCTCGAGATTCACGCGGGCTCGACGATGGCCTGGGGCAGCGACAGCAACCTCACGATCAAGGCCTCGAACGTGACGATGTCCGGTTCGAAGGCAAACGCGAACTGTGGCACCGCGTCGATGCCGGCGGCTCCGACGTCCGACCCCAAAGACACCGCCGACCCGTACGGCTCCTGATCGCGGCGGCTACTGCGACATCGAAGCGGTGGGGCCCTTCGGGAGCTGCGGCCCGTGGCTCGGCTTCACGACGGCCTTCTTCGCCTCGGGATCCGGGTTCGTACCGCGGCGGATGTACTCGGTGACCGGTTTGTAGTTGACGACCCACTTGTTGGTCTTGACGAGCTTGCCGTCCTTGTAGAACCGGCGGTGACGCTCGAGCTTGAGGCCCGGAAAGCCTTCCTGATCGAAGCTGGTCTCGTCCTGGGCCATCTCGTCGTCGAGCCGCTCCTCGGTCGGGAACGGGGTCTCCTCGAGGATGTGCCGCTCGAACACGATCTTGTCGTACGGGCGCTTCTTGCCGAGTACCTCGACCTTCGCCTCGCCGTTCGCGACGACGAAGCGGATGACGATCGGGAAGTCGTAGGGGTTCTTGAGCTTGAGATCGGTGTTCGGCCACACCACGGTCGCGTCGAAGCCGAGCGGCGTGTACGCCGAGGGCCGCGAGTGGTTCGTGGTCTTGACCACGTCGACCCCGGCGAAGAACGCCGCGCCGAACAGCGTCGTCGAGATCTGGCAGGTGCCACCGGCGAGGCCATCGACCATCTCGCCCGCGGTGATCACGTGCGCGACCTTGTAGCCCATCTTCTGCGACCGCTCGCCGACCGTGTCATTGAACGACCACTCCTCGCCGGGCTTGAGGACGGCGCCGTTGAGCTTGCTGGCGGCGAGCTTGAGGTTGAAGTTGCGATCGCGATCGCTCACCGGGAACTTCGTCGTGTAGTAGCCGAGCACGTTCGAGATGTCGTCGATGCCGAGGCCGACCTTCGTCACCGCGGCAGGCACGGGCACCATCGCGAGCTCGATCGAGGTGGCGCCCACGCGCGAGGCGGTGGCGATCCGCGGCAGCGAGCCCCACACGTCCAGCCCCTGACCGGAGCGGTCGTCGTGGATCTTGCGGGTCTCGAGATCGAGGAACGCGTTGATCGGCGACTTGTCGGTCTTCGCCTTGAGCTCGAGCAGGGCCTTGACCGCCTTGTCGCGATCGATGCGCACCGGGATCGAGCCCTTCGCCGCGAGCGTGGCGACGTCGGCGCTGGCCGGGATCCGACCGGCCTCGTCGGGATCGATCTCGATGCCGAGCTCGGCCCACGTCAGCTTGGTGGTGCCACTCGCGGTCTTGACCTCGACCTGACGCGAGAGCAGCGCGGTGACGTTCTGCGGTGCGCCGCCGGCACGCACGGGCTCCGAGGGTCCGGCGGACGGAGCGTTTGCCGCCGAGGCCACGCTGCGCGTTCCGACCACGTAGTACGCGCCGGTGAATCCAGCCGCGACGACCAGCATGCCTCCGGCGATGCCGAGCAGGACGGCCCCGCGTTGCTTGGATCGAGTTCCCGAAGCGTTCGACATCGTCTTCCTTCTTATCACGTTGGGCCCTTCTCCCTCGTGTGCAGACCCGAGGCCAGCGTGATCGTCGCGCGTGCGGTCGCCGCGGCCAAGTGTTCGCACGGCTGTGTCAGGACGCCCGCGCTCGCCGTGTCTGCCGTGACGCGTCGGTGGCCGTCGGTGGTTTGACAGGTGCCATCCCATGAGGCAGCCTCCACAGGTGGCTAGCTCCTTGGTTCAGCGGAACAAAGTGGTGGCGAAACGCAAGGGTGCGGTGGCCGCGGTGACCGCAGGAGCGGCCGGCGTCATCGCAGTCGCGGGCGCCCCCCTCATCGTTCCCATCCTGGGGTTCGCCGGTGCCGCCTATCTCACCTGGGATTGGCTGTCGTTCCGCATCAAAAACGGCATGCGCTTCTAGCCGATCGTGACCGTCAGCTTCGCCGAAGGACTCGTCGGGCTCACCCTCGACGATCGGTACCGGCTCGACGCGGTGCTCGGTGAGGGTGGAATGGGCGCGGTGTTTCGCGCGACGCACCTCGCGATGGATCGCAAGGTCGCGGTGAAGCTACTCAAGCCTCACCTCTCGAACGACGAGGCCTCGCTGCAGCGGTTCGCGCGCGAAGCCCGCAGCACGATGAAGGTCGACTCGCCGCACGCGGTGAAGGTCCTCGACTACGGCGTGACGCCGCTGCGCGACTACTACATGGTCCTCGAGTACCTCGACGGCCGCACCGTGCAGCGCGAGCTCGACATCGACGGCGTGTTCGCGCCGGCCCGGGTGGTCCACATCGCGCGCCAGGCGTTGCACGCGCTCGCCGCCGCGCACGCGACGGGCCTCATCCATCGCGACATCAAGCCCGAGAATATCCTCTTGATGCGCCTAGGATCCGACGCGGACTACACCAAGCTCCTCGACTTCGGCGTCGCGAAGCTGATGGAGGGCGCCGCGAAGTCGAGCCAGTCGCAGCTCGCGCTGACCCAGATGGGCACCGTGTTCGGGACGCCCGAGTTCATGTCGCCCGAGCAGGCGTGCGGCCACACGCTCGACGGGCGCAGCGACCTGTACTCGCTCGGCGGCACGATGTTCGCGATGCTCACCGGTTGCGGGCTGTTCGAGGCGGGCAGCGCGATCGAATGGCTCACGAACCACGTGCGCACGCCGCCGCCCAGGCTCGCGCAGGTCAGTCCCGATCTCGTCGCGTATCCCGAGCTCGACGAGCTGTTGCAGCGCTGCCTGGCGAAGCACCGCGACCAGCGCCCGAAGTCGGCGGTCGAGCTCGACAGCCTGCTCGCGAAGATCGAGCCCTCGCTCGGGCGGGTTCCCGGCACGGCACCGTCGGCGTCGTCGAAGGTCCGCGTGTTCTCCACCTCGCAGTTCTTCGAGGCGCTGCCGATGGAGAGCGTCGATCCCGGGGCGACGCTCCTGCCCGGGGCGGCCGGCAGCACCACGAGCGCGCGGACGGCCCGGTCGATCCCGAGCTCGTCGACGAGCGGCATGATCGCGCACCTCCAGCCCCGCCGGCGCGGCCTCTATTTGGGGATCGCCGCGCTCGCGATCCTCGGGATGGTGTCGGTGGTGATCGGGCTCGCGATGTCGAAGCGCAATTCTACAAGTACTTCACGAAGCGCACGGGTCGACGCGGCCGTGGCCGGGATCGCCGCCGATGCGGCGCCCGCGGTGATCGTCGAGGACGCTGTCGTCGTCCAGGTCGTCATGGACGCCGCGCCGCGCCCCCGGCCCGATGCAGGGGTGGGATCGAGCAAGCCGATCCCCAAGAACACCGCGGCCCTCGAACACCTCCGCAACGCCGAGGCCGCGTTTCGCAGCGGAGACAAGTTCAAGCAGCTGAACCAAGCCGATCTCGCGCTCCAGGCCGACCCGCGGAACGTGCGGGCGAAGTACCTGCTGGGGGATGCGCTGATCAAGTACAACGATTTGCCGCGCGGTTGTGCCTACCTACGCGCACTCGGACGCAACGCGCTTGCCATGTCCCGGGCAAACGCGGCCGGCTGCCCCAATTGATCTTGCACGGTCCCCCACCTATCCTAGCCAGCACGCGATGGGGGGTTCACGTCGATGACGGCCGGCGTCGGCACGTCTGGCTCGCTGTCCGGTCCTTCGAGCTCGGGAAGCCGGCTCGCAGTCGGGTTCCAGCTCGGCGAGTACCGGCTCGGCCAGCCGCTGTGGCCGCTGCGGATCGCGGATGCCTATCGCGCCGATGGTCCCAAGGGCCCGGCCACGGTCTACGTGGTCCACGCGCGCGTCGCCTCGAACCCGACCGTTCGCGACCACATCATCGCCGGGACCCGCGCAGCCGCCGGGCTCGCCGAGCACAAGCACCTCGTTCGCACGCTCGCCGCCGGGCTCACCGGCGACATCCTGTGGATCGCCACCGAGGAGGTCGACGGCTCGCTCGTCCGCGAGCTGCTCGTCAAGAAGCGCAGCGCTAACAACGCCGGCCTCGGGGCCCGCGCGACCGGCAACCTCATCACCGGGATCGCGACCGCGCTCGCCGACATCCACCACGGGGCGCTCGCCGACGAGTCGGTCGCGGTGAGCCGCACCGGCCGGGTGCGCGTCATCGACCTCGCGCTCGGACCCGGGACCGCGGCGGCCATGGTCGCCGGGCTCGTCCCCGCCCAGAGCTCGGTCGCACCCGAGGTGCTCGCCGGCGGTCCGCCCGACGGACCCGCCGATGTCTACGGGATCGGCGCCCTGCTCTACGAGTCCCTGGTCGGCTCGCCGCTCGAGCGTGGTGGTCCGCGCCCCTCCGATGTCGTCGACGGCGTCAACACGCAGATCGACGAGGTCATCGCGCGCGCGTGTCATCGCGATCCGAGCAAGCGGTTCGGCCGCGCCGACGTGCTCGGCGAGGTGGTCGCCGAGGCGCTCAACCAGGGCGGCGCGATGATGACGGCTGCGGTGCCGCTGATCGAGATGGCTCCCACGCTCGAAGGCCAGGTCTCGCTCGCCGCTTCGATCGCTACCCCGGGGATGTCGCCGTCGGCGTCGGGCAACGCGATGATCGATCGCGCGCTCGTCTCGGCACTCGCCGATTCGACCGAGAAGTGGCTCGTCAGCAAGGGCAAGCTCGACTACGGGCCGTTCTCGCTCGCCGATGTCGTCGCGCAGATCGAGAAGGGCGGCATCGTCTCGGGCAACATCATCATGGACAAGGACACCGGCGCGCGCGTCGATGTCGGCGACCACCCGTTGCTCGGACCGATGGTCGAGTCCGCGACGCAGCGACGCGATGACGCGCGCCGCGCGCAAGCGGAGGTCGCGGTGCAGAGCCGCGACAAGAAGCGAGGTGTCTTGCTGTATGTGCTGATCGGGCTCGGGATCGTCGGCGTCGCGGCGGCCGTCTACTTCGTCATCGCGACGGTTCGCAAGGACAAGGAAGAGCGGGTCGCGGGCGTCGAGGGGGTCGGCGGTGCCTCGCTCGCGGTGAAGGTGTCCGAGCCGAAGAAGCCACCGCCGATCAAGCGGAACGGCACGGGTCGACGCACCCCGGGCAGCACTCCGGGTGGCAACGGCAAGGAGAACCTCGCGCTCGACATGTCCGACGACAGCGACGAGGGCACCGAGACGCTCGACATGGGCCGCGTCTACAAGACGTACTCGAAGTACGGCGCCCAGCTCGGCGGATGTCTCGGCGGCGGCGGGCAGGCGAACATCTACATCAACATCGACGGCCCGAGCGGCCGCGTGTCGTTCGTACGGGTCAACGGCCAGCAGAGCGGTCCGCTCTATGGCTGCTTGAACCGCGTGTTGCGGGGGATGAAGTTCCCGACCATCAACGGCCCTCGAACTCGCGCCGAGTTCGACATCGCCATGTGAATCTGTGGGGACCGACGCGGACAATAGTCAGTCGAGCAGTCAGTCCACCACCGCCCCGGAGCGGCGGCCCGGGGCGTCGAGTACGTCCTCCACGTCGGGCTCCGATTCGTTCTCCGATCTCGAGGCCAGCGCACGTACCGGCCCTGCCAAGACGATCCCGCGCCGGCCGCGGGTGACGTGGTGGATCGGGATCGTGTTCGCGCTGATGTTCGCGGTGCTCGTGACGCCGGCGATCACCGCGGAGCGCTGGCTGTCGTCGGTGTTCGACGTCGGGCGGATCGTCAAGGACCGGCCGGCCTCGCTGACCGTGCGCGTCCCCGCGTTCGCCGGGCTCGAGACCGCCGAGAACCACCTGACCGGCGGCGGCGTGCTGATCGCGCGCGGCGAGCTCCCCGACGTCGACGATGCGGCCGTCGCGGAATCGGTCGCGGCGATCATCCCGCGCGGGCCGTTGCCGTACATCGCGTTCTTCGTGCTGGCGTTCGTGTTCGCCACGATCTTCACCCATCACATGCAGCGCTCGACGCGCGGGCGGCTGGTGCGCGTGCAGGTCGTCGGCCTGGTCTCGATCGCGATGCTCGCGGTCGCGGTCAAGGCCTTGCTGTTGACCACGGCGGTGTCGGTGCTCGTCGTGCCCGTCGCGCTGCTCGCGATGGTCCCCACGATGGTGCTCGACCGCGTCGTCGGGCTCGCGACCGGCATCCTCGCGGCGCTGGTGGTGAGCTTGCTCGGCCCGTTCGATCTCGGCATCGCGATCCTGATGCTGGTGCAGGCTTCGACCGCCGGACTCGTCGTCGCCGAGCGTCCGAAGCAGCGCTGGAGATCGGCGCTGGTCGCCGGCGCGGTCACGACGCTGTTCACCGCGGCGACCTACGTGCTGCTCACCTACCTGACGACCGGCACGATCCCGTCGTTCGCCGACCCGCTGCGCTCGCCGTGGCTCGCAGCCGCGATCGGTCCCGCGATCGCCACGCTGCTCGCGGTGCCGTTGATCCCGATCTACCAGCTGCTCGTCGGCGAGATCACGCAGGGCAAGCTCGTCGACCTCGAGGACCTGTCGAATCCGTTGCTCAGGCAGATCGCGGAGCGCTCACCCGGGACGTGGCAGCACTCGCTGATGATGGCGAACATGGCCGAGATCGCCGCGAACACGATCGGCGCGAGCGGCCGGCTCGTTCGCGTCGGCGCCTACTATCACGACCTCGGCAAGTCGCTGCAGCCCAAGTACTTCATCGAGAACCTCGAGCCCGGCGAGACCAGCCCGCACGATCAGCTGCCGCCCGAGGTCTCGTGCGACGCGATCTTCGCGCACGTCACCGAGGGCATCGTGACCGCGCGCAAGGCCGGACTGCACGAGCGCATCATCGACTTCATGCACATGCACCACGGCAACGGGGTGCTCGAGTACTTCTGGGGCAAGACTCGCGAGCAGGGCAACCCGCGCGGACTCTCGATCGAGCAGTTCCGCTATCCGGGTCATCCGCCCCAGAGCCGCGAGACCGCGATCCTCGCGATCTGCGATGCCGTCGAGGCCGCGTCGCGCACGCTGAAGAAGCCGGAGCCCGCGGCGATCGAATCGCTCGTGCAGCGGATCGTCTACGGCAAGCTCCACCTCGGCCAGCTCGACGAGAGCGGGCTCTCGATGAGCGATCTGCGGCGCGTGAGCGACTCGCTGCGCGAGACGATCCGGCATGCGAACCACGGCCGCATCGAGTACCCGTGGCAGAAGGCGCAGCAAGACGCGAGCGCGAGCCTGCAGACGACGAACGAGCCGCTCGCGGCAACCGGGCCCCGCCTCGACTCGCTCGATCGCAAGCCGAAGCGTGACACCGGCATCAGCCCCGCCGTCTCGCTTCGCGACAGTCGATCAACTGGGCCGATCGAGCTCGGAGCCGCCGAGATCAGGGATCCCCGCACCTCGCGTCCCAAGGGCGACAGCAACGGCGGCGCGGTGCGTGATGCGGTCGCGCTCGCCGAGACCGCCGACATCCGCAAGCCGAGCGAGCCTCCGCCCGACCATGACCTCGCGATCATCGAGACCGCGCCCGCGGTGGGCACCGCGCCGCGCGACAGCGGTCGTCAGGCAGCGGCCCAGGCGCCGAGCAGCGCCGCACACCAGGGCGAGTGGCGGCCACCGTCGGCGTCGCGTGCGGAGCGAACCCACGACGATGCTGACTTCGAGCGCGAGGCGCCGGGGCGCGCGCGGACCGACAGCGGCAGGCTGGTAGACGAGGTCCCAGGCGGCGCGGCATCGCGACCGCCACCGGACCTCATCACGCCGTCGACGTTTGCCGGCGTGACGCCACCGGCTGCACGCAAGCGCGCCGCGACCCTGCCGCCCGCCCCCGCCGCGAACCGGCGTGCTCCGACGGTGCCGCCCCCGAGCCCGCGACCCTCGGCATCGATGGGCCCCACGACGAGACCGTCGCCACCCTCGACCCCTCCTGCGATCGGGACGCAGCCGTCGACCGCGCAAGTGGGCATGTCGACGCTTCCGGGACCGAGCGCACCGCAGCGCTTACCATCGCCCGCGTCGCCTTCGGCGAGCCCACCCCGCCACGCCGGTCCACCGGGGCCGGTCGATCTCGACAACGCGATCACCAACCCGCCGCCGCTCCGCCGCGGGACGAGTGATTCGCCCGCGACGCGCCTGCCACCGGCGCTCCTCGAGGCCGAGCTGCGATCGAGCGGTCTACGCCCGCGACCTGGCCACGGCGACGAGGACAACCTGAGGGTCACCGCGCCGCGAGTTCCCGCCCCACCGATCACGCACGTCGGCCACGTGTCGGGCCCGCTCCGGCTCCCTCCGAACACGCAGGTCGGCGACGCGCCCCTCCGGCTCGACGATCCTTCGCGGACCGAGCCGACGATGCCCAAGCTCGAGCTGCCGCTGCGCGCACCGCCGACGAATCCACCGTTCGAGCAGGCGCCCCCATGGGCCTCGGGGCTGGCCGATCGCGTCGAGGCCACGCTCGACGGCGACGAGTGGCAGACCGAGACTCCCGTCGTACCGCCGACGCGGGCCGAGCTTCGCGCGCTGCTCGGCACTCCGGATCTGACGCGCCGGCAATCGGTCGACGAGCTCGAGGCACTCCACCGTGCGGCCGACGATGTCTCCGAGCCCGAGCTGCTGCCGCATCGCCGGTCCGCGCAGACGGCGGAGGTCGATCCCGACGACATCGAGGCGGCGATCGAGATCGCACCGCCCGCCCGCAACCGTCCACCGAGCGCGATCGCGGTCGCGAAGCCGAAGAAGCCCGAGCGGTGAAGCTCGCCTGGGTGCTCGCGCTCTGTGTGGCGTGTGGCCGCCCGCCGGCACCACGGGCACCGAGCGTCGACGTGCGCGCCGAGATCGAGCAGGCCGAGACCGCCGAGAAGGCGCGCAAGCACGACGTCGCGCGCGTCCACTACGAGCGCGCGGTCGCGAACGCGCGCTCGCCGGAGAGCATCTCGTACGCACGGCTCAAGTACGCCGACACCCTTCGATCGTGGGGGGAGTATCCCGCGGCGATCGTTCAGCTCGAAGGCGCGATCGCCGCGAAGCCCGACGATGCCGGCGCGTGGCACGATCTCGGGCTGTTCCGGAATAACCAGGGCAACACCGCCGGTGCGATCGCCGCGCTCGAGCGTTCTCGCGAGCTCGCGCCCCGCGATCTTCGTCCCCGTGTCGCGCTCGCAGCGTTGCGATGGAAGCTCGGCGATCGGGCAAATGCCGCGGTCGAGTATCGCAAGCTGCTCGAGCTCGAGCTTCCCGAGTCGCTGCGGGTCAACGTCGAGTGGGCCATCACCGCGCTGGCCGCCATCGAGCGAGGTGACCCGGTGCCACCCCCCCCTCGGGAATCGCGCTGAGCGCGAGTCGGTTGAGAGTGAGGCACCGCGCCGCCCCGCCAAGAATCGAGGCCAGCGGTGAGGCACCGCGCAGCTGGCGAACCGGTGATCTCGGCGCCATACTCGCCCAACGTGACGAGCAAGCTCGCGATCGGACTGGCGCTGCTCCTGGGCGGTGCTCTCCACTCGGCCACGGCCGCACCGTGGACGTTCGACTGGGCGGGCCACGTCGAGGTCGATGCCGAGGGCCTCAAGAGCGACGACGTCCAGAAGCGGCTCGATGCCGTGACCGAGCTCGGCAAGTACGACGTGGCGCTGACCGAGAAGCACCTGATCAAGGCGCTCGACGATCCGGACGAGAAGGTCAAGCACGCCGCGGCCAAGGCGCTCGGACAGGGCGGCTCGCAGAAGGCCGTGCAGACCATGATCGACTGGCTCGGCCCGACGTCCGATGCGAAGACCCGGCAGGTCGCGGCCGGCGCGCTCGGTGACATCGGCGGCCCCGACGCCACCGCGGCACTCACGCGGACGCTCGGCGACAGCGACTCGACGGTCCGCCAGCAGACGGTCAAGGCGCTCGGCGCGATCGGCCGCCGTGGCAACCCGAACGTCGTGATCGCCCTGATCCCGCGGCTCGAGGATGACAAGGCCGACGTCCGCATCGCGACGATCATGCAGCTCGAGGAGCTCGGCGATCGACGCGCGGTCATCCCGCTCGTCGCGCGATTCGGCGACACCTCGATCGAGCCGCGCAAGGCCGCGGTGCGCGCGGTGGGACGGCTCGGCGACCGCTCGGCGGTTCCCGCGCTGATCCGCCTGATGCACGATCCTGCCGAGGACGTGCGGACCGCGGCCGTCGGCTCGCTCGGCAGCCTCGGCGCCGTCGAGGCGATCGACGCGCTCACCGAGCAGCTCGGGACCGGCAGCGACACGTTCCGTCAGAAGGTCGCCTACGCGCTCGGCCAGATCGCGGGCACCCCGGGCGCCGGGAAGGCCGGCGAGGATGCGATGCGAAAGCTTGTCGAGAACCTCGGCGAGACGGCCCAGCGCGGCGCGGCACGCGAGGGACTCCGCGTCGCCGGCAAGGCCGCCGTGCCCGCGCTCGTGCTCCACCTGCAGGGCCGCAGCAAGGGCGATCCGACGATCGCGGTCGGGCTGCTCGCCGATGCCGCGGATTCACGCGCGACCGCGACCCTGGCCGCCGAGCTCGAGCGCGGCCGGGTCGCGATCCCGATCGTGCTGAAAGCGCTCGGGGCAACCGGCGATCCGCAGGCGCTCGTCCCGGTGCTGCGCGCGCTCGCGAGCAAGGACACCGCGATCCGGGTCGCCGCGATGGAAAGCCTGCGCCCGCTGATCGGCTCCGATGCGCGCGCAGGAGATGTCCTGATCGAGCACCTCACCGACGAGGATCTCGAGATCCGCGTGCTCGCCGCCGAGTACCTGGGCTTGCTGAGGGTGAGCACCGCCATCCCCAAGCTCGCCGCGCTCGCCGGACCGGGCAACCCTCCGCGCCTGCGCCGCGCCGCGATCGATGCACTCGGCGAGATCGGTCGCCCCGAGGGCACCTTCCCGCTCGTGGCCGTGTTGCGCGACGGGCCCGCCGAGCTCCACTCCGCCGCCGCGACCTCGCTGTCGTACATCGCGGATCCGTCGGCCCTCGCACCGCTGATCGCGCACGCGCAGATCGATCGCAGCCCGTCCCGTCACCACGTCGTACGTGCGCTCGGCGCCACGCTGCGGTCATCGGCCGGCGCCGGCGACCCGCACGCCCGCAAGTTGCTGCGCGACCTCGCGGCCGAAGCCTCGATCAAGGTGAGCCTCGCGGCGATCGCCGGGCTCGGCGCCGCGAAGACTCCCGGCGACGCTCCGTTCCTGCGAAACCTCGTCGAGCAAGGCGCCTCCGATCGCCGCCGCGCCGCGGCGTGGGCGCTCGGCGAGATGCGCGACGCCGGATCGATCGACGTCCTCGCGACCGCCCTGTCGAGCAAGGACGATCGCCTCGTGGGCGACTCGGCCTGGGCGCTCGGCGAGATCCTCGCGGCCCACCCGAAGGACAGCCGCGCCGGCGCGATCAGCGAGCGCTGGCTGTATCTCGCGAAGCACGGCGGCTGGGCCGGCGCGACGAACGGCACCGCCGCGCTCGCGCGCCTGCTGTGGGCGCTGCCGCGCGACGGCCGCAATGCGCTGCTGGCCGGCAACCGCCGCGGCGCGCTGCTCGCGCTCGTGTTTCATCGCTCGCGCCTGGTCCGCATCAACGCCGCGCACGCGCTCGGCAGCCTCTCCGGCGACGACGATGCGGCCAAGGGCCTCGCGCAGCTGCTTCGCGACGACGCCAGCCCGCACGTGCGGATCGCCGCCGCGCAGAACCTCGCGCGGGTCGGCGGGACGAGGGCCGCGCCCGCCCTCAAGCACTCGGTCGACAACGAGGGTGATCCCAAGGTGAAGGAAGTCGCGACGGCCGCACAGGCCGGCCCACCGCCACCTCCGATCGCGCGTACCGAGTGGCGCGTGTTCCAGGTCGTCGATCCCGGCGCCGACGATGCGCCGGTGCGCCAGGAGCAGTACTTCCTCCACACCACGGATGGCCTCGTGTGCGCCGGCTACACCGACGCGCGCGGCGAGCTCGTGAGCGAGCACGTGCCAACGGGTGAGATCACGGTGTGGGCTGCGAGCCGCGAATCCGAGTACTGAGCGATCTGGCTGACGTCTGCACGCGGCTCGATCGGTGACCGGCCCTAACCGTTGAGGAATGCATCCCGTCCGATGATGATGCGAAGGATCTCGCTCGTTCCCTCGTAGATCTCGGTGACCCGCGCGTCGCGATAGAAGCGTTCGGCCGCGAAGGCGGTCGTGAAGCCGTACCCGCCGAGGATCTGGATCGCCTGGTGGGCGACGAAGGTGGCGGTCTCGGATGCCTGGAGCTTGGCCATCGCGGCTTCCGCCGTGCACCGCTGCCCGGCGTCGGCACGGGCCGCAGCGCGCCAGACCAGCAGTCGCGCCGCGTCGATCCGGGTCGCCATGTCGGCGAGCTTCAGCTGGATGGCCTGGTGCTGTCCGATCGGCTTGCCGAACGTGACGCGCTCGCGCGAGTAGGTCAGCGCGAGCTCGAAGGCCGCGCGCGCGATCCCGACGGCCTGCGCGGCCATGCCGATGCGGCCCCGATCGAGGCCGAACATCGCGATCTTGAAGCCCTGCCCTAGCTCGCCGAGCATGTGCCGCGCGGGGATGCGGCAGCCCTCGAGCGAGATCGCGTTGCACGAGGCCGCCCGTAGTCCCATGGTCTCCTGGGGCGGACCGACCTGCAGCCCCTTGCACGGGAGAGGTACCAGGAACGCGGTCACCGCCTTGTCGCGCAGGTCGGCGCGACGTGCCCGGGTCTCGGCACCGTAGGGAGCTGCGCGTGCGAACACGATCACACCGGAGGCTTCGGGTGAGTTGGAGACGAAGGCCTTGGTGCCCGTCAGCACCCATTCGTCCCCGTCTCGCTCGGCGAGCGTACGAACCGCGGCGGCGTCGGATCCGCAGTCGGGCTCCGTCAGGGCGAAGGCGCCGATCTTGAGCCCCTTGGCGAACGGGTGGAGAAACTCGCGTCGCTGCGCGTGGGTGCCAAACTCCGCAACGCAGGTGCCATAGAGCGCGTGGACGCTCACGATGGAGCCGGTGCTGGCGCAACCGTGACTCAACTCCTCGACGGCGATCGCGTAGGCCACCTTGTCGAGCCCGGCGCCACCCCACTCTGGATCGATGTCGATGCCGAGCATGCCCAACTTGCCGAGCTCGGCAATCTCGGCAGCGGGGAAGCGGCGCTCGCGGTCGTTCGCGGTGGCCACCGGCGCCAGCCGCGTTCGCGCGAAGGCACGGCATGAGTCGCGCACCATCCGATGTTCTTCGCTGAGCTCGAACATCGATTCAGCCCAGGAAGGGGAAGCCGAGGGCGATCGTGCCAAACCAGTTGCCGTTGCCAAGATCGACTCGCCACTTGTAGCGGGTCCGAGCGCTCTGGCGTTGGCCGGACGCAGGCACCGCCGCCCGCGCGATCAGCTCGAGCCTCAGCTCCATCTCGTCCGGGTCGACGACGGCGCACGCGTTGAGATTGATGTCCTCGAGGTAGCCTTCGCCCTGCTGGTCCTCGCATTCGTTGAGGTACCAGGCATGCGCGCTCGCCGCGGAGGTCACGAGGCCCACCGCCGCCGCGGCTGGGACCTGCAACCGCCCGCCGGCCTCCGGCCGAGGAGCGACGATCGAACACTGCGCGGTAGCCCTGCGCCCCTCGATCGCGAGGCGGTCGATCGCGAGCTCGAAGCCGCGCACGCGCACCGTGCGCTCCGGCGAACCCAGGTAGCGGGCCAGCGTCTCCGCTTCCAGGACCGTGTGCTTGTCAGGCGTCCACATTCTAGTTTCCTTCCCCGCAAGAACCTCGGGCCCGCAAGATCACGTCAGGAACTTCTCGACCACCACGCCGCGCACCGCCTCGTCACCCACCGGGCCGATGAACCGGTGCACGAACCCGATCCTGCCATCGTCTCCGGCAAAGCCGGCCGTGCGAACACGACCGCGATCGAGCACGTAGAACGGCCGCCGGAGCTCGAGCTCGAGCAGGGCGAGCGGCCGGGTCAGGAGCCGGCGCAGCTCCTTGCTGTCACCGTCCATCGCCAAGGTCTCCCGCGCCTCGGCCGCCAGCGTGGGTACCTCGACGAAGCACCACATGTCCGCGACCTCGCAGTGATGGCGATGGATCCGGAACCCATGCTCGAGCGCCCCGAGCGGGCGACCCCGCTCGATCTCGGCGACGAGCTGGGGCACTCGCCGGGTCGGCGGCGCCGGGTCGAGCTGATGGGCGGCAAAGCCGCGTTGGAGGGCACCATGCAAGGTTCCCGGCGCACCTGCCATCGACTGGTCGTCGAACTGTACGACGATCGAGAGGATCCCGACTCGCGCGACGGTTCGCGCACCCGCGACGACGTCGACGTCGAGATCGAGCATCGAGCCGGCGCGGCGCAGCTGGACCCGCGAGACCCAGAACACGAGCTCGTCGGCGTCGGCCTCGCTCACCGGATCGAGGCGCTCGATCCGGCTCCCCACGATGACCCAGTTCTGGTGATACTCGTGCACCATCGTGCGGAGCGGGGCGACGTTCCGGCCCAGCCAGATCCACATCGCGGACAGGCTGTGGCTCATCAGCGCGCGCGCCTGCAGCTCCCCGGGGACGAACAGCGATGGGTCGCTCGGGACGCGCCAGGCCTCGCTCGCGGAGCTCGGATCGGCGCCCGCGACGTTCTGTGGTCGGGCGTTCATCGACGTCCTCCCCGGCGCCGAAGCTCGCGGACCGCGAGCGCACCGAGGTTCCGTTCGATCGAGTCGTTGGTGCCCGAGACCGTCACGAGCGTGGCGAAGTCACGCTGATAGCGCGCGAACCGGCCGTCGAGGTAGGCGTGCGTGGCGAGTGGACGAAGCGCGATCGCGAACATCGCGTTGGCTTGCTCCGCGATCACGTACTTGGCAGCGGAGCTGACCGCATCCCAGTACGCGTCGCTGCCGGCGGCGCTGCCGGCCAGCGCCTCCCACGTGATCGCCCGCGCCGTCATGAGGTTCAAGGCCATGCGGCCGAGCTGCGCCTGCACCGGGGGGAATTCGGTCGCAGGCAGGGCGTGTCGAACCGTCCCGCTCACGGCGGTGATGACGTCGTCGAGGAACGCGCGCATCCTGCCGAGCGGCCCACACGCGAGCAATAGCCGGCGCCAGTTGAGCGAGTACTGCGCATGGCTGAAGCCATCGGTCGCGACGACCAGCCGTTCCGGTGCCACCACGGCCTCGTTCAGGCGCAGGAGACACGGCCCGTTCGAACGCAGTCCATTCACCTCGATCGACTCGAGCTCCACGCCGGGATCGTCGCGCTCGATCAGGAACGCGAGCATGTCGTCGTCTTCCCCGCGCACGTACACGAGGACGACATCGGCGGTCTGCCCGCCGAACACCGGGCGCTTGAGGCCGTCGATCACCCAGCGGCCATCGGGCCTGCGGCGCGCCGTGGAGCGAAACGAGAACGCATCGGCGTCCTCGGTGTATGCGAACCCGATCCCCATCTGGCCGCGCGCGAGCGGGATCACGTACTTCTCGATCACATCGGCGCGGCCGAGCTCCCACAGGTTGTGGGTGATCCCGGCGCGCAGCCCGAGCAGGACGCCAAACGCCGAATCATCACAGAGGTAGCCCACCTCCTCGAGCATCAGCCCGAACCGCAAGAAGTCATGACCCTCGCCACCAATGGACCTGGGCAAGCCGTAGCTGCACAGGCCGAGACGTCCGGCCTGCTCCCACAACGACCGTGGGATGGTCTCGGAGTGAGCGTCTCGCGCCTCGGCGCCGGGGTTGACCTGGTTGCGGATGAAGTCAGCAAACCGCGTGGCCACCTCGTCCTTCACCGAGCGTTCGAGATCGCGACGGGCGCGCGCCCAGGCCGCGGAGTCCATGGCTCCGACACCGTCGACCGTCCGGTTGTGGCTGATCATTCGAATCTCCCTGTGGCTCCCCACGTGACGATCACGCATCGGTCGTGACCGATGCGCCTATCGACGCAACCGCGCGCTCGAAGACCCTAGCCACCCGCGATCGCGGTGATGACCACCAGCGTCGCCGCCTGGTTGACCGGCAGGTCGAACTCGGCCTCCTTGATCTGTTCTCCATCGACGAAGAGCTGATGCGCCTTGCGCACCTTCCCTTCGCCGTCGACCAGCGAGCCTTTCAGTCCGGGATAGCGATTCACGAGCGCGGTCAGCGCACCCGAGACGGTGTCTGCGGCGATGTCGATCTCGCTCTCGAACTCGACGAACCGCAGCATGATGCCTGGTAGCTCTACCTTCATCAGCTCCCCCGTTATCCAGGACGATAACATCGAGTCCACCCTCCTGATGCTCTACGGATTGACAACTTCTCAGCCGGATTGGAGATGACTCCCTTCGCGATTCCGGAACGGCAGAAGCCCCGCAGTTGCCGCTGCGGGGCTTCGCTCCACGAGCCGGACGATCAGGCGGCGCGCTTGATGCCGTAGTCGCTCTTCGCGAAGCCGGCCAGCTCGCCCTCGAGGACGCGGCGGGCGCGGAACAGGCGCGACATGACGGTGCCGATCGGGACGTGGAGCGCGTCGGCGATGTCCTTGTACTTCTCGCCGCGGAGGTCCGCGCGCTCGACGACATCGCGATACTCGGGGCCGAGGCGGTCGAGCGCCTGCTTGACCTCGTCGCAGAGCTCCTCGCCGAACAGCTCGTCATCGAGGTGGTCGGTGTGGTCCTGATCGCGACCGTAGAGCGCGCACAGTGCATCGCCCGGGCGCTCGGTCGCGAAGCGCTGGTGACGGCGGCGCTTGCGGTAGCCGTTGATGAACGCGTTGGTCAGGATGCGGAAC
>Ga0299915_10000285_pt1 | contig 39842 bp, 35 predicted proteins | sample RVTome_13_FD_200263 | JGI IMG/M metagenome (GOLD analysis project Ga0299915, IMG submission 200263) | Soil microbial communities from uranium-contaminated site in the Upper Colorado River Basin, Wyoming, United States - RVT92D227 (version 2) ...
CCACGTAGTCCCCCGCCTCGCGATAACAAACCACTAAGTGATTCAGCGCGAACCGCGCCGGAGACGTTCCCGGGAAATTATTCACAACCAGGGCAAATGTATCTATGGCAACGTAGTATTCGCCATCTAAGAAAAGCTCGACGGCGACGGTGTTGAGGCGCTCGGCTTCGGAGAGATTGGAACTGCCGGGGAGGGGGCCGTCGGCTCCGCGAGACCGATTCTGATGAGCGAAGGAGGAGCCGCCCATGAACGAATCCCCAGGTGGGTTGCGCAGGGCGCCCGTCGTATCAACACCCCCATAGAATTGGCTGGGATCCGGTGGATATTGTCCCCACCAATTGTACCGAGCTGGGAGAAGGAGGTTCAAATTATTATTTCTGACGTCGTAGCCGTCGCCGGACGTATCATTGTCATAAATTGAATTCAAACCGCGACGATCGGAGTCCAAACCAAGGTTGGGATAGCCGCTGTCACTTGCCATTATTCCGTATGATGAGTTGGCAATTATGTTGTTATGGCCGCAGGATGGATAAGCATCTGCTTGGAGCATGATGGGATAGGTCCCCTCATTGCGCGTTGTGACGCCGACTTCGCCATTACTAGACACGTCGCAATAGCCGATTTTAGGGACAGAGCCACTATAGCACCACAGACCGTGGCCGCCGTTGTGATTGATGGCACTGTGATAGAGTCTTGCATCGCAATTTTCAAGAATGATTCCCACGCCATCGTTGTCCACGACATCGCTGCTGTCCACAAGAATTAGATCGCCCTCAATGCACTTGATGCCCACACTATTATCCGGCCCAATACGCGAGTGGGCTATGTAAACCTCGCCTCCGCTCAAGACGCTTATGGCCGGGCCATCTACATACTCCACCACAGTATAGGCCAGCGTGTCCATGACCCCACTGCCTATAAATTCAATCCCCTGCCACCCCTGCTCGGGTTCCAGAGCCGTAAAGACAACGGAATCCCCCAACGCGCCATTGCAGTCCAGAGTGGGGCTGCCTGCAAACCGCAGCATGCCCGCGGCGGTGGCGAATATGGTTGTGCTGTCAGCTATGGTCGTCCATGCAGAGGAGGAGCTGGGAGGAACCAATGTGTCTGCCAGGATGATCCGATCTCTGTTATCCCATTGATAATCAGAAAAAGGCTCCAGCTTGAATACCCGTCCTTCTCCCGAATCGAAGGGTATATATTCGAAATCACCGGTCGAGGATACGAATCGCTCCTGGGTGTAAAGATCGCGCAGGGCATAGCGAGTGTACGGACCGGTCGGACTTGTTCGAATCGTGATGTGTCTATCTTCATCGGTTTTGCGATTGACGATGATGAGGTACTTATCGTTCTGCTCATCATGAAATTGGCCAACCTCTATGTAGTGATTGCTGCCCCATTCGGGGAAGAAGATTGAGTCAATGGGCGGCTGAAAATTGGCGGCGGTGCAGCAATAGGCGGCCTCCCGCTCCAAGTCCAGCAGCGTGCCACCGATGGAATCCAACTGGGCAAAGACGTCGTGCACGGCCTGCCATTTCTCGGCCAGAAAATGGGGGTCATCAGGATCGTGGGAAAAGCTGCCGTCGAGATTATTAACCAATCCCCAGTTGGAATCTTGTGTTGTGGTAGAGTAACCCGATGGGTATTTGTAAAATGTGATTCCTTTGGCTCCATGAGCCAGCGCCATGAAAGCTGCGGCAAAGATCTCGGAGCGCCGAGGATCTCGATGGGTCCAAGCGTTTATGGAGTATTTGTACCATGAGTGCACCTGCGCAGTGTAAATCATATGGATCGAGCCCCCGCAGGCGCTATAAACGGAATCCAAAACCTCGGTCAGGGTGTCTAGCTCGGTCTGATCGCCGATTTGGTTTGGTGGACCCAGGAAAGGATAAATGTCGAAATCAAAGGCTCGGGGTTTGGCGACAAGAGCAAAATGCTTGCAGCCCAAGGGGCCGAAATCGCCCTGCAGCCGAAAGGGCAACTGCGGCATTTTGCGGTTATGGCTAATGAGATAATCATTGACGAGGCCATGAGCATCGAAGGTGGACATCTTAGGTTCATCGGATTGAGCCCAGCCGGCAATTGTATCGCCATAAACATGCTCATACGTGCTGCATTGCTCCGAGATCTGCTGCAGCGTCTGCGCCTTCAGGGTATCATTGGCGAAGAGGGGATAGGCTTGTTCCATATCCATATATTCGATCCAGTCTATCCACAGCGGCACCTGGTCTTCATAACGGATGCGATAGCGGAAGTAGGAGAACTTGTCGGAGCCGCTGGGACTGACCGTTATCTGAAGAGTATGTTCTACGAAGTCCAGATTATTGGGATAATCGCCTACTTCGCAGACCAGGGTATTATCAACCGACGAGCCACTCAAGAAATGTGTGGTTACGATGAACTGATAAGCCATGTCGTCGCTGGAAACGGAATATCCGCTGGTGTCAATCTTGCTGCGCACCCGAAATTGGAAGCCGCGCGAGGTATAACCGTATCCGCCCGCATCAAATTTGGGCTCATGCAGAGGGGCGCTTTCCTCGCCGTCTATCGTCCGATAAGGCCCATAAATGGCATTGTCCGCTGTGGCTGAATCAGGAGTCAAATACCAAGTTCCTTCATTGGGCGGATAGCCCTCCCGCCCTTGATAGTGTTTGAAATGGTAAAAGCCCTGGCCAGTTTCCTCAAAGAAATTCCTCTCGGCCTCGTCGTATGTCATTTCCGCCTCGAGCTTCTTGTGCTGCCCGCTCGAGAAATGCTCCACCAGGTAGGGGATGCTGTCTGAATAAGAGCCCGTCGTGTCATTGCCTTTCCAATCGCCGTTGCGCAGAATCGCTTGTAGGTTATATTTGCCTAAGGAATCCAGATAGGCATCCATGCCAGCACTGTCAAAGCTATGCCACTGCGAGCCATAATTCCAGGCCAGGGTGGGATTCAGCGCCGCAAAATCCGACCAGTGTCCGTCGCCGCTGTGAATCTGGGGCGGGCCATACAGCCCGCGCGGAAAGTCGCTGCTGCTAAGGCTGCCATAGGCCACGACCAGCCCGAACAGGCCGGCCAGAACGGCGGCCAGAAAGCGATTCGAATTTTCCCTTTTCATTTCAACCTCCATAAGGGTTAGGTACATCTGTAGGGGCGTCCGTCAGTTGACGGATGCGCCCGCCTACCGAACGAGCACCATCTTTTTCATTTGCCTATATTGATCCACCTGAAGTTCGAGCAGATAAATTCCGGAAGAAACTGCCTGATTATGTTCGTTTTTGGAATTCCAGCTCACGTTGTAGCCGCCCGGAAGCATCTCCTTATCGACAAGGAGCTGCTTGATCGCATTTCCCTGAATGCTGTAGATTTTCAGATTCACGTTGGACGGTTTGCCCAATTCAAAATGAATGCAGGTGCTGCTGTTGAAGGGATTGGGATAGTTCTGTTCCAGTTTAAACCAGCCCGGATAGCGCGTCAATTCTTCGGGCTCGACTGCGGCGCCCAGGTCCGTCCAGGTTTCCGGCCCTTCGAAGAGATAGGCCCGCCCGATGCTGAAATAGGCACTGCTGATGGCGGAGATCAGCAATTCGTCCCGGCCATCACCGTTGACGTCGCCCGTGGCCATGGCGGCAGTTAATCCGGAATATGTGTAGTAATCCCATGAAGTGATGAGGGCATCCGGGGTGGGATTGAACCACGGACCGCCCAGGTATATTTCTATTATGGGCCCCATGGAAGGAATTCCCGCGGCGCTGGCGATGTCGCTAATCCCGTCACCGTTGAAATCCCCCTCGCAGAAGCCATGTCCGGAATGGTTTAGCCCTCCTTGCCAGTTAAGCAGAAAAATATCCGGGATATCGTCCAATTCCGGGCCTCCGAAATATACCGCATCCCTCCAGATGTCATCTGGAAAAATCAGTGAAATCGCAAAATCCGCATAGCTATCGGCATTTATATCCCCTACGCCGCCACCCCTGGCCTGATAGGCGTATTCCTCAAATATTAGATCTGGAATCGTGTCCATGGGGTTGCCGCCGAAATAGATTTGCACCGGCTCCTGATTGCCGCCAAGCACCATAATGTCTGCAAATTCATCCGCATTGACATCCCCCAAGGCTGAGCTTCTGCTCAACGGAACAAACTTGGTCCAATCCACTACGCTGTCCAGAGCGCTTCCGCCATGATATATTTGAAGTCTCTCCATATAGGCGGGATCGCCGTAATAAAAGGTTTGCATGACAATGTCATTTTGGCCATCTCCATTGGCGTCGCCGCAGCTATCCAGTTGAGCTGCATAATATTGAACCATCTCCGCGGACATAGACCACTCCGGTATGGTATCGAAACCCGGCCCGCCGAAGAAAATGTCCAGGCGCGCATCGGTGTTAGGCCCATAACCGTATTCGGGTATGCCCAAATCGTCCAGACCATCGCCGTTGATGTCGCTCAGATTGGCATCGAACAAATCGTACGAGATATTCTGCTCAGTGCCCTGCAGGGTCATATAGGGCGCCGTGGGCCAGCCGCTGTCATATTGATAGAAGAAATTCTTGCCGTAATCCTCGCCGTACCCGGGCCAGTAGGGCGAGCCGATGACGAACTCCTCCATGCCATCAGCGTCAAAGTCGCCCATGGTCATACCTTGGCCGAAGTAGGAGTATTCGCCACCCCCGCCTTCATACTGGCCCACCAAGGTCATGACGTTTGGTGGCTGCGCCTGGGCCGCCAGCGCCAGGCAGAGGAGGATAAGGGTCAGGGTTTTCATGGGGGTCTCCTTTTGGGGGTAAAGCTTTATAGAATATAGTAATAAAAAGTCCAAAATGCAAGTGCAAAAAGGTGCAGGTCAGCGCGAGGTAATCACTGTGGGAGGATAGCAATGCCGATATCTCCCTTTCAGCGCCTCTCGCGCCATGTCATTGATGACCCCGCAAGCCCAGAAATTGTTGCGGCGCGGTTCATCCGCCTGCAGCCAGGCAACCATGTCGGCTCCATGCTCCTGCTCAATTTCGCTGCACTGCGTAATGATGGTGTCAAGTGTGGCATTCTGTATGGAGTCATTATAGAATAGGTAGTAGGCCCGCTCCATATCCATGTACTCGATCCAGTCTATCCAGGTCTTAACGTGGTCGCAGTAGAGGATTTTGTAGCGCAGGCAGTAGAAGGTAGTATCACCGGACGGGATCACCGTAGTCTCGAGGGAATCCTCTTGGTACTCTTCATCTGCGGCAAAATCTCCTACGCTGAGGGTGAGCGTATCATCGACATGATAAGTTGGGATCGTATCAGGCGGATTGTACCACGTTTCCAGGATGAACAGGAAAGCCAATTCCGCGTCGGGATGGCCGGTCTTGTCAATCTTGCTCTTGATGCGAATCTGGAATTCTCGCTGGCTGTAGTTATAACCTCCGGGGGCAAAGCCCGGCTCCCCCAGCGTATTGCCTTGATTCAAGGTCTTTCGAGGGCCATAAAGGCATTCACCGGAATCCACTTCAGATGGGTCCAAATACCAGGTGCCCGTATTAGGCGGAGGACCTTCTCGCCCCCGATCGTGCTCAAAATAATAAAAGCTCTGCCCCGTCTGACTGAAGAAATCCCAAGATGCATCGGCATATTCCAACTCGGCCTCAAGCTGCTTGTGCTGTCCGCCGGAGTAGTGCTCCGCCAAGTAGGGGATGCTGTCTGAATAAGAGCCCGTCGTGTCATTGCCTTTCCAATCGCCATTTCGCAGAATCGCTTGTAGGTTATATTTGCCTAAGGAATCCAGATAGGCATCCATGCCAGCACTGTCAAAGCTATGCCACTGCGAGCCATAATTCCAGGCCAGGGTCGGATTCAGCGCCGCAAAATCCGACCAGTGGCCGTCGCCGCTGTGAATCTGGGGCGGGGCGTAAAGCCCGCGCGGGAAATCGCTGCTGGTGAGGCTGCCGTAGGTCAAGAACAGTCCGAACAGACCAACCAGAACAGCGGCCAGGATTCGATTTGTTGAGTGCTTCATGATGGTCTCCTTTCTTAATGTCTTGCTTGGGTAGTCGGGGTCGTCTCGACCCCGACCCCGCAGCCGTCGGCGTCAGGCCCCGAAGGGGGGCTAGGCTCGACGACGCCGACTACGGACTCTAACGGAGTAGCGCTAATTTGCGCAGTTGACGATATTGATCCACTTGCAGTTCGAGAAGATAAATTCCTGATGAGACTTCCTGATTCTGTTCATTCTTGCCGTTCCAGCTCACGTTGTAGCCGCCAGGTGGCATGGCCTGATCGGTGATAAGAGTTCGAGTTTTTTCACCTCGTAAATCATAAATCGTCAAACTGACGGTGGACGGTCGGCCCAATTCAAAATGAATGCAGGTGCTGCTGTTGAAGGGATTGGGATAGTTTTGATCCAGTTTAAACCAGCCCGGATAGCGCACCAACTCTTCAGGCTCCACGCCAGCGCCCAAGTCCGTCCAGTTTTCCGGGCCTTCGAAGAGATAGACTCGGCCGACATCGGAATAGACATCGCTTATTGCGGAGATGAGCAATTCGTCCCGGCCATCGCCATTGACGTCGCCCGTTGCCATGGCGGCTGTGAGGCCGGAATAAGTATAATAATCCCATGGCGTGATCAGTGCATCCGGCACCGGATTAAACCAGGGCCCGCCCAGATATATTTCTATAACGGGCCCATATGCGGGAATTCCCGAAGCGCTGACAATGTCGCTTATCCCGTCGCCATTAAAATCCGCGCTGCACACCCCATGTATGGAGCCGTTCGACCCTCCCGTCCATTTAAGCAAATACACATCAGGCACATCATCCACATCTGGGCCACCGAAATAAACTGCATCATTTCCAAACGTGCTATCCGGGAAATGCATGGCCAGCACGAAATCTGGATACCCATCCGCATTTACATCCCCCACCCCGCCGCCCATGCCCCCATAGGCATATTCTTCAAAAATCAGGTCCGGGATGGTGTCCATGGGGTCGCCTCCGAAGTAGATTTGCACCGGCTCTTGGTTCACGCCCAAGGCCATAATATCAGCAAAGCCGTCGGCATTGACATCCCCCAAGGCTGCGACGCGGCAAAAGTGTATTTCCTTGGACCAATCGGGGATACTATCCAGCACCGGCCCTCCGTAGAAGATTTCCAGCGTCGCCATATAGCCTGGATCGTCTATATACCAATTCAGCATCACCATGTCATTGCCTCCATCTCCATTCACATCTGCTGCGCTGTCCAAGTCTCCAGCATAGGTCAGAATGGTATCCAGAGCGTGCATGGACCAGTCGGGTAAGGTATCAAACGATGATGATCCAAAGTAGATATCCAGCCATCCAATGTCTAGGCCCCCTTCTGCGCTGCTGGCGGGAATTCCCAGGTCCGGCAAGCCGTCCCCGTTTATGTCGCTTAAATTGGCATCAGAAGCATCGTAGGAAATGGCCTGCTGTTCGCCTTGCTTGGTCATGTACGGCACAATGGGCCAGCCGCTGTCATACTGGTAGAAGTAGTTCTTGCCGGTGTTGTAGTTCCATCCGACTGAGCCAATGACGAACTCATCCATGCCGTCGGCGTCAAAATCGCCCATAGTCATGCATCCGCCGAAATAATTGTTCACCCCCTCGCCCTCAAATTGGGCCACCAGGGTCATGGGGTTCTGTGCCTGAGCCGTTAGCGCCAGGCAGAGGAGGATCAGCGTCAGGGTTTTCATGGGGGTCTCCTTTCAGGGATATAGTCTTATAGAATATAGTAATAAATAATCCAAAAGGCAAGTGCAAAAAGGTGCAGGTCAGCGCTCAGCGGCGTAGGCCGCTTCTTGTCTCTGTTGATCCACACCCTGACCCTTGAGTTTAGCGATTGCCAGCTGAGCATCCTTATCCATATATTCCACCCAATCCACGTAGATATCGCAGAGATTGGTGGTGTAGAACCTGTATTCCAGGCGGCGGTAGCTGGTGTCGGCAAAGCCTTCGACTTGGAATTCCTGGAAGTTCTGATCCCCTCCAAATTCGCCCTTGGTGACGTAGCGATAATGATGGGAAAGCGTGTCGCCGTTCGCTTTAAAGTAGGGCATGTCGTAAATGAGCACGATTTCATTATTGCCAACTCCCTGCGAACTGTCAATGGCGGCGCGAAAGCGGCTGATGAAGGTGCGGCCGCCGTGCGTCTTGTAATCAAAGGACCCCACGTTCATAAAGGGTTCCCAGGCGCCCGCGTGACTGATAGTGCCCTTGCAGCCTTTAAGAAACCAGCCCTGACCCCATTGGTTTGTGCAGGAATCCTTGGGACATGCGACCACCATTTCTGCGCCGGGGATTTCACCCTCCAAATACGTTCCTGGATCATGCTCGAAATAGCTGTAGGTTTCGCCTTCGTCCAACAAGTGCAAGGAGGCAAACGATTGATTCCAGTCGGCTTGGAGGATATCATATTGGCCGGCGCTGTAATAATTGACCAGATAGGGGATGGAATCCGAGGTGCTGTCCTCCAGATTCCACCAGCCCTTCCCCAAAGCGACGCCGACGCCGTGAGAGCCCAGGTTTTGCAGAAATTCCGAAAGCGTATAGCTGGCGCCCCAGGCGCCTCTGACGTGGTAGGCCAGATTGGCGTTTAGCTCTGCATAGCCGGTCCAATGGCTGTCCACGTCTGAGTAGGGACAGCCGAAAGTCCCTCGCGGAAAGTCGCTGCTGGTGAGGCTGCCGTAGGTTAGGAACAGCCCGAACAGGCCCGCCAGAAGCGCGGCCAAGAGGTAATGAGTCGAGCGTTTCATGATCGTCTCCTTTAAAATTTCTGAACCGCTGATTGACACTGATCCGCCGAGGCGGACTGATTTCGCTGATTGGCGAATTGTTAGCGCAAGAGCACCATTTTGAGGATCTGTTGATATTGATCCACTTGCAGCACTATCAGGTATATTCCTGAGGATACCTCTTGATTGGTTTCATTCCTGCCGTTCCAGCTCACGTTGTAACCGCCGGGCAGCATTTGCTTGTTGATAATGAGATGATTGATTTTGGCGCCCTTGAGGTCATAGATGGTAAGATTGACGGTGGAGGGCTTGCCTATTTCAAAGTGGATGGATGTGGTTGAATTGAAGGGATTGGGATAATTCTGGTCCAGTTTGTACCAGCCCGGGGTGTGTGACAAATCGCCAGGTTCAACAGCCGCCCCATAGTCAATCCACTCCCCGTCCGGGCCCGTGAAGAGTTGCGCCAGACCTACTTCAAACCAATAATTGGATGAGGCCACCAGAACTTCGTCTCGACCATCGCCGTTCACGTCGCCAACAGAGATTTCTTCGCCCCAATTGTAGTAGGAGGCCACCCCCTGCATGACGGCGTCCGGCACGCCATTAAACCAGGGACTTCCCAGGTAGATATAAGCGGCACAGCCAGCCATATTGGCATCGCCAGTAATCAGGTCGCTGATGCCATCTCCATTGACGTCGCCGTTGGTCACATAACCGAAGGCATAGGTTGGGTCGCCCCATTCATCTACCAAGAACACGTCTCGAACCGTATCCACATCTACCCCACCAAAGTATACAGCCCTACCCTGGCCCGAACTCTGTGGAAAGCAGAGGACGCTGAAGTCATTGAAGCCGTCGTTGTTCACATCGCCGATGGCGGCTACGTCATCATAGGAATAGTCCAGGAAAACCAGATCGGGGATCGTATCCATGGGGGCGCCGCCAAAGAATAGCAATACCGGCGAGTATTGACCTCCCAAAAGCATAACATCATTAAATCCATCCCCGTTCACGTCGCCCAAACCGTCAAAGGCCGTATACCCCAGATATCGCCAGTCATAAATTGAATCCAAAGCCGTACCTCCAAGATAGATGCGGGCTTGGCCACCGTAACCATATTGTATCGCCCCCATAATAAAATCCTTGCCGCCATCGCCGTTGACATCGCCCAGGCTATCAATCCATCCAAATTCTGTTCCTGATGCAGACCACATACTCCAATCAGGCAGCGAATCGAAATCTGCGGAACCGCATAGAATATCCAAGCGATACGGGTTGGGATAGGCCTCGTAGAGAATTCCAAGATCCTCAATTCCATCGCCGTTAAGGTCCCCGACATTCTGATCGACAACGTCGTAGGTGTAATTGGCGGAATCACCCTGCACCGTCCAAGCTGGAGCCGTTGGCCAGCCGCCATCCCAATCATAGAAATAGTTCTTACCTCGATGCTCATTCCACCACCCGGCGCCGATGATAAATTCGCAAAATCCGTCATCATCGAAGTCACCCATGGCGGTGGCCGTGCCAAAGCGGTTGTCATAGTCTTCGCCCACGTACTGCCCCACTAGGGTCATCTCGTTCAGGTCGGGCTGCGCCTGGGCGGCCAGCGCCAGGCAGAGGAGAGTTAAGGTCAGGGATTTCATGGGGGGTCTCCTTTTGCATAAAATACCATTACTATATAACCGCCTTTTCATGGCGGTGTCAAGATCTTTATGCGCATTATTTCATTAACGTGCTTTCCGGTCTCCCCCGTAGAGTCCGCGCCTGCTGCCTGCCCCTTTTCTTCTGCCTCCTAACTCCTGATTCGCCCCGGCGGACCCTCAGCGGCTCCGGTCTCCTTAAATGTCAACTTCTCGCCTCTCCGCCAACTTCTCTTCCCGATTGAGGCGCGAGTTCTCGCCCCGTCCGCCGCGGCGGATCGAGTTCTCGCCTTTTTCAACTTCTCGCCCAAAATATGCAGGCCGCCCGACGGCGGCCGATAGGCGCCTTCCGGATAGGGCGGCTTGCGGGTGACCGCCAGACAATTTTTGTGATATAGATAAAGGGTGATGTCGTGAGCGCGGCCGTCTCGCTGGGTGGAACGGATGAAATCGAAGTGGACCTGAGGGGTGGGATAGTTCAGGCGCAGCCGGCGGGGAACGCCGAGGCGTTCTTCGGCGGCGCGGATCATTATGGGCGAAATATACATGGCAGCTCCTGGTTCACATTAATTTACGTCAGGACATGGCGAAGGCCGACCGAAAATTCCTCCAATAGCCGGAAGCGAAAAGATAGAACGCTTCTTTTTCGTTGCACAAGCAAGGAAATTTTGTTAAATTAAGTGAATTTGCGAGAGACCTTATGAACTTTGCGCCGATTTTTATCTTCTTCGGGGCGGCCATCGCGGTGGTGTTCGCGGCCCTGCTGACCAACCGGCTGCTGGCTCCGCGCAAACCGAATCCCATCAAGCTCTCGACCTACGAATGCGGCGAAGAGCCGGTGGGGTCGCCCTGGATCCGCTTCAACACCCGCTTCTACGTGATCGCGCTGATCTTCATCGTCTTCGACGTGGAAGTGCTGTTCCTCTACCCCTGGGCGGTGAACCTGAAATCGCTGGGCATGTTCGCCTGGATCGAGATGGCGGTGTTTGTGGTCATCCTGGCGATCGGGCTGGCGTACGTCTGGGCGAAGGGAGATCTGGAGTGGATCAAGCCGCATATGGGAATAAAGCAGCGACTTCCACTAAGGCCTGGTAGTCCGTCGGCTGAAATACCGGAGCCAGCAAAAGCAATTGAATGAAGGGGGCACGGATGAGTGCCGTTAAAGACGAAGCCAAGAAGCTCGTAGATCGGTTGCCTGAGGCGGCCACCTGGGACGACCTTCTCTATGAGATTTATATCAAGATGAAGTTTGCCGAGGGACAAAGAGCGGTGCGAGAGGGGCGCGTGGTGAGCCACGCGGAAGCGAAGCGGCGCTTGCTGAAAAAATGAAGCTCATCTGGTCAGAGCCGGCGCTTCGAGATCTGCTGTTGATTCGCGATTACATTGCCAAAGATTCTGAGTTCTATGCGGCCCGCTTCATCGCCAAGATTGTCGGTGCGGCAGAATCACTGACTAAATTTCCGAGAATGGGGCGGATTGTGCCCGAATTCAATAACGAGGCCGTACGCGAACTCGTCATTCATTCCTACCGGATTCTCTACGAGATTGAAACCGGGCAAATCTCAATTAATGCCATTGTCCACAGCCGCCGGGATTTGCGCAAGAAACCACGTTCCTGGGAAATAGGATAATCTAACAGCTTGCCATCGCACCGTGGCGCTAATCAAAATATACTATCTTCCCGCCAATTAACTCAGTGGGAAATTATGGGCATCCTCGAGGGTCGGTACGGCCCAAACATTATAATCACATCTCTGGATAAGCTGTTCAACTGGGGGCGGGGCAGTTCGATCTGGCCGGTGACCTTCGGCCTGGCCTGCTGCGCCATCGAAATGATGGCGACGGCGGCGGCGAGATTTGACCTCGACCGCTTCGGCGTCTTCATGCGGCCCACGCCCCGGCAAGCGGATTGCATGATCGTCGCCGGCACGGTCAGCGTGAAGATGGCCGAGCGCGTCAAACGGCTCTATGAGCAGATGCCGGAGCCGAAATATGTAATTTCGATGGGTTCCTGCGCCAATTCCGGTGGGCCCTACTGGGAATGGGGCTACCACGTCGTCAAAGGCGTGGATTTGATCATTCCGGTGGACGTCTATGTGCCCGGCTGTCCTCCGCGCCCGGAGGCGCTGTTGGATGCGTTTATCCAGTTGAAAGAGAAGATCAAGAAAGAGACAATGGCGAAAATCGGATAAGATACAAACACCATGACCGCAGAAGAAATCAGCCAGCGGTTGACCGCCGCCGGCCTGAAGGCAGAATTCAAATCCACTACTCCCGACCCGCATCTTGAAATTGCGCGCGAGGACCTGATGCGGGCAGCACAAATGTTGCGCGATGATCCCGATTTGGCCTTCGACAGCCTGATGTGCCTATCGGGGCTGGACTGGCCGGATCACTATGAAGTAGTCATCAATCTTCATTCGTTCAAACACGGGCACAGGATCAACCTTAAGGTGAGATGCCCCAAGGACGATCCGGTGATCCCGACGGTTTCGGCCATTTGGCCGACGGCCGAGTGGCATGAACGGGAGGCTTTCGATTTGATCGGCGTTCGCTTCGAAGGGCATCCGGACCTGCGGCGTCTGCTTCTGCCCGAGGATTGGGAAGGACATCCGCTGCGCAAGGACTACAAACCGCCTGAGCGGTGGCATGAGATTTCGGTCACGGTTCAACTTCCGACGACAATAGATGAAGGAAATTAGCGAACTCAATTTGGCCTTGGGCCCTGCCGCCGAGAAGTGGGAACTGCTGCGCCAGAGCTCGGACCCGCTGGGCGAGCGCATGACGTTGCAGATGGGTCCGCAGCACCCGGCGACTCACGGCGTTCTGCGCCTCGAGCTGGAAACCGACGGCGAGGCGGTCACGAAGATCACGCCTTATATCGGTTACCTGCACCGCTGCTTTGAGAAAGTCGCCGAAAACGTCAGCTATCCGCAGATCGTCCCCTATGTTGATCGCATAGACTATCTCGGCGCCATGAACATGGCTCTGGGCTACGCGCTGACCGTCGAGAAGTTGATGGGCATCGAGGTCAACGAGCGGGTTAAGACCATCCGCGTGGCCTGCGCGGAATTAAACCGTATCGCCAGCCACGCGGTGGCCTTGGGCACGATGAGCTTGGACATCGGCGCCTGGACGCCGTTCCTGCTGCTCTTTCAGGAACGCGAGCATGTCCTCGATCTGCTCGAAGAATTGTCCGGCGCACGGCTGCTTTATAATTACATCTGGATCGGCGGGCTGGCTTATGATCTGCCGGCCGGCTGGCCGGATCGCGCTCGCGAGTTCTGCGATTATTTCGAACCCAAAATCATCGAGTTGAACGAGCTGTTATCCAACAACAAAATTTACATCGAGCGCACGGCCCATGTCGGCGTGCTGCCGCCGGACGTCGCCATCGCCTACGGCGTGACGGGGCCTAATCTGCGAGGATCGGGCGTCAAGTGGGACATCCGCAAGGACGAGCCCTATTCGGGCTACGAGAATTACGACTTCGAAATCCCCATCGGCACGGGCGAAATGGGGCATATCGGCGACTGCTGGGATCGCTATATGGTGCGCGTGCGGGAGATGGGTGAGTCGGTGAAGATCATTCGTCAGGCCATGGATCGGCTGCCGGAAGGCGACGTCAAGGAGAAGATCCCAAAGAGCTTCAACAAGATGCCGGTCGGCGAACTCTACATGCGCACCGAGGCTCCGCGAGGCGAGATCGGATTCTATCTCGTATCTGATGGCAAGAAGAATCCCTACCGCCTGAAGGCGCGGTCCAGTGGCTTTACAGCCATTTCGGCGCTGCCGGCATTTGCACAGGGAGGTCTGATTGCCGATTTGGTCGCCATTGTGGCCAGCATTGATATTGTCCTGGGCGAGGTAGATAGATAGCAGGGTCTAGGGGCTGGGGGCTAGGGGCTGGAAGAAATTAATTCAGATTGGATTGCAGCAAATGTCAACTTCCGATCCGATTGTAAAACTCTTGATCACCATCGCCTACTGCGTGGGAGTGGTGGGATTTGTGTTCATTTTCGTGCTGTTTTCGAACTGGTTGGAGCGCAAAGTGTCGGCGCACATCCAGGATCGGCTGGGGCCGATGGAGACGGGCGGATGGCACGGCTGGTCGCAGGCGATTGCGGATGCCGTGAAGCTGTTGGTGAAGGAGGACATCATCCCACTGGCCGCCGACTCCAAACTTTTCCGGCTGGCGCCCTACATCGTTTTCGTCGGATCGCTGGCGGGATTTGCGGTTCTGCCCTTCGCCTTCAATCTCATCGGCTCGGATCTGAACATCGGCGTCTATTACGTTATCGCCGTATCGTCGCTGGTGGTGATTGGGATTTTAATGGCGGGCTGGGCGTCAAACAACAAATGGGCCATGTACGGAGCCATGCGAGCGGCGGCTCAGATGGTGTCCTACGAAGTGCCCGTGGCGTTGTCGCTGCTGGTGCCGGTGCTGATCGCGGGGACGCTCTCGATGCAGGAGCTGGTGCAGGATCAGGCGGGCGGTTTTTGGCGCTGGTATGTCTTTCGCACGTTCCCTTTTAGCACCATTGCCTTTGTGATCTACTTCTGGGCGTCTCTGGCGGAGGTCAATCGCACGCCGTTTGACATTCCTGAAGCCGATTCCGAACTAGTCGCCGGCTATTTCACTGAATATTCCGGCATGCGCTTCGCCATCTTCTTCCTGGCCGAATACGGCAACATGTTCGTGGTGTCGGCCATCGCCGCGACGGTCTTCTTGGGCGGCTGGCAGCCGATCTTTCCCGCGCTGAAGTTCATTCCCGGGCCGTTCTGGTTCGTCGGCAAAGCCTTCGTGCTGGTCCTGATGCAGATGTGGCTGCGCTGGACGCTGCCCCGTCTGCGCGTGGATCAACTGATGCACGTCTGCTGGAAGATTTTCCTCCCGTTCAGCTTCGCGAATCTGCTGATTGTGGGGTTGTGGGTGGTGCTGGCAAAATAGGAGTCAGGAGACAGGAGTCGGGAGTCAGAAGGGCGGCAGCTCGCTGCCCCTAAGATGTTGCCATGATTCTGCATTACTACCCCGATACGGACTCGCTCTACATTGACTTGTCTGAAAAGGTCAGCGTGGATTCTCGCGAGGTTGCTCCCGGCGTCGTTCTTGATATTGATGCCAAAGGGAATTTGGTCGGCATAGACATTGACCATGCCAGCAAGGTCGTCAATCTGTCCAAGTTGGAAGCCGAATCTCTGCCAGTGACGAAGCTGCTGGTGACACAAGAATAAGATGAAACCAGGCCATTCCGCCTGCGGCGGAGCCCTTCGGGGCAAACTGGCCGGGCCACTCAGTCTAATGAAGGAGGCGCAAAAAATGGATAAGAAAGTAGGTAAGGTAGAAGAAATCAGAAAATTCATCTTGGAGAATTTGAAGGATAATGGACCACAGCGCCGAAGTTCAATTATCAAAAATGCGCTGCAAGCTCTGCCTACTGCTAAGCCCAATACCATCGAAACAGCGATTAACAGCTTAAATAAAGACCAGGAAATATCGCGTATTGAGAAGGGGGTCTGGGGATTATGCGAGGAAATCGGGATTGAAGAAAAGAGCTTTGCGAGTGCAACCAAAAAGGCTATAAAAAGGGATGAACCGGATTTCTATTCCCCATTTGCTGATTGGCTTGTTCGGGAGGTAGGCGAGTGTTCGTGCGCTATACCATTGGGTGGAAGTTCGCTAAAGGATTACTGGGGGACACCTGATGTAATTGGAATTTATCGAGTCTCAGACCGAGGAAGGTACAGAAGGGATCAAATTGTCAGCTTTGTGTCTGCTGAGGTTAAGCGTGATAAATCTAAGCATGCACGAATTGAAGCTTTTGGACAAGCTTGTGCATATCTCCTTTTTAGTCATAAAGTCTATTTGGTACTTCCCAGAATAAAGGATGAACTTGAGAGTGAAAGGCTTGAATCATTGTGCGAAATTGTGGGTTTGGGTCTGGTGCTTTTCAATCCGGACGATAAAGACAATCCAGAATTTGAAATACGAATACGACCTTTAGCTCGAGAGCCTGATGCTGAAGCATTGAATAAGATCTTGGAGAGGGATGACATCTACAAAAAATTAAGATGAAGAAATCCTTACGTTAAATCCGGATTTATAGAATTAGTGTTCAGTTGACCGAGTACTTTATCCTTTGAATTTTCCAAAAGTTGCCGAATAGAGACTTGTCGAATAGACACTCAATGACCCCCATCCACCGCTATTTCCGCGACATCTATCTGGGCGTGTGGACCACGATGGTCGGCATGAAGGTGACCCTGCATCACCTGTTCATGCCCACGATCACGGTCCAGTATCCGCACCAGACGCTGAAATACCCGGAGCGCGCCCGCGCCGCTCTGGTGAACAATATAGACATCTGCAACGGCTGCACGCAGTGCGCCCGCGCCTGCCCGGTGAACATCATTCACGTGGAAGCCGTCAAGGCGTTGAAGGAGGAAGACCTCGGTCTTCTCCCTGACGGCAAGCCCAAGCGGCTGCACGTGGTGCGCTTCGACGTGGACATGTCCAAGTGCGTTTTCTGCGGGCTGTGCGTGGACGCCTGCCCGACGGAGGCCATTCACTGGGAAGCGCCGCACCAGCCGGTGTTTTTTTCGCGCAACGAAGCCTGGCGGCGCTGGTCGAAGTATTCCGCCGAAGAGCGCAGGCGGCTGTTGGAACGCGATGCGGCCGCCAAGGCCGCCAAAGCGGCCGCGCCCAGCGCTCATGCTGCAACGCCCCCCGCGCCGAAAGAACCCACGGCAGGATCATCGGACGCGCCCAAGAACGCCGCGCCGCGGATCATCCCCGTCGAGGGCAAAGAGAAGGAGAAGGAATGATCGAAATCCTGACCCGCGCTGTCTTCTGGCTCTTCGTCATCTTGACGGTAGGTTCGGCGGTGGTCGTGGTCTTCTCGAAGCGCATTATCTACTCCGCTTTTGCGCTTCTTTTCACCTTTTTCGGGGTGGCCGGACTGTATCTCTTTCTGGCGGCGGACTTTCTGGCCGCCAGCCAGGTGCTGATCTACGTCGGCGGGATCCTGACGCTGATCATCTTCGGCGTCTTTTTGACGGCCAAGATTTACCAGATGGATATCCCGCAGCAGACCCACCAGCGCTATCTGGCGCTCCTGCCGGTGATCGGCATGGCGGCGGTGCTGATTTACGCCCTCTACACGGCGGATTGGAACGTGGCTCAGACGGATCCGCAGCCGACGACGAAAAGACTGGGCATTTTGCTTTTGACAACATACCTAGTGCCGTTCGAAGTGGCCAGCGTGCTGCTTCTGGCGGCCTTGATCGGAGCCATGCGGTTGGCGAGACCGCGCTCGAAGCAGGAGGAATTCGCGGAGGATTATGATGCTGACTGATTTCCAAATATATTTGGGCGTGGGCGCTTTCCTCTTCATCCTGGGACTGCTCTGCGTGATGACGCGCAAGAATGCCGTGGCCATCTTGATGGGCGTCGAACTCATCCTGAATTCGGCGGCGCTGAATTTTGTGGTGTTCAGCCGCTACACGACCGGGAATCTGCTGGGGCAGGGCGCGGCGCTGTTCGTGATTATCCTGGCTGCGGCGGAAGCAGCGGTGGCGCTGGCGATTTTCCTGCACATTTACCGGACCTTTGCCACCGCGGAGGTGGATCGAGTGGATCAATTGAGGGGATAAATGCTCAAGAGCTATCAAATACTCGACGGCAAGCCCGTCGAAAATGGCAAGGATGGCGATCCGATTCTGGTTTTCATCAGCCCGGATGAAGCCGAGCGGAGGCGCCTGCTCGAGGAATTCCGGCTCGATGAACACACCTTGCACTCCAGCCTTGACCCGGATGAATTGGCCCGATTGGAATTCGAGCCCGATCATTCGGCGCTGATTGTCAAGAGACCGAAGAATTACTCCTCGCAAGATCATTTTCTTTTTCGCGTCAGTTCCTCCGGTATGTTCTTGTTCAAAGACCGCCTGGTCATTATTCGATCCGATGACACGCCCATTTTTGAAGGCAAGACGTTCGCCAGGATTCGCACGCTGCCGGAACTGCTGCTGAAGCTGATTAACCGCTCGATTTTCCATTTCTTGGAGCATTTGAAGATTATCAACATGATATCCGATGAGCTCGAGCAGAAGATCAACAAGGCGATGGAGAACCGCTATTTGTTGAATCTCTTTACTCTGGAAAAGAGCCTGGTGTATTACCTGAATGCCATTAATTCCAACGGCATGTTGATCGAGAAGCTGCGCTACAATGCAGCCAAGATGGGCTTCACTCAGGAAGATGCCGAGCTGTTGGATGATATCAAGATTGAAAACGACCAGTGCTACAAACAAGCGGAAATTTATTCCAACATTCTGGCGGGGATGATGGACGCTCGCGCGTCGGTCGTCAGCAACAATCTGAACGTGTTGCTGAAGACCCTGAACATCATCACCATCGGCATCATGGTGCCGACGCTGGTGGTGAGCGCCTTCTCCATGAACGTGAAAATACCTCTGGCGCAGTTGCCTTTCGCGTTTTGGATCATCATGGGACTGGCGCTGGTTTCGGTGGGCGCATTTCTGGCGCTCTGGAGATATAAGAAGTGGTAAGCCGTCAGCGTCGTTGCAGCGCCGGCGATGCAATAGGAATATCGGCATGATCTCATTGGCCATTATCGTGCTTCTGGCCCCCTTGGGGGCTTTCCTGATTCAGATCTTCTTCGGCAAGCGGCTGCCCCGAGGCGGCGATTGGGTGAGCCTATCCGCCATCTTCGGCGGGCTGGCGATCTCCCTGGGCCTCTTCGCTCGCATGCTGGCGGCCTGGGATCCGCATTTCGCCGTCACCTGGCAGTTCGACTGGCTGGCTTACGGCGATACCGTCTTTCGCATCGGCGTCAACTTGGACAACATGGCCATCATGATGCTGGTGGTGGTGACGATCGTCAGCGCGCTGGTGCACCTTTTCAGCGTGGGCTACATGCACGGAGATCCCCGCTACAGCCAATTTTTCGCCTATTTGTCTTTCTTCAGCTTCAGCATGCTGGGATTGGTGCTGGCTGATAACTTGTTAATCATTTTCTGCTTTTGGGAACTGGTGGGGCTGTCGAGCTACCTCTTGATCGGCTTCTGGTACGAAAAGAAGAGCGCCTCAGATGCGGCAGTGAAGGCGTTTGTGGTGAATCGCATCGGAGATGCAGGAATGCTGGCCGGGATCGCGCTGGTACTCGCCACTTTGCGGACATTGAATCTGAATGAAGTGATCGCGGCGGTGTCTCGGGGCGAGCTTTCCGGAACACTCTTGACCATCGCCGGATTATTGCTTTTCTGCGGAGCCATCGGCAAGTCCGCGCAATTTCCTCTGCACGTCTGGCTTCCGGATGCCATGGAAGGCCCCACGCCGGTGTCGGCTTTGATCCACGCGGCGACCATGGTGGCGGCCGGAGTCTATCTCACGGCGCGCATCTTCCCCATCCTGACGCCCGAAGCCGGGCAGGTGATCGCCTATGTCGGCGGATTCACGGCGCTGTTCTCGGCGACCATTGCGGTGGCTCAGAACGACATCAAACGGGTGCTGGCCTATTCGACCGTCAGCCAGTTGGGTTACATGATTATGGCGTTGGGGTCGGGAGCGTATCTGGCGGGATTCTTCCATCTGGTGACTCATGCAATGTTCAAAGCGTCGCTATTCCTGGGATCGGGATCTGTGATTCACGCTATGCACCACGCGCTCCACCACACTCATTCCCATGCCGATCCTCAGGACATGCGCAACATGGGCGGCCTGAAAAAGCAGATGCCTCGGACGCATTGGACGTTTCTGCTGGCCACTGTGGCTCTGGCCGGAGTGCCGTTGACGTCGGGTTTTTTATCGAAAGATGCCATCCTCGGAGGGACGCTGGCGTATGCGCGGCTGCATCCCGGCAACTGGCTGCTGCCGATCTTCGGCTTCGCGGCTGCATTGCTGACGGCGTTTTATATGTTCCGACTAGTTTTCCTGACCTTCTACGGCGAATTCCGATCCGGCAATGAGGCCGAGCACCATCTGCACGAATCGCCCCTCAATATGACCGTGCCGCTGGTGGTGCTTTCCAGTCTGACGATATTCTTCTTCTACACTCTGCCCACCTTCAATCCAACCACACCGGCCGGAGGATGGTTTGCGCAGTTATTTCCGGCGCCGGCGAAGGCGTATACAGCCATTTCATCTCACGAACCGGCTGATGTAGGGGCGAGGCACGCCTCGCCCCTACGCCAGGGTGCGCTGAAAACCGAGTCGGTGCACGGTGCACAGTCGCCGGTGCACGGCGGCGAAGCCGTACATGAGGCTCACATCGAGCATTCATCGCACAACATCGCCATGGTGATCTCGGTCATCGTGGCGGGGCTGGGAATCTGGATCGCCTATTTGACCTATTACCGCTGGACGATTTCGGCGGCGGCGTGGCAGAAAAGATTGGGAGTGTTCTATCGCGGCATGTTCCGCAAATGGTGGATGGACGAAATCTACGGAGCTGTCTTCGTTCAAGGCATGCACAAGCTCGCCGCCTTCTGGGCGTGGTTTGACTTAAAGGTCATTGACGGCATCGTGGACGGATCGGCGTTCCTGACGCGCACCGGTTCGTTCATCACCGGATGGTTCGACAACACCTTCGTGGACGGCGCGGTGAACGGGACGGCCTGGATGGTGGGCGTGTGGGGGAAATTCGTGCGGATTTTCCAGACGGGTCAGGTGCAACGCTACATGCTGATCACGGCCCTGGTGGTGGCGTTGTTTTTGCTGCTGAAGCTTTAGGGGCTTGGGGCTAGAGGCTGGGGGCTGGGAGAATCGTCGCTGGGGTGGAACATAGGAGATTGACCCGCAATGAAGGTGCAAATAGACCCTCACACGCTGGAAAGAGCGCTGGAACGCGGCGTGACCGAGGAAAAGATCCTGGACGTCCTGGCCACCGGTTCGACAATTCCCGCGAAGGGCGGTCGGCTCGGCAAGGTGAAAATTTATCCCTTTCGGCGCAATAGGCTGGGAACCTATTACCCGCAAAAGCGGATTGAAGTCATCTATGCGCTTGAAGACGATCAGATCGTGACAGTCACAGTCTATGCATTTTATGGAGAATGGGAGAACGAACAATGAAGATCTACTATAACGCCAAGACCGACGTGCTCTATCTGCGCCTCGATGACAAAAAGCAGCCGGTGTTGAACAAGCGAATTGCCGAGGATGTTGTCTTGGATATGGGCAAGAATTCGCGAATTGTCGGCATCGAAGTTCTGGGCGCCTCAAAGAGGCTCGATCTGTCCAAGCTCTTCCCGGTGCAGTATGAGATGACGCCGGAAAGGGCGTAGAGGAAGCTATAGAAGCAAGCCAGGCCATTCCGCCTGCGGCGGATCCGCCTTCCGGCGGACAAGCTGGCCTCGCCACCCAGTCTAACTCATGCGAATAGGAGGAATTGCAGAGATGAAAAAAAGGATCTTTCCACCTAAGGTGCTTGAGCTTCTGGAGGCTGATCGCAACTGGCGCCATGAGCAATTGCAATGGGATATGGATCTCCTGAATAAACTCCTTGAAAAATGTAAATCCCAAGCCGAACAGATGATTATGCTTAAACTGGCTGAGGAATTTCTTGCTGAGCCGGTAGTTGGGGATCCGCCTGAATATGGGATATGCTTGAATGGTGCATTTTCCAGCAAATCCATGGGATTGGAAATGTTTAAAATTATCATTCACTATCAGAGAATAATTAGGGATCTAAAAGAAGCCTACCATGCAGATTTCCTTATTACACTTGAGGAGTGGAACTATGAAATATTATGCAGGGAAGTACATGCAAAATTAATAATTGAAATTGATGATCATGAAACCGCTGAGATAGTAGAAAGCGCGAAGAAGCTTCAGCAATCCAGAGACAAATATTTGTATGATGTCGGATATGCAGTTTTGCGCTTTACCGGGAACGAAGTAACCTCAAAGCCGGAGGAAATTACAGATGAGGCACATAGGATTCTCGCGGAAAAAGCACATCATATCATATTATATAGGGAGAGATCGGCAACAGCAAAAGCAAATGCTAAATCCAAGTCTAATCCCAAAGGCGTGCGATTTCGTAAGAAATAGGCAATGATTTATGTGCTATCGGCTCTCCGCACCCCACAGCCACAGTTCGCCGACAGGCGCGGTGGCCTGACGGACACAATGTAATGTTCTGAACCGCAGATTACACAGACTGCACAGATTAAACCACCGAGATAATCTGCGAAATCAGGGATTCAGAAAATTAGCCGTCGAGTGCAGAGACTTGACGGCACGAAAAATGAAAAACGAACTCAAGAGTGACGACATGAACCAGCAAACTGATTCATCGGATACCGATATCGTCTCATTTCAAGCTAAAATATCTATGCTAATTGGTTATGCAGACCAGCGTGTCATTCCGAGCATTAGTCGCGACGGTTACGAAAACGAAAGAGAATCAGCTATTGCTGGCACATATTGGAGGATGTTTGGATGGATGAAATGTTTGGATTCGATGAGGGATCCGGCACATTTTCAAGGCGTCGCGGCCGGAGCGCGGGCACTGTTTGAGCTTTTGCTTGATATGCGGATGTTAGCAAATGACCATACAGGTGAATCCGCGCGAAAATTTCATGCTTTTACTGAACTTGACAAACTTCGTTCTGCTGAAAAGCAAGTAGAATTCTATGAATCCGAATTAAAGCAGCCGTCCGCCTGCAAAATACAGAGAGAATTCTTGGACAAAAACCAAGCGAGAATTAATGAGGATGCGGCAAGGTATTGGAGAAACGGGAAGGGTGTACCATTTAGGCCGAACCATTGGAGCGGATTTTCTAAGCCTGAGAAACGAGTAGAGGCCATTATTCCCCAATATCATAAATTATTTATTGACCATTACAAGCTGTTCAGTTGGTATGTGCATTCGGGTTCAATGGGTTACGCTGGACTTCAAGTCAAAACCTTTAAGAATATATATTGTCTGTCGCTTGGTGTTTCATGCCAAATTTTTGCCGAAGCCACACAAATCATTTCCACCGTGTTCGATATTAAATAGCTATTGCATATCTTCGTCGTCCGAGACGACGTTGAATACAGATTGGGGTCGAGATCCGCCGTGGCGGACCGACCCCTACGCGATAATATGAGATTGCTTCGGCCCTTTGGGCCTCGCAATGACCATAAGGATACTAACCCCTAATCCCTGACTGCCAATATGGGTTCTCTAACTCTCATCACCTTCCTGCCCGTCGTGGGAGCGGCGCTGGTCGGCTTGCTGCCGGCGAATAAGCCCAACGCCATCCGCTGGACGACGCTGGTCGTGACCTTCATCGTGCTGATCATCGCGGCGTCGCTCTATCCGCAGTTTTCGCGGACGGAATTCGGCATCAACGAAGAATCCGCTTTCCAGTTCGTCGAGCACACAAGCTGGATCCCGGCCTTCAACATCGAGTATTTCGTCGGCGTGGACGGGCTGTCATTCCCGATGATCCTCTTGACGGCGCTGCTCTGCTTCCTCTGCATTCCGGCGTCGTGGGGCATCAAAACCGGCGTCAAGGGTTATCACGCGCTGTTCCTGCTCCTGGAAACCGGCATGATGGGGACGTTCGTGTCGCTGGATTTCTTCCTCTTCTACGTCTTCTGGGAGATCATGCTGCTGCCGATGTATTTCCTGATCGGCATCTGGGGAGGCCCGCGCCGCATCTACGCCGCCATCAAGTTCTTCATCTACACCTTGATCGGATCGGTGCTGATGCTCTTGGTCATGCTGGCCTTCTACTTCAACGTGAAGGATCCGGCGACGGGCGGGCACACCTTCAACATGCTGCACATGATGAATCCGGCCAACCATTCATCGTGGCTGAACCTGACCAACATCCGCGCGCTGCTGTGGTTCGGGCTTTACATCGGCTTCGCCATCAAGGTGCCGGTCTTTCCGTTTCACACCTGGCTGCCGGACGCTCACGTGGAAGCCCCCACGGCGATTTCGGTCATCCTGGCGGGGATTCTGTTGAAAATGGGAACCTACGGCCTGCTGCGGATTTCCTACCCCATCCTGCCCGACACGACACGCCATTTCCTCTGGTTTATCGCGCTGATGGGGACGATCAACATCATCTATGGAGCGCTGTGCGCCATGGCGCAGAAGGACTTGAAGAAACTGGTGGCCTACAGTTCGATTTCTCACATGGGCTACGTGATGCTGGGCATGTCCGCCATGACGGCGGCGGGGATCAACGGGGCGGTCTTCCAGATGTTCAACCACGGCACGATCACGGCCATGCTCTTCCTTTTGGTGGGCGTGATTTATGATCGCGCTCATCACCGCGAGATCGCCAAGTTCGGCGGCCTGGCCAACATTATGCCGAAATATCTGGGGATTTCGGCGGTGGCCTGGTTCGGAGCGCTGGGTCTGCCGGGGATGAGCGCGTTCATCTCCGAAGTGATGATCTTTCTGGGCGCCTTCCCCACCTGGAAGGTCTTCACGATCGTTTCGCTGTCGGGGATCATCATCGGAGCGGGCTACGTCCTGTGGACGGTGCAGCGCATGTTTTTCGGCGAGAAGCTGAACGACTCGAAATACGACGGCATGACGCTGGAGCAGATCAAGCTGAAACTGCCGGAGATCAGCGGCCGCGAACTTTTCACATTGATACCGCTGGCCGTCGTCGTGATCTTCCTGGGCATCTGGCCGCACCCGGTGCTGGGCCTGATGAACGCCTCGCTGGTGCACCTGATAGATCTGGTGAAGGCGGCACCGATCATGGCGGGGATGTTCTAAAATTATCGGGGGCGCGAAAATCGCGCCCCTCTATGATTTACGCAATAAACCTATCTCGGAGGCCGGATTGCCTCAATCCGGCTAATGCGGGGTGGAGGCCACCCCGCCTCCCAAGGCTATGAGAACCGACCCATGACCACCGACATCCGCATCTTCGTCACCGGCGGGACGTTTGACAAGGAGTACGACGCCATACACGGCGAGCTGTTCTTCAAGGACAGCCACGTCAGCCACATGCTGCAGCGCGGCCGGTCTCGCATCACGGCGCACATCCGCACGCTGATGATGATGGACAGCCGCGACATGACCGAAGAGGACCGCATGGTCATCGCCAACAACTGCATCAAAGCGGACGAAGACCGGATCATCATTGCGCACGGCACGGATACGATGGTGGAAACGGCCAAGGTCCTGGCGCAGCACGTGAAAGGCAAAACCATCATTTTGACGGGGGCCATGATTCCGTTTACCTTCGGCAGCTCGGACGGGATGTTCAATCTGGGCAGCGCCATTGCTTTCGTGCAGACGTTGGCGCCGGGCGTCTACATCGCCATGAACGGGCGGTATTTCACCTGGGATAATGTCCGGAAGAACCGGCAGATTGGGGAATTTGAGGAGATAGAAGCGAAGGCTTCCCAGGGCTGAAGCCCTGGGCTATTATCTGTCGCCCTAAAGGGCCAAAACATCTCTTCGAGTGTAGCGCCGTGGCGTCCGGTAGGACGCTGAGATAATAGCCCAGAGTATTTACGCTGGGACAATCAATCGGTGCTGGACATGAATGAACACTCGGGAGACCCGGCTTTTCCTATCTTACTTTTGGGGGATTCAAATCCCAAGAATGGGCAGAACAGGCTCAAAATGCGCCTTGATCCACGACATCCCGCAAGGCATAATATCTGGACTCCTGTCATCGATGAGACTCCAGATATAATTTACAAAAAAGGTAAGAAGCGCGTCAACACCTCAACGATTTGCACTAGAAATGCGTTACAGGAGCCCTCCAATAAGCCTTCTCCAAATGATGTGCAATGGAATGACGCTATTGAGAAAAGGATTAGAGAGTTTGCTTGGAAAGTGCAATTGCATCTCCCAATAGTTCTAATCTCATTCGGTTTATCTTCAGTTGAATTTGCGCACCGAGCACAGGGTGAACCAACCAAAAGAAACCTTAAATATTGGGGCGCAGAACACCTGGGGGATGAATTCTGGAGTAAAATCGGCAGCTTTTCCGTAAACGCGGTAAATGTGATTTCCCTACTTCATGTGAGCATTGCGAGGGGCCACTTTGTCGAAAGCCATGAGAGCTTTAGCAGCAGTAGCGGAATTATTACTTCAGGTATTCTGCAGAATTAATCGCCCAAAAGCTAATTGAGCATGAGGACAAATTGAATATATGGATCTAAATTTCAGTTTTCTTCTGGTTATCATATAGGGTTCGACTCGTGTCAATCCGAAAATAGTGAACTTCAGTTGCTTTTGGGTGCAAGGAATGCCTATCTTTTTGGGCAAGTTTTGAAATCTCATCAAGCTGAACGCTTCATTTTGAATAACGGGGATAAACATGAAGCCATCAACTTCCTCAAGATCATCGCTCTCAAGGGCGGTTAGCATTTTTGTAGTGGCCTTCGTCATCAGGCTGATCTATATTTTTGTAATCCTGGATCGGTCCGGCATTCCGGGATCGCTTCATGTCCCCAACGGGGACGGCGGACAATACGACCAGATAGCCTGGTCAATCGCGCAGGGCAAAGGTTTCAGTTTGCCCAAGATGGACCTGAGAATGCTTTACGGGTTGGAGGATAATCAGATATATTTTGGCGAGAAAGTCATAGCGCTCAAGAGGCGGATGTCACGGGGCTATGAAAATCTGACGATGTCCGTGGGGGAGCCGACGAACTTTTTTCCTCCCCTGTATCCCATGTTTTTGGCTTTTATCTACAAGGTCTTTGGACGAGATTTTGCGCTTGTGCAGATATTTCAAGCGCTTCTCGATAGTTTTGCGGCGCTCCTGCTTTTTATCATTGGCAAAAGGCTATTTCCCGTAAAGGCAGCCTATTTGGGCGCCATCCTTTACGCCATCTACCCCTGGTCTCTTGAATGCGCCAGGGCTTTTTTGACTGAAGCTCTTTTGATCCCCATCATTGCTGTGATCTTTTATTTTATTCAAAAGACCATAGACGATCGCAGGCTCAGATACGCGGCCTTCGCTGGATTTGCCATTGGACTCGCGTATGAGACGAGAATGCTAACCGCCGTCCTCCTGCCCATCTGTATCCTATGGATGCTTATAAGCCATAGAAGATTCGCGCTGAAGAACATTGCCATATTGTTGCTCAGTTTCTTCTTAGTCATAGTGCCCTGGACGATCAGGAATAAGCTTGTTTTTGATAGGTGGTGGTGCAGTTTCACTACGGTTGGACACAATGCTTTGACCACGGCGACACTCTATGTGGATAACGTCACCGTCAGAAACATTGGCCAAAAATTGCATTTATTTGATAAAATCAATCGGCTCGACCTTATTTTGCCTCCGCCGGACGTTGGATCCATGACCGAGCCTGAAAGATTCGATTTGCTCAGGGAACGTTCCAACGCCTTCATCAAGGCGAATCCCGGCTATTTTCTTAGCTATGCAATTTCTCAGGCTGGCCGCTGCCTGATCGTCAGACTCAATGAATACGGCTATGGCTGGGCATTTTTCATTTCCTATTACGCCATGACCTTGCTGGCCATAATTGGCATTATTTATGCTAGGCGGCAATTGAAAAGAATGGGTTGGATCGTGATGTATCTTTTCCTTCATCCCATATTGGTGGGACTGACTCTCTTCATATTTGTGAGAATGCGCTGGCCCCTCAATCCTGCACTGGCGTTGCTGGCGGGGCCCGGTCTCTATTTCCTTTGTCAAGAAGCTAGAAAACTGGCCGTTAGGATAAAATTGACATCCTTTTGGGGAATTACGTCAAATTCGCTTCGGCCGAGCTAATAACTTACCGTATAATCTAATGCAGTTTTCCCTCTGCGGTCTGCTCTTGCTCCTTTGGCCGCTGGCCTTGCCTATAACAGCATCCCCTGTTCCTATTGACGGCCAACGCGCCGTCTCTGACGTCCAATTTCTCGCCTCCGATTCCCTCCAGGGCCGCCGGTCGGGTCTGCCGGGCGGCGAAAAGGCCGCGGCCCAGATCGTCGAACAGTTTCAATCTTTTGGCTTGAAGCTTGCCGACGGGGATTCATCGCCTTTTTTTAGAATTTCACAATCACGACCGACGTCGAATCTGGCCCAGCAGTTCTGGAGGTGTGGCCGAGATATGTAGGGGCGCAACCTGCTGCGCCCCTCCTGTCCACATCTGATACCCTCAGGTTTGATTACGGCAAAGATTTCGCCTCCTTTGCCTACGGCGGCGCCGGGCGGATCTCAGAATTAGGAAAATGTGAGGGGCGAACTAATGTGTTCGCCCCTTTGTGCTGGTGACACTTTTGAGTTGTGTTATTTGATCAGAAGCATCTTTCCTGTGGCTCGCAAGTCACCCGCCTGGATGCGATACAGGAAGACCCCCGAGGTCAGACTCGAGCCGTCAAAGGTGACGACATGGGATCCTGCATCTCTCCATCCATTCACCAGGGTCGTAACCTGGCGGCCGGATATATCGTAGATATCTACGCTAATCCAACCCGCATTGGGCACTTGGAGACTTATCTCCGTTGAAGGATTAAAGGGATTGGGATAAGCATGAGCCAGCAGGCCAGCCCGGGGGATGGCCGCCGCCGGCATCATCGGCTGCGCCTCTCCGCCAGAGGTCTCCCCGCCGTAGTTCACCCCTTCATAGCCGTCGGGAATCCAACCTGCCGGGACCTCCCATTCATTGTTGATATAATCCGCCACGTCCTTGGCGGTTGCCAGTTCGTTTCCGTTGTTGGTGATCATGTCGGCGACGAAAGCGATGGCTTCTTCCACCGTCTGACTATCCTCGCTGCAAACATAGTCCAGCCAGACATAATTCATTTCGACATTCAGCAACAGCGCCAAGAGCTGTTTCTTGGCCTTGTTGATCATTTCATTGTTGGGCAGTCTAAAGGTGACTAAGGCGTCGGCGGCCGTCAACGGGGCGCCATTCACAGATGATACCCCTTCAATCGGGAAGTACTGCGCGGTGTCGAACTGTGCAAAGATCTCATCGAAAAGATCTTGCAGGGTATCCGGATCAATTTGCGCATGGCCCCGACCAGTGACTGCCACGGTTGCCTGATGCTTCCAGAAACCGATGGTACGCGGCTGATAGCACGGATCTTCCGGGGTCAAGAAGAAATCAACCTGAAAGGTCGTGCAGACGATGCGCGGATTGAGGTTCCAAGGCGGAGGTTGAGTGGTATCCACGGCGAGCTCGTAGCACTCCGGGAGGACGATTTCAACCATGACATCGTCGCGAGGAATTTCCTCAAAAGAGAACATTCCATCAGGCGATGAGTAGCCGTGCAGTTCGGCCAGGGCCGAATCGGTATGCGTCGTGTCGTAGTAGGTGGCCGTTATCGTATGGTTCTCGAACAAGTGGAGCATAACGGCTACATCGTTGATGCCGGTGGAATCAGGGTAAAGCGCCACTTGCCCCCAATAATCCCAGGTCTGCGTCTGTCCGGGAATCGTGAGGCAAGCCAAAACCACCAGCAGCATCGTACAGAATGTGATTTGTTTGTTAACCATTTTTCCCTCCCTTAACGTATTAGGATTTGGCAATATCCAAAGAACCAGCCCAAGATACATATAAAGGTTTTGGCCCAAAGCGCTTCTGAAGCGCTTTAATTGACGTAACTGGCATCCAATCGTTAAATACACTCACCACTCAATTAACTAATATGTTCACAAATCGGTTTTTTAAAAAAATCCATTCGTTTTTGGGCTTTTTAAAACAGCAGCCAATCAATATTATACAATATTATAATTAGAACAGCACGCTCGAGTCAAGCCATTTTTGATTGAAATTTTATCGAAAGCTCGCAGCATAATTGAACATTTCGCCGGCATGGGCTCTTCTGAACTCATTCCGCCGGTCCCATTTATCACTGAAATAATTTGTCTTATTAATTCCCGGATCTCATGATCGCCCATGGGCTTGCCGCAGATTAGAGCTTAGCATGCGAAGGGGCACATAGCGCATTGGCTGGGTTATTCCTCCAACGGGGACGACCTTATTGAGATTGAGAGCGACAATTTCCTTGCATGAAGGGCCATATTTTTCGTATGTTGCTCTATGAAAAGCAACCTTGTGTCCAACGCCCTTTAGTCTTCAGGATTAAATTTCCATGCGAATCCTCCTCCCCGCTGCCGCCATTCTGGTCTCTATTCTTGAGGCTTACTCTCAGCCCCTGCACATTAATGGTCTTCGCGCCAAAGGAACCATTGAAGTTCTTGCCTCCGATTCCCTCCAGGGCCGCCGGTCCGGCCTGCCGGGCGGCGAAAAGGCCGCTGCCTGGATCGCTGAACAGTTCCAATCTTTTGGCTTGAAGCCTGGCGTCGGGGACACTTCTTACTTCCACAATTTCACGATCACCACCGCCGTCGAATCTGGCCCGATGATATTGGAGGTGTGGCCGAAATATGTAGGGGCGCAGCGTGCTGCGCCCCTACTATCCACCTCTGATACCCTCAATTTCCAATACAGCGAGGATTTCGCCTCCTTCGCCTACGGCGGCGCGGGGCGAATTCAAGGTCAGTTGATATTTGTTGGGTATGGGATCAACGCTCCGGAAAAGGGGCGAAACGATTATGTTGGTGTTGACCTGAAAGGCAAAATTGCCATCGCTTTGCGCGGAGCGCCCGATCGGGGTGAAGGATTTTGGGGCGGCGAGGGGTGGCACGGAGTCAAATTGGCCACGGCTTATGATGCCGGAGCCGCGGGCTATTTGCATATCGGCGAAGGCAAGGCGATGCAGCGCACCGTGGGGATTGAGAACTATCGCAAGGATTTTCCGGCGTTCTGGATCAGCCGCCAGACGTGCGACCGGATTTTCCAGATGGTCGGCCTCACATTTGATTCGCTCTTGGCGCTATCAAATGCTCACCCTAAGGGATATCATCTCGATCTGCCCATCGAGGTTTCGATGGAATCCCACGCGGGAGTGATCGAAAACGCGCCGACACGAAATGTCTTAGCCTATGTGCTGGGAGCGGATTCGGAGTTGGCTCACGAAATTGTCCTGATCGGCGCGCACATGGATCATCTGGGAGTCAACGCCGCAGGCCGGGTGCTGCACGGTGCGGACGACAATGCCTCCGGAACGGCCATGGTGATGGAGCTGGCGCGGACTCTGATTTCAGACCCGATCCCCCCTCGCCGCAGCGTCTATTTCTGCACGTTCGCCGCCGAGGATCTCGGCTTGATGGGATCGGAAGAATTCACGGCTCATCCGCCCATCCCGCTGGACAACATCGTCTCGATGATCAACCTGGACATGGTCGGTCTGGGCGATCAAGGCGTGGATATGGGCGGTTGGCCGAATTTCCCCAAAATCGCGGAGATCTGGAGCGCGGCGCTGAGCGATTCTCAGAAGGCCCGCATCAACCATTTCAAGCCGGGTCACAGCAGCGATCACGCTTCCTTCGAAGTGCTCGGCGTCCCTGCATTTTTCGTGGCTTCGGCGGGAGATCATCCGAACTACCACCAGCCGGAGGATGAGGCGCAATTTATTCGCCCGGAGACTTTGGCCGAAGTCGGCGATCTCGTCTATCGCGGCTTGCGCGCCGTGGCGGATTATCCCGCGCCGCTGGCTAATCCCAATCGTCTGACGGATTACCTCTGGCAATCATCCGAAACGGCGATGCTGGGAGCGCCGGAGATGCCGATGAGGACCGGAGATGATCATCCGGACCTCATCCTCTACGAGGCCGGCAAGACGATTGACCCATCTTCGCGCAACCGGCTGCGCAGGTTACTGGTTGAGATCGAGCAGATGGATTCTCTATTGGCTTCCAAGGAGGATGAGATTGCTCGAGTGGACTCTCTCAAGCATATCCCGACGGGCCGGTTGAATCCGGCGCTGGCGGTGGGAATCGCTTCGCCCAAGTTGGTGGAGAATGAGCCGGAAATCTATCGGACGCTGGCGAAATTGGGCGTGCTCTTCATCCATGTGCCGACGGATGGGCGGGGGAGTTATTTCGGTGTGCGCGGGATGAAGAAGGGGGATCGAGACCTCCTGGCGCAGCTTGAAGCGGCGCCTCAGCAGGTTATCTGCGATGTCGGCTCATTCCATCAGGCCCAGCAGCTCATGGACGCGGCGACAAGGCCGATGGTCGTCCGCATCATTGCCGCCAACGATAAGGAAACAGCGAAGTCCATCAAGCTGAACGGTAACGATTTCCTGCTGCTCTCGGCCCAAGTTGCCGGTGAATTGGATAGGGAACAGTTTGAAGCGCTGGCTCAGGCTGCGGGATGGATGAATTTAGGGATTGAGGCGGCCAATAGCGAGGAAGCGACGCCGCTGTTGGATCACTGGCTCGAGTGGGGATACAAGCAGGGGAAGATTGTGAATTTGATGGGGGGGAATATGGAGAGGTGGTTGGGGACGCGGAAAATTGAATGAAAACAAATAATTATATCAACTAATGGGCAACGATTGGAACTGCAATCTCGTAATGAGGTTAAATGAATAGAATTAAGGAAAAGGGGAATAATGCCATTTCCAGAGAAAAAAAGAATTATATACAAACAGAATCCTCTCGATCAGGTAATCTGCCAATTGAGGTTTCCGCCGATTTTAAAGATTGAAACTGAGATCCCGGCCAATTTTCAGGATGCGATTCGCCATCAATTCCCTAAATTCATTGAAAAATCTGAGTGGAAAATGAATATTCCTGAGGCCATAAGTGAGCAGGTTCCTCCAGATTTTCTTCAACAGATGATGCCAGCAGCCACTGGGAAAAATTATGAATTCAGCTCAGATGATGATATATGGAAAATAAACCTTACACGGAATTTTGTGGCACTTACAGCAAACGAATACAGACGCTGGGAGGCGTTTAAAGATAAGCTTGCAATTCCGTTTGAGGCAATAGGAAGGGTTTATTCGCCCAGTTATTTTTCGAGAGTGGGGCTTAGATATATAGATATTATTGACCGTTCCCGCCTTGGCCTTAAAAACACGCCATGGCGTGAGCTCTTTAATCCCGCGATATCTGGCATTCTTGGGTCTGATGAAATAGGCGATGAAGTAAAATCCTTTGAATCGGTCTATGAAATTGCTCTTGATGGTAATTATGGTAATTATAGTATGGTGCGAATCGCCACAAAATTTGTGAATAACAAAGAAACTGGCGAAACATGTTATATGATAGATAGTGATTTCTCGAATACCTCCAAAATCCCAATCGCGGAGGCCTTGAATATCCTAAATTTCTTCCATTTGAATGCATCGAGACTAATTCAATGGTCAATAAAGAAACCACTTCACGACGCAATGCAACCAGAGGATTTATGACCAGCAATACAATGCAGGAAACTTGTGCCAAGATATCTTCACGCCCCCATGGGATGATGTCCGCCCTCAACAATTTCCGCGGACATGAGACATCGGCTAGCTCTGGCAGTATGCCTTACTCTTTTGTCTTGGCGAATGAAACTTTTGGCGGAGCAATCAGTGTGCGATACTCGCCAATCCGACATGCAGGGGAGGCAGCCATCAATGCGAGAGGGAATATTCGCAAGATTAATGACCCGCACCTTGCAAAAAGCGCGGAAAACCTGCTTCAATGTATAGAAAACTCCATGGAAATGCTCTCCGCCGCTGGTCGCGATCCTAGTTTGTTTCCGCCATTACGGGTATTTACTCCGGATGACGGTTCTGTACTTATCGAATTGGCATCTCGAAACCTGAGATTAGGTTTTAGCCTTGAGTCAAATCCTAATGAATCCAGTTGGTATGTGGTGCTATTAACGAATTCTGGTCAAATCGGCGCCTCTGGCCAATTTGCCGGTGTCAATCTCGATAAGCTCGTCATTCATCTTCTCAGCCTTACGCTATCCCATTTGTGATAGAGCACATGTCCTACCCAGATAATTGTATTCGAGGCATCACCAACAAAGAGGATTACTCCGCTGAGGATGGTGTAGTTGCTAGTACCGCCTTCCATTTTAATCCAAGGCAACACACAAGACAAGATGGATGGGTCGAGCAATCGATTAATTGGCAGGATGATAAGGAGGCGATTGATTTTACGCTGTTTCAATGCAAACCCGAGGGGCGGCTTAAGTTTCAAGTTGGGATCGCCATAGTTCCGCGAATACAATTGGATGGGATAAAAAGGCTTTATGATTTGGAGGGTCGTTTTGCCTATGAGAGACAGGAAAAGGAATCAAATAAATATCACGGAAATCTGCTCTTGCATGTCGACGTTTCGCTAGCAAAAATGAAGTTATTGGCAGCAGCTATCGCACTCGCAGTTAGCCAATTTTTGCCGCAGAATAACTAAGGACCTTAGCCAAACCTATCAGTCGCAACAGGATTCTCCACTCCACGTTATTGAATATCCCAGCTCCGAGCATCAAGACCGCGAACTTATAACCACCGTCACCGGCCCGTCGTTGATTAGCTCCACCTCCATGTGCTCGCCGAAAGCCCCCATCTGCACCGGCACTCCTTCCTGACGCAAGAATTCCACAAAACGAACGAATAGCGGCTCGGCGATTTCGGGCGGAGCGGCATCCGTGTAAGAAGGGCGCTTGCCTTTGCGGCAGTCGCCCAGGAGGGTGAATTGCGAAACCGCCAGAGTCTCACCGCCGATATCTTTCAGGGAGAGATTCAACTTGCCTTCGGCGTCGTCGTGGACGCGCAGGCCGGCGATCTTCTGGGCCATCCAGCGAGCGGTATCGCTGTTATCGCCGTTGGCGATGCCCACCAAGAGAAGCGCTCCCCTGCCAATGCAGCTCACCACCTGACCGCCGACGCGCACTTCGGCGCGCAGGACTCGCTGATAAACGGTTTTCATTTCGCGTTGACCTGCAATTTGCCAAAAGATAGGCCGAAGGGGGCGGAAAGGCACCTCTTTTTGTGGCTATTTTCAATGAAGAGATTTATGGTGCTTGTGATTAGTGGCACAATCTATAACTCTCGATTTCCTTATTATATAACTGAAACCCTAAGAGGCACTTAGGCCATTGTCATTTAAGGACTTGTTTCGGGGATCAGAGTCATACCGTTTGGGAGGGTAGCATGAAGAGGCTACAGTTTCGTCTAATCGTCCTTTTGCTGATGGGTGTAGCGGCCGGCGGGGCCAATGCGACGATCTGGCCTGTGCCGACCGGCCAGCCGACCATTCAGGGGGCCATTGATTGGGCGGCGAACACCGATACTGTGCTGGTGGATCCGGGGGTGTACCATGAACATATCAATTTCATGGGCAAAGCCGTCCTGGTCGCCAGTCAGTACATATTCAGCGGGGATTCGGCCGACATCGTCAACACTGTCTTGGACGCCGACAGCAGCGGCAGCGCCGTGAAGATGATTTCCGGCGAAACGAATGCGTCGAAACTGAAAGGATTCTCGGTGCGGAATGGCCGCGGCAGTCTGTACCAGCCGGGCTATGGGGATTTCTACGTCGGCGGAGGATTTTACTTGATTGGCTCCTCGCCGAGCATCGAACATAACATCGTCACACTGAACGTCACGGACGATGGGGGCGCGGGCCTCTTCAGTGACGGCGGCAATCCGCTGATCCGTTTCAACGCCTTCGTCTGGAATCAAGCGCCGCTTTATGGCTGCGGCGCGGGGCTGCTGATCAAGAACGCCACCGGCGGCGAGATTGACTCGAACTACGTGCAGTTCAACACGGCGCTGCACGGGGGCGGGATCGCGCTGAAGCATGCCAACATCTCCATCACTCGCAATGTGATTTCCCATAATGCGGCCTTAAGCGACGGCGGCGGTATCCGCATTTATACGGAATCCGCGCCGACGATCATCAACAATACGATTTCCGATAATACGGCGCCGGACAGCCTGGGCGGGGGAGTGGAAGTTCTGGAAGGCTCGGCCCCAATCTTCATGAATAACATCGTATCCTTCACCGAGAGCGGTGGGGGTTTTGTGGTGATCGGTGCGAGCGCGCCGGCGCTTTCCTACAACCTATTCTGGGACAATGCAGACGGCGATTATATCGGCATCGCTCCCGGAATCGGCGATCTGACCGGCGATCCGGCCTACGTCGGAGGCACACCTTTCGATTACCATCTGACCGCTCTTTCGGCAGCCATTGACCACGGCAATCCGGATCCGCAATACCGCGATCCCGACGGCACGCGCAACGATTGCGGGGCTTTTTATTTCGACATGGGACCCACGACTCCGGTGGTGTTATCCAGCTTCAGCGCGAACGTGAATTCGGCGGGCGTAGAGCTCATCTGGACGACCGCCAGCGAAATCATCTGTTACGGATGGATCGTGGAACGGGCTCAGGGCGGCGCCTTTGCGTCCATCAGCGATCTGATTCCGGGCTACGGCACAACCGAGGAGCCCCACGATTACGCGTTCACGGACGAGACGGCGCAGCCCGGAAAAACCTACAGCTATCGCCTGAGGCAGATTGACCTGGGCGGAGCCGCGACCTATTTCAATCCAATCACGGTAACCGCTGGGACGATCATCAGCCAAAATAGCTTAGCGCAGAATTATCCTAATCCCTTTAATCCGGAAACCTCGCTCCGCTACCTTCTGCCCGAAGCGGCGATGGTGAATCTGGCGGTGTACGACGCGGCGGGGCGATTGATCGCGCCGCTCGAAAACGGCTACCGTAGCCCCGGGGAGCATACGGTGCTGTGGCGCGCGGACGACTTACCCAGCGGCAATTACCTTTGCCGGCTGGAAGTTAGCGGGCAGATCTTGACGCGACGGTTGACGCTGGTGAAGTGACGATCTGTCTCCCACTCGACAAAAGGGCTCGCTGGAGGACGAGCCCTTCTTGATTTTCTGAACCGCAGATTCACACTGATCCGCCGCGGCGGACTGATTTCGCTGATTATTTCAGCAAAATCATAACAGCGGTGTCATTCCCGCGAACGCGGGAATCCATTATACTTTGCATGTTTCCTGGACTCCCGGAGCGCAAGCCCCCACCTCGGGGCTTTCGCGGGAGTGACAATGCGCTATTTCATCAGCATCATTTTCTGCACCTGGCTATAATCCCCCGCCGTCAGCTTGGCGAAGTAGATGCCCGACGGCAATCCCGAGCCGTCAAAAGTAATCTGATGATCACCGGCATCCCTCCAGCCGTTCACCAATTCCGCCACCAGCCTCCCGGATGTATCGTAGACTTTCAGACTCACGTAGCTCACATCTCGCAGCTCGAAGCTGACAACTGTTGAGGGATTGAAGGGATTGGGCGCGCAGGACTGAAGGCTGCAGGATGAAGGTTGCATCTCGTCCACAACCAATTCCTCGTCGAAAAAGGGCTCGTTGTCGCAGAACCACAGATCGGCTCCAATGGGATTTTCCTCGCCTAATGGAGGGGTAGGCCACGGAAGCTTCATGCCCCAAATGCTGTGGGTATCCATCTCAATGTTCGGATAGGTTCCCACCGAGCCCTGTAAGCGAACGATACCGGGCATCATGCGATCCACAACGACCACGGGTCTTGTCCTATTGATCACCCCCCAACCAGGAATTGTCAAATTGATGAACGGGCCGAATACGGGTCTCCAAGCACAGTCGGGGAGCTGTAGTTTCGTCCAGACATCCAAGGTCTGCGGCACGCCGGTGTTGTTGCGTATCCGAATATAGTAGTCAAAGCTCGAACCGCCTGGGGGAATTATCCACGGTCCGGGCTGGTCAATCCCGATGGATAACGCAAGCGAGGTTTCAGATCTGATCAAACATGCAGAGATCGGGATGCCCGAATCGCCCACTGCGGCAACGGTTACGTGGCCCAGGTAGGTCCCTGGCATTATCATGAGGGTACTATCAAGGAAGCAATGAATTAGAGTCGCCGCGCCAGAAGCCAAAGGACCACCGGCCATAGGGCTCTCCAGTAACCAATTGATATTATCGGTAACCGTCCAATTCAACGCTGCTGTCCCTGTGTTGTAGATGGTCAGGTGCTGGGGATAATCCCAAATTGTCCCTGCCCAAGTGAAGCATAAACTGCTGGGAAACACAAACAACTTGGTGTAAGGGAAGTCTATCCCCTGGTAAGTGACAGCGCTGTAACCCACTCCGAATTCATAGCCGCCAGTGCTGATGACCTTGCCTTCGAAAGTGTATCGTGCACTATTGTTGAGTCTCGCTACTGGTAGTGGAGTGGTAGTATTCCAGAGATTGAGAGATGGATAGTAGATTTGCACCGCATTCGTTCCCCCGCCTACTAAGAAAATGTTGCATTGATTGAACGTAGTACTAAAAGTGGCGGAAGATACGGCCGTTGGCAAGTTGGCCCTCAGCGCCCAAGTATCACTGCATGGATTGTACTCGTAGAGGGAATTTGGGGTAGTGGTTCCTCCTACCACATAAAACCTGCCGCCCACAAAGGCGCCGCCGGCATATCTGGTGGCCACGGGGAGATTTGCTATGGCGGTCCAAGTATCGGTACCGATGCAGTACTTGTATGCATTAAATATGGTAGCCGTACCATTGAATCCACCAGCCGTATAGATGCAACCGCGGCCGTCCCAGGCCGCGGCGATGCCGCAGGCTGGTCCGTATGGATAGGGGGCTACATTCACCCAGTTCCCTAGCGGGCCGGCGCCGATGGGAGTGAACTTCTGCACCTCGGCGCCGTAGTTTGGAAGTGTTGAGGCATCATGGCGCCCGATTAGGTAAATCGCGCTGCTGGTGGCCACTCCGCACCAGTCATCTCGACCCAATGGCGCGGGTGTCGAATTCACCCATGTAGGCGGGATCGGGGTCAAGTCAAGGGCGTAGGCTGAGTTGGCCATAACACTACCAAAGAGGTACATGTAATTGCCCAGCACGCCGGCCCCTGAGGCGCCCGTGCCCGTAAGAGTTGACCCCACCGGAGTCCAGAGTACGTCAACTTCATCAGTCCCTTGAAGATCCGTCCCACCTGAGGCCTGAATGAACTCCGCGTACCCGGGGCTGACAACGGGATTGGGGAGGACTGGATCTGTTGAACGCGCCAGCGCCGGTTGCGGCGCACAGAATCCCAGCGCCAGAATCATTACCAGGGCCGCAAGCATGAGTGCGGACCCAACTTTAATCAAGTTTTTCCGATTCATGAAAGTGCTCCTTTCATTAGAATTTTGACTGTAACTTTTTCTAGGAGCGGGCACCGAGGTCCGCCCCAACAGTTTTCTGAAGCACTGATTTCGCTGATTATTTTATCAGAATTATCTTCTGGGCGGCGGAGCGATAACGCGCCGGCATCACTTCTGCTGGAATGGGGATAATTCCCCTCTTGGGATGGCCTATATCCCTGATATTTCTATTGTTAGCGGGCAGGAAAAGACCCGTCTAATGGGCCAGCGGGAAGCAGATCACGACGCGTGATCCGGGGACAGATTTACTTTGGAGAGTTTTGGGCAGTGCGGGCGCCGGTCATCCACTGAGATATCCGGGAGATTCCGGGCGGGCTTGCAGCGGTGTAAAGTAGCTATAAAAAAGACTAAGCAAGCGCGTGCGGGGCAAGAAGTCCGCCGTAAAGATGCCCTAATATACGCGCGATTTTAGGCTAAAGTCAAGAGGGATTTTGTAGATTTCTTTATTGATGGCTATGCCAATAATCCGCGTGGGGGTCTGGCTTCGTCCCGACCCAT
>Ga0299915_10000286_pt1 | contig 39779 bp, 34 predicted proteins | sample RVTome_13_FD_200263 | JGI IMG/M metagenome (GOLD analysis project Ga0299915, IMG submission 200263) | Soil microbial communities from uranium-contaminated site in the Upper Colorado River Basin, Wyoming, United States - RVT92D227 (version 2) ...
CGGGTCGCCCTTGCGGTCGCCTTGCGCGTGACCCGCGCCGACCGCCGAGACGCCGAGCCTCTGGCGGGGGACCGCCTCGGGGTTGTGCGATCGCGCGATCGCGCGCGTGGAGGTGGGCGGTCGTCACGCGTCTCGCGCGGCGACCGCATCGGGCGAGACCCGCCGCCGCTCCGGTGAGCCCGAGGTGCTTCTCGAAGCGAAGCACCAGCCGTAGAGCCGCCCGTCGACACCTCGGTCCCGAACGCTGGGACGCTTTCGTGGAGCCGAACACTCGCTGTCACGCTGAGCCCGGACGTCGATCCTGGATCAGAGCGCGCCGCCTGGATTCACCGACAACGATCTCGATCCGTACCGCCGTGTCGCGCCTGGGCGCATGGGTGTCGTCCGACGAACTGCCGGCTCATTCCGCACCGAGGCGCAGCTTCACGTCTGAGAGTTCTTGTCCGGATCCCGGACAAGCACTCCACCGTACGCGCCCACGTGGGCACACTGTTCTGTCCACGATGACAAATACTTCACCAAGAGATTGACAAGAATATCCGGACGAGATGGATAAGGTCTGCGTTCGATCGAAAATCCTCGTCGAGGATCGTGTGGCGTTCGCGCTCCGCGTGAAATCGCGATCGAGGGTCCGGCGAGCGCGATCGTTCGAAGTTCGTCGAGCACAGCGCAGCACATCGAGCCGAAAACTCGAGTGGTAGAAGACGGTACGCGTGCGCGATACGCGCGGGGATCGGAGCTCACGATGTTGGATAGTTCGACGGCAAGCGAGTCGACATGGGGCACGACGGGCCGGGAAGATGAGGCGCATCGCGTCCACGAAGGTCTGCAGAGGATCGCGAAGGGGCGGTCCGCCTACGATGCGGAAGAAGCCTCGCTCCTGCGCGACGCCAAGGCGCTCCGGCTGTGGCGCGATCACGGCTACGCGACGTTCTTCGAGTATCTCGAATGCGAGCTGGGGTACGCGCCTCGTACCGCGCAGGACCGGATCCGCGTCGCCGAGGCGCTCGAGGACTTGCCGCTGCTGTCCGAGGCGCTCGCCGGCGACGACTTGAGGTACTCGGCCGTTCGCGAGCTCACGCGCGTCGCCTCTCCCGACAAGGAGGCCGAATGGATCGACGCGGCGTCCGACAAGTGCCTCCGCGAGATCGAGGAGCTCGTGGCCGGTCACAAGTACGGCGACGGACCGAACGACCCCAAGGATCCGGACCTTCGCCGTCGCAAGGTGACCTACGAGGTCCACGCGCCGACCTACGCGATGCTGCGCGAGGCGCGCGCCGTCCTCGAGAACGAGCGCGGCGAGCGCGTCACCGACGACGAATTCCTCCAGACGCTCTGCCGATCCGTGTTTGCACCCGCGACCGAGACGCCCACCAGGCCGGCCCACCAGATCTTGATCAGCACGTGCAAGGAGTGCAAGCGGAGCTGGCAGACCGGCGCGGGCCGGGACGTCGAGGTGGATGCGGCGACCGTCGACCACGCCCGATGCGACGCGGACTTCATCGGAGATCTCGACGCCGAGACGCCCGCCCGAGCCACGTCGAGCGTGACCCCGCGCATTCGCAGGCACGTCTTCGCGCGCGACCACCAGCGTTGCTCCGTCCCGGGCTGCCGGTCCGCGCGGCACCTGGAAATTCACCACGTTGTCCACCAAGCCGATGGCGGTGGTCACAACCCAGCCGGACTCACTGTGATGTGCTTTGGTCACCACCAGCTTCACCACCAAGGTCGCCTGATCATCCGCGGTACTGCTCCTGACCAGCTGGTGTTCGAGCGAGTGCCCGTTCGCACGAACCGCGCAGAGGCCGAAGCGAAGGAGGACGGTCGCGGCGACGAGATCCGCCCACGTGGGCGCGAATCGAAAGCGCTGTGCGAACGGCGAGCTAGTTCCGATCCCAAAATGACGTTTCTCGTCGAGGATTCGACGGCCGATCCATGATTTCGCTAGTCTCGCGCGCTCCGGCGCCGCTGGCGCACCGGGATTCGCGCCGAAAAATCGACTCGCAACCACGCCGCGACCAGCGCGCCCACGTGGGCGCGGCGCTCGATCGCGGGCGCGTCGGCGATCAGCCCAGCGTGTGGCGCGCGAGCATCACGAGGTTGGCGGCGATCACCGATCCCCACGCGTATGCGCGAAACGATCCGTAGGAACGCCAGGCGCAACGATCCCAACCGAAGCATCGCTTGACGAACGAGATGATCCCTTCGATACCCGCGCGGAAATTCCGGAGACGTTGGTAGAGCCAGGTGCGCTTGACCATCTCCTTGATGGCCAGGCCGGGTGCCTTGCTGAACGCGACGTCTCGAATGCCGAGGCGCTTGATCTCGTCCAGGTTGGCGCGTGAGCTGAAGCCGCCATCGAAGACGATCTGCTCGGGCGTGGTGCCAAGCACCTTGATCGCACGCTGCGCGAGCTTCACGGCCTTCGTGGAGTCGGTCGGGTTGCCGCGCTCCACGACGCAATCGACGATCAGTCCGGAGGCGCCGCCGGTGAGAAACACCTTGTGGCCGTAGAGGGTGTCGCGTCGATCCTTGCGGATGATGTCGGTGTGCGGTTCGAAGATCGAGACGATCTTCTCGGGCGCGGGCACGGTCTCGTTGTTGAACACGCGGCGGCGAGTCTGATCGAGCACCTTCTCGGCGAGCTTGATGTAGTGCAGGAGCGACGCACGCAGATCGCCGAGCTCGGGCTGGTGGAAGGCCTCCGGCGGGAATTCCTGCTCGAGTCTCTCGACGGAGAACACCGCGGACGCGACCGTATTCTCGGCGACCGTCACCAGATCGCGGTACAGCGGCACGCGCTGTTCGGCTTTGGCAGCGTGCTGGATCGCCATCCCGCGGCGCTTGGCTCGCTTGTGATGGTTGGTGAACCGGAACGCGACGTACTCTCTGGCCTCGCGAAGCAGTCGGGTCAGGACGCGAACACAATCGACCAGCAGCGTCGAATCCGTGGGCTCGTGGATCGCTGCTTCGATGACGGTCGAGTCGGCTCGCAGCCGCCGGCCATCCTCGATTCCTTGTGCTTGTGCGTGCGCGACGAGCCCGCGATTGATCCGCTCGAGCGTCTCGGCGCGCACCGCCTTGAGATTGCGCTGGAGCGTGGACTTCTTCGGCGACGTGTCGGCGATGCCGATGAGACAGAACGCGCGGTAGCTCTGGGAGTCGACAAGGTGGAAGGCGAGGTCTTCGTAGCTGAACCCGTTCGACTGCTTGATGATGAGCGCGCACAGTACCTGCTCGCCGCTCATGCCATTGCGCCCGCGATCAGGGTCGATGCCGCCGGCGAGCAGATCGGCCTGGACCCACTTCGCGAACTCCGGATGGGAATCGAGGATCGCGCGAACGGCGTGGAGCTCGCGAGCGTGGTCGTGGTGAAGTGGTGCTGGAACGAGCGGCAACTGATCGCGTACACTGCGGCGCATCGGGGACCTCGGGTGTGGAGGACGTTAAGCACCCGAAGTACTCGGGGGCCCCGATGCTTTATTTCCGGAATCGTCGTCGGAAATTCGCGTTTCGGCGCGCAGAGTTACCCTTTTTGGGACGGGAACTAGCTAGAAGCAGAGCGGGCGATCGCCGCAGCTGTCGAACGCCGGGCCTTGCTGGCAATCCAGGCTCGCGCATTGATCGTCGGAGCCGCACGGCGCGCCGTTCTGCTTCGGCGGCTCGCAGGTTCCCGAGACCGCGAAGTCGCACCAGGCTTCGCCGCCACATGAGCTGGTGCACGGCATGGCGAGGGTCGGCACATCTACACAGACTCCGCCGGCGAGATCGCAGCGCGCGAACGGCGAGCAGTCCGCCGCGCTCGCGCACGGCGCGCCCGGGAGGCCGAGCGCCACGCACATCCGCGCCGCGGTGCACACGGCTCCGAGCTCGGCGCACCGCAGGTACGGGCACGGCTCGCCGACGAGCGGCAGCTCGCGACAGTTGCCGGCCATGAGCTCGCTCGCGCCGATGCAGCCGAGCCGGTACTCGCACTCGGTGTCGTCCTCGCAGAGCCCGCCGACGGAGACGAGCGCGTGGCACACGAGATCCTCGCCGCAGAACGCGTCGTCGGCGCAGTCGCCGTCGATCTCGCATGCCGCGCCGATCGCCCTGGTCTCGTGCGCGACGCGGCAGGTGCCCCGACAGCACGCCTCGGGACACACCGGAATGTTGCACGATCCGGATGCGCACTCGTCGTCGAACGCGCACTGCACGCCGGCGGCGATCGTCCCGACGAACATCCGCTCGCAGGCCTCGGTCCGGATCCGGGCGTCGCGCGCGGACGTATCGCAGCTCATCGCGGCGAGCTCGTCGTTGCACTGCTTCGCGTTCACGCCCTCGTAGCGGACCACACCGGCCGCGAGCGCGGCCACGAGGTCGGCGTCGGGGCGCTTGCGGAAGAACGTGGCGCACGTCGCGTCATCGGTGAACAGTCCGCACCGCACGAGCTGGTCGCAGCGGGCGCGAGCGCGCTCGGCATCGAAGTCCTCGAGCGGTGTCCCGGTGAGGTTGTCACCGCAACCGAACACCACCACGAGGACAACGCCAGGCCACCACATGACAGCCCGCCTACGGTACCGCGAATCGCTAGGGCTTCGAGCCGAAGCGCTCGAGGAACCGGTGGATGGCGCCGACGCCGTGGAGCCGAGTCGGTGCCGTAGCGAGGACCTGGCTCGCGCGATGTTCGAGGTGGGAGGCGAGTGCGAGCGCCTCGTCGAGGTCGACGGGCGGAAGCTGATCGCGTGCGTGCTCGACGGCCGCGAGCGCCGTGCGAAGCCGTGCGCTCGCGAGCACGGCGAGGTCGTCGTCCGACAGCTCGAGCGCGAGTCGCAGTGCCTCGATCGCCTGCGCGGCATGGAACACGTGGGAGGTGAACGCGGCGAGCGGGGTGGCCGGGCCGACAGGTTGGTCTCGTTCCATCATGGCTGCGGTCGTCGGCCCGGAGGGGCACGGGTTGCGTCCGGAGACGCCTGCTGGTGGCGGGCGAGCCAGGTCGAGATACCGCTCGCAGCGCCAGCCGAGCCATCGGCGCACTGCAGAGGGAGGGTGTGTCAGGGAGGTCCTAGAGCTATTCGTGGGTTACCGAGCAGGAGGACGCGGCCCTACGATCTTCATGATGGCCCGGACCGATGCTCGTACGCTCCAACGCCGGCTCGGCGAGCGCATCCAGGCCCTGCGCCACGACCGCGAGCTCACGCAGGAAGCGTTGGCGCTCGAGTGCGGGATCTCGCAGAAGTACCTCAGCGAGCTGGAACGGGGAGAGAAGGCGCCGAGCTGGGAGACGCTCGTCGCGATCGCCCACAAGGGCTTTCACATCAAGCTCGCGGCGCTGGTGTTCTCGGTCGATGAGGACGTTGCCGCCGAGACGCGACAGCTCGATGACGTCCTGGCAGGACGTCCCAAGGAAGCTCGCTACGACCTGCTCCGAGCGGTGGAGCTCATTCTTCGCGCGGGCGAGTCGAAGTAGCGGAGCCGATCGCCCACAAAGACTCTCGCATCGAGTTCGGATTCTCGGATGGTTGATGATCGCGGTCGGTCGGTCGGTCGACGACGATTTGCGAAAAAATTTCGCGATCTAGAGACACTCCCGATCGCGTGCTCGGCAATTCCGCATGACGTGTTGACGGTACGTTGACCCGACTTCGCAGACCCACCATGGTACGGGCCATGCGGTCAGATTTGAAGGCTCCCGACCCCCCGAAACAAGGGCCATCGAGCGATCAGATCAACGAGACGTCGGACGACGCGCTCGCCGCAAGAGACCCCATGCCCGCAGCCAGATTCCCGGTGGTCGGCATCGGCGCCTCGGCGGGGGGCCTCGAGGCGCTGGAGGCGCTCACGCGGCGGCTGTCCAGCGACCACATGGCGTACGTCGTGGTTCAGCACCTCGCGCCCGGGCACGCGAGCCTGCTCACGGACATCCTCGCGCGTGGCACGTCGATGACGGTCGTCACCGTTCACGACGGTACCGTCCTGGAGTCGAACACGATCTACGTCACTCCACCCGACGCGGATATCTCGCTCATCGGGGGAGTCCTTCACCTCACCCACCCGGCCGATCGCGTGCCGCGGCACTCCATCGATACGTTCTTCCGCACGCTCGCGGCCGACGTTGGCCCGATGGCCATCGGCGTGATCCTCTCCGGAGCCGGCACGGATGGCACGCTGGGCCTGCGCGCCATCAAGGAGCAGGCGGGGATCACGTTCGTCCAGGATCCCGGCACGGCGATCCACGCCAGCATGCCCCAGAGCGCCATCGACGCCGGATGTGCCGACTTCTATCTGAGCCCGGCGGACATCGGCGACGAGCTCATGCGCCTCAGCGCGCATCCGTATGTCGCGACGAAGCGGCCGGAGCACCTGTTCGACCAGCAAGTGCTCGCGGGGCTGTTCGTGCAGCTGCGGCGATCGTTCAATGTCGACTTCTCGGCGTACAAGCCCACCACGATCGAGCGGCGGATCGAGCGGCGGATGGCGCTCCACAAGTTCGAGAAGCTGGACGACTACCTGCGGTTCATCGCGTCCAACCCCGACGAGCTCGCGGTCCTCTACAGCGACCTGCTCATCGGGGTGACCGGCTTCTTCCGGGATCGGGAGCCCTTCGACGTACTCAAGAACATCGTGTTTCCTCGGCTGTTCGAAGATCGGAGCTCTGATCTTCCAGTCCGGATCTGGGTGCCCGGGTGCTCCACCGGAGAGGAGGCCTACTCGATCGCCATCTGCGTGCTCGAGTATCTGAACGGCCGGCCGGGCGGGACCAAGGTGCAGATCTTCGCGACCGACATCGACGAGCAGGCCCTCGCGCGAGCACGCCTGGCCCAGTATCCGCAGAGCATCGATCTCGACGTCTCGCCGAGCCGACTCCAGCGGTTTTTTTCGCGTCACGAGAAGGGCTATCAGGTCGCGGCCCCGGTCCGCGACATGATCTTGTTTGCCCGCCACAACCTGGGCAAGGATCCGCCGTTCTCGCGGCTCGACCTCGTCAGCTGCCGCAACGTGCTCATCTACATGCAGCCGTCACTGCAGCGGAAGGTGTTGCGCGTGTTCCACTACGCGCTCAACTCCGACGCCTACCTGCTGCTGGGCTCGTCCGAGTCGGTCGGAGAAGCCTCCGATCTGTTCTCGCTGGTCGACCGGAAGCTCAAGATCTACGTGAAGAAGAACATCGCGTCGTCCGCCGTGTTCGACTTCTCGCTCACGAACCGGACCGAGGCGTGGGAACCGCACACCTCGAGCGCGACGACGGGCTTCGAACGTCGCCCGATGGTGAGCATGCAGCAGCTGGCCGACCGCAAGGTCCTCGACAAGTTCGGGCCGCCGGGTCTGCTCGTCGATGACAAGCTCGAGGTCGTTCAGTTTCGCGGCCAGATGGGCCCCTACCTCGGCCCGGCGTCCGGGGTGGCCACGTTGAGCGTGCTGAAGCTGGTCCGTTCCGACTTGCTCGTCGAGCTCCGCACCACGCTACAGAAGGCCGCGAGCGAGGGGCTCTTCGTCGCATCCAAGCCGGTGCGGCTGCGCGGCGACAAGGAGGGCCAAGCCGTCACGCTGGAGGTGATGCCGCTGCAGGAGCCAGGTGCACCCATCAAGTGCTTCCTCGTCCTGTTTCGCACCACGCCCTCGCCGGGTCTGGTCGAACCGCCCAAGGCGGATGTGATCGTCGGAACGCCGCACGTTCACGAGCTCGAACACGAGCTGCTGGTGACCAAGGAGTACCTCCAGACGACCGTGCAGGAGCTCGAGGCCTCGAACGAGGCGCTCCAGAGCTCGAACGAGGAGCTCCAGAGCTCGAACGAAGAGCTCCAGAGCACGAACGAGGAGCTGGAGACCTCGAGGGAGGAGCTGCAGTCCACGAACGAAGAGCTGGCCACCGTCAACGAAGAGCTGCAGAACCGGATGGCGCAGCTCCTCATCAGCAACGACGACCTGCAGAACGTGCTCGTCAATGCCGGCGAGACGTTCGTGATCGTCGGCATGGATCTGCGGATCCGGCGGTTCTCGGCGGCGGCGGAACGGCTGCTGACCCTGATCCCCGGCGATGTCGGGCGCCCGATCTCGTACCTGGGGACGGCGCTCAACGCGCCTGGCATCGAGTCGCTCGTCTCCGAGACGATCAACACCGGTCGCGAGCGCGCGCAGCGGGTCCGGTGCTGCGACGGCAACTGGTACAGCATGAGGGCGGTGCCCCATCGGACCCAGGACCACGTCATCCGGGGGGCGCTGATCGAGTTCTCGAGGACGCCGCCCTCTCGCAAGCTCGGTGAGCCTCCCGAGATCCACGAGCTCGTCGGAAAGATCCTGTCGACCCTCCCGAACATCCTGCTGCTGCTCGACGAGCAGCTGCGCGTCATCTGGGTCAACAAGCGCTGCTTCGAGACCTTCGTGATGGGGGCCGAGATCCTCGGGCGCTCGATCGACGAGATCTGGCCGGCCGGCAGGGAGGCCCACCCGGAGCTGTGGAATGGGTTCGAGGAGACCGCGGCGAAGGGGAAGCCGTTCGACCCGGTCTCGATCACGCACCCGTTCGGTCGCACGGAGGCACACCCGATGAAGTTCTCGGCGCGCTGCATCCCGGGCGAGGGTGAGCGTCCGTCCTTGACGCTGGTCGTCATCGAGGAGCCGCCCGAGAAAGGCGCACCATGAATCTGGAGAACATGTCGCGCGAAGAGCTCGTCGGTGAGCTCATCGCGCTCCAGAAAGCGAAGGAGCGCGAGCAGGACCGAGATGCGCTGCTCCACGATCTGGAGGTCCACCAGGTCGAGCTCGAGCTGCAGAACCACGAGCTGCGCGAGGCGCACAGCGCGCTCGAGGCGACGCGGCACCGCTTCGAGGAGCTCTACGACTTCGCGCCCGTCGCCTATTACACCTTCGATGCTCGCGGCTTCATCCAGGAGGTCAACCTGACCGGCGCCACGATGGTCGGCCGAGACCGCGCCAAGCTCGTCGGGATGCCGTTTCTGAGCTTCGTGAAGCTGCAGGATCCGTCGATATTCTGGGCGCACCTCCGCCGGTGCGCGAGCGAGCGCCGGGCCGTCGTCAGCGAGTGGCAGTTCTCCACCGAGCACATCGGTCCGCGTGATGTACAGGTCGTGAGCGCTCCGGTCTCCGACGTCGCCGGTACGGTCATCGCGTTTCGCACGTCGTTCGCCGACATCAGCGAGCGCAAGCGAGCCGAAGCGGCGGCGGACAGGGCCCACAAGGAGGAGGAGCGGTTGCGCAAGCGCTTCGAGGTGCTGGATCGCGCGTCGCTCGCGCTGAACCAGGCGCTCGCGCGCCCGACGACCACCACGAGGGACGAGTTCCTCCAGGTGGTCGCGGACCAGGCGCGGCTCGTTGCCGATGCCGAGTTCGCGGCCCTCGGGATCGGGGAGGACCCGACCCGACCCTTCGATCGGTGGGTGTTCAGCGGCATGGCCCCCGAGCTTGCGAGACAGATCGGCCAGGATCCCCGTCCGACGGGCTTGCTCGGCGAAGTGATCCGTACCGGGACCTCGCTCCGCGTGCGCGACCTCCACGAGCATCCTGCGTACCAGGGGTTTCCGCCGCATCACCCGGAGATGCGGAGCTTCCTCGGCGTCGGAATTCCCGTCCGAGGCAAGATGGTCGGCCATCTCTACCTGACCAACAAACGCTCGGCCGAGGAGTTCACGCTGGACACCCAGCGCACCGTCGAGATGCTGGCGGAGCGGGTGGGGCTCGGGCTCGAGATCGCCCGGCTGTCCGAGGAGGTCCGGGCGGCGTCGACCGCGCGCGACAACCTGCTCGCCGTGGTCTCGCACGACCTCCGCAGCCCGCTGACGGCGATCCAGCTCAGCGCGGCGATCCTGGCTCACCACCCCGAGGGCGGCGAGCGACGCCAGAATCAGAAACAGATCGCCGTGATCCGGCGGTCCACCGAGCGGATGACGCACCTGATCGACGGGCTGCTCCAGGCGGCCACGATCGAGTCGGGGAGCTTCACGATCGAGCCGCATCGCGAGGAGGTGATCCCGATCGTCGAGGAGTCACTCCAGGCGCTCGAGCCGCTGGCAGCCACGAGGTCGATCCACCTCGTGATGGAGATCCCGCTGAACACCCCACCGATCCGTTGCGACCGGATGCGCTTGATCCAGGTCCTGGTCAACCTGATCGGCAACGCCGTCAAGTTCGTTCCAGACGGTGGCACGATCCAGGTCCGCGCAGCGGCGCAGTCCGGCCACATTCAGTTCGCGGTCTCCGACGATGGACCTGGCATCGCCCAGGATGAGCTCGTCCGGATCTTCGATCGGTACTGGAAAGGTACGTCCACGGGACGGCATGGCGCGGGCCTTGGCCTCTACATCGCGAAGGGGATCATCGAGGCCCATGGAGGCCGGATCTGGGTCGAGAGTCAGCTCGGCGCTGGAAGTACCTTCTTCTTCACGGTTCCGATCGCCAGAGAGGACGAGCCGCATGTCGCTCGGCCCTAAGCTCGTGATGGTCGTCGAGGACGACCCGGATTGCCTCGAGGCGCTCAGTCACGTGCTCGTGCACCACGGGTATGGGGTCGTCGCGGCGGTGAATGGTCTCGAGGCGCTTCGAGTGTTGCGCGGTGACCCGAAGCCCGCGCTGATCCTGCTCGATCTGATGATGCCCGTGATGGATGGCTGGCAGTTCCTCGACGAACGCAGCAGGTTGCCGTCGGTGGCCCGGATCCCGGTGGCGCTGCTCTCGGGAGAGCGCGAGCAAGGACAGCGCGCCCGCGACCTCGGCGTGCTCCGATCGATCCAGAAACCGGTCGAGCTCCAGGGTCTCCTGGCCGCGGTTCAGCAGCTGATCGGCCCGCCAAACTGACCCGCTCGGCTCAACGCTCGAACAGCTTGCGCTGGGCGCTATCCCACCGCCAGACCGGGCCGCGACCGGAGAGCCGGACGCCACCGCGCCAGTCGTCGATGCCGACCTCGTGGACCCGATCGATCGCGCCTGCGAGCGCCTGACGGCCGAGCGCGGTGATCGTCGCGGTCGTCTCGCGGAGCGCCCCGGGCGACGCGGGGCCGGGACGTACGCCCTCGACGAAGCCGCAGCGGCCGAGGGTCTGCAGGGTCCACAGCATGAGGCTGTCGGTGATCAGATAGCGCGGATCGATCGCCTGCACGGCCTTCATCAGCTCGCCCGCGTGGCCGACCCCGCGCGCGACCGCCGCGAGGGTCTGGCGCTCGGTACGCGAGAGCCCGCTCTGCGAATCTGGAAACTCCTCCAGGTGGCGCTCGATCGCGCCCGCGAGGAACGGCATCGCCTTCACGCGCCGCATGAGGAACGGCAACGCGCGCGGGTCCGCCGCGGTGACCGCGATCCACGTCGTGATCGCCTCGTCGATCGCATCGCGCGACAGCGGCGTGCGCCGCGGCCACAGCTCGGCGAGCTGCTCGGGCTTGAGCTGGCCGAAGCCGAGGAAGTTCGGGACCTCGGGATGGCGATCGATCGAGACGATCGTCAGGGTCTGCGGCAGGCCGCGGCGCGCGAGGCGTGAGAGCAAGCGAGCGAGCGCGAGCTGATCGAACAGATCATGCTCGAACCACAGGATCAGCTCCTCGGCGGCGGCGGCCTCGTCGAAGCCGTGATCCCACGCGGCGAGCCGGCCGGCCGCATCGCCATTGCCACGCGCGGCCCAGTACTCGCCGCGGATCTTGTAGTGCTCCGCATCGGACACGGGCAGGACCGGACCTTGGTCGAGGGCGTCGGCCCAGACGCGGATCTCGCCCGGCAGGTCCGCGAGCGAGAGCGTGTCGGCGGTGCTGTCGCCGTTGCAGACGTGAACGATGCGCTCCATGCCCCGGCTGTAGCAGCGCGAGCGTGTTGGCCGCAAGGGCTCGCCACGCGGCGTTACGACTGCGCCTGGCCGTGAACGCGCCGCACCCGTGACGTGCGGCGTTACGGCGCCTCGAACGCGCCCGAGTCAGCGGTCGTGTCGCTCGGGCTTGGCCGCGGCTGGCCGTCGAAGTCGATCTTCACCATGTTCTGACCAGGCTCCGCGCCCGCGCGCGCGACGCTGCTCGCCGAGAGGTGGTAATCGCCGGTGCCGCGATTCACGAAGATCTGGTCGATGCCGGTCAGCTGGTTGCCGGTGCCGGCGGCCGTCGTCGACTGGTCGTCGAACACCGAGAACCGCGTCGCGCAGCCCAGGCCGGTGATCGGGTGGCCGCTGTTGTAGGCGAAGATGTTGCTGGTGACCTCGATCGCGTTGTCGCACGACAGCGCCGCACCATCGGACGGCAGGGCCGTCGTGTTGACGATCGTGTTGAACCGGATCGTGCTTCCGGGGCGCAGGTTGACGGCGAGGATCGAATCGTTGAACCCGTCGCGGTGGATCACCAGGTTGTTCTCCATCACGAGTTGGCCACCCGTGAGCTGGACCGACCCGTCTCGCGACGATTCGAACCGGTTGCGCGTGACGGTCGCTTCGCACTGAGTATTGCCGTCGTTGACGATGGTCTGCTCGAGCACGCACTGATCGACGCGGAGCTTCGCGTTCGTGCACTGGACGGTGCTCGTCGTCGCGAGGCTGCCGATGTGCGAGCGGGCGAGCGTCACCTCCGCACTGTTCGTGACCGTCACCGCGAGGCCGGTGCCGGTGATCTGCAGGTCGTGGAGGATCCCGACTGCGCCGAAGCCAGAGACCGAGATCGCGGGCGTGGTGCCGGCGGTCGGCGCCACGAGCCGGAACCCTTCGACCGTGATGTTGGCGGGCGCCCGGATCGTGAGCGTGGTGGCACCGGCGCTGCCGATCGTGGTGTCCTCGCCATCGAGGACGTAGTCGCCGCCGAGCGTGACCGAGCCGGTGTTGAGCGTGCCTCCGAGCACGTGGATCACTCGCCGAGCGGTTCCGGCCTGGGTGATCGCGAAGGTCAACGTGGCGCATGGCGTGGCGCGGGTGCAGGCGCCGGTATCGCTCCCCAGGTCCGCGACGAACGCCACGTCGGCGTCGGCGACGCATGCGCCCTCGGCCTCGATGCAGACGCCGCCGCCGCACTCGGCATCCGCCGCGCAGCCACGGCACGCTCGCGCGGAGTCGTCGCAGATCGGCGCCTCGGAACCACAGTCCGACGCCACCTCGCAGCCGACGCACGCGCCATCGGCCGCACACACGCCGCGGTCCGCTTCGACGCAGTCGGCGGCGACACTACAGCTCGCCGAACACTCCGAGTCGACGCAGAACGGCGCGGCGGGATCGGTGCACTCCACCGCGGTGGCGCATCGGCCATCCGGCGGGCGTTCCCCCACGCTTCCACACGCCACCGCCCCGAGGACAAGCACGAAACAGATCACGCGCATGCGGCCGACATTGCCACATCTCGTGAACGCGGAGGAGCTTCAATCGTTCGCGTCGGGTCCGTGTGGAAGTCACGAACTCGGATCGCTGATCGAGCCAGCGATGGTGTTATCGCTTCGTGCCGAGGCCGTACTTCTTCATCTTGTCGATCAGCGTGACGCGGCTGACGCCGAGGCGGCGCGCGGCCTCGGACTGGTTGCCGCCGGTCGAGTCGAGGGAGCGAGCGACGAGGCCTCGCTCGAAGGCTTCGACCTGTTCCTTGAGGGAGGGGCCGCTGCGTGCATCGGTGACGGGGCCCGCGTGCTCGTCGCCGGAGTCCGCGGCGTCGGTCGCAACGGCAAGCTCGGCGCTCGAGGACGGCGGCAGGTTCGAGGAGGCCTGGTAGTCGGCGAGCGTGATCGTGCCGCCGGTCGAGAGCGCGGCGAGGCGCGCGATCGTGTTCTCGAGCTGGCGGACGTTGCCGGGCCAGTCGGAGCGGACGAGGTTGTCGATGAGCGCCGGATCGAGGGTGATGGTGCCGAGGCCGAAGCGGTCGCCGTAGCGGCGCGCGAATTCCTCGGCGAGCGCCGGGATGTCGTCCTTGCGCTCGCGGAGCGGTGGGACGACGAGCTCGACGACGGCGAGCCGGTAGTAGAGATCCTCGCGGAACGAGCCGGCCTTCACGTCGGCGGCGAGGTCGCGGTTGGTGGAGGCGACGACGCGGACATTGACCTTCTCGATGCGGCCGCTGCCGACCGGCTGGATCTCACCTTCCTGCAGCGCGCGGAGCAGCTTGGCCTGGATCGCGGGTGGGAGCTCGCCGACCTCGTCGAGGATGAGCGTGCCGCCGTTGGCCTGTGCGAAGAAGCCGGGGCGGCTGCCGATGGCGCCGGTGAACGCGCCGCGCACGTGACCGAACAGCTCGGCGTCGGCGAGCTCGGCGGGGAGGGCGGCACAGTTGAAGCGGACGAGCGGCTGCTTGGCGCGCGCGGATTGCGCGTGCAGGAGCTCGGCGACGAATTCCTTGCCGGTGCCGGTCTCGCCGCGCACGAGGACGGTGACGTCTCGCGAGGCGATCCGCGAGGTGGCCTCGAGCAGGCGGCGCATCGGGCGCGACGTGCCGATGATGCGACGCCCCAGGGTCTGCTCGGCGGAGAGCCGGCGGTTATCGACGCGCAGCCGCCGAGCCTCGAGCGCGCGCTCGATGACGAGGGCGAACTCGTCGATGTCGAACGGCTTGGCGATGTAGTCGTAGGCGCCTTGCTTCATCGCCGCGACGGCGACGCGCTCGCTGCCGTGCGCGGTCAAGAGGATGATGGGCAGGTTGGCGTCACGCTGGCCGATCTGCGTCATCAGCTCGAGGCCGTCCATGCCGGGCATCGAGAGATCGGTGACGACCGCCTCGGCTTCCTCGAGCTTGGTGAGCGCCTCGGTGCCGGAGCGTGCGGTGAGGGTGCGATGCCCGCGCTCGGTGAGGAGCTCGGAGAGCGTGAACAGGACGCCGGGTTCGTCGTCGACGAGGAGGACCGTGCTCACGCGCGGGCCTCTACCATCGCGACACGAGCGAGCGGCTCGGGCGAGGTGGAGGTCTGCGCCGGGAGCATGACCGTCGCGGTCGTGCCCTTGCCGACCGTCGAGGCGTACGCGAGCGAGCCACCGTGCTGCGTGATGACCCCCTGTGCGAGCACGACGCCGAGGCCGGTACCGTTGGGCCGCGTGGTGAAGAACGAGGTGCCGAGGCGCTCGAGATCCTCGGGGGTGATGCCGCGGCCGGAGTCGCGAACCTCGAGGACCGCGGAGCCCCGTAGGCTCGAGGGCGAGGTGTCGTCGGGCGCGGCGGCGATGGCATCGCGAATCCGCAGCGCGACGGTGCCGCCGTGCGGGGTGGCCTCGATCGCGTTCGCGACGATGTTGATCAGCGCTTCCTTGAGGCGGCGAGGATCGCCTCGCACGGCGGTGGCGGTGCCCTCGAGCGAGAGCGCGACGCCGGCTTGCTGGGCGCGGCCGTCGAGCACGTCGAGCACGTCGCGTGCGAGGACGTCGAGCTCGATCGGCTCGGGCTTGATGTCCTCGAGCGGGCGCGAGAACGAGAGATACTCGCCGAGGATCGTCTCCATGCGGCTGATCTCGGAGGCGACGACCGCGAGGCGCTCCTGGGTTCGCTCGCTCTCGGGGGTGCGCGCGACGAGCTGACACAGCCCCTTGATGGCCGCGAGCGGGTTCTTGAGCTCGTGCGCGACCTTCGCACCGACGGACTGCAGGCGGCGCAGCTGCGCCTCGGCATCGGACAGCCGTTCTTCGCGCAGGCACGCCATCGACTCGCCCGTGCGGCTGGCGATCACCGAGAGCTTGCCGACGAGCATGTGGAGCATGAGCAGGAACCAGGCGAGCGCGATGAGGATCGCGATCGTGTAGTGCGTGCTCGGCAGCGCGGGGCCGACCACCGAGGAGGGGAGCGAGACCATCGCGATGATGAGCAGCGCGTTGCCGAGCGCGACCCAGCGCGAGACCGCCTGCGGGCCGAAGAACAGCAAGGAGAACACCGCCGGCGCGACCGTGTTCGGGATGAACGGCGAGTGAACCCCCCCGGTGAGGGCCGCCGAACCAACGACGAACAGCTGCGACGTGACGCTCATCATGATGAACGCGCTGGCCACGCGCGACGAGTCGAGCGTGCAGCGCATGACGAACCGGTGTGCGATCGCGAACGCGACGTACATCCCGGCGAGCGCGCCGATGCGCCACGTCGGATAGCCCGCCTCGAGCATGATGGTCAGGATGACGAGCTGGACGATGACCCCGAGGCCGATCATCGCGCGGGTGGTCTTGCGGGCCTCCTTGACGAAGAACAGGTCTCGCTGATTGCGCCACACCGCATCGGTGGAGGGCGTACGGAGATCAGGCGCCGGGGGCACGTCGGGATCGCGTGCCAGCGACGTGCCAGCGCACGACGGATCGACGTGGTCCTGCGACGTCATGCCGCAACTCTAGCCCGAACAGTCGATTGCACGAGTCTCGTTCGAAACGTGACTTCACGTGGTCACGTTTCGTGACCGGAGGCTGTAAGGCCCGCCGACAGTGAGGCGCGCATTCGGCGGCACCGTCGCTTGGCGCGGTGGCACGGCGGGTGCTTTGTTCGGCCGCATGAGACTCGGTCACTCGCTCGCACTCACCGTCTTCGCGGTCTCGATCGCTTCCTCGGCGCAGGCACAGCCGCAGCCCGAGGGCTCGAGCATGGCGTCGTTCGACAAGGAGCTCGACGCGCTGTTCGCGCCGGGCGGGCTCACCGCGGATCAGGCCTCGAAGCGTGCGGTCAACGCATCTCCGACCGTGCGCAGGGCCGCGGCCTCGCTCGACGTCTCGATCGCGGTGGCCCGGAGCGCGGAGCTGGCCCTCGTGCCGCGCATCGGCGTGACGTTGACGTATACGCGGTTGTCGCCGCTCGATCCGGTCATCTTCGCGCCGGGAACGCCGGGCATCACGTTCGCCGATAACCAGTACGGGGCGCAGGGCTCGATCGCGATCAGGCTCTCGGACTACCTGAGCCAGTATCCAAACCTGATCGCCGGTGCGCGACTCGGGATCGATGCGGCACGCGCCGGCAAGCGCACGAGCGAGGTCGGCGCCGGGCAGGATGGACGGCTCGCGTACTACGAGTGGGTGCGGGCGAGGCTGCAGGTGATGGTCGCGCGGCGCCAGCTGGTGCAGGTGCGCGCCACGCTCGGTCAGGTCCGTGCACTCGCCGAGGCGCAGCGCTTGTCGACGGCGGATCGCATGCGCGTCGAATCGCAGGAGGCGGAGGCCGAGCAGATCGTCGACCAGCTGCAGAACCTCGTCGCGCTGCGCGAGGAGCAGCTGCGGTTGCTGATCGGTGCCGGAACCGAGCCGCTGCTGATCGGCGAGGATATTCGCACCGAGGTCTCCGCGCCGGGCACGCAGCCACTCGACGACCTCATGGCGACGGCGGTTCGCCAGCGGCTCGAGTTCGTTCAGCTCGACTTCGGAATCGCCGCGAAGGACAAGCAACGCGAGGCCGAGAAGTCCAACCTGTACCCGCGGCTGTCCGCGTTCGTGATCGGCGACAACGCCCGCCCGAACCAGCGCATCTTCCCGCAGGTCGACAAGTTCAGGCCCACCTGGCAGGCAGGACTCGCGCTGTCGTGGACGCTCAACGAGACGCTGAACACGCGGGCGACCATGCGCCGGCTCTCCGCCGAGACGCGCGAGCTACGCGCCGATCGCGAGAACCTCGAGCGCGGCACCCGCATCGAGGTGCTCGCCGCGCAGCAGGCCGTCACGCTCGCGCAGCGTTCGCTCAAGACCTCGCAGAAAGGCCTCGCCGCCGCCGAGGAGAGCTATCGCGTGCGGCAGGCGCTGCTCGGCGCGCAACGCGCGACGGCCGTCGAGCTCGTCGATGCGGAGACCGAGCTGACCCGCGCGCGGATCACGTCGCTGAACGCTCGCATCGACCTTCGCGTCGCGCTCGCCCAGCTCACGCACGCGCTCGGCAACGACACGAAGTAGCCCGACACCTGTCGGGTTCCCGTACAGGCCACGCGCCCAGACGCGTACGGAGGTGGGGCACCGAGTGGCAGGAGGCGTGCATCAAACGGCGCACCATGGGTGCTCCACGTCTGTTCGCGCTCGCGTCGCTCTCCGTCGCGCTCCTCGGATGCGGCAAGAAGGATGGCGAGTCCACGAAGAAGCCGCCGGCCGCGCCGGTAAAGGTCGCACTCGTGACGGCCACCGAGGCTCCGACCCCGATCCAGATCGTGTTGACGGGCACCATCGCGGCCGATCAGCGCGCCGAGGTCACCGCCGACACGCAGGGCAAGGTGGTCAACGTGATGGTCGAGCGCGGCAAGCGCGTCAAGTTCGGCGATCCGGTCGTCCAGCTCGACGTGCAATCGGCCAGGCTCGGCGCACGCGAGGCGCAGGCCAACCTCGCGTCGGCACGCGCCCAGCGCGAGCTCGCCGAGGAGGAGTGCAAGCGCACCAAGGAATTGCTCGCCAAGGGTGCGATCACGCGCAGCGAGTACGATCGTCAGATCGCGCAGTGCACCTCGGCGCTACAGCAGGTGTCCGCGGCCGAGGCCCGCACGGCCATGATGTCGAAGTCGATCACCGACGGCATCGTGCGCGCGCCGTTCGACGGCGTGGTCGCGCAGAAGATGGTCACGCCGGGCGAGTGGGTCGTACCGGGCCGGTCGCTGTTCACGCTCGTCGACGATGATCCGCTGCGCATCGAGCTCTCGGTCTCCGAGGTGGCGGTGCGCGCGATCCAGCACGGCCAGAAGGCGAGGGTCGTCTCGGTCGCGTATCCGACCAAGTCCTACGCCGCGACCGTCTCGCGGATCGGTGCCGAGATCGGTCGCACGCGCTCGCTGATCGTCGAGGCCACGCTCGACCCCGGGTCCGACCTCAAGCCCGGCATGTTCGCCGAAGCACACCTCACGATCGGGGAGCGGAAGCGGCCGGTGATCCCCGCGGCGGCAGTCGTGCAACGGGGGAGGACCTGGCACGCCTTCGTCGCCGTCAACGGCGAGCTCGAGGATCGCATCGTCCAGCGCGGGCCGGAGCCGGCCCCAGGTCAGGTCTCGATCCTCCAGGGCATCAAGCCGGGCGACAAGGTCGTCGCCAAGGTCACCGACCAGATCGTCGATGGACTGCGGGTGGTGGAGTAGCCATGCAGTGGCTCTCGAACATCTCGGTCAGGCGGCCGGTCTTCGCGATCGTGCTGATGCTCGTGCTCGTCGTGGTCGGCGTCGTCGGCTACACGCGGCTCGGCGTCGACAAGTTCCCCAAGATCGACTTCCCGATCATCACGATCGTGACTCCGTATCCCGGCGCGTCGCCGGCTGCCGTCGAGACCGACGTGTCGCAAAAGGTCGAGGAGGCCGTGAACACGGTCACCGGCCTGGACACCTTGACCTCGGTCTCGACCGACGGCGTGTCGCTCGTGCTCGCGCAGTTCGCTCTCGAGGTGGACCCCGACCGGGCCGCGCAGGACATCACCGAGCACCTCGCCACGATCCTGCGCGAGCTGCCACCCGGGACGCGCCCCGAGGTTCGCAAGGCGGATCCCGATGCCGCCCCCGTGATCGTGCTCTCGGTGAAGGGCCCGCCGGGGATGGCGACACGCGACCTCACGCGGTTCGCCGACAAGCAGGTGAAGCAGCGCGTCGAGCGGCTCCAGGGCGTCGGTCAGATCGTGATCCTCGGCGGCCAGGAGCGCCAGATCAACGTTCACCTCGACATCATGCGACTCGCGGCCACCGGGATCTCGGCGCTCGAGGTGCAGCGCGCGATCGGCAGCGGAAACGTCAACGTGCCGGGCGGCCGGATCGAGACCGGGCCCACGAACACCACGCTACGCGTCGAGGGCCGCGCCCTCGAGCCCGACGCGATCGGCGACATCGTGGTGCGGCAGCAGGGCGAGCACGCGGTCCGCGTGCGCGATGTCGCGGATATCATCGACTCCGAGGAGGACGCCGACACCTCGGCGGTGCGCAACGGCACGCCGGCGATCGCGCTGTCGGTGCGCAAGCAGTCGGGCACGAACACGGTCGCGGTCGTCGATCTCGTGACCGCCGCCGTCGACGATCTGAAGACGAAGCTGCCGGCGGGCTACTCCGTCGACATCGTGCGCGACAACTCGCTGCAGATCCGCACGTCCGCGTCGCAGGTGCTCGAGCACCTCGTGGTCGGCGCGCTGCTCGCCGCGCTCGTCGTGCTGTTGTTCCTCGGTAGCCTGCGCTCGACGGTGATCGCCGCGATCTCGATCCCGGTCTCGATCGTGTCGACGTTCGGCCTGATGATGGCGTTCGGGTTCACGCTGAACCTCATGACGCTGCTCGCGCTCGCGCTCGCGGTCGGCATCGTGATCGACGACGCGATCGTCGTGCTCGAGAACATCTACCGTCACATCGACGAGAAGAGGATGAAGCCGTTCCCGGCCGCGATCCAGGCGACCAAGGACATCGGCCTGGCCGTGCTCGCGACGACACTGTCGCTGATGGCGGTGTTCCTCCCGGTCGCGTTCATGAGCGGCATCGTCGGCAGGTTTCTCTACAGCTTCGGCCTCACGATGGCGTTCGCGATCGGCGTCTCGATGATCGTCGCGTTCACGCTGACGCCGCTCATGGCGTCGCGGATGCTGCCGGTGCCGCCGCCGCTCGGCGAGGAGCGGCGCAAGTCGTGGCTCGAGCGCGGCAGCGACTTCATCTACCGACCGATCGCGCGCGTCTACTCGGGCATCCTCGCGTTCTGCCTGCGCCGGCGCTGGGTGGTCGGGATCGCGATCTTCGGATCGTGCGCGTCGCTCGCGGTGACGACGAAGCACGTCGGCGGCGACTTCCTGCCGCCGAACGACGAGGCCCAGTTCGAGGTCTACATCCAGGCTCCGGAAGGCACGACGCTCGAGGCGACCACGCTCGTCGCCGAGCGGCTCGCGCGCAAGATCCGCGACTACCCCGAGGTCGACAGCACGCTCGTCACGATCGCCGACGGCGATCAGCGCCAGTCAAACGTCGGCAAGATCTACGCTCGGATGACCGATCCCGAGACTCGCGTGCGCGACCAGGCGGAGGTCATGGAGCTCGTCCGCAAGGACATCCTCCCGCACGTCCCCGCAGGGATGCGAGTGGCCGTGCAGCAGGTCAACGACTTCTCGCTCGGTGGCCAGAACGCCGTGGTGTCGTACGTGATCAGCGGCCCCGAGCTCGAGAAGCTCGAGATCTACGGCAAGAAGGTCCTGGCGGAGATGACGCAGGTGCCCGGCGTGGTCGACCTCGACTCGAGCCTGCTCGATCCGGTCGAGGAAGCCACGCTCGAGCCCGATCTCGACCGCGCCGCGATGCTGGGGGTCGATCCGCAGCACATCATGGCGACGCTCGCGCTGCTCGTCGGTGGCGCACCGGCGTCGACGTTCGAGGATCGCGGCGACCAGTACACGGTGTCCGTGCGGGCCGGGGAGCGGTTTCGCAACGATCCCTCCGCGTTGATGCTGATCGCCGTGCCGTCGCAGACGCTCGGTCAGGTGCCGCTGGCCGACGTCGTCAAGCGTCCCGACGACCGCTCCGTTCCGCCTGTCCCGCGGGGGGACCTCGTCGGCCGCAGCATGGCGACGTCGAAGATCACCCGCCAGAGCCGCGAGCGCGCCGTGACGATCACGATGAACGTGTCGCCGGGGTTCTCGGAGCAGACGATCGTCGCCGCGCTCCAGAAGACGATCGAGGAGCTCGACATGCCCGCCGGCTACACCGCCGAGCCGTTCGGGCGGAGCAAGGAGATGGCGAAGATGCAGGGCGCCTTCATGTTCGCGATCGGCCTCGCCTTCATCTTCATGTACCTCGTGCTCGCGGCGCAGTTCGAGTCCTGGCTGTACCCGTTCATCATCATGCTGTCGTTGCCGCTGACGCTGCCGTTCGCGATCATCTCGCTGATCATCACCGGCGGCTCGCTGAACATCTTCTCGATGCTCGGCTTGATCGTGCTGTTCGCGATGGTGAAGAAGAACGCGATCCTCCAGGTCGATCACGCAAACTCGCTGCGCAGACAAGGCCTGCCGCGCACCGAAGCGGTGCTCGCCGCGAGCCGCGATCGCCTGCGGCCGATCCTCATGACGACGTTCGCGTTCGTCGCGGGCATGTTGCCGCTCGTCACGAGTCAAGGCGTCGGTGCCGGCTTCTCGAAGGCGATGGCGAGTATCGTCGTCGGTGGACAGGTGCTCTCGCTGCTCCTGACGCTCGTCGCGATTCCGGTCATCTACACGTGGTTCGATGATCTATCGATCATCGCGAGCAGAGTCTGGCGGCGCGTCGTGCTGCGAGGACAGCCTCCCGCCGATCGCGGCGCGAGCGAGATCGGAATCGTCGACATCCACGCGTGAGCGGGTGTGCGACAGCCTGCGCGACGCGCGTTGCCATCCGGAGCATGACGTCGATGTGACTTTGGGGCGAAACAGGGTTCCGATCGTAGTGGGGTTTTGTTATGACCCGTTTCCCCTTACGACCGCTCGCGCTCGTGACCATGGCGAAGACTCGTACAGCAGATATCAGCCGCGATCTTCGCGCGCTGCTCCACGTCCCCCAGCACGATCTGCAGGCCCAGCTGGCCAGCCGTCTCGAGCGCCTGGGCTTCCCGGCGCTCCGGCCGGCTCAGCTCCAGCTCCTGTCGGCGATCGGCTGCTCCTCGACCTCGATCGGCCTCCGGCTCTCGGATCTCGTGGCCGAGGTCTCGCTCGCCAAGCAGACCGTCGGCGATCTTCTCGACGAGCTCGAGGGGATGCGGATGGTCGAGCGGTTCCCGGATCCCGAGCACGGCGTGATCAAGCGCGTGCGTCTCGGTCCGAAGGGCAAGGTCTGGGCGGCCGAGGTGAAGCGGGTCTCGTCCGAGACCGAGGCCAAGTGGGCCACGCGCCTCGGCTCGAAGAAGATGCGCTCGCTGCGTGCGTTGCTCGAGGAGCTCGCCGCCACCGTCGAAGACAAGCCGAACGGCCAGCGCGCAGCCAAGCGCGGCTGAGCTACTCCGGGCGCGGAATCGCACGAAGACGATAGCCGAACCTGTGACGTGACTCGATAAGATCTCCGATCTCCGACTTGATCAACGCCCGGCGAACGCGGCGGACCAGCTGCTTGACGTGGTTCTCGCTGGGTTCTCGCGTATCCCACGACAGATCCGCGATCAGCTCCGACGAGCGCACGAAGCCACGCACGAGCTCGGGCTGGTGGAGCTCGGAGGCCATGCGGCGGATCATCAGCGCCATCAGCTCGAACTGCGTGGTCGTCAGCTGGACCTGCTTGCCGTCGACCTCGACGAGGCCGCCACCGCCGCCGGTCGGCTCGTGCATCTTGAACGACATCGTCGGCAGCCCGACGTCGGTACGTTCTTCGTCGTCATTTTCGATCGGGAACTTCGGGGTGCCGGAGGTCGGCGCGGCCGGGTCGATCCGGCGATCCGGCGGCCGGATCGTCGCGGTGGCGGTGCGGCCGACGCGCGGAGCCGGCAGGCGGGTGACGTCCTCGACGAAATAGAACGCGATGTGACCGAACTTGACGCGATCACCCTCGTGCACCTCGACCGGCGCCTCGATCAACTTGTCCTCGACGTACGTGCCGTTCGCCGACCCGAGGTCGCGCACGGTCCAGACATCGGCGTCGAGCGTGACGTGCGCGTGGTGCCGCGACACCGACGGCTCGAGGATCGCGAGACCGATCCCCTCGACCTGGCGGCCGACGATCGTGCGCGGGTCGAGCCGATGCGCGCGCCCCCACAGATCGATGAGCGCGGCCATGGTCGGACGCATGCCGTGCGGCTGGACCTGTTCCGGCATGATCCGGATCGGGCTCGATAGCTCGTCTCGACATTCTTCGCACAGCACCCCGACTTCTGCGGGGCGCTGGCGACACACCGGGCACAACATCACCCGCGCATCGTACCACCGCCGCTGATCACCACCACCGGTCGCGTCGCCCAAGGCGGGTCACGAGGCCGAGCTGGAGCTCGATGCTGTGGGCATACCCGGCGTCCCGCGCGGTGGTCACGACGTGGAGCGCTTGCAGCCGCAGCCACAGGTTGCGGCGGGTCTCGATCGTGAACGCAGCGCCGTAGTGGACGCCCCCGACGGCATCGCGGCGCGAGGTCGCCTGCTCATCGAGCACGCCGATCAGGTCGGCGCCGGCGAGGACTCGCAGCCCGAGCTGCCGCTCGTCGACGAAGCGCACCGCGAGCTGCGCGCGCGTGACGGCCAAGGTTGCCACGCCCGGGCGATCGGCATAGCCCGCCATCACGAGCGAGGCCTCGACCTCGAGGCCGACGCGGCGCGTAGGAAATATCCCGAGGCGGCCGCCGATCAGCGCACCCGAGGTCACGGCGTCCGCCGGATCGGTCGGGTTACCGAGCGTGCTGGCGCCACCGCCTTCGCTCGGTGGGAAGAACCCTCCGACCTGCACACCGGCGTCGAGCGCGAACCACAGCGCTCGCGTCGACGGCGCGGCAGGCGCCGCCGGTGGATCGACGAGCACGAGCTCGACGCGCCCGAGCTCGACCGCACCGGCGCGCACGAGCAGCGCGCCGGTCGCCGCGCCAGCGCGCACCGTGACCGCGACGTCGAGCCCGCGCTCCGTACGCTCCGCATCGCCGAGCTCGAGGTCGCCGATCGCCTCGACGTCGAGCTGCTCGCCGATCGCCGCAACCGAGGCGATCGTCACGTGCACGCGCGTCGTGCGGTCGCGGACGAGCGCTGCGATCGGTCCGGCGACCCGCACCGGTGCGATGACGATCGGGACCTCGACGCGCGGCTGCCCGGCTTCGCCGCCGCACGCCAGCAACGCGGCGCCGGGAACGGTGGCGACGACCTGCGCGGCCGGGACTCCGTGACCGAGCTTGCAGATCAGCCCGGGAGAGCTGAACCGCGCGCCGATGGCGAACGCGGTGGTCGCCGGAACCGTGGGTTCATCGGTGCCCGGGGCGATCGCGGCCACCGTGACGATGTCGACCGCGAGCTCGGCCGGTGGGCTCTCGCGGCCGGCTGCGTCGATCGCGGTGACCGAGAGCTGGTGGCGGCCGGGCGTGTTCTCGGCTCGCTCGAACGCAGCGGCGGTGCCGGGGAGCTCGATGTCGATCTGTGCACCGGCGTCGGTCCAGCGTGCGCGATAGCGGGCGACGCCCGGCATCGGGGCCCACGTGAGCCGCACGGGTGCCGGTGCGCCGCCGAACGCGACGAACGTGCGCGTCCCCGCCGCGATCGCCGGCGTGGCCGGTGGTCGTGACGGTGTCGCCTCTGCCAGCGTTGCCGCGAGCAGCGCACAGGTCGCCACGCAACAGGAGCCGGTACGCACGCGAAAATTATCGCACGGCTCGCGCTACTCCCAGGAAGCGTAACGACGGCCCTGCACCGGCTCCTCGACCCGCGTCGGCGTCGCGGCGATCCGGAACGGGAACGAGCGGGCACTCACCCCGTCGTCACCGGCGGTCATCACCTGGAAGTGGAGGTGCGGGGTCGAGGAGAACCCGGTGTTGCCCGACAGTGCCAAGGCGGTGCCTCGCTCGACGCGCTGGCCGGGCTTGACCTCGATGCCGCTCGGCGACAGGTGCATGTACTCCCCGAGCGTGCCGTCGTCGTGCTGGATGAGGATGAAGTTCGTGCGCCGGTAGTCGAGCCAGTCGGGCGTGGTGCCGGCACCCTGGGCGGCGGCATTCGCTGCCACGACGACCCCGGGCCGCGCCGCGAGGACCGAGGTGGCGACCGGGCAGTCGAAGTCGACGGCGAACTCGTTCGATCCTCGATGCGAGAACGCGCCGTGAAAGCCCTGCAACACCGAGAACGTCTGCTTGGGTGGATAGGGCAGGCGATACACGTAGTCGCTGGGCTCGGCACGTGGGTCACCCCAGCGCGCACGGAACGCCAGCTCGCGGCGGTAGCGCCTCGACGGATCGATGACATCGAGCTCGCCGAGCACGACGTTCTGGCCGAGACCGAACGGCGACGGCGCCGCCGGGAGGAACGCGACCCCCTCGGGGGCAGAGCGCGGCTCGACGTTGTCGAACGCGTTCATCGTCCAGCGGATGACGACGGGCGTCGCGAAGCGATTGCGCGCGATCTGGACGATCCGCGTGCCGCGACGATAGAGCTCGAACTCGATCTGCCCGCCGTCGAAGACCCATTCGATCAACCGATCGTCGAGCTTGCCGAGCGACGCCGGATCCGATGCCGTGAACGGGACGGGGACTTCGACCGGACCGCGCGTCGTGATGAAGGACGGCTGCGGCTGCGGCGGCGGGCAGCCCCCCAGCAGGGACAGGAGGACGACAACCCTCACGCGCATGCGAGCGCTATCGTATCAGCGTTGATGCGGCGCCGCGCGCCTTCACGTGCGACCTAGGGCGGCGCGCGTCGTGCGATATCGCACCATCGTCTTGGCGGCACGGTCCCACAGTGCGCGCTTGCCGGACACCCGCGCCGACGCATAGAGCAGGAGCGCGACCCCTACGACCACGGCGAGCACTACACCCAGCTCGGCAAATCGATTCAGCTCCCGAAGGTTCGCATGGTCGAACACGAAGGCGCTCCAGTCGAGCAGCAGGGGCAGGCCGAACATCGCGAGCGACCGGCTCGCCGCTCGAGCGAGTGATGGACGAGCGGACGTGTCGATGTCGACGACCTCGAGCTCCATCAGCGACTTGCCGGCCGTGCGACTCCAGCGCGCGACCGCGAGTGCATGGTAGACCGCGAGAATCGGCAAGGTGATCGGCGGTAGCTCGAGGTCACCGTCGCTGAGCCCCTGCACGAGCAGCTCCCCGAGCGCGATGACGATCGCGACGAGCACGAGGTCGATCAGCATCGCGAGGCTGCGCGCCCAGAACCCGGCGGGACGCGTGTGCGTGATCGACGCGAGCTCGATCGCACGGAGCAGATCGTCGTAGCTCGCGTACCGGTCCTCGGCGCGCGCCGCCATCATCCTCGTGCAGAGCGCATCGATCGCACCGATCTGGGTTCGCGGCTGGCCGCGACGAGGCAACGTGGGCCGTGCGGCGGTCGCGTGGAGGCTGGTCAGCTCGTCGAGGCTGTCGGCTTGAAATGGTGGCTTGCCAGACACGAGGTGGAACAGCGTCGCACCGAGCGCATAGATGTCGGTGCGGAAGTCGACCGACTCGCCGCGGGCTTGCTCGGGGGCCATGTAGAGCGGCGTGCCTGCGAGCGAGGTCTGCTCGACGGGCCCGGGCGAACGCGGGCCATCGGTGTCGCCGGCGCTGGCTGCGAGCCCGAAGTCGAGCACCTTCACGATGCCGTGGCCATCGATCATCAGGTTCGACGGCTTGACGTCACGGTGCGTGAAGCCGCTGCGTTGCGCTTCGCGAAGCCCGAGCGCCGCGCTGCGGATCACGGCGAGCGCATCGTCGACGGACATCGGGCCGTTCGCGATCCGATCCGTGAGGGTCTCGCCGGCGACGTACTCCATCGCCAGGTACACGCCGTCGACCTCCTCACCGATGAAGTACATGTGGCCGACGTTGGGGTGCGCGATCCGAGCCTGCGCGCGCGCCTCGCGGATCATCCGATCGCGCCGCTTCGGATCGCGTGCGAGCGCCTCCGGGAGGACCTTGATCGCGACGGGCCGGTCGAGCGCGAGATCGGTCGCGAGGTAGACCTCGCCCATGCCGCCCTGGCCGAGCTGACGCTCGATCCGGAAGTGACCGAGCCGCTTTCCGGTGGGGAGCTTGGATCCTTCCGGCCCCGGCACGGCCGGCGTCACCGAGCCGCCGGGGGCCGTATGGGTGCGATCGATCGCGGCATCCGGTGATGGCGACGGCGTCGACGGTGCCGTCTGGGTGTCGTCGAGCTCGGGCCTCACGGCCCGCAGGATACGCTAATTGCCGGGCGAGCTCGCGAGGCCTCAGTTGAGGGTCTTTGCCTGGGCGCCGACGCGGTCGAGCTTGTCGCGATCCGCGTCGAGCGAGAAGCTGTTCGGGTCGAGGCCGTCGGCCCCGATCGCGTTGAGCGTCGCGGTGATGGCGCCCGACGGCAGCGGCAAGAGCAGATCCGGCAGCGTGAACGTCGTCTGCGAGCTGTCGAACGTGCTCACGTTCAGGAGGTTGGTTCCACCCTGCGTGAATTCGACGCCGTGCACCGTGGCGCCGGGCGAGCTGGTCCACGAGCCACCGGTCCTGGTGAGCGACACCCCGGTCGGCGGCGACAGCCACGCGCCGGCCGCGAGCGTCGTCCCCGTCAGCGCGCGGCGCAGCACGACGCTCTGCGCGGCGTCGGTCACCGCGCCGTCGCTCGCGATGCCCGTGAGCCGGAACCCGGTCGCGCCCGAGATCGCGGCCAGCTTCGGCGCGAGCAAGGTCGGTGCAGCCGGCGTCACGAAGGCCGGAAGCTGGAGCACGCCCTCGTCGCCGAGGTCGATCCCGAGCAGCGCACCACGCTGGGTGAGGTTCGCGGGTGGGGTTCCGAAGTCGACGGTCATCGTCTGGGTCATGGCCACGGGAACCAGCGACATGCTCGGCACGGTCTGATTGCTGCTGGCCACGACCGTGAGGCCCTGACGGACGGCCCAGCCGACCAGCACCTGCGTGTCATCCGCTTCGGAGGCCGTGCCCTTCGTGTCGAAATCGAAGATCGCCGCGACGAGCGCGACCTTGCCGGTTCGCGACGTGACCGTGAACGCGCACGTGTCCGCCGCGAGCGTCACGAAGCAGACGTTCTGCGGCAAGCCACCACTGCCGGTTGCCTGCGCGATCTCGTTCGCCGGATCGCCCAGGTCATCGGTCTGCGAGTACGAGACGATCGCGAGCATGGCGTGATTCGCCGGCAGGACGCCCGTCACGAGCCCCGTGATCGAGCCGCTGAGGTTCGCGGACGGCGGCGTCCCGACATTCATGAGCTCGAGGTTGACGGTGATGTTCGCGCCGTTCGCGGCGAGCCACATCTCGGCGCGACGACTGGGCGCCTTGACGACGATGTCCTGTGGCCCGACGACACCTTCGGCGACGAACAAGCCGGTCGCGTCGGTCGTTCCCGCGACGGCTCCCACCCGGACCTCGGCATTCGCGATCGGGGTGCGGGCGGTGTCGTCGATGACGTAGAGATTCACGACACCATCGATCGCGCCGTCGCCGATTCCGCCACCCGCGATCACGCGTGGGTCGGGACGGTTACCGCTGGGGCCATCGGGCCCGGGATCAACAGAGTCATTTCCACAGGCAACGAGACTCAGGATGCAGATGAAGATAGGTGAGCGCATGACTTCCTCCGGTGCGTGCGTTCGTATGCGAGTGGCGCGCCATGGCCGGGCGTGGCTCACTCCTACGATCCTTGACTCCCCCACGAGTTCGCATACCTTCGACCACGATGTCGGCGCCTGATCGCAGCTGGACCATCGCGCCGACGCTGCTGTGGTTCGGGGTGACGCTGGGGCTCGCGCTGTGGTGGTTCGACGGGGATGTTCAGGCGATCGCCGATCGCTTGACCTCGCGCCGCGAAGCCGACGGTGCGCCGGCCGCCGGCCCCGTGTTCACCGCGAAGCCCGTGGTGGTGGCCGACAGCGGCGACGACGACAAGCCCGTGCCGCCGATCGCCGACAAGGGAGATCGCAGCCGGGTCGCCGCGCTCGAGGATGTCTGCGTCGAGGGCACGCCGGCGGCCTGCAAGCGGTGGGGGATGGATGGCTTCTATCGCGCGGTTGGTGAGAGCAAGCGCGGCAAGCTGGGGCGCGCGGTGCGAGTGTCGTGGTACGGCGACTCGGTGATCGCGACGGACGCGATCCCCGGCCGGCTGCGGACGCGGCTGCAAGGCGAGCTCGGCAACGGCGGACCGGGCTTCGTGTATGTCGTGCCGCCGCACCGGTTCTGCGTGCACGAGGGAATCGATCGCTCGTCATCGGGCTGGCAGGCGTACGCGATCTCGACCACGCAGCTCGCCGACGGGCTGTACGGCGTCGGCGGCAGCACCGCCGAGACTCACGGCGGACGCGCGACGATCAAGCTGCTGTCGGGCGCCGCGACGAACGTCGAGCTCTACTACCTCGCGCAGCCCAGGGGCGGTACCGCGACGGTGACCGCCGACGGCGCGGAGCTGCTCCGGGTCGACACCAGGGCCGAGACGAAGCAACCGGGTCACGCGACGGCCACGGTCGCCACCGGCGCGAAGCAGCTCGAGCTCAAGGCCGACGGCAAGCTGCGCGTGTTCGGCATCGGCCTCGAGAACGCGACCGGCGCGGTCGTCGATAACCTCGGGATCGTCAGCATCAACGTGAAGAGCTTCGCGAACCACAACAGCGCGCACTTCGCCGGCGAGCTCGGCCATCGCAACGCCGACCTCGTGATGATCATGATCGGCGCGAACGAAGCGGCGTGGCTCGGTCCCGGCGACAAGGACACCAAGGAGTACCAGGCGCGCTACGAGCAGGTGCTCGGCCCGCTGCGCAAGGCGCGTCCCGACGGCGCGTGCCTCGTCGTGTCACCGACGGATCAGGCGGAGGCCAAGGAGGGGCGCTATCCATCGCGGCCCGTGATGCCGGTCCTCATCGAGGCGCAGCGCAAGGCGGCACACGCGCAGGGCTGCGCGTTCTACTCGACGTACGACTGGATGGGCGGCAAGGGCTCGGCCGCGGCCTGGTTCCGCAAGGGGCTCGTCGGCAGCGACTTCCAGCACCTGTCGCGCAAGGGCGCCAACAAGATGGCCGACGCCGTGTACGACGCGCTCATGGCCGGTTATCAGAGGTATGCGGGCAGTTAGCATCTCGTTCGCCTGGCTGCTTGCCGCGGCCGGTTGTGGGAGCGGATGTGACGGCGAGCGGATCAAGCCGCCCGAGCCTCCACGCCAGCCCGTCGCTGCGCTCGATGACGCGAGAGCTCCCGGCGTTCCGTCGGACGCCACGGTGGAGGCGCAGTCCGGCTATCTCGACGCGCCTCGCGGCACGCTCGACCACCTCCACGGCTCGCTCGCCGCGGCGGAGAACAGCGATCCGAGCGCACGCGTCGTGATGGTGTTCTTCGGCGATTCGCACACCGCCGGTGACTCGATGACGTCGCGACTGCGGGTCACGTGGCAGAACCGGTTCGGCGATGCAGGCCGCGGGCTCGTCGCGGCGGGCCGACCACCGGCGCGCCACTACTACCAGCGCGATGTTCGCTACGGCGCGACCGGTGCGTGGAAGGCCTCCGTTGGAGGCGCGCGCGATCCCGAGCCCTACGGCCTCGTGGGGCTACGCGTGTACGGCGATCGCAAGGGCTCGCAGCTGTGGGTCGAGACGTGCGGCGATTGCCTCGCCGGGACGAGCGTCGCGCAGTTCGAGATCCTCTATCAGGCAGCACCGACGAACGGCACGCTCCGCTATCGCGTCGACGACGGTGCGTGGCAGCTGCTCGCGACGAAGACCACCGCGATCGAGCCGCCGCATCCAGCGCGCCAGGTGATCGCGGTGCCCGACGGGTCCCACAAGCTGACGCTCGAGCACGGTGGCGGCGGCATGATCGATCTCTACGGCGTCGCGCTCGAGCGGCGCCGGCCCGGCGTGATCATCGATTCGCTCGGCGTCGTCGGGCGGCGGCTCGGCAGCCTGCGGTCGTGGGACTGGTCGATCATCGGCGAGCAGCTCTCGACGCGCGACCCGCGGCTCGTGGTGCTGCAGTACGGGACGAACGAGGCCGACGATCCCGATCTCGATCTCGAGGCGATCGCGAAGTACTACGACGACACGATCCTGCGGATCCGCGCCGCGGCACCGACCTCGGCGATCCTGATCCTCGGGCCGCCGGACATGTCCGTGCGCGAAGCCGGCAAGGCGTGCGACCGGATGAAGCCGCAGGCCCTCGATGCGGGTGTCATCCCCGAGTGCGAGTGGCGCACGCCGTCCGTGCTGCGCGAGCTTGTCTCGGTCCAGCACGCCGCCGCCGTGCGCAACAAGGTCGCGTTCTTCGATACCTTCGCAGCGTTGGGAGGAAGCGACCGCATGCACGGCTGGGTCATCGGCGAGCCGAAGTTCGCGTACAAGGATCATGTCCACCTGACCGACCTCGGTTATCAGCGCTGGGCCGACGAGCTCTCGAGCGCGCTGCTCGCCGACTACGCGCGCTGGCGTCGTGCGCAGAACTTGCCGCCGAGCGTGCCGCCGTCCGGCCGGCCGACCCCTCGTCCCGCCGCGCCCTGACATGCTCTTCTCGTCGCCCGACTACCCGCTGTTCCTGATCGCGGTGTTCTTCCTGTACGGGCTCGCCCGCTGGGGTGGACCGCAGATGGCGTGGGCTCGCTACGCCGTCATGGTGCTGCTCGGCGACGTCGTGTTCATGCTCGTGTCGAAGGACCCCGACACGCTGTGGGATCCGATCGGCGGCATCCTGCTCCGGCTCGCCGCCAACGACGATCCCGAGTGGCGGCCGTGGCTGCTCGGACAGTGGGTCATCGGGACCGGCGTGCTCGCAGGTGCGATCGCGCTCGGTCGCCGCTACGCGACGTGGATCGCCTCGGACCGCGGGCAGCGGATGATCGCGCTCGGGTTCGTCGCGGCGCTCGTCGCGATCGGGCTGACCGTGGGACTCGGGGTGCGGCACGGCAACCTCGACGAGATCACGGCCGGGCTGGTCGCGGGCGGCCACCTGTTCGTCCTGGCCGTGCTCGGCGTCGGCGTCGGCGCGTCGCACGCGGCAGGAGCACGGCCGCTCGGACGCATCGTCGTGCTGTTCGTGGCGTCGTCGCTCTTCTATCACGCGTGGGCGGCGGCGATGCCGGGGCCGTATCGCTACCTGTTGTTCCTGCTGCTCGGGACGATCGTCCTCGATTACTACCTCGGCCTCTGGATCGAGCGGGCCGAGGTGCCGTGGAAGCGCAAGGCGCTCGTGATCGTGAGCCTGTGCTCGAACCTCGGTATCCTGGTGTTCTTCAAGTACGCCGACTTCTTCGTCCAGGACGTGCTGCAGCTCCACGACCGCGAGCGCCTGAACTTGATCCTGCCCGCGGGGATCTCGTTCCACACGTTCCAGTCGCTGTCGTACACGATCGACGTCTATCGCAAGGAGCTCCCCGCGACTCGCTCGGTCGTCGAGTTCGCGACGTTCGTGCTGTTCTTCCCGCAGCTCGTGGCCGGTCCGATCGTGCGCGCGAAGGAGCTGTTGCCGCAGCTCGCGAACCCGCCGCCGCTCGAGCTGCATCGCGCGACCACGGGCCTGTTCCGGATCGTCGTCGGGCTCTTCAAGAAGATCGCGCTCGCCGATGCCCTCGCGCTGTCGATCGTCGAGCGCGTGTTCGAGGCGCCCGAGCGGTTCTCGTCGATCGAGGTGCTGTGCGGCGTCTACGCGTACGCGCTCCAGATCTATCTCGACTTCTCGGCGTACTCCGACATCGCGATCGGCTCCGCGCAGGTCCTCGGCTTCACGTTGCCGGAGAACTTCCGCACGCCGTATCGCTCGGCGAACCTGCAGGAGTTCTGGCGGCGCTGGCACATCAGCCTGTCGACCTGGCTGCGCGACTACCTCTACATCACGCTCGGCGGCAGCCGCGGTGCCGAGTGGCGGACCTATCTCAACCTGATCCTCACGATGCTGCTCGGCGGCCTGTGGCACGGCGCGAGCTGGGCGTTCATCGTGTGGGGCGCGCTGCACGGCTTTGGCCTCGCGATCACGCGCTACTTCCAGCGCGCGACCGCAAACGATCACCAGGCCGCGTGGCGGTTGTTCGCGGGCTGCATGGCGCTCGCGCTGGTGGGCGTGACGGTCCAGCAGCTGGCGCTCGTCGACTCCGGCACCTGGGACCAGCTCGTGATCGCGTGGCTGTTCTTCACGCCGCTATGGGCCGTGCTCACCGCGTGGCTCGGTCGCGATCCGGATCCGAAATCGGAGCCGGTCGAGCCGACCGCCCACGACGGCCTGCCGTTCCGCGCCCTGTTCAACCGGCTCCCCCCGCTCGTGACGCAGACCGAGCGCGAGGTCGCGATCAACGTCGAGATGCTGCGGATCTTGATGTGCATCGGCGCCGTCGGCTTCGTCGCGGCGCTGCGCTTCGCGCCGAGCTGGACGTGGATCCCGCTCGTGCTGTTCGTCTGGGCGATCGGGCTTGCCGCCGACCTCCTCGAGCGAGGCACCCACGACTGGGAGGCGCGGCTGGTGTTCGTCGTACGCCGCGCGGCGGCCGGGGTGCTGGTCTTTCACTACGTGTGCCTCGCGTGGGTGTTCTTCCGCGCGACCTCGTTCGACAACGCGCTCGCGGTGCTCCGGCAGATCGCCGAGGGCTCCACCGATCACGCGAACCTCGTCTCGCTCGTCACGACCGCGCTGACGGTCGGGTTCGCGGCTCACTTCTTCGCCGACGGGAGCTTCGGCTGGCTGCGCCGCCGGTTCGCCGAGCTGCCGGCCTGGGCGCAGGGTGGTGTGCTCGCGTGCGCCGCGCTCGTGCTGCGCGAGCTCGCGCACCACGAGATCGTGCCGTTCATCTACTTCCAGTTCTGAGTCACAGCGCCGGCGGGCTCGCGAGGCACGCGGTCAGCTCGGCGCTCTGCGTCCAGCCGCACGCCCCATCGGGCTGCTTCTCGCACGTCGCCTGGTGGTAGCAGGCGTACTCGGGCTTCATCTCGCACGTCGTGATGACGTCCTTGCCGGCGTCGGCGCAGATCGTGCCGCTGCATCCGGTCTTGATGCACGCGCCATCACCTGCGACCGGCGGCGGCTCCGCCGATCCCGAGGTCGGTGGTGGAGTGGGGGTCGACTTGCCCCCGCACGCGAGGAGAACCATGAACAGGAGGTAGCGCATACGCGGACTCTACCGCCGAGGTCGCGACCTTGACGCGGGAGCCGCCCGAGAACGTCTGGCGGTTCGGTGCGCCATCCGTTCATCGAAGCGGTCAGTCGAACAGTATGCATGCGCCGGCCGCGAGCGCCTCGTCCAAGATGTTGCGCAGGTGGTCGACGTAGACGAGCGCGTCCTGCACGGCACGGCGCGCGTCTGCGCCGTACGACTCATTGAAGTCGAGCGTCTTGACGTGGCCACGGAGCTCCTCGACCTTCGCGGCGCTCAGCATGTGATGCTCGTCGGTGAGCGTGCCGACGAGCGCCTGCTCCAGTCCCTCGAGCAGGTCCCGCAGTGCCGCGAGCTGGTCGCGCTCGAGGCGCGCCGGCTCGAAGGCGTACGCGCTCGTGATCACGTCGTCGATCGCTTTGGCGCGGTCGGGACTCCCGGCGAGTCGCCACAACTCGATTGCAACCTCGATGAAGCCGTACGCGATGTCATACTGCTCGAGTACGTCGAACTGCGGCGGATCGTCATCGGAGGTGCGCGCGACGTAAAGTGGAGTGCGTCTCATCATGACGGCCTCTGCGGCGGCGGCTCGAGGAGCCTCTTGATCATCGCGTCGAGATCGGCGGACGAGAGGTCGAAGCTCGACTCGACGCTCTTGCCTTCGGGACCGCGCGTCTGGTTCGGCTCGCCGGTGACGTCCTTTTCACCCTCGAGCAACAGCACTTTTCTGTCGCCGCTCGCGGCCTCGTGGACCGCGTTGATGCCGTTGTTCAGCTGCCCGCGTGCAGCACTGGGGCTGTCGGTGGCGCCGGTCTTGATCTCCTCGGTGTGGAGGATGCCGTTGGGCAGATCCATCGTCACCAGCATGTCGAAGTCGGATTCGCTGATCGATGCTCATGGTACCCACCTTGCTGCCTCCGAGCTCGGCCGCGTGTCGCGTCTTGCAATCGTCGCGCGACGTGTGCGCGCCTTCGCCGGCCGGCGGACTTGCTCCTGCCAGTTCGGTCGTCGCCGTGCTCGAAGCGTTCAGTCGAATAGGATGCACGCGTTCGCCGCGAGCGCCTCGTCCAAGATGTTGCGCAGGTGGTCCACGTAGATGAGCGCTTCCTGCACGGCCACACGCCCATCCACGCGCTGGTTCCAGTCAAAGTCGAGCGTCTTGACGTGGCCACGGAGCTCCTCGACCTTCGCGGCGCTCAGCATGTGATGCTCGTCGGTGAGCGTGCCGACGAGCGCCTGCTCCAGTCCCTCGAGTAGGTCCCGCAGCGCCGCGATCTGGTCGCGCTCGAGGCGCGCCGGCTCGAAGGCGTACGCGCTCGTGATCACGTCGTCGATCGCTTTGGCGCGGTCGGGGTTCCCGGCGAGTTGCCACAGCTCGGCGGCTACTTCGATAAAGCCGCGCGCGTTATCATACTGCGCGAACACGTCGAACTGCGGCGGATCGTCGTCGGAGGTGCGCGCGAGGTAGAGTGGAGTGCGCCTCATCATGACGACGGCCTCGGCGGCGGTGGCTCGAGGAGCCTCTTGATCATCGCGTCGAGATCGGCGGACGAGAGGTCGAGGCTCGACTCGAATCCCTTGCCTTTGGGACTGCGGGTTTGGGTGTCATTGTGGTGCATGCTCGCGAGGTCGAGCTCGCCGGTGACGTCTTTGGTTCCACTCTCGAGCAGCATCACACTGGGACGTTCAGTCGAACAAGATCGAGGCTCCCGCCGCGAGCGCCTCGTCCGCAATCGTGCGCAAGTGATGGACGTAGATGAGCGCTTCGTCGACGGCATGCCGCGTGAGGTCGCCGCGTGACTCGTCGACATCGAGGGTCTCCGTGTGACCGCGAAGCTCCTCAACCTTCGCCGCCGATAACATGTGCTGCTCGTCGGTCAGCGAGCCCACCAGGGCCTCCTCAAGGCCGTCGAGCAAGTGGCGCAGCACTTCGATCTGTGGACGTTCCAGTCGCCGAGGTTTGTAATCGACCCTGCTCGTGATGACATCCTGGATCGCGGATGCGCGATCAGCGCGTCCAGCCAGCGTCCACAGCTCCATCGCGACTTGGAGGAATCCGTATGCCTTTGGATACGACTCGATCACGTCGACATCGGGCGGGTCCGTGTCGGAGACGTGGCCGAGATGGAGGGACTGTCGGCTCATCATGGCGATCGTCCTGGCTTCGAGGGCTGCGTGAGCCTCGTGATCAGCGCATCGAGATCCGTCGTGTTGACCTCGAAGTTCTTCTCGAATCCCTTGTTCGCCGGTCCACGCGTGTGGCTCGTGGCGCTGCTCATGCTCCTCAAGTCGATCTCCGCCGTAATGTCCTTGCCGCCTTCGCGAAGAATCACCTTTCGGCCGCCCGTCGCCGCCTCGTTGATTGCCTTGTAGCCATCGTCGAGTTGGTTGCGCGCCCCCGTCGGACTATCGCCGGCACCCGTCTTGATCTCCTCGTTGTGGAGGATGTTGCCTTTGCCGTTCGGCTGATCCATCGTCACCATGAGATCGATATCGGTGATCTCGAGATAGATACGCTTGCCGTCGGGCGTGTTCTCGAGCTTCACCCCCTTCTGACTCTTCTTGAACTGCTCCGGGTGCTTCGCCTTGTACTCGGCAGCCGACGCTTAGTTAGTTCGCGCGTCAAATCTCGGTTTCTCGTCGAGGATTCGACGGTCGAGCCGTAATTTCGCGTGCCTGGCGGCTCTTCGGCAGACGCCAAGAGCCGGGACGCGCGCCGAAACTCGCCTCGCGAACACGCCGCGACCGGCGCCCACGTGGGCACGTCGCTCGATCACGAGCCTTACGGCGATCAGCTCAGCGCGTGGCGCGCGAGCTGCAACAGGTTGGCGGTCACGACCGAGGCCCAGGCATATGCAGTGAAAGACCGGAGTGACCTCCACGCGCAGCGAGTCCAGCCAACGCACCGCTTGAGGAATGAGATCGTCGCCTCGATACCCGCGCGAAAACGGCGGAGCATTCGAAACGTTGCTTCGTCGCCTGCCATCTCGTCGACGGCGATCGCCTTCCCCTTGGTGAAGACGACGTCGCCAGCCTCGAGCCTCTTGATCTCGTCGAAATTGGCGCGTGACGCGAAGGCGCCATCGAAGCAGACCTGCCGTGGAGCATGGCCGTACCGTTCCATGTGTCGCTCGACCATGCCGACGGCGAGCGTGGAGTCCGCCGGGTTGCCCTTCTCGACGTGACAGTCCGTGATCAATCCCGAAGCTCCGGTGGCGAGGCAGAGCTTGTGGCCGTACAGGGTGTCGCGTCGATCTTTGACGATGATGTCGGTGTGGGTCTCGAAGATCGAGACCAGCTTCTCGCTGGACGGCACTGTTTCGCCGAGGACGACCCGGCGATGGGCCTGAGTCACGACTCGCCGAGCGAGCTCGAGGTAGTGCTGCAAGGAATCAAAGAGCTCGAAGATCAGAGGGTGCCTGAGCGCCTGCGGCGAGTAGCTCGAGGTAAACGCCGCGATGACACGTTCGGCCGCGGTCACCGTCTTGTTCGTTACCTTGAGGAGGTCCCGGTACAGCGGCACACGATCCTCTTCCCTGCGTGCATGCAAGATTCCGATCGCTCGACGCTTCGCGCGACGATGATGGTTCGTGAACGGAGCTTCCACGTACTCCTGCGCTCGGTCCATGAGCCGCACCAGGACGCGAACCGAGTCCACGAGTAACGACGAGTCGCTCGGGCCATGGATGTTGGTCTCCACCACGGTGCAGTCGACTCGGAGCTTGTTGCCGTCTTCGATCTCGGCGGCGATCGCGTGCTCGATGAGAAGCACGTTGAGCCTCTCGAACGTGACGGAAGCGGTAGAGGAGAAGTTGGCCGATCCGAAGATCCTGGTGGCGGATACCACGGCACAGGAGGCCGTGATCCCGTATCCGAACGAGATGAACTTGATGGCGACGTTCCTGACGGCGATTGCGGCGGCGAGCACGAAGGCTGGCGGTGCGCTCAAGGCGTTCGGAGCGGCGATGGCCGCGAGGTTCGCCGCCGGCAAGAAGCGCTTGCGCGAGTTCCGGCTGTTCGCGAAGGACAAGTCGAAGCAGGCGCGGATGAAGTTGACGTCGGAGATGACCAACCTCGTCGAAGACGTGCAAGCTCACTTGGCCCACGCGCTTCAGGCGGCGGAGCCCCACAAGCAGCGCTTGGTCAAATACGCGAAGGTGGCGCATGCGAAGACCAAGCAACTGCACCAGGCGATGAGCAAGCTGCTCCCGCAGATCCGTTACTGGATCAAGACGGGCTTCGTCGCCGCGAACAAGGTGATCAGCGTGCACATCCCGGAGCTGTATTCGATCGTCCGCGGCAAGGCCGGCAAGAAGGTGGAGTTTGGTCTGCAGTGGGGGATCTCGAGGCTCCGCGGCGGCTTCCTGCTCGCGAGGGTAGCCTCCGATCGTCGAGAGCTGGTGGATGCGCGGTTTGCGGTGAAAGCGGTGGACGAGCACATCGCGCTGTTCGGCAAAGCGCCCAAGGCTTACGCGTACGACCGTGCGGGGCACAGCGAGGAGAACGTCGCGCTGCTCAAGGCCAAGGGCGTCAAGCATGTGGGACTGGCCCCCCGTGGCCGAGCCAAGTGGGAAGTGCACGGCGCGATGAAAGACAAACTGGTGAAGGAGAGAGCGCAGGTCGAGGGAGGACCGCACGCTGGCCGCACATCGCCATCGCCGGCGCCGAGCGGGCTGCCGGTTTGGTGAAGCCGTACTTCGAATGTTTCACCGTCCCGATTCCGCCTTCGACCTGAGCTCTCTCTTTCACCAAGTCGGTGATTCATCTCGATGGCGATCACTGGCTTCGTCGAACGTGCAAACAGCTCGGGCTGGCGACTGCCCCGCTTCCGTCGCGTACTCATGCTGGTCCTCCCGTCGAGCCACTGAGATCCACGCTACGGATTCGGATCGACTTGTCGATCCGATGTCACACGCGCGGTCTCGCCACGCGCGGCGCGCCCGCGTGGGGGGTGGGGTTTCCGAGCGAGATAAATTGCACGGCCGGGTGTGCGAGGGCAGGCCGGTCGTGGGGATGGCACCGCCGTCGAGTCTCGATTCGGTGGTTAACAGACGAGCGAGGAGGCCCCACCCCCTACGCGAGGCAGCCGCGCGACCACGCGCAAGCACCTCGCTCGCGATCTCGTCGTCGAGAATCGTCGTCGAGAATCGTCGTCGAGAATCGTCGTCGAGAATCGCCCGAATTTCCGGGCAAGCTCTAGCTAGTTCCGATCCCAAAATGACGTTTCTCGTCGAGGATTCGACGGCCGATCCATGATTTCGCTAGTCTCGCGCGCTCCGGCGCCGCTGGCGCACCGGGATTCGC
>Ga0299915_10000290_pt1 | contig 39622 bp, 30 predicted proteins | sample RVTome_13_FD_200263 | JGI IMG/M metagenome (GOLD analysis project Ga0299915, IMG submission 200263) | Soil microbial communities from uranium-contaminated site in the Upper Colorado River Basin, Wyoming, United States - RVT92D227 (version 2) ...
GCTCAGACAGATGGAAGGCCTGACCGGGAAAATAGCTGAAGGTGAACTGCCTGAAGAAAAAATGAATCCTGGCCAACTTCCGGAAATAACTTCCATTACGAAATCGCTGGAAAGACTGGTTACACATACTAGGGAAAAAGTCGCGTTTACCAGGGTGCTCAATGAGGGCAAATCGGATGCAGGTCTGACAATGGCAAGTGACCACGATCAGTTGGGAGATGAGCTGATTAAACTACAGCAAAAAATGATAGAAGCTGCCCGGCAACAAAGAAAAAATGAAGAGGATAACTTCCGGAGACGATACATCAATGAGGGACTGGCCAAATTTGGCGATATTCTCAGGTCTAAAAGCAACGATACAAATGCCCTGGGTGAAGCCTTTATCCGTGAAATTGTAAAATACCTGAATGCCGTTCAGGGAGGATTCTTTGTTTTCGATGATTCGGATAAAGCTTCACCGGTTCTCAATCTTGTTTCTGCCTTTGCCTATAACCGAAAGAAATACCTTCAGAACTCAGTTGCTTATGGAGAGGGACTTGTAGGTACCTGTGCAAGGGAAAGGCAGACCATTAACCTGACTGAATTGCCTGCTGAGTACATCAGCATCACATCGGGATTGGGTGAGACACTGCCTGATAATTTATTGCTGGTACCTGTACTTCATGAAAGTGAAATGATTGGTGTTCTCGAAGTCGCCTCCCTCCTGAAATACAAAGATCATGAGATCAGATTTGCCGAGGAAGTTGCCCGCAGCCTGGGATCAACTATTATTTACGCCCGTAATAATCAGCGTACTGCAGAACTGCTGGCAAAATCACAGCAACAGGCACTTGAAATGCTGGAGCAGGAGGAAGAAATGCGGCAGAACATGGAGGAATTAAAAGCTACTCAGGAAGAATCAGCCCGGCGTGAAGAAGAATTCAGGGGAATTGCCCAGGCGATCGAACAGGCGTTATTTGTTATCGAATATGATCTTGAGGGGATAATCCGTAAAGTGAATGACAGATTCTGCATTTTTATCGGACGTTCCGCTGAAGAAATCGTAGGACACCAGCATCATGAAATCTTAACCGGTAATGTTAAACCCGACCGGCATTTCTGGGATGAGGTTATCAAAAACCGTCAAATAATACTCACCGAACAAGTGAAAATTGGTAAAAAATCCATCAGATTACAGGAACATTTTACAACGGTTCAGAACAATGACAACTTAACTGTAAAATTCATCAATTTTATCACGGATGACCGAACTGGGAATAGTTGATTTACGCGAGATCATCAAGACAATAAAATCGGTACATAATTTCGATTTATCGAATTATGCACTGACTTCCTTAAAACAACGGCTTGAACGGGTAATGGGTATTTATTCGATTGGTTCTGCTGATGGCCTGATCAAAAAGATCTCCAGTGAATCCTCATTTATTGATACACTTCTCTGCGAAATACCAGTAACTTCTACCGAAATGTTCCGGGATCCTTCGTTATGGAGATGGCTTAGAGAAGTCTACTTCACCGAGGTAATGGAAAAGAATATCGGAAAATTCAAAATATGGCTGCCTGCCTGTGTTTCCGGTGGCGAGTTGTATTCACTGGCCATCTTGTTAACCGAGATGGATTTACTTGATATGGTTCAGATAATTGCTACATATACCAGTGATAAAAGTGCAGAAATCGTGAAAAGTGGTATTTACGATCAAAAAAAACTGGATGTATCACAGGAAAACTATAAACGGGCGAATGGTAATAAAGAATTGTACAATTATTACAAAGCCGATAAAAACGGTATAATAAGGGATACATCGCTAATTGCCAACGTTGAATTCAGAAAGCTTGGTTTTAACTTTGACAACACGCCTCAGAACATAAAACTTATTCTGTTCAGAAACAGCTTGATTTATTTCAATCCTTCCTATCAGGATAAGGTTTTGCAGATGTTGTACGGATCTTTGTCGGTTTCAGGACATCTGGTGCTGGGTATCCGGGAAAGAATATCGGGAATCAGTACAAGCCGGGAGTTTGAAATAGTGAATGAAGCCGAGAGTGTTTACAGAAAAAGAATGTTGAACATAGCCCATGATTTATAAAGCAGTAATTATAGGAGGATCCGCCGGAAGTTTTCAGGTCGTCACCAGAATACTGAGTGCATTACCCAAGACTTTTCCCTTGCCTGTTTTACTTTGCCTGCACAGGTTGAAGCATGTACGCTCCGGATTTGTGGAAGCCCTTTCTCTGAAATCCAATATTCCGGTGGAGGAACCCTATGATAAGGAACTGCTTAAACCCGGTAAGGCTTATCTGGCTCCTGCCAATTACCATATGTATGTTGAACTGGCCAATCGGATTGCCCTGTCGACCGAGGATACAGTGAATCATTCAAGACCTTCGATCGATTTGTCGTTTATGACCGCCGCTAATGCTTATCGTGAAAAGCTTATTGGGATTATCTTATCCGGTGCGAATAAAGACGGTGCTTACGGTCTTAAAAAGGTTCATGATAACGGAGGCGTTGCTATTGTCCAGGATCCCAATGAATGTGAGGTTAAAACAATGACCCAATCAGCCCTGCAACTTACTAAAGTGGATTTCGTATATACCACAGATCAGATCATAAGTTTTCTACAAAAGTTGAAATAACAAGATGATTAACTTAAGCAAATACAGAAAATTAAGCTATCTGGGAATGATAGGTTTGGCAGTTTCCCTGCTTCTGTCCTTTGCCGCTTTATGGAACTCCCTGCTCTCCGGAAATGTAAAACATGAAGGCTGGGTGGTTTTCTTTTTCCTTATTTCCTTTTTAATCGCGGTCTTCTTGTTCATTCTGGCATATAATTTATCTGATTCAAAAGCACTTGAAAACTTCAGGATGGTAGCCTTCGAGGCCGGGAAAAATGAGATCATCCAGGATATCGAAAAAAGAAACCAGGCAGAAAAAAAGGACCTGAGAACAGATGAGAAAGACATTGAAAAGATTATTGCTGGTATACTGTCGGGTATACAGGGTACACGCACCATAACGGGATTATGTAACAAGATACTCAGTAACTTGTCAAAGCACATGGATTTTGTACAGGGCATTATGTATGTAAAAGAATCGAAGGGTGAACTGTTTAACGTCACCGGAGAATATGCCCTTACTGACCGAAAACCGCAGCCTTTTAAAAGTGGAGAAAATCTTACAGGACAGGTTGCTGTGAGTAAATCGCCGATGGTTGTGCTTGATGTTCCCGAAGACTATTTTACGGTTTCTTCAGGTTTAGGCAGTTCAAAACCGAGATTTCTTTTACTTGTACCCGTATTCTTCAAAGAAGAATGCATTGCGGTTCTGGAACTGGCAGCTTTTAAAAAACCGGATGATATCACCGTGAAAATATTAAATAAAGTCACATCCGAACTGGGAATTAGATTGAATAAATTTGTTGTTGCCTGATAATTCATGAACGAGGAAAACAAAAATAGTATCTTTCGGGATATTCTTAAAACGGAGACCTTTGTGTCAGCCCTGGCGGCAGGCTTTTTGTTTTTATTAATGGCCTGGGTAATCGTGTTTATCCGCGACAAAGTGATATTCTCATTTGCAGGGATCGGTGAAATACATCGCAGCAATCCTTTACTTTATCTCTTTGATTTATTGCCTCTCTTCTTCATCATTGCTGCGTATCTGCTCGACCGCCGAAGGATCAGGGATAAAGACCTTTATGAATCCAGGCTGAACGAAAGCGAATCACGGATGAATGCCATGGCCGAATTTGCAAAACAGATCGGGGAAGGCAATTATTATTCCAGCCTCACCATTAGCACCGACCATGATATACTAGCCCAGTCACTGCTTCTTATGCGGGATAACCTGCTGCAAAACTCCAGGAAAGAGACCGAACAAAGCTGGATTGCCGAGGGTAAAGAAACAATCTCTGACGTTCTTCGCCAGTACAATAATATCGATGAGTTGTCTGTTCAGGTGATAAAAGCTCTTGTTTCTTACACACAGCTGATACAGGGTGCATTGTATATATATGATGAAGAGCGTAAAATACTTTCTACAGCGGCTATATACGCTTATAACCGGCGAAAATACACCACTGCCGAATATAAAATAGGCTATGGCCTTATCGGGCAGTGTGCCTATGAGATGGATCATATCTACCGGACTGAAATACCCGATGATTACGTAACTGTAACTTCCGGAATTCTGGGTGATCAGAAACCCAGAAGTCTGCTGTTGATACCCCTTGTCACCAATGAAAAGCTGCAGGGTGTAATGGAATTCGCTTCTCTTGAAGAAAAAATACCCCAAATCACTATTGATTTACTGAAGGAACTGGCCGAAATCATTGCCAGAACATTTTCTAACCTCAAGATCAACCAGCGCACCGAAAAGCTTCTTAAGGAATCACAGCTGATGACTCTTGAATTGCAGGAAAATGAAGAAGAGTTGCGCCAGAACGCTGAAGAGATGAGGGCTACCCAGGAAGAACTGAAAAAATCGAATGAGCACCTTGGAACCCAGATACAGGAAGTTGAAAATGCCCAGAAAAGGCAGTATTCTTTACTTGAAAATGCTTCGGAGATCATTGCCATATATGATGAAAATATGGTCATGAAATATGAAAGCCCTTCGGTTATTCAAATTTTAGGATTCACCCCCGAAGAAATGATGCACGGTAAGGATATTGACAGGTTGACCCGGAAAGGTGAAACCGGTATGCGAAACATGTTTAAGCAACTGCTGGCGAATCCTGCAGAACCTGTCACAATTCAGTATACTTACATGAAGAAGAACGGGCAGAAAATTTTCCTTGAGGCCACCGGCCGAAATCTGCTCAGTGATTCGGCTATTGAAGGCATTATCATCAATTCAACCGACATTACGGAACGTAAACGTGCCGAAAGGGAAGAGAGGCTTAAGAGTAAGATGCAGGCGCTTTCAGAAAATTCACTTGATTTGATTATCAGGTTAAGCACTGTCGGACAGTTCTTTTACGCAAATCCGATTGTCAGCAACTTCATGGATATAGATCCGAAAGATCTCATTAACAAGACCCTTGGTGAGATCCACATGTCAGAAGTATTGCTTACCTATTTCAAACATACTATCGATACCATCAAATCCTATCCAAACAAGACTTCCGCTGAAATTACCGTGCCTGCAATTATAGACGGAGTAAAAACGGACAGGATCATGAGTTTTGCCGCCATTCCCGAATTCAATGAAAACGAACTGGAGACCGTTCTCTTTGTGGGCCACGATATAACCGAGGCTAAACAAATTGAGCACGAAATACAGGATAAGAACAGGAAGATCGAGGATTCCATCAATTACGCACAACGCATTCAGAGCTCTATTCTGCCCGATATCAGAGCGGTTCGTGAGTATCTTCCCAAATCGTTCATTTATTATAAACCCAGGGATGTCGTCAGTGGTGATTTCCCCTGGTTCTTCACACGCGGACATGATATTTATATAGCCGTTGTTGATTGTACCGGCCATGGTGTTCCAGGTGCTTTGCTTTCGTTTGTAGGGTATTTCCTGTTAAACAATATAGTTGACCATGAACGTAAAATCTCTGCCGCTGAAGTATGTGATCTCCTGCATTTTGGCGTCAGGAAAACGCTGAAACAGGAGAGTGAAGAGGCTGAAGCACGCGATGGTATGGATATTGCCTTCTGCAAGGTGAACCATATCGATAAAGAACTTCAGTTTGCAGGCGCACACCGTCCATTATACCTGTTGAGAAACGGGGAATTAACCGAATACAAAGGCGATCGTAAGGCCATTGGAGGTATCCCGCACCGAAAAAAGGAAGAAGAAAACTTCACCAATTATGTCATTAAATACAAACGGGGCGATAAATTCTTCTTTTTCTCCGATGGACTGCCCGATCAGTTAGGCGGCCCAGACGATAAAAAATACTCACCCAAGCGAATCCGTGAATTAATTATGGAAAACATCAACCTGCCCATCGAAAATTACAGCGACCTTTTTGCTGAAGATTTCGAAATTTGGAAAGGTGAGGGAAAACAAATAGATGATGTTCTATTGATCGGAATTGAATTTTAGTAATATTGTAATATAAACCGAAAGACCTATGGATAATAAAAAAGATGTGAAAGGCTTCCTTGAATTTGTATATGAGTTTTACAAAACCATGAAAGCCCATGAAATTACCTTGGTGTATGAAGGTGAAATTACCCATCAGATCACAAAGGCATTTACATCTCTGACAGAATCTAACATGTCCAAGGAGGATGAACCAAACTCGGTTCAGCGGAAAGTGTTTCATGTTATGGTAGAGTGCTTGCAAAATATTAGTAAACATGCTGATGATTTCACTTCTAATGATTACCTTTTCTCAGGAAGAGGAATCTTTCTGGTAAGTAAAGGGGAGAATGAATACAGTGTGACTACGGGAAATGCTGTAGAAAACGATAAGATTGAGTATCTGACCGAATTGCTGGAGAGTATTAACCGGATGGATAAAGAAGAACTAAAAGAACTCTATAAAAAGCAGATGAAGGAAGGAAGATTATCGGAAAAAGGAGGAGCCGGCCTGGGTTTTATCGATATTAAAAGAAAAACCAATAAGGAACTTGAATATCACTTCCTTCCCATTTCCGATGATGCTTCATTTTTCCTGCTTACATCAACCATTTCAAGATCTGACATTTAAAATAACTGCAGCATATGGAAACAATTAAAATTCAAGGAACAGAAGACACCCCCAAAATAATTCTTGATGCAGAGAACGAAATCATAGAGATTAGCGGCCGTTCTTTGCCCGAGGACGTCAGTTCATTCTATGAGCCTGTATTGAACTGGTTAAATGAATATGCCGAGAATCCTAAAAAGAAAACCATATTCAATTTCAAACTTACCTATTTCAACACGGCATCTTCCAAGTTGTTGCTTGATATCCTCATGAAGTTAGAAGAGATGCATGAGAAAGGTCAGGATGTCCTTGTCAGGTGGCATTACCCTGAGGATGATGAGGATATGGCCGAAGCCGGTGAAGAATATGCCGATATTGTAGATGTTCCATTTGAGCAAATCGCTTATTGAGGATGATTTTCGGAAATTCCGATAATTTAAATTTTCCCCAAACCCTGCTTCTGAATGAGTGAAGAAATCCTAAAGGCGTTGATGCAGCTGTTTGCTATTATTGCAAAACAGGATGAAGGCGTTGAATCTACACAGTTAGAGTATGTTAAGAACTTCTTGCAGCAACAGCTCAATGATGAGGAGGTCAAGGAATACTTCTCGCTTTTTCAGCAGTACAGCGGAATGGAGGAAACCGGGAATGGAACGGAAAATAATGAAGAAAAAAGTACCCGTAAACTTACCTCAGTAAAAGATTCCGTCAGGATTCTCGGGCTCTGTAAAAAAATCAACAAAACCCTTACCCAAAAACAAAAAGTTGTTGTATTAGTCCGACTGTTTGAGCTTGTTAATGCCGATCGGAAGTTTTCCGATCAGCGCATGCAGATTATCAATACGGTTGCTGAAGTGTTTAAGGTTGATAAAGATGAGTTCTCCAGCATCGAATCGTTCGTGATCAGCAATGAGGTGGAACAGTTGGATGACATTAACATTCTTTTAATCAACGATAAAGATGACGTTTTACAATTCGCAAAAAAAATTCCGACTAAACATCTGCATGCCAACATTTTTGTTCTGAAAATTAATAGTGTCGATCTTTACTTTTTAAAATATACGGGCAGCGAGGATTTATTCCTGAACGGACTGCCGATCCGGAATGATCGTATATACCTGTTTGCCAATGGCAGCGCAGTTAAGCTGCCCAAATCCGCTCCGGTTTATTATAGCGATGTAGTGGCCCATTTTTTGGCCGATACGGTTACCAGCCAGATATCCTATATCGGTCGCAACCTTGAATACAAATTCCCCAATGGTAATATCGGGATCAGAGATATAAGCTTTTTCGAAACCCATGGCCGCCTGATAGGCATCATGGGCGCAAGTGGGGCCGGTAAAACAACGCTCCTGAATGTTCTGTGCGGTGTTGATCCACCCTCCACCGGTGAAGTGCTGATTAACAATATTGACCTGCATAAGAACAGGGAGAAATTAGAGGGCGTAATTGGCCTTGTCCCTCAGGATGACCTTCTGATTGAAGAACTTACGGTTTATCAAAATCTTTATTATAATGCTAAACTGTGCTTTAAAGACAAAAGCGAAGAGGAAATCAATAGTTTAGTTTTAAAAACCTTGCAAAATCTGGGTCTCTATGATCGAAAAGACCTTAAAGTTGGATCTCCACTGAAAAAGATGATCAGCGGAGGTCAACGGAAACGACTTAATATAGCCCTTGAACTTATCCGGGAACCATCGATATTATTTGTTGATGAACCTACATCAGGCCTTTCCTCACGGGATTCGGAAAATGTAATGGACCTGCTGCGTGAGCTAGCTCTTAAAGGAAAACTCATCTTTGTCGTTATCCATCAGCCTTCATCGGAAATCTATAAGATGTTTGACAAAATGATTATCCTGGATACCGGTGGCCATATGATATATTACGGCAATCCGGTAGAAGCGGTAATGTATTTCAAACGTCTTGACGCACAGATTAACAGCGAATTAGGTGAGTGTCCGACATGCGGCAATGTGAATCCCGAAATGATTTTTAATATTATAGAGGCTAAGGTGGTTGACGAATTCGGTAATTACACCGACGCCCGAAAAGTCACCCCTCAGCAATGGGAGGACCATTACAGAGAACATTTTAAATACAATGAACTTAAATCGAGAGAAGATACGCCTCCGAAAAATCTGAGAATACCAGGCTGGTTTAAACAGTTGCGAATTTTCACTGTCCGTGATTTTCTTTCCAAAATCAGTAACAAACAATACGTTGCACTGAGCCTGCTCGAGGCTCCCGTGCTTGGCTTTATTCTGTCTTCCATCATACGATACATCGAGGATCCCGATTCCGGTAAATATATCTTCAGGGTAAACGAGAATATCCCAATCTTTATTTTCATGGCGATGATAGTAGCATTGTTTCTCGGTCTTACCATAAGTGCGGAGGAAATATTCCGCGACAGAAAGATCTTAAAACGTGAACGATTTCTGAACCTGAGCCGTTCAAGTTACCTGGCTTCCAAGGTTATAATTCTTTTTTGCATTTCGGCTTTACAGTCACTGTTGTTTGTTATTGTAGCCAACAGGTTCTTAAGCATACGTGATATGGGCTTTACTTACTGGTTTGCTTTGTTCTCTACCGCTGCATTCGCAAATATGCTGGGTCTCAATATCTCGGCTTCCTTTAATTCGGCCGTTACCATTTATATTCTCATCCCCCTGGTTATGATCCCCATGATGATCCTGAGCGGGGCCATGTTCAGCTTTGACAAACTCAACCGTCATGTGAGCAGGGTGGACAAAGTTCCGGTTATTGCTGAATTTATGGTCACCAAATGGTCCTATGAGGCCCTTATGGTTCACCAATATAAGGATAACAACTTCATGAAGAATAAGCTCTATGAGATCGAAAAGGAAGAAAGCAAGAGCGACTTTAAAAAGGTATACTGGTTGCCTGAATTGTTCGAGCGACTGGAACGAATAAAAAATGAAGTGACCAATGTACGGACAGTTAATTTGTCTACCAATGATCTCCTGGTTTTAACCAACGAGATTATTAAAGAATCCCGATCTAATTCCGATGTTCCTCCTTTTGAGAATACTACCGAGCTTTTACCCGGAAGATTCACAGATCAGACTGCCGTGAAAGTATATGACTATCTGACAGCTCTCGACCAGTACTACGGCGACAAATTCCAACAGATAAGCAGGAAAAAGGAGAATTATTTCAATTACTACCTTGACCGGGATCCTGATGCCTATAACCTGCTAAGAGATCAATATCATAATGAAGGGGTTTCTGACATAGTCCGGAAGGTATATGAAAAGAATAAGATCCTGGAATTTGATTATCAGCTGGTTCAGCATTACGATCCGATTTATCAGGACCCTTATGTTGGCAGCGCATGGACCCTGCGAACCCATTTTTTTTCACCCCAAAAACCTTTTCTTGGCAGAACTTACGATACATACTGGTATAATATGTTTGTTATCTGGATATTGACGGCACTTTTATACCTGGCTCTATATGATGAGTGGTTGAAGAAATTAATCGACCTGTCACAACGTTTTAAAAAGAAAAGTTGATTTTAACCTTAAATATTATTTTTATTCAGTTAATCAATCATTATTTTTGTTGAACAAAAACAATCAAGGAATATGCCCAAAGTAATTGTATATCTTTTGGTTTTACTGGCTGCTGTTGCAGGTTCATGTAAATCAGGCGGACAAGGCAAGAATGCCGGTGATGAAATTCCCGATTCTGTTCTTAATGAAGGAATAGAGATTTCGGAGGATGTGATGCAGGATATAGTTCAAAATATATCATCACCCGTTGAAATGGCAGCCATGATAAAGGATCTGGGGGTCCCCTATTCTAACAGGTACATTTCTTCAACTGATCGTGTCGGGAATTTAACCACAAGCTTTCAGCAAGCACTCAATCTTGGTATCTATGCAGCTGATCTGGGCTACCTGAATATGTATAACAAAACATCCGCGGTGATTGATTATCTGACGTCCATAAAAACATTATCCGATGCAATCAAGGTAGGGCAGTTTTTCGATTTTACCACGCTGAAAAGACTGGCTACCAACAGCAAAAACCTTGATTCACTGATGTATATTTCAGTGCACAGCTTCAATGAAATGGATAGATACCTGCATAACAATAACCGTACTAATCTCAGCGCCCTTATGGTTACCGGTGTCTGGATTGAAGGCCTGTATCTGGGGACTCAGGTGTATAAAGTTACGCCCAGTCAGCAACTTGCGGAACGTATTGGGGAACAAAAGCTGACTCTTGATCAGCTTATGCTCATCCTGGAGAATTATAAAAGGGACAAACAATATACCGCTCTTCTTGAAAAACTTCAGTCGTTGAAGGATTTGTTTAAATCAGTAAATATTCGCATTGAAAAAGGTGAACCTGAAATGATTGAAGAAAACGGTATGCTAACCATCATCCAACATGATACAAGTATCATTGAAATCAGTCCTGAACAACTATCCAATATTATTACCACCACCGAGCATGTCCGTAACGGCCTAATAAGCTTATAACTATGAAGAAATTCATCCTCATATCCGTAATCTTCGTATTCGCTTGTTCCCATTTCATTCATGCACAGGATATTTCTCAATTAACGGCCCAGTGTGCTGCTAATGCAGGCGATGTAATGTATTTAAAGGATTTTGTTGTAAAACTTGATCAGGGCACTCCCGGTGGAGCTCCACCAACAGCCAGGTTTGCACTGCTACTGAGTAAAAATGTTGTATACAGGTTCTCCATTTGCTCGGCTCCCAATTCTGATGGTGAGGCCGTACTGCAATTGTTTGATATGAATACCCTTCTTGGCAGTACTTTCATCAGTGCTACCGGCAAGGAGTTCCCGTCATTTGATTTTAAATGCCAGAAAACAGGTGTTTATCACGTTTTTATTTCATTTAAAGAGGGTAAGGCCGGAGAAGGAGTAGGAGTTATGTCTTATGTAAAGAAACTCTGATCTCTGCAAACACTATATAAAAGGCCGGTATGCCGTGAGAAGCGATACCGGCCTTTGTTTTAAAATCGCTGCCAGAGTAATAATATCAGAAATATCAGGAAGAATAACTCATTGATCCAATGCTGCCTGCACTTGACAAAGAAGTAGGTGAAAAGATAAGCCAGGGGAACCGATACAAAATAAATCATGCCGATACCAGCACCGGGTAAAATCAGGTAAATAATTACCGAAAGAAGAAAATATATTAAGAATATGAGGAAAAACTTTCTGGCATGAATCTTCATACTATCTATAGCAGTGACCATGTAATAACTGCCAATCATAACAAAAGCCAATACAAATGCCCAATTGACAATCTGGCTGAGTTTGTATTCCTGGTCAGTTTTACTAAATGAATCTGCAACATCCTTTACATAACCTGAGAAAGGAATGTCGAGAAGGTAATAACCCGATATTAAAAACAAATACGGGATAATCAATCCGATAATGGCAAATGCCCATTCCCGCCAGATAAAAGGTCTCAGCATCAACATGCCTGCAATCAGGAACAGGAAAAATGCCAGGGCAGGAAAATAAACCATACTTGCCAGAGAAATTAATATTCCGGCATCCAGATAATTTAAGGATATACTTTCCAGTTTGTATGTGCTGAAAATCCTGAATAATACCAATACCAGAATGGAGGAGGCCACCAAAGCAGGAGTAAGCTGATGCAATTGTGTCATGCCAGCAACTAGCACGGCATAGAAATAGGCAGATAACCGGGTTCTGACAGGTATAAAGATGTGGATTGTATTTAGCTGTATCAACAGATACCCGTTTACCATGACCAAGGCAAGTGCCAGCAACGAAGAAATCAGTCGGAATTCATGGCTGAGCCTTAATATTAATTTACCCAAAGGACCTCCTGAAATATCAAGAACCGGAGGGTGAGCAGCCGGAAAAAATGATGGTATCCAATAAGCTGCGGGAAGCAACACAATGAACAGAAAAACACTGATCCGGTTACTGTTGAAATACTTTAAAAGCATGTTCAGGTTAAAAACAAGCCTGATTATAGTAATGCCTCAACCTTGTTGACCAAGCTGCCTTTAGGGACTACGCCAACCTGTTTGTCTGCCACCTGGCCGTTTTTAAAGAAAAGAATGGTCGGAATATTCCTGATGCCATATTTGAACGATACTCCTGGATTGGCATCCACATCCAGTTTCCCGACAATTACCCTGTCATGATAGTCTTCTGCAATCTCAGTGACAATAGGGCCTATAACCCTGCAAGGACCACACCACTCAGCCCAGAAATCAACCAGTACTGGTTTTCCGGCTTTGAGAACTATCTCCTCGAAATTCTCATCAGTAAGTATAACAGCCATCTCATCAACTATTTGAAAAGTGAATATTAATTAATTGCATCAGTCCAAAGTTATAAAACCTCCATTGAACAACAAGCCGCACTTAAAACAGTTTGAATTCAATTTCATGCATGTTTGTTAAAAAATTGATCAGATCATCGGACAGATCAATTCGCTGTGATCGGCAAAACAAATCCACACTGACATTCTCAGTGGAATCAAATACCATAATCTTCAGGTTTGTATTTCCCGAGGTTTTACGTGTATATTGTGAAAACTCATCCATAAAGGTCTCTGTTACCATTTCTACAGGAAGCATAATCTGAATGTTTTTAACCAGTTCCTCTCGAACCGAACTTAGAAGGTAAATGTTTTTAATTTTAAGTTCCAGTTCAGGAGTATTCTTCCAGGTATTTTCACCAATCATTCCTTTGATCAGTAAAGAATAACCATCATACAGGAATTTTCTATAGTTCTCATAGTCCTTGTTAAACAAGGTTATGGAGAATGAATCGGTGTAATCCTCCATGGTAAATGAACCGTAAGGTTTGCCATTTTTTGTGGTGGCATGTTTAACGGACGTAATCATGCCGGCTGTTGTTACTTCTTTTCCCCTTAGCAATTCCAGATCTCTGAGCTCCGCCAAGGTAACATTACAGAATTGTTTCATCTCAAGCCTGAAATTATCAAGAGGATGAGAGGAAAGATAAATTCCAATAACCTCCTTTTCCTTATTGAGTTTTACAAGTGGTGGCCATTCAACAGTCGATGATGGTTTTGGTCTTATCACCTCAATGTTACTTAAACTTCCAAAAAGAGTGGGAATATGATTCGATTGATTTTGCGTTTTGTTTCCATACCTGATAAGTTGTTCGACGAATCCTGTGCCCTTTTCATCTCCTTCAAAAAACTGGTGCCGCTGAATATTTCTGAAACCATCAAAGCCGCCAGCCATGGCCAGCGCTTCGAAACATCTCTTATTTACGGTTGTAAGGTTAACCCTTTCAACAAAATCATAAATGTTTCTAAACAATCCTACTTTATTTCTGACTTCAATAATATGTTCAACGGCCGACTCGCCAATACCTTTAATGGCAGCCAGACCAAAACGTATATGTCCTTCGGAATTTACTGTAAAACGGGACATACTTTCGTTTATATCAGGAACCAATACCTTGATGCCCATCCGTTTGCATTCATCCATAAAAAACCCGATCTTCTTAAGATCATTCAGGTTCCTGCTAAGCACTGCAGCCATAAATTCAGCCGGATAATGGGCTTTCAGATAAGCAGTCTGGTAAGAAATTAAGGCATAACAGGTAGAATGCGACTTATTGAATGCATAATGTGCAAAGGATTCCCAGTCCTTCCAAATTTTATTGACGGTTTTGGGATTATAACCATTGCGAATACAGCCCTCCTCAAATTTTATTCTTAACTCATCCATCATGGTAACGATCTTCTTTCCCATTGCCTTGCGCAAAGAGTCGGCAGTACCTTTAGAAAACCCAGCCAGAAGCTGAGACAAGAGCATTACCTGTTCCTGGTACACAGTAATACCATAAGTATCTTTAAGATAAGCCTCCATTTCGGGGATATCGTAATTGATTTCCTCCTTCCCGTGTTTACGGTTAACATAACTGGGTATATATTCCATGGGGCCTGGCCTGTATAGGGCATTCATGGCGATAAGATCTTCAAACCGGTTGGGCTTCAAGGTTTTCAGGTATTTCTTCATCCCTTCCGATTCAAACTGGAATAAACCGGTTGTTTCGCCCCGGCTATACAATTCATATGTCTGAACATCATCCAGGGGAAGGTGATCTATATCAATATCAATCTGTTTCGAAAGTTTAATGTTTTCGAGCGTATCCTTAATGATGGAAAGTGTTTTTAATCCAAGGAAATCCATCTTCAGCATGCCTACCGATTCGATATGTGCGCCCTCGAACTGGGTAACATTGAGTTCAGCATCCTTGTTTCTGCAAATAGGTATGTATTCTTCCAGGTTGTCTTTTGCAATGATAATGCCGCAGGCATGAACGCCTGTCTGCCTGACCGATCCTTCCAAAACTTCGGCGTACTTGAGCGTGCTGGTAATCAGACTGTTCTCAGAGTTTTTTTCTGCCAGCAAAGCAGGTACCTTCTCATAAGAATCCTTAAAACTGATCCCCGGGATTTCCGGTACCAGTTTTGCCAACCGATCGGCTTCGGACAATTCAAGTTTCTGTACCCTGGCTACATCACGAATAGCCATTTTCGGTGCCATGGTTCCAAAAGTGATGACATGCGCAACCCGTTCCTTTCCATACTTTCTGACTACATATTCAAGCACTTTTTCCCGTCCGTCTTCGTCAAAATCAATGTCAATATCGGGCATCGAAACACGGTCGGGATTTAAAAACCGCTCAAACAGCAAATCGTATTGAATGGGATCAATGTCGGTAATTTTCAAACAATAAGCCACTACCGATCCTGCGGCAGATCCTCTTCCCGGTCCAACAGATACTCCCATTTCCCGTGCGGCGCGAATTACATCCCAAACAATGAGGAAGTATCCTGGAAATCCCATCTTATGAATGGTTTCCAGCTCAAATTCAATCCTTTCCTTAATAATTTCATCCATATCGGGATATCGCTTCATGGCCCCCTGATAGGTTAAAAACCGGAGATATTCCTGCGCATCGGAGAAATCTTCAGGGATTGGAAAGTCCGGCATAATCGGGTCACTGTTGAGCTCATAGTGCTCAACTTTCGATACTATCTCATTAGTGTTGGATATAACTTCAGGTATATCAGCAAATAACCGGTTCATTTCATCCTGCGTTTTTAACCATTCTTGCTTTGTGTAACGCAGGCGGTTGGGATCATCAACATCTTTGCCCGTACTAATGCACAGGAGCCTGTCATGTGCCGGAGCATCCGCTTCATTGATGAAATGAACATCATTGGTGGCAATACATTTTATACCAGCTTCTGCGGCCAAATTCAGGAGGTGATTGTTAACAAAAAGCTGATTCTCGTAAACCTCCCTGTCGATTTGAGGATCTCCTGAAAAATGACGCTGTAGTTCAAGATAGAAATCGCTGCCAAAGATTTCCCGGTATTCCAGTAAGGCTTTTTTTGCAGCCTCAATTCCTTCATGTCTCAATAACCAGGGAATTTCCCCATGTAAACACGCTGAAGATGCAACGAGACCCCCGTTATATTTACGCAATAACTCTTTATCCACTCTTGGTCTGTAATAAAATCCTTCGGTCCACCCGTAGGACACAAGCTTAATTAGATTTTTATAGCCCTGCTTGTTCTTAGCCAGAAGTACAAGATGAAAGCCCCCACCATCAAGCTTGTCAGACTTTTCATTCCGGGAACGGCGAGCTACATAAACTTCACAGCCCAGGATAGGTTTAATTCCCTGCTTCTTCGCTTCATTATGAAATTCCTTTACACCGAACATGTTTCCGTGATCGGTTATCGCCAGGGCCTCCATCTTGTCAGCCCTGGCTTTCTCAATAAGGTTCTTAATAACCGCCGCCCCATCGAGGATAGAATACTGCGTATGTACATGGAGGTGGGAAAAGGTCAGTTTTTCTGAAATGGTTACATTTTTCTTACTACCTCTTTCATCAGGTTGAGGTGAGACAGGATCGATGTTGCCAGATTGAACATAAACCTGATAGGGAGTTATTATATCAGGATTGGCTGACAGGAATTCCTGTATCAATGCAGTATCAATCTTCAACCTGTCTTCCTTTATAATCTGCCTTCTTACCAATTCAAAAAAACATCGGGCAGTAGCGGCCACATCGGCTGCAGCATTGTGCACCTCACTGAGTTTTTGTTCAAACAAACATTCATACAACTCAGAAAGTGTCGGCCATTTGTATTTCTTGCCTTTTCCCCCCCGCAATGCACAGAAATCCGTTGACTCCTCTTTGGTGCATACCCAGTCAATATTATGAAGCTTCGAAGGAATTGCTCTGCGAATAAACTCTGCACCGGCTATGTTAATATCAAAACCTACATTATGCCCGATTATCAATACAACCTGCTTAAGATCAGCAGCAAATTCCCTAAGCACAGTATCCAGTTCAAAGCCCTCAGCCATTGCTTTCTGGGTAGATATCCCATGTATCATTATCGCGGCCTGAGGAATTTCGTAACCTTCGGGCTTAATAATATAACTTTTGCTGAATAACAGTTTCCCGGTCTTATCATGGCACTCCCAGGCCAGCTGAACCATCCTGGGCCAGTTATCGGTATCGGCAACCGGTGCATTGTAATTAACTGGAAGCCCTGTGGTCTCTGTGTCAAAAATCAAATACATGGAGTAAAAATACGGCAGATTACGGCACATTTATACCCCTGTTGATAAAAATGGAAAAGTCCGTAACCGGCTGATAAATCACACCAATGATCTTTCAGTTCATGCAAGATCTTCGGGTCTTTCCGGGAGATCTTTGTGCAGTTGGACAGGCCGGGCATGTTTTCTGATCTTCATGTTGATTACTTCAACAATGAGTGAAAAAAATACGGCAAAATAAATATAACCCTTGGGAACATGATAATGCAGACCGTCAATTACCAGCATAAAGCCAATGAGGATAAGAAACGCCAGAGCCAGGACCTGTAAAGTGGGATGTGCGTTTACAAATCGACTGACAGCACCGGCAAAAATCATCATGACACCAATGGCGAGAACAATGGCAATAATCATCAGCGGTATCTGGTCGGTGAGGCCAATGGCAGTGAGTATCGAATCGAATGAGAAAATAAGATCGAGCAGTGTGATTTGAATCAACACCGATAAGGCAGTAGTCCTTACATTTACCTTGACCGTATGTTCCTCTCCTTCCATTTTTTTGTGAATCTCAGAAACACTTTTAATAATAAGAAAAATCCCTCCAGCCATCAAAATAAGGTCTCTTACTGAGATTCCCAGGTTAAATAGGGTAAACAGCGGATTGGTAAGCCGGATGAAAAAACTGATGGTAAGCAGCAGCAGGCTCCGGAACAACATGGCCATGAAAAGACCGGTGTTCCGGATGACACGCTGCCTGCCGACAGGCAACCGGTTTGTAACAAGTGAAATGAAAATAATATTATCGATTCCCAGTACAATTTCCAGGAATGTCAGTGTGAGCAGGGCAATCCAGCTTTCCGGCTGCAAAAATATTTCCATATTCTGTGAAGGTAATTAAATGGCTGAAGGACCTCCCTTTTTCAATAGCAATTCTTCGATCTGCTGAATGAATAGATTCCTTGTCGCTTCAGCAGAACTGGCTATACCCGAAGAAATTGTGGGATTGCCTTCCAGCGGACAAAATAGAAATGTAGGAATACTCTGAACACCGAAAACAGCCGCTAATTCCCTTTCCTTATCAACATCAATCTTGTATATGTTGATTTTACCGGCATATTGTTTGGCGAGATCCTCAAGAATAGGAGAAGTAATACGGCATGGAGCACACCAATCCGCATAAAAATCAATCAGACACGGCTTTTCTCCCTTGAAAACCCATGTATCCTTGTTTTTTTCATAATCCATCACAAGCCTCAGAAAATCTGTCTTGGTCAGGTGAGTCGGAGTCTGCTCAGAGACACCGGGCAATGCTTGAATTTCTTCCTTGGTGTAACCTATATCCGACGATTTGTCCCGGGTTTCTGTATTATCCGGTTGACCCTTACAGTTGATTGCCGTCAAGATCATAAACCCTGCCAGCCAGTACCAAGATTCTTTCATTTCTATATTCTTTTATTTATATGCATAAATTTATATATATAGATTTGCAAATTTCATGCCGGATAATAATCCCGGCATACTCCGGCAATTTTGTCATGAATTGCCTGAAGGCAAGCTTGTTGTCCTCAACCTGAAACAGATGTTTTTCTCACTGATCTCCAAGTCAATTACTTTCATAAGAACCAAATTGACAAGAATTCTTTCTGCATCTGACCACCTTGTGCGTGCAATCTTAACAAAACGTGATGCTGTTATCATTTCATTTTCAGCCAGATAATCAATCAGTATTTTTTCCTCACGTCCATAACTCAGCCAGTTACCCTTTTTGTGCTCATTCTTCCAAACGCTTACCAGAATACGGCTGGCTTTTATGTTTTGGTCAGCCACCCTGACATATGCCGTCCAAGTTCCGGTTTCATTTTTTGCATAATGGGGCCGTTTTACACTTGCCGGAATCTCAACCTCAAGAACGTTCCGCCCGTCAACAATCCATCTTTTCAAGTGAAATGCAACGGCAGGTCTGCAGAACAAATGGGCTGCTGACTCAGCCATATATGCTTCTTCATCGCTTCTGACACCGCTGATTTTCCCGTTATCCTTTACCCCAATCAGCAATTTTCCCCCAACGGTATTAGCAAAGGCTGAAAAAGTCCGTGCAATTTTCTTTGCATCATTGATTTCGAATTTGAAATCCAGTTGCTGATTCTCTCCCGATTGAATAAGGGTTTTGATATAATGTCCTGCATCCCGCAATTCACTTTTCATAAACCGGGAAAAGTTTAAAAAAGTTCACCAATAACACAAAAATAGCTTATTTTGTAATAAAATTTCCCTGCAGGATTGAATCTAACCATAGTGAAATTCCGTATTAGCGTAAAAATCATTATATCATGAAAAAGCACTCATTAACCGGTGATATGAAAAAAGTGATGTTGATTTTAATGGTGGGAACAGGCTTGTTTTTGCCTATTACTGGGATATTGACCATTTCAGCCCAGACTGCAAATAAAACGGCCTTGTATCAGGAGCATATGAAGAAAGGTGATAATTACCGTGTGGCTAAAAACTATGCTGCTGCCATGTTTGAATATGAAAAAGCTTCGGAACTTATGCCCGAGGAGGAAGATCCATTAAATAAGATTATGAGTATCGAAGCTACTCTTGGCGAACGGGAGCTTGCCGAGGTGAAAAGAAAGGTTGAACTGGCCAAAAAGCAGGAACAGGAACAACTTAGGAAATCTGCTGCCGCCGGTACAAAGATAACTCAACCTGAACCGGCCGGTGTGGATCAGTTTATACGTGAAAGGGAGGCTCAGACTGTCAGAGACAGTTTACGGAAGGTTATTTTCACTACATATGCCGAAGAGTTGCGAAAAGCCGAGAAAGGAAGCGACATGTTGGCCCGGTCAGTGGTTTACAGAAAAATTGCTGATGCTTTTAAAAAGGTAAAGGATGATGAGATAGCCATTAATTATTACAATAAAGCATTGGAAATCGAAGAAAAATTCGGGCTGCAAAAAGATGTTTCTTCGGTTTATGAAGATATAGCTGATACCTATTACAGCTCCGGTGATTTCCAAAGTTCTATCAATTCATACGAAAAATCCCTTAGCCTGAAAGAGAAATCAGGTGATAAAGCAGGAGCATCCAAAATTCTGTCGAACATTGCCGGTGTGTATGAAACTACCTATGATTATAAGAATGCCATCGACTATTACCAGAAATCTGCCAAAATCAAAGACAGTATTAAGGATGAACCCGGGCTGAAAGATGTAATGAATGATCTGGGAGATGTGTATTATAAACAAAAGGTTCTCACCAGTTCAATTCTGTCCTACGAAAAAACCGTGGACATCATTCAGAAACTCGACATGAAAGAAGCACTGGGTCCGGTTTACAACAAACTGGGTGTAGTTCATTATGAAATGGGAAATTATTCCGAAGCTGAAAAGTTTTTCAAGGAATCGTTGAAAAATCTTAATGAAAACGGAAACCGCAAAGAAGCTTCCATGGCCCTGAATAATCTGGGAAACCTCCTATTCATCAATAATAAATACAGTGACGCCATCACTTATTATCAACGCTCCCTGGCTTCGAAAAAGGAATCACATTACGATTACGGACAGGCTGTTACCATGTTTAATATGGGCAACGCCTATCGTCGTTCCGGCAATCAGGAAATGGCAATTAAAAGTTATGAGAAAAGCCGCAGAATAGCTGACAGTCTGAAGATCCCTTCCCTCTCGGCCAAAAATATAAAAGCCCTTGTGGTCTCTTATGAAGCCTTCAAGAGTTTCGATAAGGCCTCAACCTTGGAACTGGAGCTGAATTCTATGAATCAATCTTCCATTAGTATAGAGATACCTGTTTCTGAAAATGAGATGGATCTTGAACATGAGAAAACACAGGAAATACTGTCGAAACTCAATGAAGAAGCATTGAAAAGAAAAGATTTGATAGAGGCTGATACCGATGATAAGATGATCGACTTGTTCATTAACAACCTCAACAGCCAGTATCTGAAAGAACAAGGCAAAAGCAAGATGTTTATTATTCTTTCTGCTGCGCTGGGAGTATTATTGCTGGGGATGTTGTTTCTTTATATAAGAAGAAGGAAGAAGTAAATCCCAAACACACCCACACCCACACCCAATTGTGGAGAATAGGGGAGTCGAACCCCTGACCTATTGCATGCCATGCAATCGCTCTAGCCAACTGAGCTAATTCCCCTACTTGGGTGTGGGTGTGGGGGCGGGTGTGGGGGCAAAAGTATTAAAATAAAACAATTCCCGCAAAAAAACGTATTTGAATTAATCATATAAACAAATCGGCTATGAAGACTTTATTCAAATTGTTGCTTTTCGTTGTTGTGCTGTACAGTTGTTCCTCTCCTGAAAAACTTCTGCAGCAGGGTAATTATGACGCCCTTGTTGAGAAATCGGTTAAAAACCTGATTAAAAATCCAACCAGTGAAGAAGATGCCAATATGCTTGACAAGGCCTATAAACTGGCGAATGACCGGGACCTTGAACGAATAAAATACCTGAAAACCGAGGGTAACCCGAATACCTGGGATGAAATGCTGAGTTTATACAGCAGCCTTAAAAACCGGCAAACTTCGGTAAGAAGAGTATTGCCGCTTCATACAGGAGGCCAGACTATTCAATACGACTATGTAGATTATGATGCTGAAATTGTTACAGCCAAAAGAAAAGCTGCTGAGTATTTTTATGCTCACGGCCGGAAACTGATGGAAAACAAAACCAAAGAATCATACAGGCAGGCTTATTATGAGCTTACCCGGGCTAAAAATTATTCCGGTGATTCATACCCCGATCTTGATCCGATGATCAGAGAAGCAAAATATCTTGGTATGAGCCGGGTATTAATAGGAGTAACAAACCGGACCATCATCAACCTGCCTCCTGAATTTACGGATGGACTGGTGGCCGTAAATGCCAGCCAGCTTAACAGTGAATGGGTTGAGTTCCACACCAGGAAACCTGACAGGGATATACAGTTAGATTACTTTATTGATATCGTATTACAGGTCATTGAGGTATCACCTGATCTGGTGCAGGACAGGGATCTCATTGAAAAGAAAACTGTTGAGAACGGCTTTGAATACGTGCTGGATGCAAAAGGAAATGTTATGAAGGACACGGCAGGAAATGATATTAAAATTAAAAAATACAAGGAAATTCAGTGTACGGTAATTGAATCCCATCAACAAAAGGATTGCGGGATAAAAGGCGAGGTAGAATTCCATTCCGCTAATCCACAGTCCCTGCTCAAGAGACAACCTATTGCGGCTGGTACTCATTTTGAACACGTATCTGCCCGTGCAATAGGAGATCTCAATGCTTTGTCTGCTGAAAAGAGACAACTTGTCGCTATAGAACCAGTGCCATTTCCAAATGATATCCGCATGATCCTCGATTGCACCGAGGCTTTGAAAAAATCAATCCACGAAGCTATCAGTTATAACCGGGGAATAATACACTAAGAAATTTTTATTTACTTTGCTCCCGCCTAAGCATGCTGAAATACGTAAATGGGAGAATTTGTCAATAAAACAGAACCTGAAAGAGCTATATTAATAGGCGTTTCCGGACAGGATCAATCATTATTACAGGTTGAAGATTATTTAAAAGAGCTGGCTTTTCTGATCGAAACCGCAGGTGCGGTTCCTGTTAAAAGCTTTATTCAAAAGCTTGAAGCTCCCAGTTCCCGTACTTATATTGGCACTGGTAAGCTTGAGGAGATCAGGCATTATGTTAAAACTCATGAAGTCAACATAGCCGTTTTTGATGATGAACTCTCGGCAAGCCAGATCAGAAATATAGAAAAGGCGCTGGAAATCAGGGTACTGGATCGAACCAACCTGATCCTGGATATATTTGCGCACAGGGCAAAAACCGCCTATGCCAAAACACAGGTTGAGCTTGCGCAATATGAATATCTCCTCCCACGGTTGACAGGACTGTGGACTCACCTTGAAAGACAACGAGGAGGAATAGGATTGAGAGGACCCGGTGAAACGGAAATTGAGACTGACAGACGGATTATCCGTATTAAAATAGCCAACCTGAAAGATCAGCTTAAAAAGATCGACAAACAGATGGTAACCCAGCGAAAGAACAGGGGGAAACTGGTCAGGGTGGCTCTGGTGGGCTACACCAATGTTGGGAAGTCAACCATCATGAACCTGCTCAGCAAATCAGAAATATTTGCCGAAAATAAATTATTTGCCACACTTGATGCCACTGTTCGAAAGGTGGTGGTCGGGAACCTGCCGTTTCTCCTGTCCGACACTGTTGGTTTCATCCGGAAACTTCCACATCACCTGGTGGAATCGTTTAAATCTACACTTGATGAAGTTCGTGAAGCCGACCTTCTTATTCATGTAGTTGATATTTCACATCCCGGCTTTGAAGAACAAATTGGTGTGGTAACTCAAATCCTTCAGGAAATAAATGCTGCAGATAAACCTGTCCTGGTTGTTTTCAACAAGACTGATGCTTATATCTATATCAGGAAAGATGAAGATGACCTTGGTCCCAGATTTCGTGAAAACTTATCGCTGCCGGAACTTCAATACAGCTGGATGGCAAAAAACAATGCCCCGTCGGTATTCATTTCTGCTCTAACGAAGCAGAATCTTAATGAATTCAGGAGTCTCTTATATGAGAAGGTCCGGGAAATTCATATCACCCGGTATCCTTATGATGATTTCCTATATTAAACCAAACCTTTTTCTACCAGGTATTCGGCAATTTGTATAGCATTGGTTGCGGCACCCTTGCGCAGATTATCGGAAACCACCCACATGTTCAGTGTTTTTGGCTGAGTTTCATCCCTGCGTAATCTTCCAACAAATACCTCATCCCGGTTATGTGAAAGGATTGGCATGGGATATACATTGTTCTTGGGATCATCCATTACAATAACTCCGGGAGTGCTCTCCAGGATTTTACGTATATCTGCCAATTCATACTCTTTCTCAAATTCAACGTTTATAGCCTCGGAATGTCCTCCCATCACGGGAATTCTGACTGTGGTAGCGGTAACCCGGATTGAATCATCCCCCATGATCTTTTTGGTTTCATTGACCATCTTCATCTCCTCCTTGGTATAACCATTGTCAAGAAATACGTCAATATGGGGAAGGGCATTCAGGTCAATTTTATGCGGGTAAGCCATTTCACCGGTAATTCCTTTCCGCTCATTCATCAACTGATCAACAGCCTTCTTGCCTGTTCCGGTAACTGACTGGTATGTAGATACAACTACTCTCCTGATTTTATATTCCTTGTGAAGTCCTACAAGGGCCACTACCATCTGTATGGTTGAGCAATTGGGATTGGCAATAATTTTGTCGGATTTTTCCAGCACATGTGCATTCACCTCAGGAACCACCAGTTTTATATTTGGTTCCATTCTCCAGGCAGATGAATTATCGATAACCGTTGTGCCCACCTCGGCAAATTTGGGAGCCCAGGTTTTGGAAGTTCCTCCTCCAGCCGAAAATACTGCAATCTGAGGCTTTAAGTTAATAGCATCCTGCATGCCAACAACTGAATAATCCTTGCCTTTATAAGCAACCTTTTTGCCAACTGACTTCTCAGATGCTACCGGTATGAATTCTGTAACCGGGAAATTGCGTTCTTCAAGGATTTTGATCATCTGAGCACCAACAAGCCCGGTTGCTCCAACAACTGCGACTTTCATTTTGAATAAAAAATGTTATATTTAACTTTTATATGCGTTAACCGCAAAATTCGTAAAAAAAACGACTTATGAAAGTGTTATTGTTATTTTTTTCCGGTATCCCGTTAGGGCTGTGCTCACAAAATCAATACAACGGTTATTCAACTTTTCCTGTTACCAATCAGGTTATTATCAGTGAAATTATGGCTGATCCCAATCCATGTGTCGACCTGCCGGATGCAGAATATATTGAATTATTTAACCGTGGGAATATTACCATTTTTATGGAAAACTGGAAGCTGGCATTCGGTACAAAAGAAAAAGTCCTGACTGCTTCGACCCTTAAAGCAGGTGAATTCCTGATAATTTGCGAAAGCGGAAAAGAAAATGAGTTTCAAGCTTATGGTCATACGCTTCCTTTACAAAAGATGCCCGCCATCGTCAACACTGGTCAGACCCTGACTTTGAAATCAGGCTCTGGTGAAGTAGTCCATACTGTAACGTTTTCACCAGACTGGTACAAAACACCCCGGAAATCTCAAGGAGGCTGGTCAGTTGAAATCATTGATCCGGATAATCCATGCGGTTATTCAGAAAACTGGAGTGAATCAAATAATTTACAAGGAGGAACACCAGGATCGGAAAATTCCGTTTCAGATGATAACCCCGATGTTTTACCACCTTGTTTATTAAGAGCTGTTCTTCCTTCTGATTCTACAGTTTTGCTCATTTTTAGTGAAAGGATGGATAGCATCTCTATTACCTATTCCGGATTATATTCAGTTAGCAACAGCCTTTTACATCCTGTTGCAGCAGACCCGGTTGGACCGGATTATTCAGAGATATTGCTGTATTACAGCCAGCCATTTGAACCTTTCAAAGAATACACAGTCACGGTAAGGAATTCTTTAAAGGATTGTACCGGCAATTCTTTTTGTAACAATGCTGTCGCCCGTTTTGCCATTTCTCAAACTCCTGCCAGTTTCGATCTGATCATCAATGAAATCCTGCCTGATCCACTTCCCGGCAATTCTGAATTCATTGAAATTTACAATAGATCACAAAAGGTCCTGGATATGAAAGATTTTACTATCGGTCTGGCTGATCTGCAAACCTGGGAAATAATACACATTCGTCCCTTAAGAAACCATCCTTTTCTGCTCTTCCCCGGTGGCTATGTGATAATTACTAACCAGGCCAAAAACCTGCCGAACAATTGCTTCCGCAAATTTCAGCATTTAATTATTGAACAACCCGATATTTTTGCGCTTCCCAATGAGGAAGGCATAATTGTTCTGACAGACTCGCTGTCACAAATCATTGATGAATTCCGGTATAATAAATCCATGCATGCTCAGCTTCTGACCACTCCCAAGGGAATATCACTGGAAAAAGTAAATCCCGACCTGCCTACTAACTTTTCGGAAAACTGGCACTCTGCTTCAACAACATCCGGCTATTCCACTCCCGGACAGCAAAACTCGCAGGCTATACTTCCCGAATTCTTACCGGGGGAAATCATCCTGCAACCTGAAGTCTTCTCACCTGATTTTGACGGCATTGATGATTATACCACCTTGCATATGCAGCTTCATGAACAGGGATGGATCGCTACCATTTTGATTTTTGATGTTGGCGGAAACAAAATCAGGGATCTCATGTTTAACAGTATGTTAGGTACTGAGGAGAGCTTTATCTGGGACGGCACTTCAAATGACGGACGGCCTGCTCAAGTGGGAATTTATTTGTTTTATATTGAAATCTTCAATCAAAAGGGACATGTGAAAAAAATAAGGAAAGTTGTTACTCTAACCAGGCGATTATAACCTAGAATTCATTAATTTCAAGTTTTGAAATATTCATTTAAAATTCTATTTAATGTTAATTTCAAAAGAATACCAGGAAAAGTCCCTGCTTATTTATCAGGGGGTGTTTACGGTAAACCTGATATCTATATTGGGGAATCACCTCAGGTTGATGCCCGATCATGATACGTTATTGCTGCAACATATTTTCAAAGTATTCATTGAGCTATCACAAAATGTTTCATATTATTCAGCCGAGACCATTGAGGTCAAACAAGGTGTATTTTGTGGAATCGGGTGGGTTTCTGTTCAGCAACTGAACGATAATTACAAAATCACCACCAGCAATTTGATCAAACCTGAACATGGGCCTAAATTATTGCACTATTGTCACGAAATCAATTCATTGGATGAGGAATCATTAAAAATCCTTAAACGTAAGACCCGGGCACAGGCAATGTTGCGGGATACCAATGCTCATATCGGCTTGATTCAAACCGGAATTATCAGTGGTAGTAAACTGGATTTTGAAGTATCGGAAAACATCGAAAATTCGAAATTCTTCCGTATCTCGGCAACAATCAATAAGAATTCTGAATCGTTTTAATCTGAATGTTTTTATAATACTTTCGCTTTCAGAAATTCCCGGTTAAGTCGGGCAATATGGGAAATTGAAATTAGTTTGGGACATTCCGCTTCACAGGCTCCTGTATTGGTACAGTTACCAAATCCCAGTTCATCCATTTTTACAACCATTTTGAGCACCCTTTCTTTGGCCTCAATTCTTCCCTGTGGCAGCATGGAGAATTGGGATATCTTGGCAGCAACAAACAGCATGGCTGATGCATTCTTGCAGGCTGCGACACAAGCTCCGCAACCTATACAGGCAGCAGCATCCATTGCAATTTCAGCATCATCTCTGGGAATGGGTATGGTATTGGCATCCGGCATTCCACCTGTATTTACGGAAATATATCCTCCTGCCTCGATGATCTTATCAAGGGCCGACCTGTCGACTACCAGGTCCTTGATTACCGGAAAGGGTTTCGCTCTCCATGGTTCAACTACAATAACATCACCGTCATCGAACTTTCGCATATGTAACTGGCAGGTAGTTACACCTGAATCCGGACCATGAGGCCGGCCGTTAATATATAAGCTGCACGCCCCGCAAATCCCCTCCCGGCAGTCATGGTCGAAGCATATCGGTTTCGTAAACTTATCGATCAACTGCTGGTTCAGGATATCAAGCATTTCAAGGAAAGAACAATCAGGTGAGATTCCGGTGATCTTGTGTGTCTCAAAAAAGCCTGCTGCAGTGGCATTTTCCTGTCGCCAAATTTTCAACGTAAAATTCATAGTACTAAATTTTGTAATTGCGCGTTTGTACCTTGATATTCTCGTATTTCAGGTGCTCCTTATGCAGAACAGGCTCCTTGCCTGTTCCGGTGAATTCCCAGGCAGCTACGTGCATGAAGTCATTATCATTTCTGCTGGCTTCACCATCAGATGTCTGAAATTCCTCTCTGAAATGTCCCCCACAGGACTCTTCCCGATGCAAGGCGTCCAGTGCCATTAACTCGCCGATTTCAATAAAATCAGCTACCCGCGAAGCTTTTTCCAGTTCAGGATTCATTTCTGCCGTTTCGCCCGGTATTCTGACATCGGTCCAGAATTCTTCACGGAGCGTGCTGAATTCTCTTAAAGCCCTTACAAGTCCTTCCCGGTTTCTTGCCATGCCTACCAGATCCCACAACAACAATCCGAATTTCCTGTGGATATGATCAACCGATTGACTTCCCCTGATTTGCATGAGTTTGTCAAGTCGGGAACGAATATGCTCTTCGGCTTCCCCAAATTCAGCCAGGGTAGTTGGCATACGTGGGGTGAGGATTTCCGATGCAAGGTAATTCTGAATGGTATAGGGCAAAATGAAGTAACCGTCTGCGAGTCCTTGCATCAGGGCAGATGCACCAAGCCGGTTTGCCCCGTGATCAGAAAAATTACACTCTCCGATTGAAAACAATCCCGGAACGGTGGTCATCAACTCATAATCTACCCAGATTCCGCCCATGCAATAGTGAATAGCGGGGTATATCATCATTGGCGTCTCATATGGATCTTCATCCACAATCTTTTCGTACATCTGGAAGAGATTACCGTAACGTTCCTCAATAACATGCTTGCCCAACCGGCCGATAGCTTCTGAAAAATCGAGGTAAACGGCTAATCCGCTTCCCACCCCAAAACCCGCATCACATCTTTCTTTGGCCGCCCTTGAAGCTACATCGCGGGGAGCCAGATTTCCGAATGCCGGATATCTTCTTTCGAGATAATAATCTCTCTCTTCCTCGGGTATGTCATTCGGTTTAAGTTGGCCACCTCGCAAAGCATCAACATCTTCTTTCTTTTTAGGTACCCATATCCGGCCATCATTACGCAGACTTTCACTCATGAGGGTAAGCTTCGACTGGTAGTCTCCGTGTACAGGTATACAGGTTGGATGTATCTGAACGAATGAAGGGTTTGCAAAATACGCTCCCCTTTTGTAAACCTGCCAAACAGCGCTGCCATTTGAACCCATGGCATTTGTTGACAAATAAAATGCCCTGCCATAACCGCCGGTTGCTATCACAACAGCATGGCCAAAGTGCCGTTCAATTTTACCGGTTACCAGATTACGTGTAATAATACCTCTGGCCTTCCCATCGACGATTACTATATCCAGCATTTCAGTATGCGGAAAAAGCTTTACGGTACCTAAATTTACCTGCCGCATCATTGCACTATAAGCTCCAAGAAGTAATTGCTGACCTGTTTGTCCCCTGGCATAAAAAGTACGCGATACCTGGGCGCCTCCAAATGACCGGTTGTCAAGTAATCCTCCGTACTCCCTTGCAAAAGGTACGCCCTGGGCCACACATTGGTCAATAATGTTTCCGCTTACCTCAGCCAGCCGGTAAATATTGGCCTCCCGTGCCCGATAATCACCTCCTTTGATGGTATCGTAATATAGCCTGTAAACACTGTCACCATCATTGGGATAGTTTTTTGCAGCATTAATTCCACCCTGGGCAGCTATACTATGGGCTCTGCGCGGACTATCCTGGTAACAAAAAGCTTTAACATTGAATCCCAGCTCTCCCAGGCTTGCAGCTGCAGACGCTCCTGCCAGTCCGGTTCCAATAACAATAATATCAAGTTTTCGTTTGTTTGCAGGATTTACCAATTTTTGCGAGGCCTTATAGTTTGTCCATTTATCAGCCAGCAGTCCATCCGGAATTTGTGTGTTTAGTTTTTTCATATCAGAAAAAATCAGTTTCTTACATCCAAAAATAAATATATATGGGGATCAAAATGAATCCTGAAGTCACCAAAACGGTGTAAAGGATGCCCAGGAATTTGATCACAGGCGTATATTTTTTATGCTCCAGACCAAGTGATTGGAAAGCCGACTGAAAACCGTGTATGAGATGAAAGGCCAGGATAAAAAAACAGACGATATAAAAAATCACAAAACCACTTATTTTAAACTTTTCAATCACCAATATCCCCAGGTCATGATATTCCTTTCCGTCATATACTGCCATGGGAATATCCCCGAACATTTTAACCTTGAAATAAAAGTCGAACAGGTGAATAATCAAAAAAATGGTGATAATAGCGGCAGTATGGATCATGAACTTCGAAAAAAACGAAGTTTGCGAATAGTTTTCTTTCCTGTATCTTTGTGGACGTGCCCGCCAGTTTTGTATCTGGAGCAAAACCCCATAAAACATATGCAACAGGAAACCGCCAAAAAGGATCAGCTCCATCAGTTTAATGACTGTATTGGTCCCCATAAAATGGGCAGCCCTGTTAAAAGGTTCCCGTGTTTCTGCCAGGATGAGGCTTAAATTAATACCCAGGTGAACAAGGAGAAAGACTATTAAAAAGAGCCCGGCAAGAGACATCAATAGCTTTTTTCCTATTGAAGAAGTCAGGATATTGCTCATAAAACTTCGATTAATGGCTGAAGATATTGAAAATTGCTTCTTAATAAAGCGGTAAATTTACCAGCTTCACTTTATTTTTACAAGAGATGTTATCCTATTATCTGATTAAACATTTAATCCAGTGTTAGAACATGAACGCAGTCGATCTTCCAGCATCCTTTTATGAAAAGAACAGGCATAAATTGTCCAATATATTAAAATCCCGTTCACTGGCAGTATTTCATTCCAATGATGAAATGAACCGAACTGCCGATCAGTATTTTAAGTTCAGGCAGGACTCCGATCTGTTTTATTTATGCGGCATTGAGCAGGAAAAAACTATACTTTTACTTGCTCCGGAATTCCCCGATGAAGCATTACGAGAGGTATTGTTCATCAGAAAACCCAACCCAAAACTCGAAACCTGGGAAGGACATAAATATACTGTTGAAGAAGCCCGCACCTTGTCAGGTATTAAAAACATAAAGTACGATGATGAATTCGATGCTGTTTTAGCTGCACTGATGATGTTTGCCGAAAATATCTATCTGAACCTACCTGAATTACCAAAGTTCATACCGGAACTCCCAAGCCGTAACCTGCGCTTTGGACACGAATTAAGGCTTAAATTTCCGGCACACAAATACGAACGACTGGCCCCCATTATGCGTGATTCGCGTATTCATAAATCAGAAGAAGAGCAGTCTTTCATCCGTGAAGCCTGCAAAATTACCCGTTCTGCCTTTCTGAAAGTGTTGAAAACCCTAAAACCAGGCATGATGGAATACGAGGTGGAAGCTGAAATTATTTATGAATTTATAAAGCAGGGTGCACGGGGTCATGCCTACGCGCCAATCATTGCTTCCGGTATCAATGCCTGTACATTGCATTATACCAGCAACAATAAATCCTGCGCTGACGGGGACTTGCTTCTTATGGACTTCGGTGCTGAATATGGTAATTATGCTGCTGATTGTACACGAACTATTCCCGTAAATGGTAGGTTTACTTCCCGGCAAAGAGACTTGTATAAATCAGTGCTTGAGGTGTTCCGTTTTACCTGCGGTCTGATGAAGCCAGGCAGCAGTATTAATAAAATTCATTCAGAAGCATGCCGTCGTTTTGGTCAGGAACATGTGAAACTTGGTTTGTATACTGCAGAAGCGCTGGAAAAACAAAGCAACGACAATCCGTTATATCAGATGTATTATATGCATGGTACTTCGCATTTCCTCGGACTCGATGTGCATGATGTGGGAAGCAAGGATGCCGAATTCAGGCCGGGTATGGTACTTACCTGCGAACCCGGTATTTATATCCCTGATGAAAAGACCGGAATCCGTCTTGAAAGCAATATCCTTATTACCGGTGACGGAAATATCGATCTTATGAAAGAGATTCCCCTGGAAATAGAGGAAATAGAGGAAATTATGATGAACCGCTGAGAAGTTTCTCCACCTCCTCGGCTCCCTTCGGTATCGGTTTTCCAATGATACGGTAACCTTTCTCTGTAACAACAACATTATCTTCAATACGTATACCGCTAAATCCACGGAACTTGTTAACCATCTGGTAATTGATAAAATCTCGGTATCGTCCTTCACTATGCCATTTATCAATCAATGGATCGATAAAATAAATGCCTGGTTCAACGGTCACTATATTTCCTTCCAGGAGACGTTTGGCCAGCCGGAGATAGGCCGTGCCAAACTGCTCTGACCGCTTAAACTCATGGTCATATCCGACATAGTCCTCACCCACATCCTCCATATCATGAACATCGAGGCCTATCATGTGCCCTATTCCATGAGGGAAAAACAATGCATGTGCACCATGACGCACTGCATCATCAACATCACCTTTCATAAGCCCGAGTTCTTTTAATCCTCGGGCAATGACCGTAGTAGCAATTGCATGAACTTCACAATAAGGCTTTCCGGGTTTTATGGCTTGAACTGATTTGAGTTGTGCCTCCAGTACAATCTTATATATATCTTTCTGCTGGCTCGTAAACTTGCCTCCTGCCGGGTAAGTACGGGTAATATCAGTTGCATACCGGCGGACAGATTCCGCGCCTGCATCAATCAGCAATAACTGTCCTTTCTTAAGTTTATTATCATAATAATGGTTGTGCAGGGTTTGTCCGTTAATTGTGCAGATTATCGGGTAAGCCATTCTGCAGTTTGCTTCCAGTACGCTGCCCTCAAATACTCCGGCAATCTGATATTCATAGGATCCTGGTTTAATGCATTTAATGGCCTGTTCGTAAGCTTCCCGGGTTACCAGATCCATGGTTTTTTCCATTTCTTCCAGTTCAAAAGCATCCTTCACTGACCTTTGTGTGACCACAGCCCTGATGAGAACTTCTGAAGCTTTTCGGTCAACTTCCTCAAATTTCAGGTTATCGTAATAGGATAATTGTAACCTGCGTTGTTCGCGGTAAGGAGGCAGATAATGCACCTCACGATTGTGGGCAATGACCCTGAAAACATCCCCATCAAGTCGTTCCAGCGGTTTTACCAAAGTAATACCTGCTCTGAGCGCCTTCTCCTGCAATGGCTCCTGATTGCCAACCCAGATAATATCTTCCAGTGTCGGATCACTGCCGTAAAGGATCTCTCCTCCCTGTTCGCAGTCAATCATACCTGCCAGACCGGGCATATCCAGCCCAAAATAATACAGAAAGGAACTGTCCTGTCTGAAGGGATAATTGTTTGCGGCATAATTCATCGCCACCTCCTTGTTGCCGAGAAACAATACTACCCCTTTGCCGACAATCTCCCTCAGACGCTTTCTTCTTTGAATATATACTTCAGCTGGAAACATAATGATATTAATTTTAGAATGAACATTAAAATTATCTATTTTTTATTAAACCCAATAATATTGGCATATTTTCCTCATTGCTCAAAACCAAGCGAATGGAAGTGCGTATATTTAATTATTGTTAACTTCGTAATACCCTATAACCGTATTATGCCATACAGAAGACTTCCAAATACTGATCTGGCCAGATTAAGAGCACTCCGTATCGCATTCGAAAAAGGCAAGGAAATGCCACCTTTTAGTTTGGCTTTTTCACAGATGACCTTTCAAAAAGTATTTTCCAATATTCACATTTTTGAAAAAGTGGTTCAGGAGTGTCGGCATGCATATAATATACAGGTTGAAAAAAGTAAGGAGTATGCCCGTCACCTTAAAAAAGCAAAGCTCTATATGTCTCACTTCATTCAGGTGGTCAACATGGCCATTCTTCGCAGCGATTTGTCACCAAATGATCGTGACTATTTTGGTTTTAGCCGCGATCAGAGAAAGGTGCCCTCGTTCGGAACTGAAGCTGAGGTAATTAAATGGGGTGAAAAGCTCATACAGGGCGAAACACTTAGGATTAAAAAAGGACTGACGCCGGTGACCAATCCCACAATGGCAGTTGTGAAAGTAAGGTATGAGAACTTTATGGAGGCATATAAATTCCAGAAAATACTTCAGAAAAACTTACAGCGCAGTCAAGAAAAACTAGTTGAACAAAGGAAAGTGATTGACTCGATTATTTCTTCCGTTTGGAATGAAGTAGAGGAGACATTCAAGAATTTACCTGATGAAGCCCGGAGAAACCACACAAAAATTTATGGCCTCGTTTACTTTTACCGAAAAAGTGAACTTTCTCAGATCGCAAAGAAACAGGACAGATCAAACGATTGAACGTTTTTCGTGTTTCTCATTAAGATATATTAGCCCAATAAATATTGAGGTCAGAAAAACACTCAGGTAAAGTGCATAATTCCCCCCCGGATTTGTTCCAAGCTTATCCATGATTGTATCTCCCACAGGATCTTTTGCAAAATGATAATAGATTACCGCTATACCGTTATTAATCAAATGAGCCGTTACCGGAACCCAAATGCTGGAACTCCAAACCAGGAGATAACCAAAGTATAACCCCAGTAAAAACCGGGGAATGAATCCATAAAATTGAAAGTGAATAAAGCTGAATAAAAAAGCCGCCAAGATTATCGCGGCATGATTGTTTTTTGTCCATTCCGTAAACAGCCTTTGCAGGATACCTCTGAAAAGAAATTCCTCACCAAGGGCAGGCAAAATACCTATCATAAGTAAATTAACAGCCAAATCACCATAGGAATCGCTTGCCAGAAACAGTTCAGTAAGTCTTCCGGCACTTTCTTCCATGTCTTTGATCTTTTCTTCAACATTATCCAGCCAAAAGGGCAAATCAAGTTTTAAATTCCATAATGTCATGGCATTCATGAGGGGGATTGACATAATTATTGATAACAGCACCATTAACAGCGTAAAGGTTGACGCTTTTTGATCAGCTCTCAGATAATGAAAGGTGTTTTCACTAAACAACCAGGCAGCAATAAGAGCGGGCAGGACAAACAGAAACAGGGACTGAGAGATCTGAAAATACTTTATCATATCAATATTACCTGTATCCGGATTTCCTAATAAGTCAATGAGAGTCTTTATATCGGAATTATAGATGGGAACCGCCAACAGAATTGAGATCAGGGATCCGAAAATCATCAGAAAGAATATCAGCAATAAGAGCAGCATAAGTTTAGCCGGCACTGACATTTGGATAAAACTCTGACGAAGGTTGTTTGATAATAGAGACATAGTATATAACCGTGATCCGGTAAAAGTAGCAAATTAGTTCTATAAGCATTCTTCCATTCTCCCTATATTTGCAGCTTTATAGCTGTAACTTTGGTAACCATAGGCAATATATTGTTACAGGACAAACCTCTCTTCCTGGCCCCCATGGAGGATGTTACTGATCCATCCTTTCGTTTTATATGCAAACATTACGGGGCCGATATGGTGTACACTGAATTCATCCCCTCTGATGGACTGATCCGTTATGCAAAAAAAAGTCTGAAGAAGCTGGAAATATCCGATGAAGAAAGGCCAATTGGCATCCAGTTATATGGACATCTGACCTATAGTATGGTCGAGGCAGCTAAAAGAGCAGAGGCAGCTAAACCCGATCTGATCGATATTAATTTCGGATGTCCCGTCCGGAAGATTGCAAATCGTGGTGCTGGAGCCGGAATGCTTTGTAACCTCCCGTTGATGGAAGAAATGACCAGGGCAATCGTTGATGCCGTGAAGCTGCCCGTTACCGTAAAGACAAGACTGGGATGGGATGACAACAGTAAGAATATTGTTGAAATAGCCGAACGACTCCAGGATACGGGAATACAGGCACTCACTATTCACGGGCGCACCAGGGCACAGCTTTATAAAGGCAATGCTGACTGGACACTTATCGGTGAGGTGAAAAACAATCCAAGAATGAAGATACCCATAATCGGCAATGGTGATATTGTTACTCCCCAGATGGCCCGCGAGGCCTTTGACCGATATGGAGTGGACGGAATTATGATAGGCAGGGCAACTGTCGGGAAACCCTGGATATTTAACGAAATCCGCCATTTCTTAAATACGGGTGAACTTTTGCCACCATTAACGTTACACGAAAAGGTGGAACTGGCCCGCCTGCAACTTCATAAATCATTGGAAATAAAGGGGATGCCAAGAGGTATCTATGAAATGCGACGTCATTTGTCCAATTACTTCAAGGGATTACCTGATTTCAGGGAGATCAGGATGAAATTAGTTACTTCGCTTGATATTGATGAGATAGATAGACTATTGGATCATATATTGATTACCTATCAGCCGAATTAGCAGGATTCTTCACCGGATAATCGAGTGTACAGTGTAATCCGCGACTTTCCTTGCGCTGTTGCGCAGCTTTAAGGATGAGATATCCGGCACTTATCATGTTGCGAAGTTCACATAGTTTCTGTGATAACTTGGATCTGACAAAAAGTTCCTCTGTTTCATTATAAATGATCCAAAGTCTTTCCATAGCCCTTTTCAACCTGATGTTGGATCTTACAATTCCCACATAATAACTGAAAATCTGCTGAACCTCTTTATAGTTTTGTGTGATCAGTACCATTTCCTCCGGATGGGTTGTACCTTCATCATTCCAAACCGGTATATTCTTCTGAACTGAATGTTTTTTAAAAACCCCAAGGGAATGTTTAGCTGCCTTGTCGGCATAAACCATCGCTTCCAGAAGCGAGTTACTGGCTAACCTGTTAGCTCCGTGCAGCCCTGTGCATGAACACTCGCCCGAGGAATAGAGCCTTTTGATAGAACTGCATCCGTTTATATCAACCTTGATTCCACCGCAAAGAAAGTGCGCCGCCGGAACAACAGGGATCATGTCTTTTGTGAAATCGATACCAAGCGATTTGCATTTCTCATAAATGGTCGGGAAATTTCGCCGGAGATCTTCTCCATCAAGGTGTGTACCGTCGAGAAATACAAATTCCTCACCGCTGGTTTTCATTTCATTGTCAATTGCCCTGGCAACAATATCTCTGGGAGCCAGTGAACCTCTTTGATCATATCGCGGCATAAAGTCCACTCCCTTACTATTCTTTAAAATTGCCCCGTGCCCGCGCATAGCCTCAGTGATCAGGAAAGAAGGTCGCTCACCGGGATTATATAAAGAGGTGGGATGAAATTGCACAAACTCCATGTTATCGATAATGCCCTTAGCCCTGTATACCATTGCAATTCCGTCACCTGTGGCAATTAGCGGATTGGTGGTGGTATGGTACAGGTTGCCAATACCGCCTGTGGCAATCATGGTAATGCGGGAAAGAAACTTGTGAATGATCCCGCTTTTTAAATCAAGCACATAGGCACCATAACATTCAATATCTGGTAAGTAACGCTTCACCAGCTTTCCCAAATGATGTTGCGTAATGATTTCAATGGCAAAGAAATGTTCATAAATATCAATGCGGGGATGATTTCTGACAACAACATTCAATACATTCTGAATTTCAAATCCTGTATTGTCTTTATGATGAAGAATCCGGTTCTCCGAATGTCCGCCCTCACGTGCCAGATCAAAGCTACCTGAGATCCGGCGGTCAAAATCAGTGCCCCATTTTAATAACTGCTGTATCTGGGCTGGACCTTCCCTCACTACCATTTCCACTACCTTTCGGTTGCACAGACCATCTCCGGCAATGATCGTATCATTGATATGCTTTTTGAAATTGTCCACATCACTTGTTACCGCTGCAATACCTCCCTGTGCATAACTCGTATTGGTATCATTCAGGAAAGTTTTGGTTAAAATAGCAACTTTCCCGTGTTCCGCAACCTGAAGTGCATAAGTTAATCCGGCAAGCCCCGATCCGATAACTAAAAAGTCGTACTGGTGATTCATCTCGTAATCCGGTTCAATGAAACTCAAAATTAATAGAAATATCTTAATTTATTCTTGAGAGTAGATGGTTAAGGCCATAATAGCTATCTCATAAAAATTTTTCCATTACATTTGCCCCTCAATACAAATTGTCATTAACATGCTTCAGGAAGATCTTTTTAAGAAAATCGTTGCCCACAGTAAGGAATATGGATTCATTTTTCCATCGAGTGAAATATATGATGGACTGAGCGCTGTATATGATTACGGCCAGAATGGTGCGGAGCTTAAAAATAATATACGCCGTTACTGGTGGGAATCCATGGTAAAACTGAACGAAAATATCGTGGGCATCGATGCTGCAATATTTATGCATCCCCGTACCTGGGAGGCTTCGGGACATGTTTCGGCCTTTAATGATCCCCTGATCGATAACAAGGATTCCAAAAAGCGCTATCGGGCTGATCAGCTTATTGAAGAACATCTGCAGAAGATTGAAGATAAGATACACAAGGAAGTGGACAAGGCGGCTCAGAAATTTGGAGCCACTTTTGATGAGGCCAAATTCAAAAGCACTAATCCCCGCTTTACTGAAAATCAGCAAAAATTTGATGAGGTCCATAAAAGATACATAAAGGCTCTCGGGGATGATGACCTGAAAGCAATGTACCAGATCATCCTGGATGCTGAAATCGTATGCCCGATTTCCGGTACAAGAAACTGGACCGAAGTACGTAAATTCAACCTTATGTTTAGCACTCAGCTCGGTTCGGTGAGTGAAGAGGCCAATATCATCTACCTCAGACCTGAAACTGCACAGGGAATCTTTGTTAACTTCCTGAATGTCCAGAAAACAGGTCGCCTCAAAATACCTTTCGGTATTGCACAAACCGGAAAGGCCTTTCGGAATGAGATTGTAGCCCGCCAGTTTATTTTACGCATGCGCGAATTTGAGCAAATGGAAATGCAGTTTTTTATAAAGCCGGGAACCGAAATGGAATGGTATGAATACTGGAAGGAAAAACGAATGAAATGGCATAAAACATTGGGCCTTGGTGATCACAAGTATCGTTTTCGCGATCATGATAAACTGGCACATTACGCTAATGCCGCCTGCGATATTGAATTTGAATTCCCTATTGGATTTAAGGAAGTGGAAGGCATTCATTCCCGCACCAACTTCGACCTGGGCAATCATGAAAAATTTTCCGGTAAGAAGATTCAATACTTCGATACAGAAGCCAATGAAGGTTATACGCCTTATGTGATTGAAACATCCATCGGTCTGGATCGCATGTTTTTCACTGTACTGTCCAATTCATTTGTTGAAGAGAAAGTCGACTGGGTAGGCAGCGCCAAGGAAGAACGGGTGGTATTGAAACTGCCCCCAGCCCTTGCTCCCGTGCAACTGGCTGTTTTACCCCTTACCAAGAAAGATGGACTTCCTGAAAAGGCCCGGGAGATAATGGACAGGATGAAATTTGATTTCAACTGCCAGTATGAGGAAAAAGACTCCATTGGCAAGCGTTATCGCCGTCAGGATGCAATCGGTACACCTTTCTGTATAACTGTCGACCATGTTACCCTTGAGGACAATACGGTTACTATTCGCTATCGCGATACATTACAGCAGGAGAGGGTGATTATTGACCGCCTGCCGGAAATTATGGTGGATAA
>Ga0299915_10000293_pt1 | contig 39205 bp, 32 predicted proteins | sample RVTome_13_FD_200263 | JGI IMG/M metagenome (GOLD analysis project Ga0299915, IMG submission 200263) | Soil microbial communities from uranium-contaminated site in the Upper Colorado River Basin, Wyoming, United States - RVT92D227 (version 2) ...
ATCCGCCCGCGGCATTCAGGTAAGTAAACCTGCTGCATGCTGGAAACCGGGAGCGTATGGCTGGCCAGTCGTATTTTCTTACCATCGAAAATTTAACCACCGGCATTCCATTTTGTTTCATTGTAATCCTGTTTAAGTTTGTAATTTTCATTCAAAAATAATCGGAAGAATGAAATAATCAAGTCTTGCTAAAATATTGTTTCTTTTTTTGGTATTATGATACCAATCTATATTCTAAATTTACCCGCTCAAACCTGCGTTTTATCATTGTGCAAGTGAATATTAATTCAAAAATTGCGCAACAAAATACATTTATTACTTTAACCATTTCATAAAGAGGCAGAACATGACAAAACTAACAAGTCAGGATTATATAAACCTGGAACATGAATTTGGCGCACACAATTACCATCCGTTACCGGTAGTGCTCAGCAAGGGGAAAGGAGTATTTCTCTGGGATGTGGAGGGCAAGAAGTATTATGATTTCTTATCAGCTTATTCAGCTGTAAATCAGGGACATTGTCATCCAAAAATCATAAAGGCATTACGAAAGCAGGCAAAAAAGCTCACCTTAACTTCCAGGGCATTTTACAACGACAGCCTGGGCAAGTTTGAAAAATATGCCACAGCCCTATTGGGATATGATAAATTATTGCCCATGAATTCAGGTGCCGAAGGAGTTGAAAGTGCGCTTAAGCTTTGCAGAAGATGGGCCTATGAAAAGAAAGGTATTCCTGAGAATGAGGCCAAAATAATAGTGTGCGAGGATAATTTTCATGGAAGAACCATAACCATAATTTCCATGTCAACAGATCCTTCCTCATATAAAGGATTCGGTCCCTACACGCCCGGATTTGTTGTCATTCCCTATAATAATCTGAATGCTCTTGAAAAAGCACTTGAAGATCCTAACGTTGCAGGATTTCTGGTGGAACCTATTCAGGGTGAAGCAGGAGTATTCGTGCCTGAAAATGGCTACCTGAAAGGCGCCTGGGATCTCTGTCAAAGGAAGAATGTTTTATTCATTGCCGATGAAGTCCAGACTGGTTTGGCGCGCACGGGTAAAATGCTTGCCTGTGAACACGAGAAGGTAAGCCCAGACATCCTTATTTTGGGTAAGGCATTATCAGGCGGTACATTTCCTATATCTGCCGTTTTTGCCAATGATGATATAATGCTTTGCATCAAACCAGGCGAACATGGTTCAACTTTTGGCGGTAATCCATTGGCCGCTAAGATAGCCATTGCTTCCCTCAAAGTCCTTATTGATGAAAAACTCGCTGAAAATGCAGAGAAACTTGGTGCATTATTCCGTGAAGAATTAATTGCCCTGGAAAGGGATCATGATATGGTTGAAAAAGTGCGCGGGAAGGGATTGCTGAATGCCATTGTGATTAAACCTAAAAAAGGTAAAACTGCATGGGATATTTGTCTGGCTCTTAAAAATAATGGACTTCTGGCTAAACCTACACATGATCATATCATAAGGTTTGCTCCCCCGCTAGTGATTACAGAGGACCAGATCATGGAGGCTATCGATATTATTAAGGACACTCTTAACGAGTTCAATTGAATTTGTTGTAGAGACGCAAAATCTTGCGTCTCTACTTTATAACCTTCTGGTAAATTTATCGTTTAAGTTAAAATACTTAAGTTTACATTGCTGTAAAAGAAGGTTATTGTCGCTTATCCTATGGGATTTAAAATTATCATCATCGATGACAATCAGGTTAAGAAAGAGTCAATCGATGGTTTATTAGATAACATTAACACCAAGGGAGTTTTTGACTATCATTCAAAAACAGTCTCTTTTGCTGAATTGACCTCCATAATTGAAAAAGCCCTTACCTTATCAGAACTGGATGGTGAAATTGATAAGAAAATTCACCGGGCCAAAGAGATCAACGATGTCCTGATTAAACTGCTGGCCAGTTCAGGTAACATGTCATTCTCATTGATCCTGATCAAGACTGATGGCGGAATGGAGTGGGCAAATGAAGGATTTGAAAGCCTGCATGGATTCCGATTGGAAAACTACCGTGAATCATTTGGCAATACGATCTTCAGTCTAGATCCTTCCTCAGAAATAGCTAATCTGTTTAATAAATGCCTGAAAGAAATAAGGTCGGTTGAAGGCAATTGTCAGGTAAAATCAAAAAAGGGCGAAATACACTGGCTTAAGATTATTTTAACGCCCGAATTGAATAAACAGGGTTTAATTGAAGAAATTGTGATGGTGGAGCTGGATATCACATCATTCAAGAAAAAAGAAGACGAATTGCAGGCCCAGAATGCAAAAATGAAAGAAATCGCCCGCAATCTGGAGCATGCCAATGCATTGCTGGAAGAGCAAAAACAGGAAATCAACCAGCAGAAGTACACCATTGAACTGGAACAGGAAAAATCAGAGAAGCTTCTACTGAACATTCTACCCTTTGAGGTGGCCAGACAGCTGAAAACAAAAGGGAGAGCCGGAACCCGACAGTATAAACTGGTTAGTGTACTTTTTGCTGATTTCAAGGGTTTTTCCAGACTTAGTAAAACATTAGATCCCAAGGATCTAGTAAGTATTTTGGATTCGTATTTTGCGTCTTTTGACGAAATAACAGGAAGACATTATATCGAGAAAATCAAAACCATTGGTGACGCATATATGTGTGCCGGCGGATTGCCATTAAGCAACAAAAGTAATCCGGTTGATGCTGTATTGGCAGGTCTGGAGATTCAGAATTACCTCAATGCCCTCAATGATTCGAAAGTTCTGAATAACTTGCCGGTATGGGAATTAAGGCTGGGAATTCACACGGGTCCGGTGGTTGCAGGTGTTGTGGGTAAAAAGCGATTTGCATATGATATCTGGGGTGATACGGTAAATATTGCCAGCCGTATGGAACAGAGCGGACATGTGGGAATGGTCAATATTTCCGGAAGCACTTACCAATACATCAAGGATTTCTTCGAATGTGATAACCGGGGAAAGATTGAAACCAAAAACATGGGTAAGATCGACATGTATTTTGTAAATCGGATTAAACCCGAATTTTCAATAGACAGTCTGGGTATTTTGCCTAATGAATTAATGATGAATCTCGTAAACAAGCTTTGATTTTGAAGAACTGGAGAATTATCATGGATATTTAAAGTTATCATGACCGATAGAGATCAGGTGGTTCTTCAAACCAATGAATCATGTATTCATAATCGCAAATGTCAAGTTCATAAAAGAATTGTAACGGTTAGACGATTTTAACGTAATCTACCATATGTTATAAGGTACATTGGAATCCCTGACAACAGAATAAACACCCGAATGGAATTGATGCACGTGCATGAGCTCAGTTTTTCTGAACTTCGGTTTGAAAAAATCGACTGTCTGATTGCTGCCTGTGGTTATCAGGTCAGGTGTTATCATCTGGCTGAGAAGGTAAGCTCGACCGTTCCAAGAAAATACCTTCTTTCCATCGACGAGCAGGATCAACAGCAAAAACGATGTAAACACCTGGAAATATTCAATCAGCTTGGCTTTAAAAGTTATGTCTCCAGTATCAATGAATCAGGGATCATCGAAGAACTTATTAATGAGATTTGTAACATGAATACCGATCAGCTTAACGTGCTGATTGATTACTCCTGTATGGCCAAAAAATGGTATGCATTAATCATTGATAGTATATCAAGGAATAATTTCAAGGTTAATAAAATTAACCTGTTGCTCTCTTACACACCAAAAGTATTTGACAGAACGTCAGTAAAGAACGCAGCCGATTACATCGGACCCATGTTATTTAACAGGGATAACCTTAAAGACAAGAAGCCTGTTTCCATGATTGCTGGTTTGGATAATAACAATGATTATATTATGGAAGCGATCAATAGGATTAAACCTCAAAAAATTCTTGCATTCATTCCGCAATGTGAACATGATCCTGAATACACGCGGGTAGTTCTGGAAAAGAACAGAGTATTGCTTAACCGGCTGGACAATTCCAGCATTATCACCTATAATGCCAGCCATCCTGAAGATATAAATTCACTTCTTACCTCATACTGCCTTGATCAGAGAATATCTTCAGAAGTACTCATTGTTCCTCAGGGTCCGAAAACCTTTTCCATGATATCTCTTCTATTGTCGGTACGCTATCCCGATATCAAACTTTGGGAAATAGTCGCCAGAGACCGCAGGAATGATGCCGATCATGGTTTACCGGCTGCAGACCCCATTATTGTCAGGGCCGTCTTTCTGCATGATGAGGCTGATATAGACTGATTCAGGTTTCACTATCTGAAATTATTTCTTAATTTAGCCTGACAAGAACCATTTCTCGCTATGGAAAAGATAGATTTCGGCAACTGGAATGATGTGCTGAAATGGTCGTATAGTCTGGCCCGTAAATATACCATCGAAAAACTGGTGCCGGTTGGTGTCACTTCTGCCAGAAAATTCGATGCGTACAAACGCAGTAAGAAACCCTTGCCAAGGAAGTTTCCAAGGATCCCCGACGAATACTTTATCAGAAAAGGGACATGGAAAGGCTGGCGTGATTTCCTGGGAAACCCTGAACAGAAAAGGTCAAGACATTACCTGACTTACCGCGATGCTTCAAGAGTTGTCAGAGAAGCCGGTATAAAAAACTCGAAGGGTTATATTCAGTGGAAAGACCGGCCTGCAAACCTGCCTTCAAGGCCGGAGTATTTCTATAAAGAATGGAACGGGTGGAAGGAATTTCTAGGTACCAGCTACCTCCCACCCGATCCCAGACATTATACAAAGCTGACCATAGCTGATGTCCGCATCATCAAGCATCAGTTAAACATGGGGGTGCCAGGTGCGGTGCTGGCAAGAACATTCAAAGTCTCAGAGATGCAGATCAGCAGGATTAAACATGGTGAAAACTGGAATGATATTTAATAACACCGGAGATATGAAATACACCATCCTATTTATTTTGATGACATTAGTTCCTTGGGCCTGTAAGCCATCAGTGCCTGAAAATCAAACCCAAAATCCCGAATCGCTTAAGAAAGTTGAAATAAGTATAAAGGGCATGACCTGTACCGGATGTGAAGAAACGGTTTCCCGGGGTGCGATGTCTCTTGAAGGGGTGACAGAGGCTACTGCTTCATTTCGTGAAGGTAAAGCCTGGATAACCTTTGATACAGTTAAGGTCAGTCCTGAGCAGATCTCTGCATCCATTAGCAAAACAGGCTATCAGGTAACTGGTGTAATTCCCGTCAATTAGTTTTTTTTTCATCCGTAAGGAAAACAGCCAGATACGTTGTCATTTATCTGATTAAATTTTGTTTTAAGCTGTTTTTTGCATAACTTGTATTCGGAATTACCTTAATCCAAATTACCATATGACAATCTATGTTGGTAACATCAGTTACACATTAGGCGAAGATGATCTCAGGAGAATTTTCGAAGTAATGGGGACTGTCGATTCTATCAAGCTCATCCGGGACAAACGTACCGGAAAATCAAAGGGCTATTGTTTCATCGAAATGCCGGATAAGAAGGAAGCCATGGAAGCCATTAATGCCCTTGATGGCAAGGAGGTGGCCGGTAGAAATTTAAGGGTAATAAAAGCTCATTCAACAAAAAAAGTAAAGGAAGAAGCATAAAAACTACTTCACAAATTAACTGCCAACCCGGCTTTAAGCCACCTTCCCGGTTGAATGGCCGATCCGGCATCAATGTACCGGGTGTCCAACATGTTTGAGATTTCAGTGAATACCCAGATATACCTGGAATTCCACCTGATTGTACCATCAATCAGCCAGAATGGTTTATAGGGATGAGTGGAGTATTTGCCATCTGTCGCCTGATAAATAACTACTTCTCCAAAACGGTCCTGGTAGCTAATGTTCCAGGATAAGGTAATTTTCTGAGACAATTTATGCCTCACCGAAATACCAAGTTTATGTTGCAGGTTATAATATTTGGAAACGCTGTCGGGTATTGACTTATTAATGCTCAGATACAGATAATTCACCGAAACTGAACTAAGCCATTTTCCTGTTGCAGAATTTCCGGCAAAGTTCACTGTTAAACCGGAAGTCATACCAATGGCCCTGTAATTGTCAAGATTTACTGGCGTATAACGGTTATGGGAGAAAGTCCAGAGCCAGTCGATAATATCTTTCCCCAGGTGACAGAAGAATGTTAAATTACCGGTAAATCTGTCTTTGTTGTACTTTAAGCCTCCTTCAAAGGCAATCATCCGGTTAGGACTTAATTTAATATTACCCTGATTAACAGGATCTTTGTAAAACAAATCAGTGAAAGTGGGAAGATGCAATGCCCTGTTAAAACTGAAAAACAAATGACTGCCGGGGAGCATGCGATAACTCATGTCTACTCCGGGGAAGACAGCAGGTTTATTTGGATAGGCAGTATTCCAGTTTACCATTAGCCCACCGGTGATTTTCAGTTTACCGGCAACCCAATGGCTTTCACCAAAAACTGCAAAATTCGTCCGTGAGTACCTTTTTGTATAAAAGGCACTGTCGGTTCCTCTTACAGCAATTGGTTCAGGGGAATCAAAACCGATATTATTGCTCAGGATATTTTCCGATCTGAGGTCAAAGCCCAAGGTGGAGGTGGCATGTTTATGATGAGCCGAAATGTTAAGTTGACTTCCGTAAACATCAGTGAGATGAAAGTTTTCATAAAATGCCGGATTTTCACGTTCCAGAAGAAAATGATCTTTTCTACGTCGCCAGTATACGACAGGACTGACTTTAATGACATTTCCGGTAGTGATTTTAAGGCTGGCAAACCATACATCAGCTTCTTCAAACTGATTGGGGAACCTTGGAGAATAAAATCCGCCTGCTCCAAATTTTTTATGCTGGTATCCTGATTGAAGATCTAATAAGGTTTCATTCTTACTGATGGTGCCACGATAAAACAGGTTCTGAAGTTTATGATCAGTGTTGGGTGCGAATCCTTCAGATGCGGAATGACTTGCTGAAATAGAACTATGGAGCATCCCGGTTTTCATCATACCATTAAACTGTGTTCTCCGGTAACCGAAGTCACCGAAAACCTGTGAGGCAGCTATACTGTTTCTGTCCATCCTACGGGTTATTATATTCAGGGCACCAGTGAAGGCACCGGGACCTAATACCCTGGCTGCAGGGCCCTCCAATATTTCAACCCGTTCGATAGCCTCATGGTCGATTGGTAAATCAAGACTCAAATGACCGGTCTGTGGATCACTCAGGTTAATTCCATTAACCAGTATCATCACATGATCAAATGATCCGCCCCTTATGCTTGCGTCTGCCTGAATTCCGAAGTTTCCGCGCTGACGGATGTCAATTGTGGAAATAAATTCCAGTAAATCCAAAATGTTCTGAACGCCGGCTTTCTCAATATCGTCTCTGCTTACGATAGTAACCATTCGTGAAACATCTGTAAAAACTGCCTGGCTTCTTCGTCCGATAACCTCAACCTGTTCTATTTCAAGAGATTTATAATTAACTGCAGCGGTATCAGCCTGTGCTTTAATTAAGGGCATCCGGTTTAATAATGAGTAAGCCAAACACAATACGCCTATTTTTATTACCCTGGAAAGACTTTTCAGAACGGCAAATTTATTCCGGCTCCATTGCCTGAAACAGAAGGAAGTTGGTGAAAATATCCGTGTAAAAATCATGTCGATGTAGTAGATGGTTTACCGGCAAAGTTATTATTCCTGGATGAAAACAAACGGTTCAGGAAATCTCTGATCCGTGGCAGTGAAAGCTACAGTTTAGTGATTTATTAACAGAATTATTAACAAGCGTGATTGTTTATATATCAGATTATCTGTATTATAGAATTATCCCGTCATTGGATAATTAATTCCATTGTGCATATTTATAAATATTTAAACCTCTATTATTCAAATTAATGATAAAATAAAATTGCAGAATAGATTTATTTACTATTTTTGTGCCGAGTTACTTTCTTATCATTCACATCAAATTATTAAAAAAATGAAAAAAATAGCTTATTTGTTTGTTGCTTTCGCTTTTGTTGGTGTTATTGTACTCGGTTCCTGCAAACCTAAAGCAGCTGAAACTCCGGCAGAAGAGGCTGTTGTTGAAGATACAGTGACCGCTGTTGTTGACACTGTTGCTGCTGACACTGCTGCTGTTCAGTAATCGCCTAGTTACCAACTATTCAAGGGGAAGAAATTAAAAAGCTTGCCTAACAGATCTTCTGATCTGTTAGGTTTTCTTTTTTCTGTTTTCCAGGTTACTTAATAAATTGCCGATAGCAGTCCCTCAAAAGCGGGAATTGATTTGTAAATATTATAGAAACTGATCAGTGTTATCAGGAATCCAACCAGGATCATCAGGGGCCTGGGTTTGATCAGTTTCACAAACAAGGCAGCAAAGGGTGCTGCAATTAAACCTCCCACAAGAATTCCTATCACCGGTTGCCAGTTGGTGATTTTAACAAACGAAATAAAAACTGCCGAACTTACCAGGGCTATAAAAAATTCTGCCGTATTGGCACTACCAATGGTCCTTTTGGGATTTGCCCCCTGATGTATTAGATTGGATACAACCACAGGGCCCCATCCGCCACCGCCTATGGCATCCAGAAATCCACCTGCCAGAGCGAGCCTACGGATATGTTTTACTTTTTCTCCGGTTTTGGCAGGTTTAAAAAAGGCTTTGCGCAAAATCAGCAGTCCCAGGATCATCAGATATGCCGACACAAAAGGCTTTACCCATTCCCCATTGAAGTATTTCGAAAGAAGGAATGCTCCAATGGCTGCACCCAATATACCGGGGATCAACAGCTTCATAAAAAGCTGCCGGTGAACATTCTTAAATCGAAGATGCGATAATCCGGATGCCCCGGTAGTAAAAACCTCTGAAATATGAACACTTGCGCTGGAAATAACCGGTGGTACATTAAAAGCTATCAGCATGCTTGAGCAACTCACACCGTATGCCATTCCCAGTGCGCCATCGATCAGCTGAGCCAGGAAACCTGCCACCATGAAAAGCCAGAAATGATAATCCATGCGGAACCGGAGATTACTTAGCGTTTGGTTGGCTTCCAACTGATAAACACCGAAAATGATCAGTAATCCTGTGAGGATGATGATAAGCCAGAAAAACCTCCTGAGTGTAAAAAAAACGGCCTTATCTTTGATGTATTGAATAATCCAGTTTTTCATGGTTGCACCTGCAAAGTAAGTACAACCATTTGCGTAATGCAATTGATGGAATTGCCTAATTAAGATAGGTATTTTTACCGGTTATTTCGGATACGAAATTCGTACGTGGTAAATATTCATCAGCCTCTTTTTAAAAACGTCCCTTATAGTGGTGATGTCTTTAAATGTGATCTGAGCATCGTTGTATTGTTCCTCGGTCATTTGGGTGTTGATTATGCTATCCACCAATTTATCCAGAGAGCTCTCTGAAATTGTTTTAAGGCTGCGTGAAGCTGCTTCAACCGAATCGGCCATCATTACAATAGCGGTCTCTTTTGACATCGGCCGGGGACCGGGATAGGAGAATTTCATTACATCCACATCCGCCTCAGGGTACTTACTTAGAAAAGAGCGGTAAAAATACTGTACGGTTGAAGTTCCGTGGTGTGTGCGTATAAAATCAACAATGGGTTCAGGGAGTTTGTTTTTCCGGGCTAGTTCAACCCCTTTAACCACATGATCAATAATGATACGGGCACTTTGTTCAAATGACAGGTTATCATGAGGATTTGGAGTATTCGTCTGGTTTTCAATAAAGTAAATAGCGTCATCCATTTTCCCGATATCATGATATAATGCACCCGCTCTGACCAAAAGTGGATTGCCTCCGATATGAAACACTGCATCTTCTGCAAGATTGGTTACCTGAAGAGAATGTTGGAAAGTACCCGGTGCCATTTCAGCCAGTTTCCTCAGCAATGGCTGGTTTGTATCGGAAAGTTCCATAAGCGTCGCATCGGATATAAATCCAAATGTTCTCTCAAACAGGTAAATCATGGGATAGGAGACAAGAATCAACAGGCCATTTCCGGCAAACCAGCGGAAATATTTCAGTTCAATATGTGCAATATCGCCTTCCTGTACCAAAGCTATGCCCAGGTAAATCAGGGAGTAAGCCAGAATTACATAAATTGAGGTAACTACAAATTTGGATCGCCGGTAAACATTGGTCAGACTAATAATTGCCACCATCCCGGCAACAACATTTAAAAAAACGAATTCAAATCCGTTGGGCACGAAAAATCCTACGAGCAGAATGGTAATGATATGTACAAATAAAGCCAGCCTTGAGTCGAAAAACGTTTTCAGTAGTATCGGTAAAATCGTAAATGGGAGAAGATATATGCTGATTACATTGAATTTCAGCGTTGTACTGGCAATTACAATCATCAGAATCATCGTAAGCAATATAAAAGCTACTTTTGTGAGACTGCCGAGCACCTCTTTTCTGAAATTTCTAAGGAACAAATAGATTACCAGAAATGATGCCAGTACCAGGATGAATTTGCCCACAATCATCAGTTGCCGGGCCATAAATCCAAGATTTCTCTCATATTCCTGTCGTAATGATTCCAGAATCAAGAATTTCTCACTGTTAATAAACTCACCCCTGGATATAATCCCCTGTCCTTCCTGAATAAGTCCCCTGGTGAGAGAAATCTCGTTAAGTAAGCTTTTTCTTATGTTTCTCGACTTGGTCTCATCATAGATGATATTTATAGAAAGATAGTTGTTTAGTTCAAATTCCTGAAAGAACGAATCATACTTTCGAACGACAAGATTGTTCTTTTTGGGAATGCTGTTTTTCAATCTCTCGGTGACATATTCATAAGCCGATTTGGGCGTATACAAACTTGTCAGCGGATAATTCTCTGCCACATTTCCTTTCACCAGGGTGATTTCCGAATAAGAAACCTTACCCCTGTCTTCGAGTGGTGCCAGATCAATTATTCCTTTGCGATAGATATCCCTTACCAGGGAAATCAGATATTGCCGGTATTCGTATTCAAGTTGCCGGTGCACCAGGTAACTTTTGCCATTCCGGTATACTTCGTGCGAAGGAATTTTAAATTTTGTCATGGAAAAATTAACCCAGTCAGCACTAAAATCCTCTCCGAGTTCCTGAATACGCAATTCTGTTATTTCTTGATTATAATTGAAAATCGGTCGAAATCCCAGAATGGCGGAATCTCTTTCTTTGACCAATTCAGCTTTGGATTTATAAACCGGAAAACTAAAGGGAGCGGTCAGATCTTCATGTTTCCAGAATCCGCCCTTCTGGTACTCGTACATGAATTTCCCCTCACGGGGCAGAAGATAAACAACAACAACCGTGGTAGTAGCAAACAGGGATAACATAAATATATGGCGGATATTTCTGCGGATCAAATCCAATATCTTGTTCATATTTGCGGAAATGACAGTATTTTGTATCTTAGGGGAAGCATAATTACCAGCCTGAATAATTAGGTATACAAATTAATAAAAAATAATTCATTCATATTCAATAAACAGCATTTCTTTATCGATGTTCACCGGTATAGCTTTATACAGTATAATTCCCATGCGAAAGGAACCTTCGGACCAATCAGAAATGGTTAGTCAGCTTTTGTTCGGGGAATGTTACCAGATAATCGAAGAAAAGGAGAACTGGCTGCAAATCCTTACCTTGTTTGATTCCTATACGGGATGGATCGACCGTAAAATGCATACCGAAGTTACCGGATCCCCTTTCCATCATATACAGGAACAGCCTCCGCCGGTGCTGGATTCATTGTTGATGAGCATCGAGCATCGTGGCAGTCCTCCCCAGCTCATTTTGGCAGGGAGCACTTTGCCCGGATACAACAAAAGGAAACACTCGATTGAGGTGGATAATCATGTTTTTAATATTCGGTGGACCTTCGGAGATTTCAACACAAAAGGGCTGAATACCTTGCCCAAAACCACCGGAAATTTCTTAAACACGCCATATCTGTGGGGCGGCAGGTCAATATTCGGATGCGACTGCTCAGGTTTTGTTCAGATTCTGTTTAAGATACACGGGATTTCTCTCAGGCGTGATTCATCACAACAGGCTGAACAAGGTGAAACCGTTGCTTCGCTGTCCGATGCCCGGTTAGGAGACCTGGCCTTTTTTGCCGACGAAAATGGCACGGTTTATCATGTAGGCCTGATCCTTTCACCCGGTGAGATTGTTCACAGTTCAGGTTATGTTCACAAGGACGGACTTGATGAGCAGGGAATATTCAATCTTATTACCCGGAAATATACACACAAACTATTCACCATCAAAAGAATATCCGGACTGACCATCACTGTAAAATAACCTCTTTTACCTCCCTTTCCGGTTAATAACTTTTCATTTCTCTGCAGGCCGGGTACACCAAAATCTAATACTTTTGGGCAAGGAAAACAGCATTTTCCAAAAAGTGCCGTACTACTTAGACATTAGCCGTAAGAACTAAATTATTTAAACTCAAATAATTTTTTCATTTAATTAAAACAATCCAAACTATGAAAAAAACATTTTTATTGATTGTCCTGTGTATGCTGCTTGGCCTTAAAGGTTACAGTCAGTTCTCCTTTGGTGTTGCACCAGGTTTATCCACCAACTCTGCCTATTTTGGTTTCAAAGCCGGTAAAGTTGTTCCCTATGTGGGTTTCCAGTATGCCAATATCAGGTTTAAACTCGAACAAACCGGTATGGAATGGAGCGGAACTGAAATTGTACCTTTTTCCGATGAAATGAAAATCTCCGGCAATCTCTATGTTCCCACTGTTGGTATCAAATTCTTTGCTATCGAACAGAATAAGTTAAAAGCTTATTTTAACCTGAGCATTGCCAAACCATTCATTCGCGCTAAAGCTGAAGAGAATGGCACTGAAGTGGAGGAAATTAATGATGTTTTAAAAGAGGTAAAACTATTCGGTGGCGAGTTCGGTTTTGGCATTGAATATTTCTTTGATAACAATTTCAGCATGGGTGGTGAATTTGGCATCAGATATATGAGTGGCAAGTATTCAAACAGTTTTCAGCAGGATGTTTACAACGGTATAGACATGCAGCCCGAGGATTTTGAGGATACCTACAGAATTGGTCTGATGCCTACCTATACAAAGATTTCGCTGAACTTTTATTTTGGAGGAAGCGGGGAATAAGGGTAGATTGAAGATTCAAGATATGGTAGAGACCCCGCATTTCCTGCGGGGTCTCTGCGTATTTATATAATCATGCCTGCACAAATGGTCTCGTTGGTGCCTTCGTCAATCAGAATGAGTGAACCGGTTATTCTGTTCTTGCGGTAGGAATCATAGAATAAAGGCTGTGTGGTTCGCAAGGTTATTTCCGCAATTTCGTTCAGTCCAATGTGCTTGTCGGTATAATTCTTCTCGATATTATTGATATCAATCTTATAATTGACTTCCTTCACAATACATCTGGCTTCTTTGGTTGTATGTCTGATCCAGTATTTTGCTCCCGGGCGAAGGGGTTTTTCATTCAGCCAGCATATCATGGCGGTAATATCCTGCCCGATCAGCGGCATATTATTTTCCTTAACGATCATGTCGCCCCTGCTGATATCAATATCATCTTCGAGGGTGATGGTTACCGACTGTGGCGGAAAAGCCAGTTCCAGGTTCTCGTTCATGAAATCAATTGTCTTAATGGTAGTAGTGAATCCCGAGGGCAATACCACAACCTTTTCGCCTTTCCGAAACACACCCCCTGCTATACGGCCTGCATAGCCCCGGTAATCATGAAACTCATCGGAGATAGGCCGTACAACGTACTGGACAGGGAACCGGGGATCGGTAAAATTTGCATCATTGCTGATATGAAGATGTTCCAGGGAGTACATCAGCGTTGGTCCCTGGTACCAGGGCATGTTCTGCGACCGGTCAACTACATTATCACCTTTCAGTGCGCTGATAGGGATGAAGTAAACATCGCGGATATCGAGTTTATCGGAGAATCTGTTGAAATCGCGTTGTATCTTTTCAAACACCTCTTCACTGAAATTCACCAGGTCCATTTTATTCACACACACGATCACATGAGGTATTTGCAGCAGGGAGGCGATAAAACAGTGCCTGATGGTTTGTTCAACCACACCATTACGGGCATCAATCAGGATTAAGGCTGCATTGGCCGTAGAAGCACCGGTAACCATGTTGCGGGTATACTGAATATGGCCCGGTGTGTCAGCAATGATAAACTTTCTCCTGGGAGTTGCAAAATAGCGGTAAGCCACGTCAATCGTAATTCCCTGTTCACGTTCAGCCCTTAATCCGTCAGTAAGCAAAGACAGGTTTATCTGATCTTCCCCACGGTTGATGCTTGCCCGTTCAAGAGCTTCAAGCTGATCTTCGAAAATGGCCTTGCTGTCGTACAATAGTCTTCCGATCAATGTGCTTTTACCATCGTCAACGCTCCCCGCGGTAGTGAATCGCAGCAGTTCCATGTCTAAGTAACCAGATTGTTTGTCTTGTTTAGTATCCATTTTTAAACAGTATTCGGTATTCGGTATTCGGTATTCGGTATTCGGTATTCGGTGTTCAATGTTCGGTACCGGTCACCGATTACCGAATACCGATTACTGGTATTAAAAATACCCCTCCTTCTTCCTGTCCTCCATAGCCGATTCCGAACGTTTATCATCGTACCGGCCGCCGCGTTCGGTAATACGCGTAGCAGCCACCTCCATAATGATATCCTCGAGGGTATTGGCTTTTGACAAGGTCAGTCCGGTGCAGGTAATATCACCAATGGTACGGCATCTGACATCAATCACTTTTACTTTTTCAGTTGGTTTCAGCTTCATAAAAGGCGCATAGGCCAGCCAAACGCCGTCGCGGTTAAACACTTCACGCTTATGGGTAAAATAGAGATCGGGAATTTCAACATGATCCATGTAAATGTATTGCCAAATATCCATTTCTGTCCAGTTACTCAGCGGAAATACCCTGAAGTGCTCTCCCATGCGCTTTTTTCCGTTAAACAGGTTCCACAGTTCAGGGCGCTGGTTTTTGGGATCCCATTGTCCGAATTCATCCCTGTGCGAAAAAAAGCGTTCCTTTGCTCTTGCTTTTTCCTCATCCCTCCGGCCTCCGCCGAGAGCTGCATCAAACCTGAACTCTGCAATAGCATCCAATAGGGTTACCGTCTGTAACACATTTCTGCTGGCATTGTAACCGGTTTCCTCGGTGACCTTGCCCTGGTCGATGCTGTCCTGTACGAGTCGAACGATACAGCGTCCCCCTGTTTTTTCCATGAGCTGATCCCTGAATTCGAGCGTTTCCGGGAAGTTATGACCGGTATCGATATGCAGCAGTGGAAAGGGTACCTTCATGGGCCAGAAAGCCTTCCGGGCCATGTGGTACATAACAATCGAATCCTTGCCGCCTGAGAACAACATGGCCGGTTTATCAAACTGTGCCGCTACTTCACGGATCACAAATACTGATTCAGCTTCAAGTTCCCTTAAATGATTGATGTTGTAACTATTCATGCTTATTAAAAAATTCAATACGGGGCATAACAAACGCAAGTAATTGCCGGGTACTTTCCTCAACTGAAAACAAATGGGTATTAATCTCCATGTCAGGCTTTTCGGGAGGTTCAAATGGCGAGTCGATGCCTGTAAAATTCTTTATTTTACCTTCCCGTGCCTGCTTATAGAGCCCTTTGGTATCACGTTTCTCACAAATCTCAAAGGGCGCGTTAATATATACCTCAAGAAAATCCTCATCACCAATAATGTTCCGGGCCATTGTTCTGGAATGTTGGGTTGGACTGATAAATGATATGATGGTAATAACACCGCAGCTCAAAAATAGTTTTGCTACTTCGGCCACCCTTCTGAGGTTCTCATGACGTTCCTCATTGCTGAATCCCAATCCTTTATTGAGTCCGTTCCGCACGATATCCCCATCAATAACCTGGGACAGAAAATCCCGGTTAAATAATTCCTGATCAAGCCTGGAAGCAAGGGTACTTTTACCGGCACACGACAGTCCGCACATCCAGATCACCCGGGCATTCTGTTTAAGCATATCCTCTTTAGGAAATCGCATGGCAGGCCATGTAATCAGAGTTTCACTGTTTAGTGAGCCGGTGTGCATATCGGTTTTTTATAAACCGTCAAAGATAAAGAAAGTGAGGGAAAAAATACAGCAAAAAAAACTGCCCGGTGGTCCGGGCAGCTTTCATAATCCGATGAACAGTTTATAATTATTCCAGCGGTGTATATACCTCATCTATTACCCTGTTACCGCCTGAACCGGCATACTGATAATTCAGCGTGAATGTACCTGTGGCAGGATCGTAGAAATTATCCAAACCGGGAACATTGGCAACGGGATTTGCCAAAGCATAATTTGCACCGGGGGTAATCGTACATTCATTAGAAGCAAGGTCAACAGTGATGTACATTTCATATCCGCCTCCCAGGTCACCAACTGTGGTCCAGCACTTATTAGTACTGACAGGAGACAGGAACTTTTCCTCACTGATGGGTCGCGGACCAGCTGTTGGATGGTTGAAGGTTCCTTCAACCATGTAAAAACCGGCATACTTGTTGGAAACAGCAACCACTGTTGTGCCGTTATTTAACACTTTTCGGCCGTCAGTCATGACAGATGTATAAGTAATGGTCCATCTGTCGCCAATTCCCAGATCAAGCTCATCCTCCGGCATAGGATTCCCGTCGATCGTAAGCCCTTCTCTCAGATCTGCATAATCCAGTGAATAAGCAATGAATGCCGTATCATCGATATTGGCACTGCTGACATCAACTGTTGCCATTTCAGCAATATTGGAAAACAAGGTATCACCCTGATTGAATATCTTGGTCAGTTCCAGGGTCTCAATACCGGGGCCTATGGGTATCTCAACAACCACATCAAAGCTCTGACCGGCACCGGCTTTTAACAGCAGATTGGTCGAAGGGATCACCAGACCGCCGGTTTTGACATCGGCGGTGATCAGATCATCGGATTCCACACAGGAGTTCAGAAACATTACCTGTGCAGCCAATATAAAGACACTTAATTTAATTATATGTTTCATAATTGTATTATTTCGTGGTTAGCAATGATAATGGTTATTTCAATCGACATCCCACCAAACCGGAGTATTCAGATCATCTTCACCCCCCATGTCATTGATGGCAGCATTCAGGTTAACCGAGTTCCTTGAAGCTTCGTCGGAAGGAAATTTAACCCGGATGGGAATCTGGCCGTCATTTTGACCATCTTCGGCCGGAATGAGCACCGGATAATCGGCTCTTCTCCACTCAAACCAGCTCTGCAGACCCTGGTCGAAACAAGCAACCCAGCGTTCATAGGCAATCTGCTTCAAAGCATTGTCGGGATCATAGCCTACACCATAATAAGTACTTCCGCCATCGGGAGTATGACCACCGTTAGCCAGGTAATGCTCATAGGCGAATTCAACGATGTCCTGATTGCCATCCCAGCCCTGGGTAAGAAAATAAGAACCCCATGTATCATCCAGCTCTGTTGCAAAATAGTCGTGATTTTGATTATAGGATGCCCAGATGCCTTCGAGGTAGTATGCCTCGGCAGCAGCGTCGCCGCCGGCTATATAAGTCTTTTTGGCAGCCTCTGCCAGAATGAACTGCAATTCGGCATAGCTCATAAGCATGCCTGGTGCACTTGCCTGTGTGTAAAAGCTTCCGATCTTCGAAGTGTACTTCATGCCATTGCCATTGTAAGCTGCAGCTTTGGAAGAAGTCAATCCGTTAGGCAGGCCCTCATAATCGTCATTGCCGTCGAGTGAAGCATAAAGAGTAATTCGCCAGTCCACAAATGCATTAAAGGTATAGATATAATCAACAAGTGTTTTACTTACCCTGTGGTCATCGCGTGTTTTACGGTTTTCGTTGATCGGGTTGTTGTTGGGAGCGGAACCCAGATATTGCAAAGCTGCATGCTGGTCGCTACTCTCAAAAATCGGATAAGTATCCGGATCATCGATCATTTTCGTCATTTCAGCTTCTACAAATGGTTCATCCTTAGCTGACATCCGCAACAACAAACGAAGACGCAACGAATTGGCAAATCTCCTCCAGCTTAGTGTATTACCACCATACAGAATGTCACCGCCAACACTGGGAGCATCTGTAAGCAGTGTATTGGCCTCCTCAAGGCTTGCTATAATGCTGGGATAGATGGATTCCTGTGTATCATAAACAGGCTGAATGATACCACCGTCGGCTACTGCGCCTTTCCAGGCCTCGCTATAAGGTACATTACCAAAGAGGTCGGTTAATACAGAAGTAATATAAGCCTGTAAAACAAGACCCACGCCTTTATAGTTATCCTGTCCGTTTGCGTCAGCTGTCTTAATTACGGTAAATACATCATAACCGCTGGCAGCATAAAAACTGGTCCATGAGTTATTGATCACACTGATACGGGGTATATAGCGGTCCTCATCTGTGTACTGAACCTTGGCCATATGCTGTACCCAGCCGGATCCCATTTCATGTCCCAGGAAAATCTCATGTACACGGTCAGTCATCGATTCAATGGCCTGGGTTAAAAGCATATCCGGTGAAGCCTGGCCCAAGCCCGGACTATTCGGATTCGTGTTGTATTCATCGAAGTTCTTTGTGCATGATCCCAGGAAGAACAAGATTAATCCGGGAATCAGGTATTTAAAAGTTAACTTTTTCATATTTCAGTGATTTAATGGTTATTAAAGGCCCAGGTTGATGCTGAAACCTATGCTCCTGGCCGAAGGTAATTGTCCGAATTCGAATCCCTGCACGTTGCCCGAGCTGAATGCAGTTTCCGGATCCACGTGGGGTACATGGCTTTTCAGCAGTGCCAGGTTCCTTCCTACAAGAGAGATTCTCAGTTCCCTGATGGGCAGGTTGCCAATCTTACCAAATGTATATCCGATACCAATTTCACGCAATTTGATAAAGCTGGCATTAAATACGCTGGATGACTGTAAGGTATTGCTGTAGGCATTTTTGTTATAATCTTCTGCAGTTACAACAATGTCGTTCGGTTCATACCTGATGGTGCCTGATCCGTCATCAACTGCCTTCACACCTTTACCCACAATACCACCTTCGCGACCGATGAGGGATTCTTCAAGAACCCCTGCATAACGGCCCCAGGTAGTGGTCATTGAATACAGCTCACCACCTGTACGGAAGTCAATCAGCACATTTGCCCTGAATCCTTTATAGGATAAACTGTTGTTGAGACCTGCGGTCCAGTCGGGTGTATAAGATCCCAGGAATTTCAGGTCACCCTGCACCGGTAAACCATTTTCATGAATGATATTACCCTGTCCGTCGCGCTCGAAATCATAGCCGAAGAATGAACCATATTTTTCACCTTCAAGAGCAAGCAGTTTCATATCCCAGTATGTGCCAAGCTGATACGATTCAATTCCTTCCGGCAGTTCTGCAACCTCGTTTTTGTTGCGGGCAAAATTGAGTGCAATGTCCCATCTCAGGCTATTGCTCATTTTAACCGGAGTGAGGTCAAGGCGAATTTCAATACCTTTATTGGTCATGGCACCGGCATTTACATTCATGCCCGAGTAACCCGAAGTGGCTGAAATGGGCAAGCCGAGGAAGATCTGGTTATCAGCCCTTGAATTGTAGTACGTCAGGTCGAGTCTGATGCGGTTGTCCAGTAAAATAAACTCACCCCCTAACTCTGTGGAGGTAACCATCTGAGGTTCGAGTTTACCATTGGGTAGCGTATTCGGCACATAGAGGTTCAGAAGTTTGGTGCTGGCATTCCAGCCGTCGCCGAATTCAGCATAAGGTAACAATTGGAAGGGATCGGTATCGCTACCTACCTTTGACCAGCTCACCCTGACTTTGGCGAAGTTAAGTACCTTCGATTTTATCTGGAAAAGGTCAGTAAGTACACTGCTTAAAGAAACCGACGGGTAGAGATAGGAGTTGTTTTCTTCGGGCAATGTGCTTGACCAGTCATTACGTAAAGTAGCGTCCAGAAAGACCACATTCTTAAACCCGATATTTGCGGCTCCATACAAACTATTGATAGCTTTTTTCGATCTGGAATTCGAGGTAACAAGCGGAACTCTTGAATTCTCGACATTGTAAACACCTCCGATGGCCAGTTCATTTGCAGCGGCATTATTGTTCTGATAGGTTGAAAACATATTGTTACCCCCGACATTTAAAAGAACGCTGAAACTGTTTCCAAAGCTTTTGTTCAGGGTAAGCAGAAAGTCAGTATTGATTTCTTTTCGTACAGTGGCATCTTCGGTATATGAACCATAGCTGTTTTCAACATCGCCCTGGGCCACCCTGTCGGTATTCAGGTTACTGGAAATATCACCTCCTGTCCTGATCATGGCCGACAGCCAGTCGGAAAGTTTATAGGTAACCTTAACATTACCGAAGAACCGCTCACGATCCACGGAATTCAGGTTTTCATAGAGTGTGAAATAAGGATTGTTATGGTAGTTGTAGTTCCAGTTGTATTTATATCCCTGAATACCTTTGCCTGCGGTAAGTGGAACATCGGCATAGCTGAATCCCAATTCAGGATTGGTGTAATCTTTTAAACCAGCTATATCAACCTGGCGTCCAAACCAGAGCTGCTGCTGAACAACGTTCTGTCCACTATAACCGTATCCGGGCATGTTCTCGCTTTTTGCATTCACGTAGTTGAAAGATGCTGATACATTCAGTTTCTTGGAAAGATCTGTAGATCCGGAAACAGCAATGGTATTTCTCCTGTAGTCGGTGTTGGGTACCATACCTTTCTGGTTAAGGTTGGTGAACGACACCCTGAAGTGCATGTTCTCGGTACCGCCGGTGAAAGCTATGTTATTGGTAACTGTGCGGCCCACATCATAGAAATCCTTCACGTTATCCGGTTGGGAAACCCAGGGAGTGGGAATCCTTTCACCGGTTTCGGGATCAACGGGCGAATTGTACTGCGGGATCATCAATCCGATATCGAGCTGTGGTCCCCAGCTTTCATCCGTACCGTCGTTGATACCGCTACCAGCACCGTCATAAAACGCAAACTGTCCACCTGAGCCCTGACCATATTTATTCTGGAAATCTGGTAATTTGAATGGCCTTTCCCAGGTAGTGGTATTGCTGAAGGATACGCCCAAACCTTTTCTGTCCTTACCTGATTTGGTGGTGATGAGAATAACCCCGTTGGAAGCACGTGAACCATATAATGCGGCAGCATTGGGGCCTTTCAGCACGGAGAAGCTTTCCACGTCATCTGGATTGATGTCACCTGCACCATTACCCCGGTTTACATCTTCGTTGTTCGTTCCGCCGTAACTGGTATTTGCAATGGGAACACCATCCACAACAAAGAGAGGCTGGTTGTTACCACCAACAAAGTTCACACCACGGAGGATGATGCGCGAGGAAGCACCAACAGCACCTGATGAACTGGTAACCAGTGCGCCGGCTACCCTTCCCTGCAGCGAGTTGATCACGTTGGTTTCTTTGGCCTGTGAGATGTCGGCACCATTAACCTGCTGAATGGCATATCCCAGAGCCTTTTTGGCACGGGTCATACCGATAGCAGTGACCACAATCTCATCAACCTCGGTCACATCGAGTGCCATTAACACATCCAGTTGTGACTGTCCCGCTAAAACCACCTCCTGTGTTTTATAACCCACTGAACTAAACACAAGGGTTGCATTGGAGGGTGCTGTAACCTGATACTGTCCACCAGCATCGGTAGCAGTACCATTATTAGTACCTTTTATTAATACGTACACCCCCGGAAGCGGACTACCATCTTCTGCAGCGGTAACCGCTCCCTTAATTTGTATGTCTTGCCCGAATGCGGCATAAAAGCCAAACAAGAGCAAGCATACAAGCAGACTCCAAATCCTTTTCATAGATTAAAATTTTAGGTTTATAATAGGTTAATTAAACTCCTGATGGGTTAAAATCAGATTCATCAAATCTAAAAAAAAATAAAATAAAATAAAATACAATTAAAAAATACATTACATTGAATATCAATCATATAAAAAGTATATTTTTGATATTTCTTGTAATAATTATACAAACACCTTGTCTGAGGCGATTTCTCACCCCTCCCTCCTTATCAAAATTAATCATTTCCGTGAATTCGTAACATGAGATTTGCCATTTTCCTATAAAAAAGAAGTTTTGTCAATTCAATAAGCCACAGATTGTGTTCCATGCGGTCTGTATCAGAACTGGTTAAACTGCAAACACAATCACCATGGTTGGAAAATGAATTTATTCTATCTTTAATCCCCGGAAAAACTCCGTATTAACACCTGTATGATCAAAAAGCTGCCCCATACCTTTATAATAATTTTCTATCTGATTGTGTTAGCTGCTGTGTTGACCTGGATCATCCCCGGGGGAAAATACACTAATGAGATAATTACAGCCGGCGGAATTCAGCAAAAACAGCTGGTATTCCATTATACTGAAAATGTTAACCAGTGGTGGCAGGTGTTTTCATCGTTCTACAAAGGATTTGTGAAGCAGTCCGGCATAATCATATTCATCATGCTTATTGGCGGATCGTTCTGGATTATGAACAGCAGTCAGGCCATTGATGCAGGCATTTTTTCCTTTATCGGTTTTACGCGTAAACTGAGCCATTACAGAATATTCAGAAAGACAGGTGTGGAACCTTTGGTCCTCACCCTGATATGGCTAATGTTCAGTATTTTCGGAGCCGTCTTTGGCATGAGTGAAGAAACCATTGCTTTTATCATTGTGTTGGTTCCCCTGGCCATTTCCATGGGTTATGATTCCATTACCGGAGTAAGTGTTGTTTTTGTTGCTGCAGGTATTGGTTTTGCCGGGGCTGTCCTTAATCCCTTTACCATTGGAATTGCCCAGGGTATTTCCGGTCTGCCTTTGTTTTCAGGACTCGAATACCGCATGTTTTGCTGGTTGGTGCTCAATGCTATTTCCCTGATCTTTTTTCTGCGTTATGCAGCCGGCATTAAAAAAAATCCGCAGGCATCACCAGTATATGCACTGGATGCCCACTGGAGGGAGAACCATTTGCAACAAACCGGACAGATTGTTTATCATACTCCGATGTCTTCCTGGATCATCTTTGGTTTCATTTGTACGGTATTACTGGCCTTTTCCCTGACCTCCCCTGTCACCTCCCTGAAAATAGGAAATTTTGCCCCGGCTTCTCTACCTCTTATCCCATTGCTTTCTGTGATTTACGCAGCTACCGGATGGATTGCCTTAAGAAAATCGGTGCATTTTTTTCTGCTGCATATGCTGTTATTCACCATTCTGTTTCTGATTGCAGGAGTAATGGGTTATAGCTGGTATATCATGGAGATAGCAGCTCTGTTTTTTGCGATGGGAGTATTTGCCGGATTGTCCCTGAAAAAATCCCCCAATGAGCTGGTTAAACTCTTTATGGAAGGAGCCAGGGATATCCTTCCCGCAGCACTGATTGTCGGACTGGCCGGCGGTATTATCGTTATTCTTGAAGATGGTCAGGTTATCGATACAATTCTTTTCCGCCTTTCCGAATCAATCAAAGGCCTTGGTAAAATAACCACCGTAAGCTTTATGTACCTGATACAAACCTGTATCAACCTGGTTATGGTATCAGGATCCGCAAAAGCCGCTCTTACCATGCCAATATTTGCACCTTTCTCCGATCTGGTGGGTTTGTCACGACAAGCCACCGTTATGGCTTACCAGTTCGGTGACGGATTTACCAATATGATTACCCCGGCATCGGCCGTTTTGATGGGTGTCCTGGGTGTTGCCCGTATCCCTTATGAAAAATGGTTTAAGTGGATCCTGCCTCTCATGGTGATATTGATTATTACAGGTTTTTTATTGCTTATTCCTACGGTAACTATTGAGCTGAAAGGCTTTTAATGTTTTATGGAGATACCCCGCATGGTCCAGTCACGCCGAAATATTCCGTTCATATTGTATCTTCTGATGACCCCCCTGGGGATTGCGGCTGCCATGAGCCTTTATATTTGGCTATATGAATATTCTCTGTTTTTTGGCAAACACCTGGTTTCTGTTTCAACCATTGCCATATCTATTTTAAGCTGTATGGCTATTGGCAGCCGGTTTATTGGGGTATTTTCCGATAAAACCAGGCATGCACCTGTCATGTTTTCAATCCTGACAGGGATTACAGGATTATTTGTCCTGTTTGATCCCTTTCTTTTCAACCTGATGACAACCGTATTTCATCAGTTAAATCTGGCGCTGAATCTGGGGCCATTTCGCGTAGGTTCTTTCAGACTGCTTTTAACGATACTCTTTCTGCTTGTCCCCGTTGCACTTATGTCGGGTGTTTTCACCCTGCTGGCCAGACAATTCATCAAACATACTGATCAGGCCGGAAAATTTATGAATGCTGTTGTCACCAGTGGTTCTACAGGGATTACAGTTGGATTACTGCTGACAACTTTTTATCTTATCCCCCGATTTGGCTTCAGAATCACCCAGTTAACTGCTTCATTCCTGTTCCTGTTCTCTCCTGTGGCCATGATTCTCTATCTATTTCAAAAAAGGTTGAAACCTCCTGTGAATTATACTCCGGTCATGGCTCTGCGGGCCAAAAAGGCAGTTTTACGATTCAGGAAAAAGAAAGCAGTGCTCGAGACCGGTATCAAGCTTATGCGTGCCGCCATAAAAGTATATGCTTTTCAGGGATTCGCCGTTACAGCCTTCCTTATTATATGTTCCAGGATACTTGTCAATTACAGTATACTTAAACCAATTCATTTTTATTCCCTGGTTACCGCAGTTTTAATGACCGGCCTGGCTTTGGGGAGTATCTTGTTTAAACGGGTGGCAGAAAAATCTGCCAACAGTTATCTCACCATAGCTACTTTGCAGATCCTGACAGGATTAACTGCCATTCTCTCCTATGTGGGACTGTATATCTTATTGAAAAAAGTCCATGATACCTCCGATGAGATCCTTACATTCAACAGCTTGCTGGCACATCATTTGCTGCTTATTACAGCGTTAATCCTTTTACCGGCTGTTTTTACCGGTGCAGCCATTCCGGTTGCAGGAAAGATATATGCGAAGAATCTTAAAAAAACCGGAAACAATTTTGGACGCCTCGGCTTCATCTGGTTCTTCAGTGCCTTAACCGGCATTATACTAACAGTGTTTATCCTGATACCCTGGTGCGGTTTATATTATTCATATTTTATCCTTGTCTTATTATTATTAATATCTGGCATTTACCTGATAATTAGGGATTCCAGGTTAATCAGGGGGTTCCGGATGAGTTATGCCGTTTTTTCGGTTATTCTTTATTTTATTATTATTGGCCTGATCAAGACTTTCCAGTTTGATCTCCCCCCGTCGGTATCAAAGGGTGCATCTATGCCTGTAACAAAATTGGAAGGAGGTACAGCAACTTTAAGTACGCTGGAAAATCAGGACGGCAGCAGGACCGTCTTGCTGAATAATCATTTTGTTTTTGCATCAGATAACCCGGGCATCACGATCCAGCTTTTGCCGGCTTACCTGCCCCTTGTCCTGAACAATAATATTCAATCGGCACTTGTAACCGGTTTTGGAATGGGACTTACAGCCTCAACGCTGGAGGCAAACGGAGTACTATCAATTCATATTGCTGAAATCTATCCTGAAATGATCAGGTTTTCCTCAGATATTTATGCAGATGTCAATGATGACATATTGACTAACAGTCATGTGAACATCACTGTTGAAGATGCAAGAAGTTTCCTGGTCCGTTCACAGAAGAAACTGGATCTGATCACCACCGGCTGTGAGCAGCTTATACAGGCACCTCATTATTATACCACTGAGTTCTACCGCCTGAGTCATGAAAAACTGTCGGATACAGGACTGTTATGCCAGGTTATTCCCCTTTCAGGAATCAGTTATGATGAATTCCGAGCTTTGATCAAGGCTTGTTCCGATGTGTTCCAGGGAGTGAGTTTATGGTACCTTTCACCTGAAAAAATGTTGATGATCGCCACCAAGAATACTGAAAAACCTGAATTTTGCCGGATTTCTTCCCGGCTTGATGAGTTGAATCAGAAAAACAATCTGGCACCTGTTGAAATACCTGACACAAAATCATGGCTGGCTCTTCTTTTTCTCGACAATTCACAAACCAGGAGGCTGATTCATAATGCACCGCCAAACCATGATAATAATCCGGTTATCCAGTACAGCCGGTATATTAAAAGAGGGACAGATAAGCTGATTTCAGAATTTATAAGTAATTCACATGTTAATTACACTGATTTCCTGAGTATTTCAAATAATTGTACATCGGATTTCAACAGGATCAGTGAAGAAGCAACCCAGATTAATGAAAGGTTAAGGCAGCAGATGGCTCAGCCTTCAGTTTCCCGGCAATAACCTTCGGTTGCCGTTTATGAATTGACTTACTGACCATCTCGGCAATATCCTTAACCGGCACATCAGCAACCTTTTCAAAGGCTTTTTTACACATCGGACAGGAAGTGATGAGATATTGCGCACCCTGAGAGGTTAACTTTTCAAAGGCATCTCTTGTCACAGATTGCCGCACATCATTCCCGGCAGAGAAGTTGGCGAGGCTGTTACCACAACACAGGGTATTATCCCTTTCAAATTCGGCAGTTGTCAGCTTCATCATTTTACCGAGCAGTTGCCGTGGTTCTTCATATATGGTGAGATCACGACTGAGCTCGCAGGGATCATGGTAAACAGCACTGCCTGCTATTGGCTCAAGCCTGATCTTTTTTTGAAGTGCCAGTTCAAGCAGGTACTGTGTATGGTGCATAATCCTGATATTCAAATTATAATCCCTGGCAAAAACTTTAAAGCAAATCGGGCAGGAGGTTACCATTGTTTGTGCCCCCGATTCCTCGATTAGCTTCCGGTTCTTCTCGATCATAAGTAAGGCCTGCTGATGATGTCCGGCAAACATCATTGGGCGGCCACAGCATAATCCGCCCAGCTCGTCCATAAACCAGTAGCTGATATTGCTTTCCTTAAAGACTGTCTGCATGGCTTTTTTAATTGCCGGTGTCTGGTGCGTCATACAGCCTGCGAAATATATCACATCGGCTTTTCGGGTTTGAATTGCCGGTTGCCGGTCAAAAGAAGGATCCGGTGTTCTGCCGTTCAGCTCTTTCCGGGTAATCATTCTGATGCTGCTGATATCGATGCCAACCGGACAGGTATTCTCACATCGCCTGCACATCAGGCAGTTAAATGTATCTTTGGGCTCTATATGGTGGTATCGGATGGCTTTTAGCTGGTAAGCCGACTGTATGGTATGGACCCCGCCGGCAAATGAAAGCTGACAAGCGTCGAGGCAAAGGCCGCACCTTGAACATGAGTTTATTTCAATTTCGGTAATGGGTGTTCTGTGCCCTGTTTCTTCAAGTCCAAAGTGTCGTGAAAAGATCAGTACCACCTCGGTGGGTATATGCATATACCTTGAAAAAGGAAGGGCAATGAAAAAAATACCGAGTGACATTGAATATGCCCACCATGCAGGGTAATAAAGAAGGGTTGCAGATAGCAGGTTTCCCAGCAGATTCCCGACCGTGCCTGTTAAAAAATCACCTCCTCCATATGCAGCGGCCGTGAAGCTTTCAGCAAGCAAGCGAAGCGGAAAGATAAGCCAGAGCGATGTCATGGCAAACCGGTCGGATGCCATCAGTCGGGTTGTTCTCTTCATTCCATAGGCTCCGGAAGAAATTCTTTTGGCAAAGGCAAGGATTACGCCTGTTAATACAAAGAGCAACAGCAGGTCCATGACAAAGGAGAAGATCCTGTGCATAGGAAATGCTCCGGGATTGGCATGGAAAAATTTGAAGAAGATGGGAACGTAAGGAAGATTCAATTCTGCAGGCTGATAGATCCGGCTTTCCAGATTTCCGACTGCAATAAGCAGAAACCAGCCAAAAGCCAGGCTCATATGCATAAATCCCAGCAGCCGGTTCTTCAGGAAGATACGCCTGTGCAATAAGCTTTCAAAAAATATTTCCCGCAGGGCGCGGATAACCCTTAAACTGCTAAATCCTTTTCTGACCTTAACCCGGTCTGATGTTTCCAGTTTAAAATACCAGACAGAATATTTTACGGTCAGGTAACCCAACAGAAAGGTTAATCCCAGTGCGAACGGCAAAACGAACAAATCAAATTTCATGGTTTGTTATTTTTGTGGCTGCAAGTTGCATCAGGTATACGATATTCCGGGTGTTTACACCCCGGGGACAAGCATTGAAACACTTACCGCAGAACCGGCAACGATAAACCGATTCCCGAATCTCATTTTCCATTCCTCTTCGCGCCTGAATAATCAGTCGACGCAGGCTGTAATCGGCAGTCATGGCTGCAGTGCAAGCCGATGCACATGTTCCGCAGCTCATGCACCAATCAATTGATGGCTCACCGTCACGAACGAATTCCAGGATTCGCCGGTTATTCGAATCATAATCAATCTGCCTGTCGGCTTGTATTTTATAGCCAAATCCAATCATAATTCCATCACAAAATGTTCATGACCCGTATAAGTTTCCTTATGTTTCAGGTAGTTGTTGATTTCGGCGGCAACCGCCCTTGCTTCGATAAGGGTTTCCTCAATGGTTTTCGGACCTGTGATGCCACCGGCACAGTACAAACCGCGGATCTTTGTCTTAAAAGGTGAACCATAAGGATCTTCCTGCATAAGAAAGCCATCCGCATCCCGTTCAAGTCCGAGCATATCAATCAGGTTTCCTGTTTTTCGCTGTGGTTGTATACCCACCATTAAAACCATCATGTCGAGGTTCATCTTTAAAGGCTTGGCCAGCAACGTATCCTCAATTCTGATTTGCAGTGTGCCGTCGGGATTCTCAAATGCCTCTGACAGTCTGGCCCGGATGAATTGTATTCCATGTTTAAACTGAGCCTCTTTGTACAACTCTTCGAAATGCCGTCCGAACATCCTTAAATCCATATAATAGAGGAAAATCTCAGCGGAAGGGATTAATTCCTTTATTTCAATGGCCTGTTTAACGGCCGTAACACAGCATACTTTTGAACAGTGAAGATTTCCTGCCTTTTCATCACGGGAACCCACGCAATGGATGAATCCGATGCGGGAAGGAATATTGCCCTGAGCCGTAAGAATGGGTTTGCCCGAATGGAACATTTGTTCAAGCTCAACAGAAGTGATCACATTTTCATATATGCCATATCCATATTCTTCTTTCTTTTCGGCATCGAAAATATCAAAACCTGTGGTGAGCAAAACGGAATTAGCCGTGATCATCCGGTTATTATTGATTCTGATAGCAAAACCATCATCATTGTATTCCACACCGGTAATGTTTGCGTTGACAATCATATTCATTCCTTCAGCAACATTGTTCCTGAGCTTCGAAAGCAAGGGACCTGCCGGTGTACGGAAAGGAAACAGGGCATGCCACTGGTTGAGCCTTCCTCCCAGCTGATCACTTTTTTCAATGACAGTAACCGCTTGTCCCATTCTGGTAAGCCTGGCTGCGGCTTCAAGACCGGCTACTCCCCCTCCTATTATGGTTACGCTCTTCATGTGATAATTGGTATTCAGTGTCCTGTAATCGGTAATCAGTATTCGGTAATCAGTATTCGGTGTTCGGTGTTCAGTGCATCCATATCAATTTTCAGCACATTCGGCTTCGATGGCCTGCCAATATATTCCCCGTTCTTCCCTAGATATTTTTTTGACGGATCAAAGGGGACCCCCATTTTTAACATGAGTGGTTCAATTGATACCTGATGGGTTTGCAGACCGATATCCCATGGATCATAACCGAGTGCAAGGCCTGCAAGTTCCTCATAAGTTAAAACAGGGATACCATGGCCATTTACACCATATGTCCTGCCTTCCATTTCACTCACAACATACTGCCAGCGGTCGAGAAAGTATGGACACCCCGGACAGTTGGTAAGGATGCAATCAGGTCTGTAAGGTTCCATAGAATCGAATTTCTTCTTGCTGCAGGAAAGTGAATAGCCACGATTGGCTCTCACAACATATTGCCGGAACCCGAAACCACAACAATGTCTGCGTTCCGGATAGTCGATTATTTCACCACCCAGGGCTTCAACTAAACCAACCAGTACATAGGGATATTCGGCTCCGCCGACTCCTTTGTGCGGAAACATTTTGGAATAATGGCAGCCTATATGTTCAACAACACGGAGAGGTTCACCGGTTGCCTGATTAATCAGCCTGTAAGGAGCTCTGGCAGCAATATCATGGCGCAGTTTATATAGTATATCACTGGCATGGGCCAGGTTTTTGGGAAGGGTAAACTCACGTCCTGTAGCTTTTCTCAGATATTCCCTGGTTTTATTCTCAATTTCCGGAAAATGATGCCAGGTGTCCATTATTTCTGTATATAAACCAAAGGATGTAATGCATGAAACAGCAAGATTCTCATAGCCGGCCTCGGTCATCAGGGCAAACTGACGGGCAACAACGGTCATGGTTGTATGTAAGGGAACCACATCACTGTGATATCCGATACCGGTACAGGTAGTATGTCCGGGATTTTCATAAACAGTTTTGCCCAGATCCCGTAGAATCCTTAAAAAGGTTTGTTCAGCCGCAGGAAAAAAATTCTGCCGCACACAGCTTCGGACATAAAAGAATTTATCCGTAGCGATTTCCTTCTGATATTCCTGCCAAAGCCTCCTTTTACCTTCCTGTTTCATATTAGTTAGTCCTTCGTATGAATGCCGCTGTCAAGATTATAAATCTGATTTACATAGCCGCAATTGAGACCATTATCAAATGCAAGTCCCATTTCATCAGCTTTTTTTGACGATTGGGTTTCGATAAATTCGAAAAGCTCGGTGGCACCCGTTACATCAAATATACTCTTCAGTTCCATAAGGGCTTCCTGTGGAATTTTTCTCATGGGCCCTGGCTGGTCGGCCAGGTATTTAACACCAAAACGTTCAAAAAGCTTTTCCAGATGACTATTCTGCCATTCCCATGTTGGTCCCTGTTCAGGATGATCCTCCATTTTCATTTCTTCGCGGTACAGGCAGTACCCGTATTTCAGAATCCACTCTCCAATCGTGCGTTTGAGAATCAACTGCTGACGGCCCTTTTCTGAATCCACAAATAATCCTGTTCTCACACTCAAAGCACGCAGGGCCATTATGAGCAATCCGGGTGCATTATTACGCGGACAGCGAGTTTTGCACGACATGCATTCCCCGCAGTACCATATTGTGTTACCGGTCAGCAAATCATGGATCTTCTCATTATCCCGTGTTTGAACGGTTTCAGCAATAATACGCGGATCGTAATTGTAAAACTCGGCAGCAGGACAAATGGCAGTGCAGGTTCCACAGTTCAGGCAACCTGTGAGGCCTTCAACAAACCTCACATCAGAACACAGCTCCTTGTAATAGTCCACAGTTGTCAAAATTATTAATACATACAAATTTAGGGATATAGCCGGTTCCGGGATATCGGGTGTTTTACCAAAAGGTTATAGGTATTTATACCCAAATTTATGTATTATATATTTGGATATTAATATCTTATTAGGATAATATGAGCCGGGAGAAGTTATGAAGTTAGGAGGTTATGAAGTTATGAGGTTTGCTTGCATACCGTTTACCGGCTGCTCACTGTTTACCGTTTACCGTTTACCGTTTTTTTTGCTATCATTGTGCCGACTATGTGGATTGTTTTAGGCATATTCTCCGCTTACCGGTTACTGTTTACCATAATACCGATTACAGAATACCTGGATAAAAAATGTCTAAATATCTGAAAAGTGGCATCATCCTGCTGGTACTTGCAGAGTTCTGTTTCGCAGCGGCTACGGTATTTGTCAAATATATCACTAATGGCTCGGACATTCCGGCCATTGAGATAACCTTTTTCAGGGTTTCCATGGGAGTGGTGGTTGCAGCGCTTTACATGTGGAAAACAGGAACATCCTTCAGGCCGAAGAAAATATTCCTTGTTGTGGCCCGGGCGGTTCTTAGTTTTTCCGCTCTCGTTGCATTTTTCTATGCAGTGGAGTTCAGTTCTGTCACCAACGCCAACATGCTGAACATGACCTATCCGGTTTTTATTTTTCTGGTGGCGCCCTTGTTTAAGCTTGAACGGATGCACAAACTTGCCATTCTTTTCCTGATCATTGCCATGGCAGGAATTTACCTGGTGATTTTACCCGATTTTTCCAGAATCAATTCAGGTGATGTTATTGGATTATTATCAGGTATTTTCGCGGCATTTGCCATTATAACCCTTTCCGTTGCAAGGGAACATGATTCCACCATACTGATCGTCTTCTACCTGATGGCCATTGGTACCGTTTGCAATGCGTTTATGATGGCACCGGTTTTCGTAACACCACGTTTTGAGGACCTTCCTTTATTGTTAGGTAGTGGGATCATGGGTGTTGCAGGTCAGGTGCTTTTGACAATGGGCTATAAAAATGTCAGTGCCAAGACGGGGTCCATGGTTTCCTCATCCCGTATCGTTTTTGCTGCGCTGATGGGCTCTTTCTTTTTCTCAGAAGTACTTTCACTGCGTATTATTCTTGGAGGCTTACTGATCATCGGATCAATTATTGGCGTTAGCACTTTGCAGAAGAGGGTGAATGCTGAGGATGAACAATAAGGAAGTGACTGGTGACTGGTGACTGGTGACTGGTGACTAGTGACTAGTGACTAGTGACTAGTCACAATTTAAATTGTTAATAGAGAAATTTCTTTACTTTTGCGGCTTTGAATTAAATCATACGCAAAATGTCCGACTTCTTTCATTTTTTCATCGACTTTATCCTGCATATCGACAGGCACCTGGTTGAGATAGTTTCAAATTACCAGTCGTGGACCTATGCCATTCTCTTTCTCATTATCTTCTGTGAAACGGGACTGGTAGTAACCCCGTTGCTTCCGGGTGATTCATTGCTTTTTGCAGCAGGTGCAGTAGCAGCCATGCAGGGAAATCCCATTGAAATATCCGTACTGGTGCCATTATTGCTGCTTGCCGCTTTTATTGGTGACAATACTAATTATACAATAGGACGCTTTTTGGGATTGAAAGTCTATGAAAAGAATTACCGGCTGATCAAGCGCAAATACCTGGATGAAACCCATGCTTTCTATGAGCGGCATGGTGGCAAGACCCTTGTAATAGCACGTTTTATGCCTATTGTGCGAACATTTGCCCCTTTTGTAGCAGGTGTGGGAACAATGTCATACAGAAGGTTCCTCATGTTCTGCATCATCGGGAATCTGCTTTGGGTAAACACTTTCAGCTGGGCAGGTTATTTTTTCGGCAACATCCCCGCTGTCAAAAGAAACTTCTCACTTGTGGTTTTTGGCATTATTTTCGTGTCCTTTATCCCACCGATTTACACCTTTGTTAAGCAGTATTTTAAGCACAGGAAGGAAAGTTAGTGACTCGTGACTCGTGACTCGTGACTGGTAATTTGTGATCCGCAACCAGTCACTAGTCACCAGTCACCAGTCACAATTTCTTCATTCGCCAATTCCCAATACGTCATCCTGAAAAACTCCTTCTGCAACATCCGCGTAACAGGTCCCGGTTTTCCGTTCCCGACAATCATTTCATCAATCTGCACTACCGGTATGATTTCACTGCCTGTACCGGTAATGAACCATTCTTCGAACTTTTTCGTTTCAGATGCCCTAATTGGTTCTTCCTTAACAGCAATGCCAAGATTTTTACAGATATTGATAACAACGGCTTTGGTAATACCGGGAAGAATATTATTTGAATCAGGATGGGTATATAATACACCCTTTCTTAATGCTACAATATTGGAATGCGTCGCCTCCGTGTAAAAGCCGTTCCTGACAAGGAAGCATTCTTCGGCACCCTGCCCGGCTGCTTCTTCAAACAGAAGCGTATTGGGCAACAGGGCTATTGATTTGATATTGCAGCGCAGCCAGCGAATATCCTCACGGGTTATCACGCGGATACCCCTTTGCATTTCATCCAGAAAAGATGGCATTTCAAAAGCCCTTATATAAACTGTTGGTTTGATATCATCCCCGGGGAAACGGTGGATCCTGGGCGCAACGCCGCGGGTTATCTGGATATATACCGCCGCATATTTATCTTTCAGCTGGTTTGCTTCGATCAGTGCCATGCAAATTTCCGGCATTTCATCCACCCGTGAATAATGGATACGCACGCCTGCAAGGCTGTTCCTGAGTCTGTTTATATGTCCGGCAAAACAGAAAGGTTTGCCTTTGTAATATTTAATAACCTCATAAACACCATCGGCAAAATAGAATCCACGGTCATCGGGCGATATGGTAGCTCTGTCTTTGCTCATGAACTGCCTGTTCAGGTAGACGGTAGAGGGTTTAAGGATTGATGATGGATTCAAGATTCAAGATTTAAGATTTAAAATTACAGATTACTGATTAGAGACTTAGTTAGGGTTATGGATTATTTAGTATAAGTAATTGTCCACACACTCACCAGTCACCAGTCACCAGTCACTAGTCACCAGTCACCAGTCACTTCTTTACTCGTTTTTCAAACCACTGCCCCAATAAAAATCCAGCTCCAGTGAACAAGGCTGTTTTACCGGCATTTTTCATGGGTTTATCACCCGGACGATGGTATCTTGAGGAGGTCAGAGCTCCGAGCAATGCACCTATCAGTCCCCCTTTTGAAGGGATAGCGTCCCACCATTGTTTTAAGTTGTGCTTCATGGCATATCGAATGATTGTTTACCGATTACCGGCTGTTTTACTTTTCCGCTGTTCCACAGTTCCACTTTTTCGCATTTATTTTTTCACTGAAACTCATGCCTAAGCTGCTCCACCCACTTCTTAATCTTACCGTTGATCTGGGAGACCTGGTTTTCAAAATCGAGGGCAAGTCCGCAAAATTGGTTTCCGCGAATCGCCTGTGAGCTTTCGAAAGTATATCCTTCAGGTGAGGTGAAACCAATTAGCCTGGCACCACGGCTTTCGAGTAAACCGGCCATAATCCCCACTCCGTCCACAAAATTCTCCGGGTATCCTTTCTGATTTCCGTTGCCAAATATGGCTACGGTTTTCCCTTTCAGATCCAGGTCCTCGAGGGCAGGGACCAACTCATCCCAGTAGTTGGGCAGTTCTCCGTCGAACCAGGTTGGTACACCTAAAATCAGGTTGTTATAAGACAACAACTCCTGTTCGGTAAGTGTTTCAGCATTTACATGCACCGCTACATCGCCGAATTCCTCCCCTATTTTCCGTGCAGCCTGAGAAGTCTTATTTGTATTGAAACTATATATTAAACCAACTTTTTCCATAATTCATAATTCATAATTCATAATTCATAATTAGTATTCCAAAAGTTCCTTCATCGCCTTCTCAATCTTCTCTGTGCTCGGCAGAATTGCCTTTTCGAGTATCCGGTTAAATCCCACAGGGGTGAAGGTCGACCCTACCCTTCTGATAGGTCCATCGAGGAATTCAAAAGCCTCCTCGGTAATGGTGGCAGACAGTTCGGCCCCAAATCCGGAGAACACTTTATCTTCATGGACGATCAGTACTTTCCCGGTTTTTTGCACCGATGCCAGTATTGTTTGTTTGTCGAGCGGTATAAGGGAACGCAGATCGATCACCTCGATGCTGATCCCTGATTCGAGTGCCAGTTTTTCTGCAGCCTGGAGGCACATGTGTGTGGTGTTTCCATAGGTAATAACTGACAGATCCGTGCCTTCACGTCGCACCCGGGCTTTCCCAAACGGTACTTCAAAGTCGTCGGGTATGGGAGTGGCTGCTATCGGTGAATTGTAGAGGGCCTTTGGCTCAAGGAACATGGTAAATCCCTCGCTGCGCACGGAAGTGCGAAGCAAACCGGCAGCATCATCAGCAAAAGACGGATATACGATCCTTACACCGGGGAAAGTAGTGAGGGCGCCTTCAATCGTCTGCGAATGGTATAAGCCCCCCCCGATATATCCGCCGGATGCAAGCCGGACGGTTACATTCGGAGAATACTGTCCTTTTGATCTCCAGTAGTCGTGGGTGGTTTCTACAAATTGTTCCATGGCCGGCCAGAAATAATCGGCGAATTCAGCCCCCTCAACAACCAGTCGGATTTTTTTGCTGAAACGCGACATGCCGTTGGCGGTTCCCATGATGAAGTCTTCGGCGATGGGGGCATTGAATACGCGCTCTTTGCCAAATTCCTGCTGCATGCCTTTTGTTACGTTGAAAATCCCACCCTTTTCCTTATACGCGATATCCTGTCCCCACATGAAAGTATCGGGATTATACCTGAATTCAGCCTTCAGTGTCTCGTTGATACCTTCGATCAGTTTCTTTTTTGGGCCATCCGCATAATGAATCCCGTCGGGGTATTTTTCCGAATAATAGGGTTCAGGCAATACAAAATCATTTACTGACGCGGGATCGGGATCCGGGGCAGCCATTCCCTTTTTGTGCGCTTCTTTGACCTCAGCTTTAACCTGCTCTTCGATGGTGTTGATTTCATCTTCGGTAAACCGGTTGTATCGCAACAAAAGTCGGCGGAATTTGCCCAGGGGATCGTATTCGCTTACGTAGTTAAGCTCCATATCGTCGCGGTACAGGTCGTGCCGGTCGGAATTGGAATGAGAATGGATCCTCACACAGTTGGCCTGGACAATACATGGCTTTTGATTTTTCAAAACCCAGTCCTTGGCCTCGGCCATGGCATTCATGGAGTCAAAGACATCTTTGCCGTTACAATGGATGATCCTCAGGTTTTTAAAGCCTGTGAAATTATTGGCCACTTTGCGATTGGCTGTCTGATCGGCCTTTGGGACCGAAATACCATAACCGTTATCCTGAAAAACGAAGATTACCGGAAGTTCTTCATTCGATGCGCCGTTGATGGCTTCATACACATAACCTTCAGAAACCGACGATTCGCCCTGTGAGCTGATGGATATACCATGATGATTGTATTTTCGCATGGCCCTGCCCACGCCAGCGGCATGCAGGGCTTGGTTACCCGTTGCCGAAGATACGTTATGGATGTTCCATTCGGGCTTGGCAAAGTGGTTGGACATATGCCGGCCTCCTCCTGCAACATCCGTGTCCTTGGAAATTCCGTTATATATGATCTCTTCGGCAGTGAGTCCTGCGGAGATACAGGTAAGCATATCGCGGTAATACGGAAAAAGATGGTCGGTATTACGGTCAAAAACCTGTCCGATCGCCAGCTGAATGCCATCATGTCCGGCAAAAGGTGCGTGGTATGACCAGCCTATGGCCTGTTTGAGGTAATTGGGCGCACGGTCGTCGAGTGCCCTGCCCAGTACCATCAAATAAAACCATCGTGAAAGGGTTTCTTTATCAGTTGTTTTGATACCAAATCGTCTGGGAATCTCAATTTTCAAATTTACAATCATAGTATTTTCAATTGGCACATTGGCCCATTGGTACATTGGCATATTTCAAATTATTCTGTTCATATCAAACTCCTCAAGCAGGTCCGCCAAACGTCGCAGGAACATCCCGCCAAGCGCACCGTCAACAGCACGATGATCATAGGAAAGCGAAAGGATCATTTTATGCCGGATGGCAATCACATCACCCGTTGGTGTTTCAATAACCGCGGGCTTCTTTTCAATATTACCCGTAGCCAGGATAGCCACTTGCGGCTGGTTGATGATGGGCGTGCCGGTGAGATTCCGGAACGTTCCGAAATTCGAAATGGTGAAGGTACCACCGTGGATGTCATCGGGAGAAAGTCCGCTATTACGCGCGGCCCCGGTGAGCCGGTTCAGCTCAAAAGCAATTCCCACCAGGCTTTTTTGGTCAGCGTTCTTTAAAACAGGAACTATCAGGTGGCCTGATTTAAGGGCCACGGCAAAGCCTATGTTAACATTTTTACGCAGGATGATTTTGTCACCGTCAACAGAGGCATTTACTCCGGGATATTCACGGAGGGCTATTGCCGTTGCCTCCACAAAGGCAGGCATAAAAGTAAGCTTAAGCTTTTCTCGTTTAAGGAATTCATCTTTGGTTTTTTCGCGCCAGAGCACGAGGCTGGTAACATCGGCCTCCACAAAATTGGTCACATGGGGTGAGGTTTGTTTCGACATCACCATATGTTCGGCGATCAGCTTCCGCATCCGGTCCATTTCCACTATTTCATCCCCGGGTTGCAGGTTTATGGTAATTTTTGCTGCAGCGGGACTTTTTACTGTAGTCTGCTGTCGTGATACAGGTTGTTTGGTGCGATTTTCCAGGAATTTCAAAACATCCTGTTTGCGGACGCGCCCATTGGTGCCGGTACCCTGAATAGCATCCAGTTCAGGGCCGCTGATATTCTCCTTGGTGGCAATACTCATTACCAGTGGTGAGTAAAAGCGGCCGGAAGAGGGTTGTGGGGGTTGTGAAGGTTGTGGGGGTTGTGCAGGTTTCTGAACTTCTGAACTCACTGAAACCTCTGAAACTTCTCCTTTCCCTTCGGTATTGATCACGGCAATCACCTCTCCCACAGGTACCAGGGCATTTTCAGCAAACAATACCTGAAGCAACTTACCGGCCACTGGTGACGGGATCTCGGAATCGACCTTGTCGGTGGCAATTTCGAGCAACACATCATCTTCCTGAATCATATCACCGGGTTTTACCAGCCAGCGTATTATGGTGGCTTCCTGGACGCTCTCGCCCAGTTTGGGCATTACGAGGTTATAATCAGCCATTTAATGAATAATTCCTATTTAATACTTCACACCAAATATACTAAAAAGTAAATATTTGAAAGTTTCCATATCAATTGTTAAACGTGGAATCGTTGAATTGCTGAATCGATGTTTGAGAATGTGGGCATGAGATTTGAGTTTTTGATCAGACGATCCCTCGGTTAAACGGTTCCCCGATTAAACAATCCTGAACAACGAATTGTTTTTCCAAAATTATTAGGGTAATTTTAAATAATATTTATATTTGCAGCCCGATAATCATTTGGTGATTTGATGATTTGATGATTTGATGATTTGATGATTGATTGAAGAAGTTTACAATTGATCATTTATGCAATTCAACAAATCAAAAAATCAACCAATCAATAAATAAATCCGGGGCGTGGCGCAGTTGGCTAGCGCACTTGCATGGGGTGCAAGGGGTCGGAAGTTCGAGTCTTCTCGCCCCGACTGTTTAAAACCAAAGACCGTTGTTAATTAATAAATTACAACGGTC
>Ga0299915_10000294_pt1 | contig 39189 bp, 31 predicted proteins | sample RVTome_13_FD_200263 | JGI IMG/M metagenome (GOLD analysis project Ga0299915, IMG submission 200263) | Soil microbial communities from uranium-contaminated site in the Upper Colorado River Basin, Wyoming, United States - RVT92D227 (version 2) ...
ATCAAGGGCATCCTGAAGAGCGAAGACAAGCTGTGGACCGTCATCAAGGACGATCTCAAGGCGGTCTCCGCGGAGCTCGGCACGCCGCGCCGCACGAAGACCGGCGGCGTCAGCGAAGAGGTCGAGTTCGATGCCGACGCGTTCATCGTCGATGAAGACGCGAACGTGGTCGTGACGCGCGACGGCTGGATCAAGCGCGTGCGCGAGCTCAAGGATCCGCAGCAGACGCGGACCCGCGAGGGCGACGAGGTGATGTTCGTGCTGCCGGGCTCGACGAGACATTGCATCCTCTTCTTCACGAACAAGGGCTCGGGCTACGTCATCAAGATCAACGACATCGCCGCGACCGCGGGCTACGGCGATCCGGCGCAGAAGTACTTCAAGTTCGCCGATGGCGAGAAGATCGTCTCGGCGATGACGCTCGATCCGCGCGCGATGGTGCCGCTCACGCTGCTCGCGATCACGAAGCGCGGCTACGGGTTGCGGTTCGCGAGCGCGGCGCACATCGAGGTCACCACGAAGGCGGGCCGGCGCTACGCGAAGCCGCAAGCGGGTGACGAGGTGCTGGCCGTGGTCGCCTGCAACGATACCGATGTCGTCGTCGTCGCGACGCGCGACGGTCACGTGTTGCACTGCAAGGCCGATGAGATCGCGAAGCTCGAAGGCCCGGGTCGTGGCGTGACCGTGCTGAAGACCGAGGACGACGACTCGGTGATCGGCTTCATCGCCGGGGTGAAGAGCGACGTGCTCGAGATCCAGACCGGTCGATCGTCGTCCTCGGCCGGCAAGAAGTTCGAGCTCCACGCCGATCCGAAGCAGGTCAAGGCGCGCGGCGGCAAGGGTCACCGGATCGCGAAGCGCGGTGAGTTCATGCCGGTTCCGAAACCGGTCACGATCCAGCCGCTCGCGAATGCCGAGGGTGGACAGGGAGTGAACTGAGATGGCGCAAGCGAAGTACACCGGTGAAGAGATCCAGGTCCTCGAGGGCCTCGAACCGGTTCGCAAGCGACCGGGCATGTTCATCGGCGGCACCGGCCGGGACGGCTACCACCACCTGATGTGGGAGATCGTCGACAACTCGATCGACGAGGTCATCAACAAGTACGCGACCAAGGTCGAGGTCACGCTGCACAAGGATGGCAAGAGCGCCACCGTCGAGGACAACGGGCGTGGCATCCCGGTCGACGTGATGCCGAAGTTCAAGAAGAGCGCGCTCGAGGTCATCTTCACGACGCTGCACTCGGGCGGCAAGTTCGAGCGCGGCAAGAGCTACGCGGTGTCGGGTGGTCTACACGGCGTCGGGGCCGCGGTCGTCAACGCGCTCTCCGAGGAGCTGCTCGTCACGGTCAAGCGCGACGGCGAGCGCTTCGAGATGAAGTTCGCGCGCGGCGAGGCCAAGACCAAGCTCAAGAAGCTCGGCAACGCACGCGGCACGGGCACCACCGTGTTCTTCCGTCCCGACGACGAGGTGTTCGGCGGCAAGCTCAAGTTCGATTCCGAGCAGATCGCCGAGCGCCTCGAGGCGAAGAGCTACCTGCACGGCGGCCTCGAGATCGTGTTCACCGACGAGACGAAGTCACCGCCGGTGGTGACCTCGTTCGTGCACCCACAGGGCATCGCCGAGTACCTGCCGAAGCTCGTCGCGGATCGCGGGAAGCAATCGGTGCCGGCGAGCGGCGGGGTGTTCTACGTCGAGAAGCGCGATGACGATGCCAAGCTCGGAGTCGAGCTCGCGCTGCAGTGGACCGAGTCGACCGACGAGCTCATCAAGACCTACGTCAACTCGGTGCCGACGCCGGACGGCGGCACGCACGACACGGGCTTTCGCTCGGCGATCGTCAAGGCGATCCGGAACTACATCGCGACGCACAAGCTCGATCCCAAGGGCGTGACGCTGACGGCCGAGGACATCCGCGAGGGTGTGGTCGCGCTGCTCTCGACCTACGTCCACGATCCACAGTTCCAGAGCCAGACGAAGAACCGGCTCAACAACCCCGAGGTCGCCGGCCAGGTCGAGGCGCTCGTGCGGCCGGCGCTCGAGAACTACCTCAATGGCAATCCGAACTGGGCGCAGGCCGTCGTCGCGCGGACGATCACCGCGGCGCGTGCACGCGAGGCTTCGCGCGCGGCGCACCAGGCCGTCACGCGCAAGACCGCGGTCTCGCACCGGTTGAACTTGCCGGGCAAGCTCGCCGATTGCGCCTCGACCGATCCCGCCGACAGCGAGCTGTTCATCGTCGAGGGCGACTCGGCAGGTGGCTCGGCGAAGCAGGGCCGCGATCGCAAGACGCAGGCGATCCTGCCGTTGCGCGGCAAGGTCTTGAACGCCGAGCAGGCGAACAGCCAGAAGCTGCTCGCGAACAAGGAGCTCCAGGACATCGTGTCCGCGCTCGGCTGCGGGATGGGCGAGGCGACCGATCTGTCGAAGCTCCGCTACGGCAAGATCTTCTTGCTGATGGACGCCGACGCCGACGGCCACCACATCGCGACGCTGCTCCTGACGTTCTTCTTCCGTCACATGCGTCCGCTGATCGACCACGGGCACGTCTACCTCGCGCAGCCGCCGCTCTACCGGATCGACATCGGCAAGTCGACGTACTGGGCCCTCGACGACCTCCACAAGGAGCGGTTGATTCGCGACCACGCGAAGGGCAACGCGAAGCCGAGCATCACGCGGTTCAAGGGCCTCGGCGAGATGAACCCCGACACGCTGAAGATGACGACGCTCGATCCGAAATCGCGGCAGACCCTGCGCGTCACCGTGAAGGAGGGCGATCGCCTGCGGACCGACCAGGTGATCTCCGACCTGATGGGCAAGGACGTCGCGGCGCGCTTCAAGATGATCACCGAGAACGCCGCCGAAATCGGCGATCTCGACGTCTGAGCGATCAGCTCTTCGTTCGCTTGAAGACGAACATCACGACCTCGTCGTCGTGATCGTCCTCGGGGCTCTCGTCGCGGGTGGTCGCGACCAGCTCCCAGCCCTCCGCGCCGCGGCGGTTGAGCTCGGCCTTGATCGGATCGGTGCTGGCGCCGTGTCCCCAGGCAACGGTGAAGATGTCGTACTCGAACTTGATGGCCATGGGGGGACCGCATCACGCAGCGGTCCGGGGTGTCAATTTGCCATGGTCGCAAAATCGCTGAATCGCAAATCACTCGCCGACGCTGACGTAGCGGCGATAGCGGCTGACAGACTCGGCGCGCGGAACGGCGCGCTCGGGCGTGTGCTCGGTGCCGAAGGCGACCTGCTTGGCGAGCTCTCGTGCGGCGGGCCACGACGCGTCGGTCAGCGCGTTGTCGTCCACCTCGAGCCGCTCGAGGTGCTGGAAGGCGGACTTCGCGGCGAGCATCGTGGTGATCCCACGGTCGCTGAGGTTGCCCATCGAGAGGTCGAGCGTCTGGAGCTGCGGGAGCACGCGCGCGCTGGTCAGCCGCTCGGCGAGCTGATCGGCGAACGCACAGTTCTGGAGCCCGAGGTGGCGGAGGTTCGCGAGCCCGACACCGTCGAGCAGGTTCGCGAGGTCCTCGACCCCGCCGCTCGCGCCGTAGTTCGGATCGCCGAACCAGATCACCAGGCTCTCGAGCTTCGGCCAGCGCGCGCGATCGATCGTGCGCAGGCTCTCCCGATCGAGGCTGCCGCTCTGGACCTCGAAGGTTCGCAGCTCGGGCAGATCGATCTCGGGGAGCGAGACCGAGCCGCCGCGCAACGTCAACGAGCGCAGGCCTCGGATCGATGGCGACGCCGGCATCGCCGTCGACGTGCCCGAGATGTCCCAGTTCCCGGTGTCACCGAGGTGCAGCGATCGCAGGCACGGCGGCTGGAGGTCCTCGATCACGGTGGCGAGCTCGCCGAACGACATGTCGTCGCTGGTCGACGTCGGACCGAGCACGAGCTCGTCGAGGAACCGCGCCGACTCGAGCTGCAGGAAACCTCGCAGCTGTTCGCCCTCGACCTCGAGGTCGGCGAAAGTCTCCCAGCCGATCGTCGCGGCCTGGATGAAGCCGCAGCGCCAGCGCAGCTCGAACGTCTCCGGCCTGGTGGTCGCAAACTCGCCCAGGAAGTGCGCGGCATGCGCGACGAGCCGCGACTCGGCCTCGCGTTGTAGCTCGGGATCGGACGCGAGCTGGGCGCGGTGCTGCAGCACGATGAGCTCGCCGCGCGGATCGCCTCGGGCCTGCAGCCAGTCGGCGTAGACCAGGTAGGCGCTCGGATCGTCGGGCGAAACAAGGATGGCTTGCTCGAGCTCTGCGTTGCGCACGCCCGATTGAAGCGTGCCGGCCAGTGCCACACAACACACGTTGCCCGGGGATCTCGATCGGAGACCGTGGCGAACAGGGCTGCTCGTCCGTTCCTACATGACCCGGTTCGCGTCACTATCCGCCCTGCCGCCGCGTCCAACGGCGTCTACAGGAACCCCATGAACAAGCTCCTCTACGCCCTCGTCACGATCTCGCTGCTTGCCGCCTGCGGAAAGAAGAAGCAGACCGAGCACACCGAGCCCATGGGCTCGGGAACGGCAACGTCGATGACCGGATCCTCCGCCGGATCCGGATCGGGCAGCGCCGCAGGCTCGGCGTCGGGTTCCGGATCGGCGGCCGGCGATGGCTCGGCGATCGCGTCGGGTTCCGGTTCGGGCTCGGCGGCAGGCTCCGGCAGCGCTGCTGGCCCAGCGGTCCAGTTCACGGCGCCGGATGACTGGGAGATCCACGACGGCCGGCTCGAGCTGGTCGTCGCGGTCAACGAGACGAAGTTTCCCGTCGACAACGCGGTGTTCCACTACGAGTACGGGCTCGATCACGCCGACATGCCGAAGGATCCGAAGGAGTACGCGGCGGCGCTCGAGCAGTCAAAGGTGATGGAGAAGATCACCAAGAGCGAGCCGATCGCCAATGGGCACTACTACGAGTCGGCGGACGCGTTCCGCTACGTGATCGTGTCCGGAGACAAGCGCATCTTCTGCGGTGGCTCGCTCTACAACGACAAGGACTACAATCAGATCCCGAAGATCCGCGACCAGGCCGTCGCCGACGCGAAGCGGATCTGCGCCAGCGCGAAGCTCTGACGCGATTCACGACGCGAGCGACGCGAGTAACGGTGCCAGCGATGGCGCCGGCTCGTGCTGAGGAACGGTCCCGCGCAGCGCGGCGTCGATCGCCGTGGCGAATGCGGTCGCATCGTAGGGATCGGGGCCGTGGCCGTCGGCGCTCGCCATCGGTGACGCGATCACGGGGAGCGTGACGGCGCGGAGCTCGGGTGCGTAGGTCTCGCAGATGGCGGGACACAGGATCGCGTCGACGGCGCCATCGCTGGTCGACACGCCGGGCAGGCTCGCGAGCTCGGCGGGCTCCGTACCTTCGCCGGTTCGCACGACCAGCGTGAGCCCGAGGCTGCGTGCCGCGGCCAGCGCGGTGTCGACGCCGTGACGGGCGGCAGCGAGGCCGGCGAGGCGAATGCGGCCGGTCGGTGCCGAAGGTGGCGTGAGCGACGGGGCGGGAGGTGCCGGCAACGCCGCGATGCGGCCGGCGGGGATCCCGTCGGCGAGGCACAGCGAGCGCGCGTAGGCGCCGCGAACCAGCACGAGATCCGCGAGCACGCGCTCGGCCTCCTGGCGCGCGATCGCCCACGACGGCGCACGAAATCGCCGGAGAAACCGACGCTCGGGCCACACGGCGGCAGCGCGATCGAGATCGCGGTGGAGCGCGCGGAGCAGCGGCACGTCGAGCACGAGGACGCAGGTGGCGCCGATCGCGCGTGCGGCGGCGAACGTGCGGCGGGCGGCAAGCGATGATGCGATGACGACGCGTGGCTTGCGGCGATGGACCTCGCGTGCGGCCCACGCATCGATCGCGACGCGCAGCATGAAGTCCACGCGGTAGCGGCGGTCGGTCTCGCTGCGGGCCCACCCCCGGAGCGCGCCGTCGATCGCGAGCACGAAAGGCGAGGACAGATCGCCGGCAGTCCTGCGCTGGGCGAAGCGACCGAGCGAGCCCGGTGCACGTGCGAGCCATGGCGGTGCGGCGAGCGGCGACCACAGCTCGGTCGCGGCGACCTCGCGACAGGTCGCGACGAGCGGATCGAGCGCGCGGCCGGGCGCGCAGGCAACGAGGGCGATCACGCTCATCGCGAGGACTCGGGGAGCGCGACTCGCGCGTGACATGCGGGCTGGTTGCAGTCGAGGCACGTGCGGAGCTCGGCGGGGATACGCTGGTGATCGTCGACGATCATCGTGTCCTCGAGGAGCGCGAGCTCGTGCCAGACGCGGCGCCGGATCTGCGTGTCGCGGACGTGTCCGTCATCGATCTGCGAGCGCTCGAGCTCGATGCGCAGCACGGGCCCGTCGTGACGCGCGGCGACGACGAGCACGTCGCCGCGCACCGTGACGTCGAGGATCGCGGTGGCGGTGCGCGGGGCGATGCGCAGGTCGACGTGCGGGAACGCGACGGTCGCGTCGAGCGCGGAGCGATCGCCGAGCGCCATCGAGTGCCCGTGCCGCTCGAGGACCCGCCAGCCGAGCTCGACCGCGAGCGCGAACAGGGCGTTCGAGATCACGCAGAGCCCGCCGCCGATCGCGGGTACCGCGCAGCCCGAGCGCAGCTCCATGCCCCAGGTGAAGCCGCGTGCCGCGGTGGCGGGACCGAGCGCGCGCCAGAAGCTGAGCGGGCGATCGTGCGCGATCACGACGCCGTGGAACGCGGTCGCGGCGAGCCGCACGTTGTGGCGCTTGCCGGCCTCGAGACGAGGATCGGCGCCGGCGCGTGCGATCGGGATCCGCACCTGATGCACGATCGGTCCGCTCGGCGCGATGCGCTCCGGGGCCGCGAGCTCGGGATCGAGGATCCAGCGGCCGAGCCGGCGAGCGGTCAGCCCGGCGAGCTTGACCCTGCGGAGCCAGAGCGCGAGTTCGTTCGCATCGCGAAGCTCCACGAGCAATTAATGTAACGCGAGCGCCCGAGATTGCGAGGAGTTTTGCTCCTCGCACCACGCGAACGGTTCCTTGCGCTATGGATCGGTTATGCATCGCACCGTCGGGCTGCTCGCATGCGGTCTCCTCGCGATCGCGTGTGCGGACCGAGCAGCAGGCCCCACCGCGCAGTCCGGCGTGATCTCGAACGCCACTCCACCGCACGCCGGGTCGGTGGTCGCGCTCCCCGAGGAGCCGTGGTATCGCGACAAGCCAGATCGCACCGATGACTGCGTCGTGGCGCTCCCGGCCGTCCCACCCAGTCACTTCCCGCCGCCGTTCGAGACCTGCGATCCGCGTGCGGAGTCGTACGCGAGCCCACCCAGCAGCAGCCACTTGCACTTCCATTACCGCTTCTTCTCGGTCGCGCTGACCGAGGCACGCAGGCGCAAGACGCCCGGGACGTGCTGCTACATGGTGTGGGCGTTCCCGAGGTAGATGCGCCGACGTCGTCGCGCCAGTCCTGAAGATGGACAGCTTCGACGACTTCGCGACCGCCGTGACGAGCGCGAACAAACACGGCGCTCACGAAACCTCGACCGAGACAGGCTCGCCGCGCTGATCGCCGAGGAACGCAAGCGCCGTGCGGGCAACGACCCCACCACCGAAGTCCGCAAGAGAGTCAAGAACCGGATCAAGGACGAGCCAGCTCACCGCGAGCTGAACCCGCCGTCACTGCCCGAGCATCGAACGGCCGTGGTGGAGACGCGGCTCGACGCACGGGCGATCTCGGCGCTGGTCGTGGTCGTCGCGATCTGGGTCACCGTCCTCGCGATCCACGCCGCGATCCCGAGGGCGGCGGTCGCGGTCGCGGGCTCGGTGGACCTCACGGTCACCGCGGGTGCGGCGGTCTACTTCCTCGCGGCGCGCCGAGGCCATCTCCCCAGACGTGCGGTGTGGCTCGTCGTGGCCGCCGGCGCGATCGGCGCTCGGATATTGCTCGCCAGCACGGCGGAGATGTTCGCCGTCGTGGCGGTGCTGGAGCTCGCGGTGCTCGGCGTGATCATCGTGCGTGCGCGACGTGCGGTGCGCGGCTGGCGCGAGGCCCGCGCCGAAGGTGCGGCGCGCCTCGACGCATTGGATCGCGCGCTCGTCGCCAGCGGCCTGCCGGCGCGCGTCGCGAGCATCGTGGCGAGCGAGCTCGCGATCGTTGGCCTCGCGTGCGCGGGCTGGCGCGCTCCCGAGCGCCGCGACGCCGTGTTCACGTCGCATCGCGTGAATGGCTGGGCGTTGTACGCGGGTGTCTTCGCGCTACTCATGCTCGTCGAGACGCCGGTGACCCACATCGCGCTGACCGCCCTCGGGTGGCCCATCGCGGCCTGGGTCGCGACGTACCTGTCGATCTACAGCGCCCTCTGGTTCGTCGGCGACCTCCATGCGCTGCGCCACGGCGGGGTGATCGTGAGCGATGACGCGCTCGAGCTCCGCCTCGGCGTCCGCTGGCGAGGCCGCGTGGCGCGCGAGCACATCGATCGGATCGAGCGCGGGGAGGCCCCCGACCGGCGCTCCGACTTCTCCATCCTCGGCGCGAACGTCGTGGTGTACCTCGACACCCCGTGCACCCTGCGCGGCCTCGGCGGGCGCCTCCGCACGACCCGCGTGGTCGCCCTCTCGATCGACGAGCCCGATCGCTTCCTCGAGGTGCTCGGGGGCCGCTGATCCGGCCGCAGCCTGCCGTCAGCGCCCGGCCTGCGCGAAGTAGTTCCAGCTCGGAGACGACCAGTCGACGAGCTAGGATGGCTCGATGACGCGCGCGTGCGGTCCCCATTCGAGAACCCACGACATGACCGGCGCGAGGTTCGTGCAGCGGAAGAAAGCACGACAGCGCCATCCTCGCCGGGTTCGAGGTGCATCGTGAGGGAGCTGGTTTGGTTGATGGTGGTCGTCGGAGTAGTTGCGTCCTGCTCGACACCAACGCCAACAAAGCCACAGAGCTCCATCGCGCCGCCGACAAGCGCGCGATCGCCATCGCCGTCGCCAGCAGCGATCGCGATCATCGCAACAATGAAGGCCCAGGACGCGACCCCGATCGTCGCTGCCATGGCCGCCGCCTACATCCATGCAACCTCCTACGTGGACAAGGGGAGGGTGAGGAAGACGTTCATCCAAGGGCAGGATCGAAGACTCGTGGTGAAGCCATTCACGACGGCCTTCGTACGATCCGACAAGTTTCGGTTCGAATTCCGCACGGACAATGATGATCCGAAACAGGCCTACGTGATCTGGTCCGACGGAGTTCGAACCGTTACCCGATGGTACATACGACCAGGACTTGAAGTGAAGCGCGACCTCGATCACGCCGTCGCCGGCGCGACCGGTGTCTCGTCCGGTTCCGCTCATACGGTTCCGCGGCTGTTGCTACCCGATGTCGTGAGCGGCTTCGCGCTGACGGAGTTGACGGACCTACGCCTCGCCGGCAGCGAAGCACTGGACGGACACATGTGCTGGAAAATCATCGGCCGTCATCCTGACGCCAAGACCGATACAACGCTGTGGATCGACCAGCGCTCGCACTTGCTCCGGCGGATGTTCGGCCGCCATCACTTCTCGCCTGCAACCACCCCGATGGGCACCACGAGCGGTGAGTTCGATACCGAGACCACAACGGACTTCGATCCGATCGCGAACGAGCCCGTCGATCCGGAGCAGCTACGGGCACCGCAATGATCAACGGCAGCGTGCGAGCACGCCGTAGTGCTCGGCCTCCGGGAACTCTGACGATCGACGACGCTCTGCGCGATCGGTCGCCGCTGCGTTCATCGCGGCGATCGAGATGACCCGCTGGTCCTCGAGCCCATCCAGGACGTGGAGCAGCGACTCGACGCTGCCGGTGATCGAGCGCTCGGTGTTCCCGATGACATCGAGGTTCGCGTCGACGAGCCGCTCGCCGTAGAGCTGCGTGGACCAGCACGCGTCGAGCACGAGCAGCCGGCGCGTGCCGGCCGGCTCGAACCGCAGCCCGCCGTCGTAGCTGTGGCCGTTGTAGTAGACGACCGCGTGATCGTGGAGCGCGCGATCGATCGCGCGGCCCGTGGCGGCGAGGTCGTCGTGCCGAAGGGCCGACGGTCCGAGGATGTCGATCGAGATGACCGCGCCGTCCGCCGTTCGATGTTCGTAGCGGTCGCCGGCCCGGCGATAGCCGCGCTCCTCGAGCGACGCGGTGAGGAACCGGACGCTTGCCAGCGCGGGATCGCGATCGGGATCTCCCGGCTCGAGCTGGCCGAACAGCGCGGCGACCTCGATGCGCGCCCCGTCGTTCGTGGGCAGCACCGAGCCGGTGTCGACGCAGATGCCGTCGGGCATCGCCGGCGGTTCGTCGCGCGTCCACGCGTGCACCGCGAGCGCGCCTGCGGCGAGCAGGGCGATCGCGAAGCCCGCGTCGATCAGGCGACGCGTCGACGCAGGATGGGCCACAGGATCCCGAGGAGGCCGAGGAGGATCAGCGCGAGCCCGAACCACGGCCGGGAGTCGTTGGGGCCGCCGCTGAACAACCCACCGCTGTTGTGGTCGTCGTACGAGTACGACCGCGACGGGGCCGCCGGCTCGGGGATCGCGGCTCGCGCATCCACGCCCTCCGGGACGATCGCGGGCTGCTCGACGATGCGCGTCTGGCCATTCGACACGACGCGCGATCGATCGACCGCGACGAACGAGGTGAACTCGGTGAGCAGGTGAAACTTGAGGCCGAGCGCGGTGACGCCGTCGCGGATCTCGTCGGTGACGCCGCGATTCGGTTCGACCTCACGCATCAGCGTCTCGATCTTCCGCCGCGCCCACAGCGACGCGACCGCCTCGAGATCGTTGGTCGCGGGCAGCCGCACCTCGACCGGAATCGTGATCCGGCGACCGCCCGAGGTCGCGACGACCTTGACCGTCGCCGCACCCGGCTTGCGATAGCGACCCGAGAGGATCAGGGGCTGACCGGCGTAGACATCGGGGATCACCTCGGGCGTCGTGTCGCCGACGTCGAGCCCACCCCAGTCGACCGTGACGTCGGTGAGGTAGGGATAGGCCGAGCGCAGGACGAGTGACTTCGCGACCTCGTGGGGATCCTCGGCGGGTGCGACGTAGCTCGGGAATCCACGGCCGACGACGGCGAGCCGATCGAGCAGGTAGCGGTTCGGCGCGGACCCGATGCCGACGGGCATGATCCGGTTCGAGCCGAGCAACCCGCGCGCCGCCGCGACGACGACGTCGTCGTTGCCGACGAAGCCGTCGGTGAGGAAGTAGATGACGCGGATCCGGTCCTGGCCGGGATCGGTCGTCAGCATCTTCGTCACGCCTTGCTCCATCTCGGTTCCACCGCCGGTGGTCATCGCCGCGAGGTACGCGCGGCCGCGCTCCTTGCCGGCCGGGTCACCGCGCACGAGCCCCGGCGACATCCCATCGACGCCGCTCGCGAAGCCGAGGATGTTGAACGTGTCGCGCTCGGTGAGCGACTCGAGGATCCCCGCCGCGACCTCCTTGGCCTGGGCGATCGGCTCGCCGCTCATCGAGCCGGATCGATCGATGACGATCATCACCTCGCGCGCGGTGATGTCGCCGGTGCGATAGGTCGCCTTCGGCTGCACGGTCAGGAGGAAGTAGCCGTCGTTGCCGACGCGGTGCGGAATCACGCCGACCTGCGTCTGCGGCCCGGCGGTCGTGTAGCGGACGATCAGATCGCGATTCGGGATCTCGTCGGCGCGCCCGAACGTGACGCGCGAGCGGGTCGGCGAGACGTCGACGACCTCGATCTCGTGAGACGGGCTCTTGATGCCATGGATCGGGACCCCGGCGTCGATCTCGGCGGTGAAGCTCACCGTGCTGCTCGCGCGCGTCGCGTCGACGTACGGGATCGAGGTGACGCCGGGTCGCCCGGGCGTGCCGGCGTGGTGGGCGCCGATGGCGTTGCGGCCGACTCGATCGGCCGGCAGGTAGCGCGGCCCGACGACGAGCGGGACGGCCAGCTCGTACGAGCCGTCGGAGTAGTCGAGCAGGTCGACATAGGTGAGCTTCACGCGGATCGTCTCGTGCGGGGCGATGTTCGCGATGAACTGCGAGAACACGTTCGGCTTGTTCTGCTCGACGAGCGCGGCGGTGTGGCCGGCCGCCTTCGCCGCCTCGTACGTGCGCCTCGCCTGCTCGCGCGTCTTGATCTCTCCGGTGATCGTGCGCTCGCCGATCGTGATCTGGTAACCGGAGACCGCGCCCTTGTCGCCGAGCGGGAACACGTAGACGGCCTCGATCGGCTCGTCGAACGGATTCTCGAACACCTGCTCGAGCTCGTACACCGCCATCATCCCGCCGACCTTCGCGGTCACGGCGGTGTGCTTGAGCGGGAAGCCGATCGTGTCGTGCATGACGCCGTCGATGTTCACCGCGCGCGGCGCGACGAGCCGGAGCTCGCCTCCACCGACGGGAATCTCCTCCATCGCCGCGTAGCCGCCGCCTCCCATGCCGACCGAGACATCGGCTCCCATCTGCAGTCGCCCATTACACGCGGCGAGTGCGAGCGCGCAGATCACCAGGCGCGCTCCACCCATCGCGATGTCGATCGCGTGTGCCCTTCTCATGGTAGGTCCTCCGACCGGCCGGCTCAGCAAGGCGCGCGCCATCGCGGGTCGCGTGGAATCTCACGAGTCGCCGTCAAGGAATCGATCACGTGTCGACAGTCGGGCGTTCGATCCTCACCGTGCTCGCACACCTCGATCGCGCGTTACCGGATCGCGCCGGATCGTTCCGTCGATCGATTGTCCGGAGTCTCGCTCGCTCGGCCGGACGGCCTCGCGAGACTTTGGTCAATTGTCCGGAGTCTCGCTCGCTCGGCCGGACGGCCTCGCGAGACTTTGGTCAATTCGCGTGCAGTGCGGTACGAGTGGAGCCACACTCGAGTGCGTGCGTCGGTGCGTCGTCGTGGTGCTGGCGCTGGCCTCGTGCAGCCCCGAGGACAACGAGCCGGCACTGCTTCCATCGCTGACGAAGCGCGGCCGACCGATCGAGCAGCTCGCGCCGGCGGTCGATGCGACCGCGAAGCCCGCGCCGTGGACGTTCGCCGTGATGTCCGATCTCCATCTCCCGAACGACCACGCGCCCACGGTCCACAAGACGGTCGCCGCGCTCGTCGAGCTGCGCGTCCGGTTCGTGGTGATCACCGGCGATCACACCAACGGCAGTGGGCTCGACGGAGCCGGGCTCGTCCATCACTCGACCGGGTGGTGGGAGGCGGTGACCACCGCGCTCCAGCCGCTGCGCGACGCCGGCATCGCGGTGCTCCCCGTCGCCGGCAACCACGACAGCTACCTCGCGGAACAGCGCGACCGCTACGCCGGGGCGTTCGCGGATCTCGATGGCTGGGCCGGGTCCCTCGCGATCAAGACCGCTGGCGGTACCGGGCGATCGCTCGCGCGTGCGCCGTTCTCGTACAGCGTGGAGGTCGATGGCGTGCACCTGACGCTCGCCCACATCGTCGCGCAGGGCCTCGATCGCGAGGTCGCGGCGTGGCTCGCCGAGGATCTCGCAGCGGCAGCGGGCGCGCGGCACCGGATCGTGTTCGGGCACCTCCCGCTGTCGTCGGTGATCCAGCCGCCGAGCCACACGTTCGCGGCGCGGCTCGGCGCGATCCTCGAGCGGGGCCACGCCGGGCTCTACGTCGCCGGGCACGAGCACATCGTGTGGGACGAGGATGTCGCGTTGCCGGCGGGAGGCAGCCTGCGGCAGGTCCTGGTCGGTTGCACGTCGGGGTACTACGACTACCAGCCGAGCGAGCCGTCGAAGCAGCGCGCCGGCTGCGTGCCGATCGAGCTGGCGGGCAAGCGCGAGCCGATGCGCTGCAAGATGCCGAATGGAGGCGGCGAGTTCGTGCTCAGCCGCGGGCGCAAGAACCGCCACATCCAGCACTACAAGAGCACCTTCACGCTGTTCACCGTCGACGGCGACAAGCTCAGCGTTCGCCCGATGACGATCGACGCGAACGGCCGGGCCCTGCCGTTCTACCTCAACGAGTAGGCATCCGGCGCAACCCGGCCTATCCTCCCGCGTGGTGATGCTCGGTCCAGTCGTGCGGCGGGGGTGGACGATCCGACGGGTCGCGATGATCGCCGGTGGCGTGTTCGCCGTGTGGCTGATCGTGCTCGTGATCCTCGGGGTCGCGTCGAGCGAGAAGTACGGGCGGCGCGTGGCCGAGCGCATGGCGGAATCGCTCAAGGGGCTCGGGACGGTCGGCGCCAGCGATCTGGCGCTCGTGCGGGGGTGGCTCGAGCTCGAGCGGCTGCGGGTCCGGCGCGCCGATGTCATCGGCAAGCTCGCGCTCGACGTCGCGGAGATCCGCTGCGAGCTGTCGCCGCTCGGGCTCGCGCTCGTCGATGGCAGCTGTCGCGAGCTCGTCGTGAGCGGCGTGCGTCTCGAGATCTCGACGTTCGCGCTGTTCAAGCTGCAACGGCCGACGCGACCGCCGATCCGCGCGGGGCGGGTGGTCATCGAGGACGCCGTGCTCGTGATCGCGCCGCTCGCCGAGGTCCCGAGAGCGCCGGGCATGCAGCTGGTGATCGAGCACGCCGAGGCGGGACCGACGACGTTCAAGACGCCGCTGTCTTGGCTGTTCGCCCTGGAGAGCTTTCGCGCGTCGCTCGAGCTGCCGGTCGGGACGATCAAGCTCGCGTACCGGGATGGCGTGTTCACCGTCTCGGGAGGGATCTTCGGATCGACTCCGGTGTCGCTGCGCGTGGAGTTGCCGGTTGCCGATCCGAGCGACGATCCGAAGGCCGAGATGCGGAAGCTGGTGAAGTTTGGCCGCAAGCTCGCCGAGCGACTCGCCTTCGCTTCGGTCGAGACGTGGCTCGAGTCGAAGTTGCCGTAGCCGACGACGTAGCGATCTCGTGGATCGTCGCGGTCAGCTCGTGGGTGCGCGCTGGTCGCGCTCGGGTCGGTCGTCGGCGAGCTGTTGGACGAACGCGCACAGCTGCGTGGCGCTGTAGGGCTTGTGCAACAGGTTCTTGATGCCGGCGTCTGCTGCGAACCGCTGCAGGTCTGCGTTGATGTATCCCGAGATGATCGCCACCGGCAGTGCCGGGTTCACGCGCCGAACTTCGGACACCACGTCCAGCCCCGACATCCCCGGCATGTTGTAGTCGGTGATGACGACGTCGAACCGGGTCGGCTCCGCACGGAGCGCGGCGATCGCCACGTTGGCCTGCGTGAACCCGGTCACCTCGTGGTCCTCGAGGATGCGTTTCGCGAGCGTGACGATCGCTGACTCGTCGTCGATGAACAGCACGCGCAACCGTGCGGGCTGCACCGCCGGAGCGCGGGTGGCTGCGGTGGCGATCGGCAGCGTGGACGCTGTGTCGAGAGCAGGAAAGTACAGGTCGAACGTCGTGCCCTCACCGCGGCGGCTAGTCACGGCGATCACCGCGCCGTGCGACTTCATGATGCCGTGGACGACCGACAGCCCGAGACCGGTGCCTTGCCCGACGGGTTTGGTCGTGAAGAACGGCTCGAAGATCCGGGCGAGCGTATCCTCGTCCATGCCGTGTCCGGTGTCGTTCACCGACGCGCGGGTATAGCGCCCGGGCCGGAGCTCCGGGTGGAGCTGGATGGCGGTGTCGCTCAGCGTCACGCCCGCGAGGCGGAGGTCGATGCGCCCGGCGCCGCCGTTCATCGCATGCCACGCGTTGGTGCAGAGGTTGAGCAGCACCTGATGGATCTGGGTTGGCTCCGCGAGCACGTTCGGGACATCCTCCTCGAAGCTCGCGGTCAGCTGGATCGCCGCGGGGATCGCCGCCCGCAACAATCGCCAGACCTCCTCGACGATCGGCCGGAGGGCGACGATCGCGTCGGGCTTGTGCCGCGGCCTGCTGAACGAGAGGATCTGCCGGACCAGCTCCGCGGCACGATCGGTCGCCTGCTGGATCTCGCGCAGGCTCGCGACCGCGGGATGGGCGGGTCCGACGTCGCGCTCCGCGAGCGCGGCGTTGCCACCGATCGCCGCGAGCAGGTTGTTGAAGTCATGCGCCACCCCAGCAGCGAGCGTGCCGATGGCTTCCATCCGCCGTGCCTGCTGGAGCTGCGCCTCGAGTTGCTGCCGCTCTGCCTCGGCACGCACCGTCTCGGTGACATCGACGAGGACCACCTGGATCGCGAGCGTGCCTTCGAACACGCACCTGGTCGCCATGATGTCGGCGTGGACGACCTTCCCGTCGATGCGGACGATCCGCCCGCGGAAGATCGGGTTCACGTCTCGCAGGAACAGCTGTTCGATGCGCTGCCGGACCACGGCGCGATCGTCGGGGTGCACGATCGACATGAGAGGCCGACCGACGAGCTCGGCAGGGTCGCTCACTCCGAAGACCTTCGCCATCGCCGGGTTCGAGAACAGGATCTTCTGGCCGTCGTGGACGTAGACCCCGACGGGGGCATGCTCGACGAGCACACGGTAACGTGCTTCGCTCGACCGCCGCTGCTCTTCGATCATGCGGCTCTCCGTGACGTCGCGAGCGTACGCGAGCGAGCCGTAGATCCGACCGTCGGCGGCGTACATCGGGAGCTTCACGGTATCGAAGATGTGGGTGGTGCCGTCGGCGACGCGCGCACGGTCGATCGGGTTGTGGACGACCTGTCCAGACATCGCCAGGTCGTCATCGGCATGGAAGCCTCGGATGCCCTTGGCCGGATCGCCGAGGCACTGCTCGACCGGCCACAGCTCGGTGTCGAGCCGCCCGACGATCTCGTCGGGCAACAACCCCTGACTGGCCGCGAACGCGCGGTTCGCGAACAACAAGCGATGCTCGCCGTCCTTCGCGAAGATCCAGTCCGGCGTCGCGTCCAAAACGGAGCGGAGCATGACCCGGGCGGCCTCGGCCTGCTGCTCCGCGTGCTTGCGATCGGAGACGTCGATGCCGGAGCCGACGATCTGGACGACCTGACCTGCCTGATCGTACAGCGGGCAGAACGTCGCGTCGATCGTCAGCCGGCGGCCGTCCGCGAGCGTGAATGGCAGATCGAAGCGGCTCGTGGCGCCACCGGATGCCGCCTGGATCGCGTCGCGGACGCGTGGCCGCTCGGCGTCGCACAGGATCGCGAGCTCCCAGACACGCTGACCCACGACCTCGTCACGCCGCTTCCCGGTCACCTCGACCGCTCGGCGATTCAGCTCGAGCACCGACCCATCGGGCGCGAACAGGCCGACGAACGCGAACATGCTGTCGATGATCACCTGGAGCCGGTCAGGAGTTTCTTGTGCGCGTGGCTCCTCGTTGACCCTGGTGCCGATCGCGATCAAGCCGGCAGGGTGTTCGCTGCCATCGTGGAGGTGCTCGAACCTCCATTCGAGCTGGAGGTGGTCGCCGCTCGCCGTGACAAACGTCGCGACGACACCCGAGGTCGCGGCGCCTGCCAGCGATCGCGCGAGCTGCTCGCGCACCCGTTCATGTCCATCACCCGGCACCATGAGCTCGAGCGCGTCGAGCCCGGTGACCTGGTCGCGCTTCCGACCCGACAGCTCCGCGAACCACGCGTTGATGCCCCGCACCCGCCCGCTCGGATCGATCTGCAAGACAGCCACGGGCGCGACGTCGAGCAGTGGAGTGACTTGATCGGGGCTCCTGGCCAAGCAGCGTTCTCCAAGGCGCTCGAGAACTGGGACGCCCCTCCACGATCGCAGGGAGTCGGCCGGAATGACAGGCCCGCGCTTCAGAATCGATGCGAGCTGCGCCGACGGCTCACCAGGCGCGGGCGCGCGCCTGGATGAACGCGTAGAAGAACACGCTGTTCGGATCGCGCGCCACGATCTCGAGCTCGCGGGTCATGCCGTCGACGACCTGCTGCGAGACCTTGTTCGCGGCGAGGAGCGCCGGGGCGCCGGAGAGCAAGAGCTCGATCCAGTATGCGAGAAACTCGGCGCGCTCGCCGGGGGCGCGGTTGTCGAGGTGAAACGAGCGAACCTCCGTCGAGACGTCGCGGAAGCCGACCGACTGGAGCAGGTTGCCGAGCTTCGCTCCGACGAACGGATCTCCGCCGAGGCTCAGCTGGTGATCGTTGAAGGCCATCCAGTAGCGAAGCGTGTCGGGGCTGTAGGGATCGATGAAGAACGTCGCGTTGAGGACCTCGTTGCACACGATCGGAGCGCCGGGGACGAGCACGCGCCGGACCTCCGAGAGCACGCGCAGTGGCGAGCTGATGTGCTCGAGGATCCAGCACAGGAACGCGGCATCGAAGCTCTCCGGCTCGAACTCGAGGCGCGTCGCGTCGCCTTGCTTGATCGTGTAGCGCCCGGTCGCCCAGGGCACGGTGGCGAGGTAGCGGCGTGCCTCCGCGATCTGCTCGTCGTTGATCTCGACGCCGGTGATCTGGATCTCCGGAAAGTGCCGGAGCAAGATCTCGGTCTGTGCGCCGACGCCGGAGCCGACCTCGAGGAGGCGGCGCCTGCGCCGGAACGGGAGCCGGTCGTGGACCATCGGCTCGAGGAACCGTGCCTGGCGGTGGAGGCGGTCGCGCTCCTCCTCGCTGTAGCCGTGGAGATATCCGGTGGCCGTCATCGCTGGGAGCCTATCCGCGATAGCTGTCGTCCTGCTCGATCTTCGAGAGGACCCAGTCGAATTCGCCCGAGGTCACGTGCGCGCTGCAGTGCTCGCACTCTCCGGACATCGTGATCTGGAGCGGCGCGCCGCAGTTCGAACAGATCGGGTTCGCGACGGGCGCGCCTTTGCGGCTCGCCGACCGGATCACGGTCCAGTACTCGCTGTACTTGCGCTCGCGGTTCTTCGAGCCGCGCACGAGCGCGCCCGTGGTCGCCCGCACGACGAAGTCCTTGCCGGTGGCCCAGATGCGGATCGTGACGGCGTCGTACCAGCGATCGCGCGAGACCTTCGCGATCGCATCGTGCGTGATCCGCATGTCGACGAGCTGGTTGCGTAGACCCTGCTGCTTGTACGCGTCGATCCAGTACGAGAGGTAGTCGTAGAGGCCGTCGGAGACGAGTCCACGCGCCGGACGGAGATCGTTCTGGGCCCACGCGCGATTGAGCTGGTCGTAGATCATCGCGAGGCGATGCTGCAGCGCGACCGTCGTGACCGCGGGATCGGACTGCTCGAGCTGGATCAACCGGGTGTCGACATCGGGCTGGCGGTACGTCGGGAGGTCGGTGCCGCGCTCGGGGACCTCGGCGGTGAGCGTCGGCGGCCGCTCGTCGACGGAGCGCAGCGTGATTCCCTCGACGATCCAGTCGAACCGGCCGTTGTCGACGACCTCGTTGCACGAGGCGCACAGCTGCGTGCCGCTCGCGGTGGCCTGCCACGGCGCGCCGCAGTTCGGGCACGGAAAGTTCTTCGACGCGCCGGGCGGCTTGCTCTTGCGCGACGAGTCGCGGCTGAACGTCCAGCTCTCGACGGAGTAGTACGTGTGCTCGCCGGTGGTGACGTTCGCCTCGAACTCGATCGCGATCTGGATGCGAGCGCTGGCGTCGGCTGCGTGCGGCACGTCGCTTCGCGACTGTCGATCAACTGGCCGCGAGACTCGCATCGCACCGACGACGACGGACAGGACCGGCGCGCCTGCCGGCGGGCGCGTCTGCAGCGCGAACTGCGCCGCCTGCGAGACGTACGGTGCGACCGTCGCGAGCGTCTCCTTCGAGTGCCGCAGGCGATGTGCCGTCGAGAACAACCGGAACGCGAAGTCCTCGAACAGCACCTGCGAGAAATCGGGATCGATGCGCCGTACTTCATCGAGGGTGATCGCCCGCTCGAGCTCGACCGGCGGTCCGCTGTCCCAGTCCTTGTTCTGGTGCTTCTTGTACGAGCTGTAGATGAAGAGCCCGATCACGATCGCGATCAGCGGCAACCCGATATGCGGGTAGTGGATGGCGAGCCGGACGAGCCAGTAGAGCAGCTCCAGGAACCCGCCGCCGTCGCCGCCGCCGCCGCCGCTGCCGCCGTGGCCACCACCTCCGGAGAACGACTGGCCGCCGCCGGGCCGAGCGACCGCGAGCTCGACGAGGAGCGCGAGCAGGCCGAACACGACGAGGGGCAACCACGCCTTGCGGATCACTTCGAGCTCCGCACGTGGTCGCTGTCGATGGCGTCGGGGAGCTCGTTGAGATCGTCGGCGCGACGGGGCATCGCGCTCGCCAGCGGCGAGAGGAGCTGCTCGAGGGCTCGTGCCACGGCGGCGCCGCCCGAGCGCATCGCGACGGTCAGCGCGGCACCACCTGCCGCGACCGCGTCGGCCGGTAGCGCGCGATCGAGCCGGCTGTCGGCGACGAGCACGACCTGCTGCTCGAGCCACGCGATGTAGACGAGCAGTCCGCTGCGATCCCTGGTGTGGTGGATGCCGCGCTCGACGAAGGTCGCGCGAGCCGCACGTAGCACGTGAGCGTGACGGCGTGAGGCCGGGGTCAGGATGCGCTTGACGTCGGGGAGCAGGCCGACGAGCGCGCCCGCGACGAGCCCGACGACCAGCGGGTCGATGAGGATCGAGAAGATGCCGAACTCGTAGGACGAGTACAGCATCGTGGCGAGCGCGCCGAACGCGACGACCACACCGACGATCACGTTCGCGTGGAGGTAGCTCGACGATCGCTGCCGGACCGCGACGACGACCTCGATCGCCGTGGTGTTCTCGATCGATTCGATCGCGGCCTTGAACGCAGCGCGTGCCTCGTCGTCGAGAAACCGGGCACTCACGGTACGGGTATATCGCAGCGGCGACGGCCCGTCAGTGATCGCGTCGCGAACCAGCTCGCTCGCAACGGTTGGCGATCGTGGGTCCCGATCGTAGAGTCTGCGCCGGAGGTTCCATGCGAGCGAGGTCGATGACCGTGGTGCTCGTGTTCGCTGGATGCAGCGGCGCGAGCAATCCAGGCGCAGGCTCGGCCGGCGCGACGCAGGAGACGGGCTCCGCGGTGTCGAAGGATGCGGCGGCCATCGCACGTCCCGCCGTGGTGACCGACGAGATGGTGTCGCTCATGGACCGGGTCGTGGCGTCGATGGTCCGGCTGGGGGTCGACCTCGAGCCCGCAGCCGGCGACTGCAAGCAGGCGACGGCGGTCATCCAGGCGGCCGCGGCCGAGGTGAAGACGCTCGGCAGCGACGTCGACAAGCTGCCGGCGCTTGCCGGAGATCCGACGGTGAGGTCGTGGTTCGAGACGACCTATGGCTCGCGGATCATCCCGGTGATGAAGCAGCTCGGGGAGCTCGCCCAGGCTTGCAGGGGGGACCCGGAGCTCGGAGCTGCACTGACGACGCATCCGCTGCTGAAGAAGCAGCAGCCGTGACTCAGCGGGGATAGCGAACCGATTCGCGAGGGAGCCGCGAGGCGGCGCGGCGATCGACCTTGCCGCTCGCGAGCACCGGAAGCTCGCGCACCACGGCGAGCTCGCGGGGCAGGGCATACGCGGGCAGCGCGGCGTGCCAGGCGCGCAGGGCGGCGGTGTCGAAGCGGTCGTCGACCGCGATCGCCGCGCCCACGATCTGGCCCCAGCGTTCGTCGGCGATGCCGAACGCGCACGCCGCGCGGACGCCGGGCGTCGCGTCGAGGACGGCCTCGACCGTCGCCGGGTGCACGTTCTCGCCACCCGTGACGATGACGTCGTCGGCGCGGCCGAGCACGTGCAAGCCGGCTCCGTCGACGAAGCCGAGATCTGCGGTGATCAGCTCGGGCGCGATCGGCGCGCCGTCGAGGTAGCAGGTCGCGAGCATCGGTGCGCGGACGCGGATCGGTGCCGGCAACGCGCGCGTCCCGCCGGCGAGCTCGACGCCGGCGAGCGGTACGAGCGGCGCGTGCGGATCGCCCGCGTGCACGAGCGGCGCGGTCGCCAGCTGGCCGAATGACTCCGTCATCCCGTAGGTCGTCAGGAACGGCACGCCACGGGCCGCCGCGGCCTCGAGCAGCGCGGGGCTCGCCGCGGCGCCGCCGAGCAGCAACGCACGCAGGCGCGCCGGAGGGCGCCACGCCGGATCGTCGAGCAGCGCGGCGAGCTGGGTCGGGACGAGGGACGCGAGGGTGGATCGCTCGAGCAGCGCGACCAGCGGGCCACGATCGAAGGCGGCCGCGAGCACGATCGGCTTGCGCGCCACGAGGCAACGCACCACGACCGCGAGCCCGCCGGCATGCGCGAGCGACAGCGCGACGAGCCAGCGGTCATCGTCGAGCCATCCGAGGTGTGCTGCACTCGCCTCGGCGGCGGCGAGCAGGGCCTCGCGCGACAGCACGACGCCACGTGCCGCGCCCATCGAGCCCGACGTGAACAGCACGACGGCGGCATCCGCGGGGAGCCTGGCATTCGCGACGAGCTCGCGTTGCCGGGCGAGCTCGGCCGCGGGCAGCGCGGGATGCAGGAGCGCGATCGGGACCTCGTCGTCGAGCGCCGCGTAGACCTGGGTCACCGTCTCCACCGACGGGGTCGCGATCGCGACGCGAGGCCGGTCGGCGACGGTCCGCGAGACCGCGGTGTACGCCATCGAGCTCGTCGCGGTGATGATCGCCGTCCGCTCGGGGAGCTGTCGTGCCGCGGCCGTCACGGACAGCGGCCGGTCGAGCGTGGCGAGCACGGCGTCGAGCTCGAGCGCGCCGAGACCGAGCCCCGAGCTGCAACCATCGCGGATCTCCAGGGTCGTCAGCTGCGGAGGTTTCAGCGCCCAGGCGACGAGGGCAGGGTGGGGTGCGAGCCCGGCGGCGTGCTCGCCTCCGATCGCGAGCGCGAGCTCCGCACATGCCGCGGTGCCGATCGGTCCCTCGAGCGAGTGCGAGACGATCGCGGCGACGCCGGCCCCGCGCGCACGTCGCGCGAGCTCCAGGCAGGCGTGCAGGCCGCCGAGGAGCGTGGGCTTGAGGACGAGTGCCGCGAGCGATCGCGATCGCAGCGCCGCGTCGAGCACGTCCGGTGCGAGCATCGCGAGGCTCTCGTCGAGCGCGATCGGACAAGCCAGCTGCGTGGCGAGGAGCAGGTGCGCATCGGCGCAGGGCTCCTCGACATAGTCGATCGGCAGGTCCGAGAGCGCCCCGAGCCACTCGTGGACCACGTCGCGCGGCCAGGTGCGGTTCGCGTCGAGTCGCAAGCGAGCTCCGGGGGCTGCACGCGCGATCGCGCGTAGCCGATCGAGATCGGCGCGAAAATCGTACGCGCCGACCTTGATCTTCAGGCAGCCGACACCGTCGGCGAATGCGCGCGCCGCTTCGGCCGGGGTGTCGACGACCACGGCCAGGGGCACGCCGTGGAGCGGACGGCCGGCGAGCAGCGAGGCGAGCGAGATGTTCCGCTCGGCCGCGAGGGCCGAGAGCAGGGCGGTCTCGATCGCGAAGCGAACGGCGGGGGCGAGCGGCAGCTCGGCGGCGAGGGAGCTCGCGTCATCCGTGCAGTCGAACGGCAGGCGCGCCGCGAGCGCCGAGACCGCGCGTGCGGCGTCGTCGAGCGTGTCGAGCGAGGTCCCGGCGAGTGGCGCGGCTTCGCCGAGGCCGATGGCACCGCGCTCGGTCCGGAGCTCGAGCAGCAGGGCCGCACGCGTGTGGCGGCCGCGTGCCGATCCGGATCCGTCGAGGCGCCAGGTCGCGCGGCGCGAGGCGAGCGCGACGATCCGCATCACACCACGAGGCCCGCGGTGAACAGGGCTCCGTGAAGCATCAGGAGCTGGGCGGTGGCCGCGAGGCAACGGTTGAAGGCCGGGCCATCGCCCGAGGCGACGAGCGCGCGCAGGCGGGCGACCGCGAGCGGCGCGGTGACGAGCGGCAGCGCGGCCCATGGCTGGCCGGTGAGCGCGATGCCGACGGGGACCGCGTACGCGATGACGAGGAGGGCGGCGTACTCGCCGATCGCGGCGCGGCGACCGAAGCGGACGGCGAGGGTTCGCTTGCCGGCGCGGGCGTCGCCTGCGCGATCGCGGAGGTTGTTGACGACGAGGATCGCGGTGGCGAGCGCACCGATGGGCAGCGAGGCCCAGAGCGCGAGCGCGGGTACGTGGCCGAGCTGGACGAACACGGTGCCGCACACGGCGACGAAGCCGAAGAACACCATCACGAACAGGTCGCCGAGGCCGTGGTAGCCGAGCGGCCAGGGCCCTCCGGTGTAGGCGATGCCCGAGAGGATCGAGGCGATGCCGATCGCCACGACGGGCCAGCCGGCGATCGCGACCAGGTACAGCCCGAAGGCGGCGGCGATGAGGAAGGCGGCGAGCATCGCGCGCTTCATCGCGGCGGCGCTGACGAGCCCGGCGGCGACCGCACGTGTGGGCCCGAGGCGATCGGGTCCGTCGGCGCCGCGCTCGGCATCGAACACGTCGTTCGCGAAGTTGGTGCCGATCTGGATCGCGAGCGCGCCTCCGAGTGCCGCGAGCGCCGGGGCCCACACGATGCTGGAGCTCGCGGCGACACAGGCGGTCCCGACCGCGACGGGGATCACCGCCGCCGGCAACGTGCGCGGCCGGGCGGCGGCGAGCCACGTCTCGAGGGGGCTCGAGCCGGTGTCGACGGCCTCGAGCCTGCGCGTCACACGGGCTCCTGGGACTGGAAGTTGTGAAAGTGGAGAGCGTCCCCGAAGAAAGCTGTGAAAGTGGAGAGCGTCCCCATCACGGGTAGCGCTTGAATTTCGTGAAGTCGGGTGGCCGCTTCTCGAGGAACGCTTCCTTGCCCTCGCGGCCTTCGTCGGTCGTGTAGTACATGAGCGTCGCCGAGCCGGCGAACGCCATCATGCCGGCCTGACCATCGCAGTCGGCATTCATCGCCATCTTGAGGAAGCGCAGCGCGGTCGGGGAGTGCTCGAGCATCTCGCGGCACCACTGGATCGTCGTCGACTCGAGCTCCGCGAGCGGCACGACGGTGTTGACGAGGCCCATGTCGAGCGCCTCGCCCGCGCTGTACTGGCGGCACAGGAACCAGATCTCGCGCGCCTTCTTCTGGCCGACGATGCGCGCGAGGTACGCGCTGCCAAAGCCCGCATCGAAGCTGCCGACCCGTGGGCCGGTCTGGCCGAACCGTGCGTTGTCGGCTGCGATCGTGAGATCGCAGACGAGGTGGAGCACGTGGCCGCCGCCGATCGCGTACCCGGCGACCATCGCGACCACGGGTTTCGGCAGGTAGCGGATCCGCATCTGCAGATCGAGGACGTTGAGGCGCGGCACGCCATCGGTTCCGACGTATCCGCCGGTCCCACGCACGCGCTGATCGCCGCCGGAACAGAACGCCTCGGTGCCGGCCCCGGTGAGGATCACGACGCCGATCGAGCCATCGTCGCGCGCGTCGTCGAACGCTCCGATCATCTCGGCGACGGTCCGCGGCCGGAACGCGTTGTGAACCTCGGGCCGGTTGATCGTGATCTTCGCGATGCCGTCGCTCGAGGTCTCGTAGATGATGTCTTCGTAGCCGGGGCGGCGGGTCCAGGTGATGTCGCTTCGCGACGGCTCTTCAACAGTCATGGCTTCCTCCAAGCTTGGCGAGCACCGGGTTCGGTGCCGCGTGGGCGTACAGCTCGATCGCAGCGCGGCGCGCGTCATGAGCGCCCGAGGTCGAGACCGCTGCGTGGATCACGGTCACCCCGGGTGTGGCGAGTGCGGTCGCGACCGCGCTCGCGGCCGTGGCGGCCGACGCGGCCGTGATCGCGCGGGCTCCCAGCACCGCGGCGACCGCGGCGGGATCGAGCTCGGGCACGGTGAGCCAGTGGCGCGCGAAGGCACCCGCGAGCTCTGCCCGCGCGACGGGCAAGCCCGCGAAGATCTGGCCACCGCCATTGTCGATCACGAGGATCGCGAGCGGCGCCGCGGCGGCCCGCGTGGCCAGCAAGCCGCCGAGGTCGTGCGCGAAGCTGACATCTCCGAGGACGAGCAGCACCGGATGCCCGGCACGCGTCGCGCCCGCGGCCGACGCGACGAGGCCATCGATCCCCGCGGCGCCGCGCTGCGTGATCACGGGACGTGCGACTCCACCGGACGAGACGTGATCGACGACGCGGATCGGCAGGCTGTTGCCGATCTGCACGATCGCGTCATCGGGCAGCGCGTCGATCGCCGCGCGGATCACCGCACCCTCGCAGCGAGGGTGTGCCGCGAGCGCATCGGCGATCGCGATCGCCGCGTGGTCCTCACCGGATCGCCACGCATGCAGCCACGCCTCGCTCGCAGCAGCGCGCTCGACGTGGCGTCGCGTAGCTGCGCGCGCGGTCTCTGCCATCGCGAGCTCGTTGGTCTGCAGCTCGGACCGTGCGGTCGCGAACGTCCGCGTCTCGGACGAGGCCAGGAGCTTCGTGATCGCACCGAGCACCAGCTCGCGCTCGCCGAGCAGCACGTGCTCCGCCGAGGAGTCGGGATCGCACCAGCTCGATCCTGCGAGCACGCATCGCGAGGGCCGCGTGCTCGCGAGCCAGGTCGGCCAGCCCGCCGCGACAGGCTCCGCGCCGAGCTGGATCACGAGGCCAGGCTCCGGCAGCCGAGCGAGCGGGATCAGATCGAAGTGATCGATCGCCACGATCCCCTCGGGACGTGGCCCGAGCCGCAGCTGGCTGCCGGTCTCCGCGATGATCGGATAGCCGGCGAGCCGTGCGAGCTCGAACACGCGCTCGCGCGATCGCGCGAACGACACCGGCATCGCGCCGACCACGATCACGCCACGTGGCTCGCGCTCGATCGACCGCGCGATCGCCTCGATCGCCTGCGGATCCGGCGCGAGGTGTGGTGGCGCGACGAGCACCGGGTGGTCGCGAAGGCTGGCCACGAACCTCGCGAGCGCGCGTTCGTCGTCGGTCGACGGTGCGGCGGGCTCGAGCGGCTTGCGGAGCGGCACGTCGACGTGGACCGGGCCGGGGGCCGGACCGAGCGCGAGCGTGACCGCCTGCACGAGCTTGCGGCGCACGGCGCGGAGCGCGAGCTCGCCGGTGACCGGCGCACCGAGGTCGAGCGCGCAACGCACGAAGCCGCCGTAGAGTCCGCGTTGATCGATCGTCTGCGAGGCGCCACAGTCGTGGAGCTCGGGCGGCCGATTCGCGGTCAACGCGATCAAGGGGATTCCCGCCATGCTCGCCTCGACGATCGCGGGCAGGTAGTGCGCGGCGGCGGAGCCGCTGGTGCACACGAGCACGGCGGGGGAGCCGGTGGCGCGTGCTGCACCGAGCGCGAAGAACGCCGCGGCGCGCTCGTCGATGATCGTCACCAGCTCGAGGCGCGGCTCGCGCGCGAGTGCGACGACGAGCGGGGTCGAGCGGGATCCGGGGCTGATCACGCAGAGCGTGATGCCGGCATCGGCGAGCGTCGCGGCGATCAGCTCGGCCCACGAGGTCTGCGCAGCGGCGCTCATCGTGCGACGCCGCCTTGCGCCGCCGAGGGTCGTTCTCCGTCGGGCGCGGCCCGGTGCAACACCTCGGGCGCGAGCGCCCCGAGCATCGCGCGAAGCTTGAGCTCGGTCTCGGCAAGCTCGCGATCGGGGTCGGAGCCCGCGACGATGCCGGCGCCGGCCCACAGGTGCGCGCGGTTGCCGACGAGCACGCCCGAACGGATCGCGACCGCGAGCTCGCCGTTGCCATCGAGATCGAACCAGCCGACGGGCGAGGCGTACCAGCCCCGCGCGACCGGCTCGTGGGCGCCGATCCAGTCGACCGCGACGTCGGTCGGCGTGCCTCCGACCGCGGGGGTCGGGTGCAGGCGCGCGACGAGCTCGAGCACGTGGCGCGGCTCGGACGCGGTGGCGCGAAACGGCGTGTGGAGGTGAAGCACGTGGCGCAGCACCCGCACCACGGGTACCGCCGGTGCCTCGACGCTCGCGCCGGTGCTCTCGAGCGCGGCCCGGATCGCCTCGACGACGAGGTCGTGCTCGCGGCGGTCCTTGGTGCTCGCGAGCAGCGCCGCCGCAGGATCGCGGTCGCCGCCGTCGTGGCGGACGGTGCCGGCGAGCGCGTCGCACAAGACGAGGCTGCCGTCGCGTCGGACGAGCCGTTCGGGCGTGGCGGCCACGAGCGTCCCGCCGCCGGGTGGACGCACGAGCACGCGCACGCAGTCGGCATGCCGGGCATCCAGCGCGGCGAGGAGCTCCGCGGCGCGCACCGCCCCGGCGAGGGTCACGCAGCACGTGCGCGCGGCGACGATCTTCGAGCAGGTGCCAGCCGTGATCGCGGTGGTGATCGCCTCGACCTGCGCGCGCCACAGCTCGGCGCTCGCCCGCGCCCGCTCGATCACCGCGGGTTGCGCCTGCGAGATCGTGTTCGCGAACGCGCGGCGGTGGATCGCGAGCTCGGCTCGCCAGCGCTCGGCCTCGGCGGCCTCGTGCTCGTCGACGGCGAGCACGAGCCACGCGGCGGCTCCGTCGCGGACGTACGTCCAGCGCGGCAACCCGAACCAGGCGTCGCCGAAGCCGGTCCACGGCGCGCGATCGGCTGCGCCGGGCGAGAACGCGGCGCCGCCGAGGAACCGCGGTCGCGCGATCCCGAGCGCCTCGACGGGAACGAGGGTCGGCTCGTCGACGCCTTCGATGATCGCGCCGTGGCTTCGCACACCACGCGTGCCGTCGACGAGCTCGCTCCAGCGGTCGGCGCCCGTACCACGCAGCTCGCGCGCCACGCCGACCCCGGCGATCGTGAGCGAGCTCGACGCCCAGCTGACGAGCGGCGCCACCGGCCACGCGTCGACGATCGTTGGTACCTCGACGAGCGGGGCGCGCAACGCGATGAACGTGATCCCCTCGCCACCGGCCGCGGCTACCAGCGCACCGTCGAGGAACTCGCCGCCCGGATGGTGGTCGGCGACGCCGAGCTTCACGGCTCCTCCATCGGGGTGGCGACGAACAGCGTGCACGCTCCGAACGTGAGCGGCACGACCTCGAGCACCTGCAAGCCGGCGCGTCCCATCAGGGCGACGAACTCGTCGGCGGGCGGGAACGCGGCGATCGACTTCTGCAGATATCCATACTCGCGCGCCCCGGACAGCAACGCGCCGAGCCGCGGCACGACGTGACGGGTGTGGATCCGCGCGACGCGGCCGAGCAAGCCGTTGCGCGGCTCGCCGAGCTCGAGCACCGCGATGCGCCCGCCGGGCCGCACGACCCGCGCCATCTCGCGCAGCGCGGCGAGCCGATCGGGGACGTTGCGAATGCCAAACGCGATCGTCACGGCATCCATCTCGCAGCTCGCGTAGGGCAGCTGCTGCGCATCGCCCACGACGAGCGAGACGCGATCGTCGAGCCCTCGCCGCACGAGCTTCTCGGCGGCGATCTCGAGCATCTTCCTCGACGGATCGAGGCCGATCACGGTCGCGCCGCCGCGGGCGCGGGCGATGTCGATCGCGAGGTCGCCGGTGCCGGTCGCGAGGTCGAGGACACGTGGCCGCTCGCCGAGCTGCAGCGACTTCACCGTGCGCCGGCGCCAGCCCTTGTCGAGACCGAGGGACAGCACGCGGTTCACGAAGTCGTAGCGGCGCGCGATGCGATCGAACATCGCGCCGCTGCCGAGCGTGGGCAGCACCAGGCTGGGCGGGATCGCAGCCGGCGGTGGCAGGATCGATGGCTCGGGGGCGGGGGGCGTGGCGGGCTCCTTCACGAGGTCCTCTCGAGTGACGCGAGCGCCACGGTCACGAGCGCGTCGCGCGCCGGTCCCACCGGAAGCTCGTCGAGCACGGCGAGCGCGCGATGGACGTGCTCCTCGGCGAGGGCGCGGGTCGCGGCGAGCGCCCCGATAGCTCGCACGGCCGTCCCGATCGCGATCAGCTCGGCCTGTGGCGGCGACTCGTGCGCGAGCAGCGCCTCGAGCTCTCCACGCAGCGCGGGTTGACGCTCGAGCGCGATGACGAGCGGGTACGTGATCTTGCCCTCGCGTAGATCGGCGAGCGGGTCCTTGCCGGTCCCGGCAGCCGAGTCGGCGAAGTCGAGCTCGTCGTCGACCGCCTGGAACGCGACCCCGAGGTGCAGCCCGAATCGCTCGAGCGCGGTCTCGGCGGCCGCGGGCAGGCCGGCTGCACGGGCGCCGGCGATCATCGCCCAGCGGAACAGCGCCGCCGTCTTGCCCTCGACGATCGTGAAGTAGTCATCCCGAGCGCCGGTCAGCTTGCCGCGGCGTTCGAGCTGGACGGACTCCGCGACGATCATCTGATCGATCACCCCGAGCATCAGATCGAGCATCCCCTCGACGCCCGTCGAGGCGATCCGCCGGAGTGCCGCGACGAGCAGCCAGTCCCCGGCGAAGATCGAAGCCGCGTTGCCGTAGATCACGCTCGCCGTTGGCTGACCGCGCCGGCGCTCCGCGACATCGACGACATCGTCATGGAGCAGCGTCGCGCTGTGGACGAGCTCGACGGCGACCGCGAGCCCACGTGCGCGCGGGGTGAAGCCATCGCCGAAGCGACTCGCGAGTGCCACGCACAGCGGCCGTAGGTGCTTGCCTCGTAGCTCGAGCAGGTGGTGCGCGGCCGCATGGATCACTCGCTCGCCGCGCGGGATCGCGGCGATCTCGGACTCGAACTCGACGAGATCATCGCGCACCCACCGATCGAGGACGGCGAGCCGTTCACCGAGCATCGGGACCCCGCGGGTCTTGGTGGTCTGCGCGAGCCGATCGAGCACCGCATTGGAGAGGGCGAGCTGAGTCATTTGACTTGTCCTTGCGATGCCGCTTGTTCGTTCAAAGATTCTTGAAACCTCCTGTCGCCGGCAAGGACAATCGCCAAGTACCTGCTTAAATGATGAAAATAACCCGGGGTTTCTCTTAGCCCGGTGTGCGCGAACAGCGCCGCCAGTGTAAACAAGACAACAATTCCGGCCCTGGATATCCTTTTGGTGGTGGCAAACGCGCGGCGAGGTCGCGACCAGCGGCTGGTCAGCCGGTGTCGGGTCGAGTTCGATCGCCCGTCGGGGCCCGTCGAGGCCGAGACCGAAGACGTCTCGCCGCGCGGCCTCTACATCCGCACCGAAGCGCTGTTGCCGGTCGGCGAGGAGACCGATCTGCGGCTCACGCTTCCCGATGGCGACGTCCTCGCGTTGTTCGCTCGGGTCGCTCACATGCTCACGCCGTCCGCGGCTCGCGCGCTCGGCCGTCATCCGGGGATGGGCTTCGAGCTCATCGGTCCCGATACGCCGGCGCGCCTCAAGCTGCGAGCCCACATGGAGAGCCTGCGCACCGAGATCACGAACCCCGGGCTCTCGACCACGACGCAGGTGATCGTCATCGATCCGAGCCAGGGGCTCCGGACTCGAATGGCGCGTTGCCTCGAGTCCGCCGGGTTCAAGGTCTCCGCGGTCGCGACGGCAACCGAGGCGCTGCAGGCCTGCACGGTGTGGCGACCGGATGCGATCGTGGCCGCCGCCGTGATGCCGAGCATGAGCGGCATCGATCTCGCGTACGCGATGTCGGAGCACTCGACGCTCTCCGACGTGCCGCTCCTGCTCACCGGCGACGAAGGTGACCTCGGGCGACTCGAGGCGTATCGCGCCGGTGTGCGCGACTACATCCCGCAGCCATTCCTCGACGAAGAGCTCGTGATCCGCGTCCATCGAATCGCCGCGCCCTCGCCGGTGAGCAACCCCGGGCTGCGCGGCAGCCTCGTCGATATCAGCCTCGGCACGCTGCTCTCGCTGTTCGAGTTCGAACGCAAGTCCGGGGTGCTGTTGCTCCTCAACGCGGGCGAGCTCGCGCGCGTGTTCGTCGCGGAAGGCAAGTGCGTCAAGGTCGAGGCGAGCTCGCCCAACGGGGGCGCGCGGCCCAAGGATCGGCTGATGCGCCTGCTCGACTGGCACGATGGCCAGTTCGAGTTCTCGCCGGCGGCGATCGGTGGTCGCGACGAGATCGGCGTGACGGTCACGCAGCTGCTGCTCGAGCACGCACGCGTGAGCGACGAGTCGAAACCGATCCGGCGACCGTGAACGCCGTACCCCGAGGGCACTTGACACCCCAGGGGTGCTTGGCCTGGTGGCTCGCGGGTGTCGCTTGGCGTCGCTGTTCGTGTCGCACGCGTGTCGCACTCGCACGCGGAATGCAGATCTGCAACCATCGGTTGCGCGACGAGTCCACCTTCGTGTTCCGTCGAGGATCTTCGTTCATGATTCGTTTGCTTGTTCCGGTGCTGGTCGTGGTGGGTGCGGGCACGTTCGCGCACGCCGAGGTACCCGCAGGTGTGCGTGCGCACGCGGTTCGTCGCGTGAGCTCGGTCGCGATCGATGGCCACCTCGAGGAAGCCGCGTGGGTGAACGCGCCGAGACAGGATGGGTTCACGCAGCGGTTCCCGAAGGACGGGATCAAGGCGCTGCACGACACCCGGTTCTCGATCCTCTACGACGACGACGCGCTCTACGTCGGCGTGTGGGCCGACGATCCCGATCCGAAGCTGATCCGCCGGCTGCTCACGCGTCGCGACGTCAACTCGCCCGGCGATGCGATCATGGTCGGCATCGACAGCTACCACGATCGCCGTACGGCGTACGTGTTCACGCTCAACGCCGCCGGCGTACAGCGCGACTCGATGGTCTCCGATGACTCGACATCGCAAGAGGACGAGAGCTGGGACGCGGTGTGGACCGGCGAGGTCTCGACGACGAGCAAGGGCTGGTGCGCCGAGTTCCGGATCCCGCTCAACCAGCTGCGGTTCGCCGGCGGTGACACCAACGAGTGGGGGTTTCAGATCCTGCGGGTCGTCTCGCGCACGCAGGAGCAGGCGACCTGGTCGCCGTGGCCACGTACCGGCTCCGAGATCGTGAGCAAGTTTGGCGTGATCGACGGGATCGAGAAGCTCCAGCCCGGCCGCCGGCTCGAGCTCCTGCCCTACGCGAGCGGTGGCCTGCAATCGACCCCGGTCGAGGACGGTGATCCCCTCAACGACGATCTCTCGGCGACGGGCAACCTCGGCCTCGATCTCAAGTACGGGCTCGGACCTGCGTTCACGCTCTCGGCGACGCTCAACCCTGACTTCGGTCAGGTCGAGGCCGATCCATCGCAGGTGAACCTCTCCGCGAACGAGCTGTTCTTCCAGGAGAAGCGCCCGTTCTTCGTCGAGGGTGCGGACCTGTTCAAGCTGCCGATCGGATCCACGAACGGCGGGATCGAAGGGGCGTTCTACAGCCGCCGCATCGGCGCTCCGCCGCCGGTCGCGCCCGACAACTACGAGTACATCAACAGCCCGACGTCGGTGACGATCTACAACGCCGCGAAGCTGACCGGCAAGACGCGCAACGGCTGGTCGATCGGCGTGCTCGACGCGGTCACCGCCGAGGAGACCGCGACGATCGTCCTCGACGGAAAGCGGTTGTCACCCATCATCTCGCCGCTGACGAACTACGCGATCGCGCGCGTCAAGCGCGATCTCCGCGAGGGCAAGACCACGATCGGCGCGTCCGCGACCGCGGTGAATCGCAAGCTGGCGGACACCGGCCTCGAGAGCGTGCTCCACGATCAGGCCTACACCGGTGGGTTACAGCTCCAGCATCGGTGGGGCAAGAACGCGTGGTCAGCCCAGCTCGGCCTCGTCGGTAGCTCGGTGCACGGCTCGGAGATGGCGATCGCGCGCACGCAGCTGTCCCAGACACACCTGTTCCAGCGGCCCGACGCGACGAACGTGACCTTCGATCCGACGCGCACGAACCTGAGTGGCCTCGGCGCGGGCTGGATGTTCGGCCGGATCGGCGACACGAAGCGCTGGCGAGTCGGCGTCGGTGGCGATCTGCGCACGAGTGGGCTCGAGCTGAACGACGCCGGGTTTCAGCGCCGGGCCGACACCATGGTCACGTTCTACTTCGTCGAGCGCCACGATGAAGATCCGGGCGATCACGTGCTCAATTACTCGGTCAACACCGATGTCTTCACGGTGTCGACGTTCGAGCCACGGCTGACCGCCTACGGGCTCGAGTCGAACGGCAACCTCCAGCTCGTCAACTACTGGAACGCGAACTTCGGCTTCAACCTCGTCAATGACATCTGGGAGCCCGGCGCGCTGCGTGGCGGGGCCGCGCTGCGTGTCGATCCGATCATGCGGGCGAACGTGTTCGTCAACACCGACAACCGCAAGTCCGTCCAGGTGGGCTTCGGCGCCTACGGCTTCCGCAACTGGACCACGGACTCGGGCGACATCGGCGCGGATCTCGGCGTGACCGTCCAGGCGCGCTCGAACATCGACCTGTTCGTCGGTCCGAGCTACTTCCGGCGCGACGAGGCGATGCAGTTCGTCGCCGAAGCAGCCGACGAGACCGCCGCGCCGCACTACCTGTTCGCGCGCATCAACCAGACCAACGTCGGCATGACGATGCGCATGAACTGGACGTTCTCGCCCAGGCTGAGCCTGCAGGCGTATGCGCAGCCGTTCGTCGCGACCGGCCGCTACAGCCAGTACAAGGACGTCGATCGTCCCGGTGCCGATCGGTTCGAAGATCGGTTTCATCGTCTCGAGGGCAACGAGCTGTCCCTGCTGGATGGCACGCTCACCGGCCGGCACGCCGGGACCTACGAGTTCGGTCGTCCCGACTTCAGCTTCGCGGCGCTCCGCTCGACGGTGGTCATGAGGTGGGAGTACCGGCCGGGTTCGTCGATCTTCGCGATCTGGAGCCACGGTCAGACCGCCTTCGGTGACGATGGCCGGTTCCAGCTCGGGCGCGAGCTCGGCAGCCTCGGCGACACCAAGGGTGAGGACGTGGTCCTGGTGAAGGCGAACTACTGGATCGGGCTGTAGCGCTACTTGCGCGGCGGCGGAGGCGGCGTGAGCTTCTCCCACGGCGCCTGCAGGCCGAGGTACTCGCCCCACTCGAAGCCGGCGTCGGACATCGCCTTCAGCTGACCGGGCTCGAGGATCTTGCCGATCTGGCCGTTCGCGCCGGTCAAGATGCCGCCGAGCCCGCCGGCGTAGTCGAGCCAGCCGGCCACGTTGCGCTCGTACGGCGACAGCTGCCCGTCGGTGATCGCCTTGTTCGTGTAGTCGAGCACGTCGTCGTAGACCTTCTCGAATGCCTTGTCGAGCTCCGCCGATTGAGCCGCGGTGACCTTCGCCTTGTCCTCGGCGACGTGCCGCATCTCGGCGACGCGGACGCGCGGAATCGCGAGCCCCACATTGATCAGCGGCAGGATCCGGGCACGGTATTCGTCGTCGGTCTCTCCGGGGAGCCGGCCGAACTTCGCGCCGAATTCCTCGGTGCGACGCGCGCGCCGATCCATCCGCGACTCCTCCGGCTGCTCGGGCAACTGGGGGGCAGGCGTGGCCGTTCCCGATGCCAGCGCCTCGGTCTTGGGCTTGGCGTCGAGCCAGAGATCATTGCGCTTGGTCGGCTCGGTCGGTGGTGCGGCCGCGACGACCGGTGGCGAGCTCTCGAGCTTCGCGCGCAACGATCGGTTGTCGAGCAAGAGCCAGATCGTCGACGCGATGCCGAACACGGTGGTCGCCGCGAGGATCCCGGTCAGTCGACGGTCGCGAAGCGACGCCCGATTCATGCGCTCGAACCTAGCACCGCGTCTCACGGCCTGCCGCGGTGATCGTCACGGGGTCCCGCTCGCCGTTCGGGCAGGGTAGCCGTAGTACGCTGGTGTGGATGGACCGCGCGAACGAGCTCCGGATCCCCACCGTGGCGGTGGCGGTGCAGATCGCCTACGGGGCTCACGAGTTGGTGCTCGAGCAGGTCGAGTTGTTCGTTCCCGACGAGCCGCGGCAGGGTCGCAGCCAGCTGCTCGACGCGGTCGCGGAGTTACTCGAAGCCCCGGCACCCTTCATCCCGATTCGCGGTAGCGACAAGACTCGCCTCGTCGCGAAGTCCGCGATCGCCTGGGTGGCCATGCGACGCCGCCGCGGGGACGAACGTCCGTCGGCCGACTTTGCCGAGGAGCCCTCCGAGGTGTTCACGCTCTACGATCGCCAGCATCGCGTCGAGATCCAGATGGCGCAGGGAACCAAGCTCGAGGGCCTCCTGCTCGACAGCTCGCCTGCGGATCGCCCTCGCGTGATCGATCACCTCAACCACACGGTGCAGTTCGTCCGGTTGTGGACCTCCGAGGAGTACCTGTTGATCAACAAGGCGCAGATCGTACGAGTCACCGAGTTGCCGGAGGTCGAGTGATGTCGAAGCTCGACGTGTATCTGAGATCGATCGAGCGGTTCGGCGCGGCGGGCGCGATCCTGACTTCCAACCAGGCCGTGACGTTGCGGTTTCCGACCGGCGATCGCCACGCCACGCAGGTCACACCGCACGATCAGCTCGTCCTCCTCGTGCGCGAAGTGGCGCCGCCGGGGATCCTCGATCAGATCGACAAGCATCGGCCGGCCAGGTTCGAGCACGATTCGAACGGCATCCGGTACGCGCTCAGCATCACGCCGCGTCCCGGGGCGTGGCAGGTCGCGATCGAGGCCATAGTGCCGGCCGCACCGGCTCCGGCCGCGCCGGTGGCTGTTCGTGCACCGACACCGCAGCCGGTCGCCGCATCGTCGGACATGACGATCGAGCGTGGCCAGTACGATGCACCCGGAGGACAGCGTGTGACGGCGAGCGGCAGCGTGTTGCTCGACGAGCTCACCCGCGCCGCTCGAGCCGCACGTGCCACCGATCTCTATATCGGGACCGATGCGGCACCGATGCAGCGGGTCGGCGGCGAGGTGACTCCGCTCACCTCGAGCACCGCGATCACCGGAGACCTGCTGTCGCGCGAGCTCGGCATCGTCGCGCCGCCCGATGCTCGCGCCGCGTGGTCGGAGCGCGGGGCAGCCGTGTTCGCCTACGGCGACGGGGCAGGACGGGTGCGGGTCACGCTCGCGCGCGATCACCGGGGGCCGAGCGCCGCGCTTCGCCTGCTCCCCGAGGAGGCGCCGGCACTCGATCGGTTGAACCTCGGGATCGATGACTGGCTACAGCGCTCGGGGCTCGTCGTGATCGCCGGACCCTCGGGCGTGGGCAAGACGGTGACGCTCGCCGCGCTCGTGCGCGCGCTCGGCGAAGCCCGACGGCGCGTGATCACGATCGAAGATCCGATCGAGCTCGTGCACGTCACGCCGTGGATCAGCCAGCGCCAGGTCGGGCCGCACGTCGCATCGACCGCGGCCGGCATCTCGGCGGCGATGCTCGAGGGCGCGGATGTGATCGCCGTCGGTGCGGTGACGTCGGCGGAGGCTGTCAGCGCGGTGGTCAATGCGGTCGCCGGCGGTCACTTCGTGGTGACGACCATCATCGCACCGGCCGCGGGGATCGCGATCGAGTGCATGCTCGATCTGCTTCCGATCGATCGCCGCGAGCTCGCGCGTGGCCTCATCGGTAGTGCCCTGCTCGGGACGATCTATCCGGTCACGACTCGCACCGGCCGCTCGTTCGAGGTCTCCCGGCCGGCCGACGGACGTCGGGCCTGACCTAAGCGGTCGGATTCCGCGGACATGACGGCATTGTTGGTCGCGCGTTTGAACACCTTTCGCAACCCAGGCTATAACGGCATTCAGTAATCCCGTGACGGAAGACTACCGCGAAGGCGGCACGCTGATCTTGCAGCGCCCACTCGGTTCGGCGGACGACAAGAAGCCGCCGACGGGGGATGCATGTCTGGTCAACCTGCATCCTCCGGGTCCGGATATCGGCCGCCGGATCCCGCTGCTCAACAACCAGTATATCGTCGGTCGCGATAGCGAGGCCGGCTTCGTCGTGAGCCGGTCTTCGGTGTCTCGGCAACACGCGCGCCTCTATCTCGACGCCAGCACCAACTGGTGGGTCGAGGACATGGGCTCGACGAATGGCACGTTCGTCAACGAGGTGCGCTGCACGCGTCCGGAACAGCTCGTCGATTCGGATCAGGTCCGGTTCGGCGACGCGATCTACAAGTTCCTCTCCGGCTCGAACATCGAGAGCGCGTACCACGAAGCGATTCACAACATGGCCATCCAGGATGGCATGACGGGGATCCACAACAAGCGGTACTTCACCGAGTTCCTCGAGCGCGAGATCGCCGTCTGCCAGCGTCACAGTCACCCGCTCACGCTCGTGATGTTCGATGTCGATCACTTCAAGAAGGTCAACGACAGCCACGGTCACCTCGCGGGGGACGCGGTGCTCAAGGATCTCGCCGGGCGCATCAAGCCGCGGATCCGGCGCGAGGATCTGTTCGCTCGCTACGGCGGCGAGGAGTTCGTGTGCGTGCTGCCATCGACGGCGCTCGCCGGTGGCATCGTGTTCGCGGAGCACCTGCGCACGATCATCGAGGAGCGGCCGTGCTCGTTCGACAACATGAACATTCCGTTCACGATCAGCCTCGGGGTGACCACACTGCATCGCGAGACCGGCGTCGACCCGGCGGGGCTGATCAAGCGCGCCGACGACAACCTGTATGCGGCCAAGCGCGGCGGGCGTAATCGAGTGGTCCCGAGCCTGCAAGACCTCATTCCGGGCTGATCTGCGTCGGGTTGGGCGTCGGCGTCGACCTCGACCTGGTCGTTGGACGGAAGCGCCACCGTTGTCGAGCGCGTACCGTTGGTGACGTCGGTCGTGAGCGTTCACTGTCACCGCACACGTCGATTGGTCGACCTTGATCATCTTCGTCAACATCGCGCATCGATGTGCTCGATGCGCTCGTGATGCTTCGCCTCACCGCTCATCGACCAGCTCCGCGGCGCGAGCCTGATAGGACTTCGAGCAACGACCACGGTGGCCTTCGACGTCCACGGCGCCGTCAAAGACCAAGTCGACGTCAACCAACCGAATCACCGCGGTGAAACTAGGCGTTTCGTCTGGGGCGTGGCATGCATCCGGTCCTCTCGTGATCGCGCAGAAGACCCTCGACGATCTCGGCTGGCCGACCCTCGTCGACCACTGGGCGAAGCGCTGCGCGACGAAGCGCGGCGAGGCGAGGGTGCGCGCTTGGCAGCTCCTGGACTCGGTCGCCGAGGCCCGCGAGCGAGCCGCCGAGATCGCCGAGGCCCGGGCGCTCGCGGCCGGCGAGGCGGCGATGCCGCTCGGCGGGATCGCCGAGATCGCGGGCGCGATCGATCGCGTGCGCAAGTCCGCGGCGCTCGAGGCGGCAGAGCTCGTGGCGGTCGCGACCACGGGGCGTGCGATGACGCGGCTGCGTGCGCACCTCCGCGAGCACGCCGAGCTCGCGCCGCGGCTCGCCACCCATGCGCAGCGGATCGCGGATCTCGGCCACGTCTATCACCCGATCCTCGAGGCGTTCGATCTCGACGGCAAGCTCGTCGATCACGCCAGCGAGGCGCTCGGCCCGCTGCGGCGCGCGCAGGCGTCGATCAAGGCGCAGCTCGAGAAGCGGATGTCGACGATGCTCACCGACGAGCGCTTCGCTCCGTACATCCAGGACGCCTACTACACGCAGCGCGAGGAGCGCTACGTGCTGCCCGTGCGC
>Ga0299915_10000295_pt1 | contig 39145 bp, 39 predicted proteins | sample RVTome_13_FD_200263 | JGI IMG/M metagenome (GOLD analysis project Ga0299915, IMG submission 200263) | Soil microbial communities from uranium-contaminated site in the Upper Colorado River Basin, Wyoming, United States - RVT92D227 (version 2) ...
GGTTAAAGGTGAGGAGGTTGCGCTGCCGGAACAAATAAAGACAGAGGGCAACAAGACTTGTATTCAGTAGGATAAGGACGACGATCTTCACTAAATCCGCCTCCGTGTAAATCTTCTCATACTAGTATTATCGCCAGGTATTGTCAAAAGGTGCGGACGGAGAGATACATATAGCATACTCTTCGATTTGAAGTAAGATATGCGCCAAATGCAGACAGCTGTGATTTATGGTGGATTATGTTCGGCAGCTCCTCTGACGGGGATGAAGAGGGAAATCTATATCAATAGAATATGGTTAGGATATTGGTTAGTAAGAGAAGGCCGTTAGGGTAATGCTCGATGGCGCCCTCGGTTGTAGCAGTGCTCACCCCCCCCCCCTTGACGTACTCAAGAGCGACCTACTTGACTTCCTCCTTTTGCGTACCGGATTCCTGTGTGCCGGAAGACGGCGCGCCCTCTTTCTTCTCGGGCTCTTGAGCAGGGGCAGGGCCTTGGTCTTTCGGCTCTTGTGTCGAAGGCGTCGGCGCCATCTCTGTTTCTTTCTTTTCCTTCTTGCTGGGGGCGGGGGTAGCAGTGGGACCCTTTATATCCCGGCAGAAACCATTGATCCCCCCGGCCACCTCAAAGCCATCGCGGCGGACAATGCCGTCGTTATAGGCTCGATGGATCTCCACTACCAACTCTTTAATCTCGTCCACGGTGACCACTTTATGAGGATCCGCATAGCTCCAATCCTCACCAGGGGCGAGGCCCAAGGCCCGTAACTGGATAAAGCAAGCCTCGCAGGTCAAATCCTCGCCCATCTTCAAGGTGAGGATGAGATTTTTGGCCAACTCGCACTGGGTCACCTTCACCCCTTCACACTCCTGTACGTTGACAAGGCCCAACAAATCCTTATCTGCCTCGGCTTTGCCTTGCGCACCGGCAACGGCGACAGAGCAGGCCATGATCACGATAACGATGATATATCCTATGCGCAGTCGAGCCGAAAAGCCCATCCCTTCCCCTTGAACGTCATCTTTGCCAATTGCCTGATTATTACAAAATTAAGAGAGATTTGTCAAGAAAATTTAGCATATCTTACCGGTATTCTCCCAGGATCTCCTGGTTGATCTCGATCGCGACTTTTTTCTTCATGGCCGTCAGCCAACCCTGCAAGAGCTGCATCCCCTTATAGCGGGTGAGCTGCATGCGAAAGGTATCACGCTCCGCTTCATATTTCTTTTCGTGCACCCTCTCTACACCCTTGAGCTTGACCACAACAAAGGCACCATTAACCTCTGCTATGTCATCAGGCCAAGGGTCTTCAAGGGTCAACGATGCGATCTTGCCGGCATACGCGCCCAGGGGGCCGATGTGAGGGGGTGCAGCTGAGCTTCTCCGGAAGAAACCGGTCTCAGCTATTGTCAAGCCGTAGCGCCTCAACAGATCGCCAAACCCTGGGCCCTTTTTCCAAGCAATGAGAAGATCCCGTGCAGCGCCCTGTGTCAGCCCTCGGGCCAATGAGGAAACAAGGGCTTCTGTTATCCGCCCTCTCACCTTTTCCAGGGGAAGGGTCTGGGGGGGTATCTTATCAACCACTTGCAGGACAAGGTAGTCTTCCCCATCCTGGAAGGCCGAGGAGACCGGGCCCGCATCCAAGGTAAAGGCGATAGAGGCTAGCTTCTCCATGGGCCCCAGACCCTTCAGGGGCTCCCCTGCTCTAAAGGGACCTGCCTGCCTCACCTTCAGCCCCACCCCATCGGCATAGGATTTTAACCCGCCCGTCTTGTTCCTCGCCTGATAGGCCGCATCTTCTGCATGCATGGCGGCACGATCTTTGGCCTTTTCAAGCATCAAGCGGGAGACTATCTCCTTCCTTACCTCATCCAAGGTCCTCCTCGTTCCTTCTTGTACATCCTCCACCTTGGCGATATGGAATCCGTGACTGGTCCTCACCACAGGGCCTATCTCTCCCTTACGGAGGGCAAAAACCACCTTTCCCAAGACGGGATCTATCTCACCTCGAGAAAAGTAGCCCAAATCGCCCCCCTTGGAGGCCGATGCATCATCGGAGTATTGGCGCGCCAAGGCAGCAAAATCTGCACCCTGGCGGGCCTGTTGAAGGACCTTCCCCGCCTTCAGCCGCGTTTTTTCCATTGCTTCGGGGCCGGCATCGGAGCTGACCCTGACAAGGATATGTCTAAGCCGCACCCTCTCGGGCCTTTGGTACTGCTCTCTGTTCATTGCATAATACTCCTGGACCTCCTGGGACGAAACCTTTACCTCCTTGAGGTATGCATCGGGTGAAAACCTCAGATAGATCACCTTCACCTGAGCAGGAGTGCGAAACGCATCCTTGTGTTCGGCATAGTATCGCTCCAGATCGCCCTGCGTGATGGTCACCTGCCTGGCAAAGGCCTGAGGGGAGACCTCAACGAAGCTCAGGTTGATCTTTCCGTTCTCCAAAAAATAGAGCTCCTTCACCTCCTCCTCGGTGAGGATCACGGCGGTATCCCCGATGAGACTCCCCAAGCGCTGGTTCATCAACTCCCTCTTGAGCAGTGACGGAAATGTTACATCGTCCAAGCCTATGCTCCTTAAGAACTGTTCATAGAGATAGCTGTCGAACTGCCCATCTCGTTGAAAGGCGGGGTTTTGCAAGATTGTCTCCCTCAACTCCTCGTCACCCACTCGAAGTCCTATGTTTTGGGCCTCTTGCTGCTTAACTGCTCCATCGATCAATTGATCGATGACCTGCTGCTTGATGTTGAGCCCCTTGAGTAGGTCAGGGGAAAGCTGCTGTCCGAAGACCCGCTTATAATTTTCCAACAAGGTATGGTACGCGCGATCGAACTCTACTCGGGTAATATCCTCGTCCCCTACAGTAGCGACAATTGTCTCCTTTTTACCCTTGATGCTTCCCATGCCCCACAGGACAAAAACCACGATGATCAATGTCAGAAGGATCTTGATGAACCACGAGGTGGCATGGGTCCTCATGAACTTCAGCATAATCGCCCTCCTCAGGATAAGTGTGTAAAAAATAGATGATAGCAGGAGAAAAAGCAACTCTTTTTATATTTGAGGTCCCGCTGCAAAAAAGTTGTAACTTGGATGGATCGAAAAGGGCTATGAAGCCCCCTGCCATATGCCGGGGATTCCCCTGCCACAGTATCTACACTTTCCCTTGACCACCTGGTTGGCGAGGATGTAGTACCCCCTCCTGGCGATGAGGGCCTTTTTGCAAGAGGGGCAATAGGTGTTTTCTCCTGTATGGCCGGGCACGTTCCCAATATAGACAAATTCAAGGCCGACGGACAAGGCCGTTGCCCGAGCCTGCTCCAGGGTCTCCACCGGTGTGGGGGGAAGATTGCGCAACTTATAGAGAGGATAAAAACGGGTAAAATGGAGGGGTACGTCCGATCCGATCTCTTGCTTGATCCAGAGACACATTTTTTTTACCACCTGCATTGCATCGTTCTTGGTGGGGATCAAGAGGTTGACGATCTCCACGTGAACCCCCTTTGCCCGCAACTGCTTGATGGTGTTGAGAACCGGCTGGAGGCCACCCTCGGTCATCTCCTGATAGAAATCCTCGGTAAAGCCCTTGAGGTCTATGCAGGCAGCCCCCAGATACGTGGTGAGGTCTTCTAAAGGCTGGGGATTAATATAGCCGTTGGAGTGGCAGACGCTCAAGATCCCTTTCTGCTGAGCCATCATTGAGATATCATACATGTACTCGAAGAAGATCGTCGGCTCGACGTAGGTCGAGGCGATGCTGGCGCACTGATTCTCCCGGGCCAGTTTCACCGCCATCGCCGGTGGGAGCCTGAAATTGAAGGTCTTCTCCGGCACCTCTTGCGAGATCTCCCAGTTCTGGCAGAACTTGCAGTCGAAGTTGCACCCCGCGGTGGCGATGGAAAAAGAACGGGTCCCCGGCAGGACGTGGAAAAACGGCTTCTTCTCGATAGGGTCTATGTTGATCGTGCAGGGGTTTCCATAGACAAGGCTGTAGAGCTCCCCCTTTTTGTTTTCCCTTACCTCACAATACCCCCTCCCCCCCGGGGGGATAACGCACCCACGGGGGCAGAGGAGACAGCGGACTGCCTTGCCTGCGAGGGGCTTAAAATAGGGAGAGAGCCTTGTCTCAACCAGCCCCCACTGGCCCTCCAGCCTCGCTTTTTCAGAGGGGTAACCCTCTCTGGCCGACACCAGAGGGCATGCGGTAAGGGCAAGGGCAAAGAGGCCTTTGCCGCAGGTCGCTACGAATTCCCTCCGAGAAAGCCCCTGCGTCCCTTTCATCTCTCTCCTCTCAACCATACATAGTATCGCTATTGAGCGGCACAATCAAGGGGGAGGCGGCGTTGACGGGAGGGATGATCCGATGGTATCATCACAGAAAAGGGGAGACCATGAGGGGAGAGAACTTTAAAAAGGTTACGGTGGCGGAAAATAGGTTCGAGGCCGATCTCATCAGCCAGACCTTACAACAGGAGGGAATACCCTGTCTGATCCGTTCCTATCACGATACCGCCTACGATGGGATCTTCATCCCCCAAAAGGGGTGGGGGGCGATCATGGTGCCTGAAGATTTGGAAGAGAAGGCCGGCGCCATCATCGCTGAGTTGCGCCAGGGCTTGAAGGCCAAAGAACTATCAGGGGAGATTGAGGAAAGCTCCCCTTCATAAAATTCTACGCTTTGTCCAAACTCAACAGCTCCATCACGTGCATCACCCGCTGGGGCATCTTCTTCTGAATGGTATTGTCGATCAACTGAATCATACAACCGGGGCAGGCCGTCGCCACGATGTCCGCGCCGGTGTCGGCGATGGCGCTCATCTTGTGCTCGGCTATCTGTGTGGAAAGGTCATAATAGCGGACGTTGAAAGATCCGCCCATGCCGCAACATCGATCCGGTTCTCTCATCTCCACCAGCTCCAGCCCTGCTATGGACCTAATGATCTCCCGAGGCTGCTCCGAGATCTTCTGATATCTCACGAGATGGCAGGGATCGTGATAGGTGACCTTGGTCCCCTTGGGCAAGGCTGTCTTGAGCGCCTCAGGGGGCGGCTTGAGTATGTCGACGATAAATTCGTTGATGTCCTTCACCAGAGCGCTGAACCGCGCATAGCGCTTTTCCCTATCCTTAGTGTCGGCCAAGAATGTCCTATATCCTTCCTTGAGGGCCGACCCGCACGTGGCGCAGGAGGTCACGATGTAATCCACTCCTTCCAGTTCTGAAAAAACCGCAATATTGCCGTCGGCCATTCCTCTGGCAGTAACGAAATCGCCGCTGCCGAATACCGGCATCCCGCAGCATCCCTGTCCCTTTGGAAAGAGCACCTCCACCCCCTGCCGGGTGAGAAAGGCTATGGTCATCCGCCCCACCTCGGGGAATATGAAGTCTGTCGCGCATCCGGCAAAAAAGGCGACCCTCATGCGCTTTTTTACCCCTGGGGGGGGAGGGATCACCTCGGGCAGTTCATCCCGCAGGAATCTACGGGCGATCTCCGGGATCTGTCTCCCTTTTCCCAGAGCGGAAAGGAAGAGGGGCAGGTGGCGGATTTTCCCTTTGGTTCTGGGAAGAAATCGCTGCAGCCTTGAGGCAACTTTCAACACCGTGCCGAAGAGCCTTCTCTTCTTCAGCATACGCGCAAAGACCACCTTCTCGGCAAAGGGGAGTCCTGTGTTGGCGACGATATCACCCCTGGCCGCCAGGGTGATGGCAGCTACCTCTACCTTGGCAGGGCAGAATTGGGCGCACCGATTGCACGTGAGGCACTTACTGTAGCGTTCTTCCAAGTGCTTCCAATCAAATTGGGCTCCCTCCAGGAGCTCCATGGCGAGGACATTCCTCCCCCGGGCCACGATGGGCTCGGTACGGATCTCCCGGTAGACGGGGCAGAAGTACATACAGAAGCCGCACTTCATGCACTGCAAAACCTTATCTTGAAACTTTGTCAAATGCACCAGCTTCATCTTTTTGTTCCGTGCCAACCCATTATCCCCTTGAAACGTATGAGGTCTCTATACTGTCGATGGCAACTTGCTCCCTCCTGCCAAAGGAGTTTCCCTTGACAAGCTCCTCCCGTTATTGTAGGTTTTTATTCTTCTTCTTTGCTGTGTGGTAGTGCATGGTACCATGAAATATATGGGTTATCAAAGCATTCCCCTTCTTAGATTGGCTCAGGATGCTGATTGTTTCAGCAGGTCTTGATCGAGGGAAACAGTGGCAGGGGAATTTGTAATCATCTTCGTTACCGCAGCCTCTGAGCAGGAGGCCGCCTCTATAGGCAGGGCCCTGGTGGAGGAAGGGTTGGCTGCCTGCACAAACATCATACCTCAGATCCGCTCCATCTACCGGTGGAAGGGAGAGATCTGGGACGAAAGGGAAACGCTCATCATCATCAAGAGCAGGGAGGATCTCTTCGAAAGGATCAGGAGCAGGGTTAAAGAGCTCCACAGCTATGAGGCCCCGGAGATCACGGCCATAAAACTGGACAGGGGTGATTCGGCCTATCTGCAATGGATAGAATCAGTAACCACTAAAGGAGATTGACTATGGGAAGTGTCATAAAAAAGAGAAGAAAAAAGATGAGAAAGCACAAACATAAAAAGCAGCTTGCCAGAGACCGCCACAAGAGGAAGTAATTCAATCAAGCTTCCATGAGATCTTATGTGCCAAATGCGGTGCTCTTTCTTTTGACCGTCCTCTCTACCTTCCTCGTCGGCGGCTTCATTTACTCCGTGGCCATCCTCTCCATCCTCGTGGCCCATGAGACGGGGCACTATCTGGCGAGCCGCAAATACGGGGTGCCCTCCTCGCTCCCCTATTTTATTCCCTTTCCCCTCCCCCCCTTTGGCACCCTCGGAGCGATTATAAGAAGCAAGGGCCCCATACCCAATCGGAAGGCCCTCTTCGACATCGGGTCTTGGGGACCTCTGTGCGGTCTCGCGCTGACCATTCCTGCGGTAGTGGTGGGGTTCCTGCTTTCGGAGGTGACGGATGTAGCAAAGCTCCCCGATCAAACGACGTCTTTGGGCAATTCTCCCCTGTTATCGCTCCTGCAGCGGATAGTACTGGGGGATCTCCCGCCAGGCACCGATGTCGTCTTGCATCCCATCGCTTATGCCGGCTGGGTGGGGCTCTTTATCACCTCTCTCAACCTCTTACCTACGGGGCAGCTCGATGGAGGGCACATTATCTACGCCCTGTTCGGGCGACACAGCAAGATCATCTTCCGCCTTACCCTGTTGGCGATCACCCTTATCTGTCTTATCTACAACCTCGGATGGCTCTTGTTGGTGATCATCCTGCTTTTCATCGGCTACAAGCACCCCCCTCCTCTCGATGACCGTACCCCTCTGGATTGGCGCAGAAAGGCTACCGGAGTTCTCGCCTTTGCCATCTTCTTTGCCGCCTTCACCCCAATCCCCTTCCCCACCCTCGCCGTGGGGCTCAGGGAGGTCTTACATTCATGGCTGAATCTATGAGGGTATTCGACCTCCACCTCCACACCACCGCCTCCGATGGGACCATGAGCCCTGCCGAGATAGTCAGATACGCCAAGGGAAAGGGGCTCCGGGTCATAGCCATTACCGACCATGACACCATAGAGGGCCTACAGGAGGGGATGCAAGAGGGGGACAAAGTCGGATTGGAGGTGATCCCCGGCGTGGAGCTGAGCGCGGATGCGCCCAAGGGGACCATGCACCTGCTGGGATACTATATAGATCCCGCCTGCTCGGAGCTGGCGGATAAGCTCAGGGTCCTCCAGCAGGCCCGGATGGAACGAAACCTTGCGATAGTCGAGAAGCTCCGTGGGCTCGGAATCCCGATAGAACTTTCGGAGGTGAAAGAGGCCCCGGAGCATGGGCAGATAGGACGCCCTCACTTTGCCTACACTATGGTTCACAAGGGCTACGCGCAGAACATCCAGGATGCCTTTGATCGCTACCTTGGCAAGGGAAGACCCGCCTATGTGGAGAAGTTCAGATTCTCCCCTGAAGAGGCCATGCACTTCATCAGAAAGGCAGGAGGGATAACGGTCTTAGCCCATCCGTTCACCCTCAAACAACCCCAGCCAGCGGATTTCGATGCCTTAATCGGTGAACTAAAAAGAGAGGGGTTAGACGGGATAGAGGTATACTACCCGGAGCACTCGGACGGGCAGAGGAAATTGTACCGAGACGTGGCACAAAAATATGGGCTCGTCATCTCAGGGGGGAGCGATTTTCACGGTCTGACCAAGGACGAGGTGGACCTCAGTGAGGGCTATGGGGATAGGGAGCTGACATATAGCCTCGTAGAAGCGATCAAAGCCAGGAGGGAGCAGCGGCTCAAAGGTCTATAGTCTCTCATACCCTGAGAGGGGGAAACTAAGAACAAGAGGATGCCGAGATGAGCGCGGAGAAGAATGCACTCTCCGATCTGGAGAAGGGGTCGAAACAACTGATCCTGGTGGGGGGCAAGGGGGGGGTGGGGAAAACCACCTGTGCGGCAGCCATCGCCTTGCACATGGCCGCATCAGGGAAGAGAACGCTCATTTTGTCCAGCGACCCCACGCCATCCCTCTCGGATATCTTTGAGATCACCGTCGGCCCCCGAGAGACCCCCATCCCGCATTGCACCAATCTCACCGCCCTGGAAATCTCCGCTGAGATCGTCCTGGAAAAGTGGAAGGACCGGTTCGGCCGTGAGATCTATGAGGTGGTATCCTCGTTTGCCGACCTTGATTATGACTTCGTCCTGGACTATGTGGGGGGCGCGCCCGGGATAGAAGAGGAGTATATGCTCTATTTCATTATGGAATTGGTGCGGGAGGGGAGGTATGACCTCGTGGTATGGGACACTGCTCCGGCAGGACACACCCTGCGCTTGCTGCACCTGCCTGAGATCTTTCTGCGACACCTGGAGGGGGCAACGAAATTCTATCTCAACCTCTATAGCTACCTGGAACGCGCGCGGGACGCGGTAAAATTAAAGAAGGGGAAGAAATCTTTCCTGAAAATCATCTCAGGATGGCAGGCACTCTCCAACGAAATAGCCGCCTTTATCAGAGATGAGCGCCTCACGGAATACATCGTGGTCACCATCCCCGAGGCACTGGGGGTCAAACAGACGGAGCGCATCATCCAGGACTTCGACGCCCACGGGCTCCCTGTCCACCATCTGATCATCAACCATTGCATCGAGCAAGCGGATTGCGCCTTTCACCAAGCCAGGAAGGAGATGCAAGCCCACTATATCCGCTTGCTCACTGAAGAATATGGCGCGCGCCTGCACCTGACCCTTCTCCCCCTTTTCCCCTATGAGATCAAAGGAACCGAGAGGATAAAGAAGGCCTCAGACATCCTCTTTCGTTAGAGCGAGCTGTGCATCTGACCCGCATAACCCTTCCCAATCGACATCCATGATCACATCCCCGTGAGGGGCGACATAGACCAATTGCCTTCCTCTGCTGCCTTTGATCACCCTGTGCATTATATCTCGTATGTCGTCCCTTCCGATCAACCGAAGGTACCGGGTCAGGAATCTGATCCGATCGTTCATCTCAATAAAGAGGGGCGTCGAGGTATGTAATTGAATCAATTCCTTCAGGAGCCCTCTATCCCGGATTTTTTTGTCCAAGCGGACATCATCCATGTCTACCAAGCCGAAATTCCACATATCCGCCCCCTCGTGCACCATGATGTTGCAGGTCTTGAGATCTCTATGGATGATATTACGAAGATAAAGCGCGGCCATGAACCCTGCCGCGGCCCTGAGAAAGGCGTCTTTTCGGGTATTATCCTGCCTGTGAGCTCCGAAGGCCTTCACCATATATCTGTCAAGCTCAACATAACCAGGCGGGGATTCCATGATGAGAAAGGCCTCTTGTAACAACCCCCTCCTTCTCTTCTCCAAAAGGGCCTGCGGGATGATCCCCGCAACACCCCGAACTACCAATCCATTGCCCATCAGCCATCCCCTGCGGGCCTTCGATCTCCTGAAGATTTCCTTGAATCGCCGCCACCCCCCCTGATAACGATACTCCTTCACGCACAACCTGGTTTCCTTATAGTTAAAGAGGGTGATGGCTGTGCGGCGATCTGCTTTGATCAGTCCATCCTTACCCTTAGCCGCGATATCCTTGTGTTTTGTCACTATCTTCAGCAATTGGTGGGTCTTCCATCCCCTCCTGGCCCATATTTGCCAGCCGTCCTCCTTCGCTACATAAAACCCCCCGCTTGTCTTGAGACACCGCTTTGTCCTGCTCTTCATATGACGGCGATAGATCCTCTCCTCCTGCCTTGCGATCTCCCTTAATCCCTGTTCAAACCCTCCTTCGAATGTATCCTCCTCCTCATCGTATTGTTGCAAAAAGGCCTTTTTGTTCTCAGGGGAGAGCCATGCCTTGAGGGAATAGAAGAACTGCGCCAGGTTCCAAAGGCGCCCGTGCTTGGAGACGCGCCTCGTGAATCTGGATCGGTGGAGGTCAATGAGATATAATTCCTTCTCTTCCATCCCCACCAGAATATTGCCGGCATGCAGGTCTTGGTGAAAGAGGCCGGCCTCATGTGCCCCCCTGAGCAATCGGGCTGTACGGAAAAGAAGCTCCTCGTGTCCCCCCTTAGGGATCAATTCGATTAATGGACTGGAGGGAACAATGGCCTGGGTGATGAGAAAGGCGTCCTGTAAAAACCTCCTTTTGCGCCTCTCAGCCATAGCCAAAGGCACGGGGGTCGGAATCCCTTTACTCAGCGCGCGATGCGCCATGTGCCACTCCTCCCGGGCCTTGGAGGGGAGCACGAGGTATTTCAATTGCTCTGTAAAGCCCCTTATCTTATACCGCTTCAGTAAGAGCTCGCCATGAGGGCCAGAGCAGATTGCGACCGTTCTGACAGGGGATTCTTTTAAAGGTTTTTGCGAAGGATTATCGAGCAGAAATGCCTCTGGATCAGCTAACAGCGAAGGGGGCAGCCACTGAGCAGCTGCTTCTGCAATAACCCATTGCAATCCCCTCACACCCTTCTTGTGCGATAGATCATCAGGCGCTCTTCTGAGCCACATCAGCTAATACTCCATAAAACCTCGGCGCACACCCTCGTAGGGAATATGCTGCCCTTAAGAACTCTCTGGATGCAGCCCCTTCTTCTGCCGCAACGAAGGACCTTCAACTCCTTGCGAGTCATGGCCCAAAAACCGCTGATCCCTTCTTGCACTCCATCCCTATTAACCCCTACCTAAGTACACACTACCAGAGGACCGATAGAAATAGCCTAAAACGGTGGGGCCATAAATCCCCATATATTCCTCTGGATACGCTAAAAAATAGCATTCTAATACTTTTACAAATTCTTCAACGATCTGTTTGTATCCTCTTTCCCCTTCCTTCCAATTGTTATCTATAGGTTCTTTAAATATCAATGTGATCTTCCCTTTCTGATAAAGATGAATAAAGGGGATGATGGCGGCTTTCGCCTGATGGGCAAGGGGGATAATTCCTGTGGAGAACCCCATTTCTCTGCCTAAGAAAGAAATATTTTGTTTTTTTCTCCCTTCCTTCGTATCCCCGTAATAGTGGATGATCTTGCCGGACCGGAGGGTCTCCAATATTCTTCCCTTATAGTTCTCCGGAAGGGAAGCGGCTGAAATAAAAATCGTATTTTCAATGGCATCAACATAACGGAACTTTTTACGCCTTGGCTTCCTTGCTGCTCTTGGCGCTCCGCCCTTGATAAGGATCAGGTCGTACCCTAGCATCCTTAAGGCACTATATCCCAGCTGAGGATTCCCAAAATGGCTCGTCATAAGGACAACGCCTCTTCCCTCTTTTAATGCCCGGTCCAAATAATGAAGGCCTTCTACCTTGACAAACCTCTTGATAAATTGGGCATCCATAAGGGGGATCAGATAATAAGCTACCTTTCGCAACCCTCGTAGCTGAAAAATATTTCGAACAATTGCTCTTCTTTTTTTAGCATTCCATTTTTCTTTGAAAAAGAAATCGAATTTCTCCTCTATCTCTTTCCTCCTTTCTTTTTTCCGGTAATAGCTAAAGAAGGCGTAAACCCTAGGATACAAAAAAGCCAATTTGAACAAGAGCCATTTCATCTTTATACATTCCCCGAATTAACTTTTTTAAGGATACTAAGTAATCGGGGGGCATTGACCTCAATGGCATAGAGGCTTTCTACCCTCTTTCTTCCCCTGAGACCCATCTCCCTGCGTAATCCCTCCTCTTGGATCAATTTTAGAAGCCTATCCTCCCATTGTTTTTCGTCCTGAGCCCAAAAGCCATTGACATGATCTTGAACAATATCTCTGTTGATGCCCACCGGGGTGCAGACCGCGGGAACACCGGCACTAAAGTATTGCAGGATCTTAAGGCCGCATTTACCCCTTGACCAGAGATCATCTCTGAGGGGCATCACACCGATATCAAAACTTTTTAGATCAGCCTCTTCTGTCTCCGAGGACCATTTCTTCTTGATCACGGGCACCTTGATGCCATCGAGAAACTGGTCACAAACGATTTTAAGCTGGAAATGGGGGTATCGCTGATAAAGCTTTTCAAATATGGGCATGAGGTTTTTTAAGTATTTCAACGTGCTGCTGCTTCCAAGCCAGCCGATAACAACAGGTCCTTCCTGACGAGAAGGCTCTTTTGTAGCATATCGTGAAAGATCAATAGAAGTAGGAATAATCTCTACATGAGGATTATAGGACAATACCTCCGATTTTAAAAAATTATTCCCCGCAATGATAAAATCAACCCGCCTCATCATATAGGAAAACTTGATGCGCCTTGAAAGAGAGTAAGGGTTTTTCGAGCTGGAGCTCCGATACATGATAGCATCGTCAAAGTCATAAATGATCCTTCTTGCTTTCTTGCGAATATAAGCAAATTCGAGGGGAGGAAAGAGTTTCCGGTGGATATAGAAAATATCATAGTGCCCTAGCGTATTATAAAATGTTAATTTATCCCGCCATTTCCGCTGATAGAAATGAATGGATACGTCCACACCCGCTTTTTTAAGACAGGGAAGGTATTGGAGGACGCGGTATCGGCAGCTATTAACCTCTAAGCTGTGAATCAAGAACGCAATTTTCATTCTTTATTGATAGTTTTGATTTTTTTTCTCAATTGTTCTAATATAGTAATACATTCTAAACTCAAAAGGCCACTTGAAAAAGCTATTCAAGAATATCCCTAAATAAATTTATTTTTAAAAAAAGTATAATCCTTTTCTGCCAAAATAAATAACTTTTTGCCAAACAGGAGATTGGTTGAAAGGATATGTTTTAAAATGCTTTTGTTTCTGTCTCTCTGTTTTCTATTTTTTTCTCTCTTAAATGATCTATATGTTGCGGCATAAATAAAAGGGACAAGAAATGAAAAAAAAAGAGCGGTTATGCTGTACATGTGAGTTTTAATCAAGATGATTTTAAACCCATTTCTATGCAAATTAATTCGCAGATCAAAATAGCTCACATTATTTATATGCCCTCCACCTTCGTAATCATCTACTTCATTTTGAGGTCTATCATGAAAAGTAGGAAAGCCCAGCAAAAAATTTGCAACGCGCGCCTTTAAGTTCAGAATATTTGGGGTCGTTATAAGAAGTTTGCCGTGTGGCTTCAAAATCCGATAACACTCTCGGACAAAAGTATACTGATCTTCCAGATGTTCAATTCCATTAGAGCTCAAGATATAATCAAAAAATTCATCTTCATAAGGAAGATTAATATTGAGATCTACCTTTTCACAATGAACACCCGGAAGCTTAAACAGCTCCGGTGCAATGTCAGCAGCAAAGACTTCAAATCCAGCATCTTGTAATTTTTTTGATATTTCGCCAGATCCTGCTGGGACATCTAAAATTCCCCCCTTTTTACCGCCGCAATTTTCTAAAATTTCTATAACCATATTACGAGCTCTTATCCTGCTCTTGCCCATTCATTCGTCTCCGCTAATAATATTTTTGTCTTTCTTGACTGCCAGGACCACAATAGATTTGGCGAAATCAACGTTTAAGATCCGATGCAAGGGATAAAAGAGGGTGAGGCGCAGAAGATATTTGAGGGCTGAGGCATGAAAGGTACGGTAAATACCCAGCACCTCAAACCCCTGGCTCAGCACAACCCCTCCTAATTCCTCATAGCTGTAGGCTGTCTTGTGGGTGGCATCTATCCAAAATCGGCCTGGATTGAATATATTGGGAGTGCTGATGATCAATGTGCCCCCATCTACAAGCAATTCTCTGAGCCGACCTAACATCTCTACCCCTTGTGCCAGCTCCAAATGCTCTATGACCTCCAACAGTATAATGAGGTCAAACTGCTCGTCTATTTCATCTAACGAATGGTAATCATGGGGGACGCTGCGATCGATGTCCATGCTCTTGTAAAGGATATCAGGGTAAACATCCTTTACCCTCTTTTGCATTCTTTTATCGCTCGCCCCCACATCAAGGATACGCATGCCCGGGCGGAGGTATCTCTTCACTAACCAAGAGGGCCTCTTGATCAGCTTCAGGTCCCATATCTTAGGATAGCGCTTATGGATTTGATCACGGCCAATGATGAGCTGATTCCAGCTTAACATAGTAGCTCCTCAACTAGTATAGAAGACTAGTATCTTTTCGAAATCATTCAGTTTTTAGTTATGATTATATAATGGCCTTGCCAACTTTTCAAGGTTAATCTCTCCGTTGTTCGCCACGACCTGCAAAGAATACTCACGTTTTGTAGTTGGCGATGAACGCTTCTATATCGGAAGAGAGCAGAAGCGGCCAAGCCTCTTCAATTTTAGACATGGGCCAATTCCACCAAGCTATCTTTTGTAAATCTGCTATTATTGACTTCTTAAATCGAAAGCGAATAAATTTTGCCGGATTCCCAGCAACTATTGCATAGGGCAGTACATCCTCCGTGACAACACTTCGAGCAGCTATCACAGCGCCATTACCTATCGTAACTCCCGACAAGATGAGCGCTTCACGCCCGATCCAGACATCATTACCGATGACTACATCTCCCTTAGTTCGTGGAAGCCCAGCTACCCTCTTTACTCCGAAGAGAATATTGACAGGGTGTGTGGTAACCCAATCCACCCTGTGCTCTCCACCTAAGAGGATAATAACGCCGTCAGCAATTGAGCAGAAACGCCCGATTTTTAATGTTGCCCCTTCACGCCAAGATCGTATAGTAGGGTTACCATATGTCCATTCACCAACTTCATATTTTGCATACCGTCTATTTTCTCTCATGAAAAATGGATCAGCACGTGAGAATATTTTTTTAATCACCTTTTTTATGCTCATTTGTAATTCTTTAACTCCTAGGATTAGTTTTTGTATAGATTGAAATATTATTATAATATTTAAAATCCATAAGTGGTCCCCGAGAAAAAAGACCGGCGAAATAATGACGTCCCCTATCAAATGCCGAAAACTTCCTGATCGCCTCTACTTGCATCAGCCTTTCAAAGTCTTCTATTTGTTTCTTGAAATCTTGAAAGCGATATTTTTCTCCAAAGGCAATAACAAAAACATGTCGTGGCCGTTTTCTATATCCTTGATATCCAAAAATTTTATAGGGGAAAGCCCTTGTAAATCTATCCAAAGCCTCCGGTGTAAACCTCCAAAAGTCATGGGGATAATTATGAATCTTAAAATTGAATACAGAGGCAATCACGGCGACCCCATCCTTTTTTAATACCCGATGTACCTCTAGAAAAGCAGCATGGACATCCCAGACATGTTCGATGGTGTCAAAGCAAAGGAGCGTGCCGATGGAATGTGGCGGAAAGGGCAATCCTTCAATATCTCCCCTAATATCTACCCTAGGACCTCCTCGAAGGTCTATACCAAAGAATCTTTGCACCGGGAAAAGGCTTTTGACATCAAAACCCTTCATGCTATCGTCCACCAATAAAGACCCAATTTCCACTACTGGCTCAGGGCACGTAAATGTCTGAACAAAGGACTTCAATAATCCATAATCAAAGAAATTCATCTTTTCATCCCCGGGAAATTCCGATGGTCATTATGTGATGCTGCTATAGATTTCATAGCCTCGAGCATTGTCTGATATGATCTTTGCTGTGAATATCTTTCCGCCAATCTTCTGGCAGCAGCAGAAGCCTCTTCTAATCGTATTGGATCTACAAGATACAAGATTTTCTCAGCAAGGGCTTCCACATCTCTCGGGTTGTCGAGGACGAACCCCTCCAGCCCATCCTCGATTATCCCCCCTGCCCCATTACGTCTCGTTGTGATAACCGGCAGCCCGCTGGCCAGGGCCTCCAACACCACCAGGGAGCAGGGATCGTAAAAGGTAGGATGGACCAAGATATCCGCTCCGGCATAATATCGCTCCAGATCCTTTACCCCGCCGGCAAAAAGGACATCATCCGCGCACCCCACCTTCTTGGCCAGGCGACGGTATGGCCCTGCCCTGTCCCGTCCAATCACCAAGAGCTTGATGTCGCCCTTCTTCCCCTTTAACAAGGGGATGGCTTGAATGAGGTATCGCAACCCCTTGAGCCTGAAGTTATGGGAGACAAAGAGGAGCAGTAGATCCTTGGAGTTCAAGCCGTACCGGCTTCTGACCTCCTCCCTGTACCTCCTGTTGCGGGGATGAAAGCGCTCAATATCCACCCCATTGTAGATGACTATCATACGGTCCGCGGGTATACCATAACAATCGACAATATCCCGGTGCACCATCTCGGAGATGGCTATGATCTTCTTGGCCTTCGCATAAGGAGCATCCTCGATGAGCCCCTTGGCCCATTGTTTGGGGCTTAAGACCCTGCCGAGCAATTTAAAGATCCAAGGAACGGGCTTCCGGTAGCCGTCTATCCCCCTCCAGAACCACTTCCAGTGGACCCCACCATGGGGCTGAAGAAGGTCGGCATCGAGAGTGTCGCCAATCCCCATGATGACGTCAAACCGTTCCTCCCTCATCATCCGGCGGCAGTTTACGGCAAAGGAGAGGCATTGCAGGCTCTTCAGATGGGGTATGACCGGGACCTTGCGGAAGCAAAGTCGGCGATCCCTCGCAGGGAAGGCCGACGAGTAGATATGCACTTCAAGACCTTTCGCGGCAAGAAAATGCATGAGGTCGTAGCAATACCGCTCTGCGCCGCCTTTCTCGGGCAAGAATTCCCTTATGCCGAGGGCGATCTTCATGAAGGAGGAACTTCCTCCAAGATCTTTTGATAAAAGGCCTCCACCTCTTCGGCCTGACGCTCCCGGCGGAACTCCCTGTGGGCCATCGCATGGGCGGCCTTCCCCATTGCAGTGCGCAACCTCTCATCCCGAACCAGTAACAAGAGGGCATGGTAAAGGGCTTCAGGGTCCTCCTGCGCCACAAATCCCGTCTCCCCATCTTGTACCAGTTCCGGGAGCATCCCCCTTGGCGTCACCACCGCCGGCTTCCCCATGGCCATGGCCTCCCGCAGGGCCCGGGCCGTCCCATCAGAGCCAGGGGTGAGCAGACAAAAAACATCCATGCACGCAAGGATGTCAATATAGTCATCCATTCGATACCCGGCCAAGATCACGTGAGACGCAATTCCCAGGCGCTCCATGGGCTCTATGACGCTTTGTTGCATCTGGCTGCTGTGGCCCACCAACAAAAGCCTCACCTCGGGGACAGTCTTGATCAGGCGCGCAATGGCCTCCAGGAGGATATCGGTCCTCCTATACTGTTGAAACCTGGCCACGATCCCCACGACAGACGATGCAGGGGGGATCCCGAAGACAGGGCGCATATCTTTGTATCTCTTATGAGGGTCAAACCTCATGAGGTCTACGGCTGTGGCGACCTTGGCCACCCGCTCTGGGGAAAATCCCAAAGCCCGCACGAGCCTCTCCCTGCTACTCTCGGAAAAGGTAATGAGGCCATCCGTGTGCCTCCTAAAAAACCATCTGCTCACTAAATCCGCCTTTAGGGAATCCCTTTTATGATCCATTCGGATTGCCGGGGGGTGCCGCTTGGAGGCCTTCACCGCCATCCCACCCACGATATGGTCATGGGAGTTATGGAAATTGACGATATCAAATCGCTCCTCATCGATATAGCGCGCGATACCCCTGACGTCGGAGATAACCTCTCTGAGGCGATATATCTGAAGGGGTTTGGAGATCGGTGCCAGATGAAAGCTGTCAACCCCCTTAAGGGCCTTCTCTCGCACACCCTTCTCCATGCTCTCCGCAGTCTCGATGGGGGGGCGCCGATAGGCCAGGGCTACCTCGTGCCCCCGCTGCTGTAGGGCCAGACAGAGGTTCACTACGGGCTCTGCCGGTCCCGTCCACTTCCAATCGGAGAAGAGGTGGAGGATCTTCACTCTTCTTTTAATCCCTTTGAACATCCAACAAGGTAGCGTACTTTATGAAAATGTAGTACATAATGACAGTAGACAGAGATCCGCTCCATTACCCTTTCACCGATGAAGCTCCCCCGTTGACTTGCATACCTACTGTGTTATAAACCTCTTCTACCTTTATGAGCTCCATACACCGGTGGTCGTCAGGGCATACCCTTTTGAGACAGGGGCTGCAGGATACCTGCCTGCGGATGACTACGTGTCCTTCACCCAGGGGTGCGGTCGCTCGGGGATCGGTAGGGCCGAATATGGCCGCCACCCTGGTGCCTACCGCTGCCGCTACATGCATGGTGCCCGTGTCATTGGTGACCAGCAGACGACAGCGCCGCAGCAGGGCGGCCAACTGCAATAACGAGGTTTCGCCTGAAAGATTGAGACAGCCTTCACCGATTCCCCGGGCAATAGCGGCGTTTAATGCCTTTTCCCGGGGGCGGGTGGAGCCGAAGATGAGGATGGAGGCCCCATAATCCTTGATGATTCTCCTCCCCAATTCCGCAAAGCGCTCCGGTGGCCAACACTTGGCCTCCCCATAGGTGGCGCCGGGGTTAAGGCCGATCAGCAGTTCTCCTCCCAGGCCGTTGCGCGAGAGGAAACCATCGGCCCACCCTTGTAGCTTCCCGTTGAGGGATACTGAGGGCAGAGCGGGTGAAGGGCAACGGCCCAAATGCTCTACGAGATGGAGATAATAGTACATGCGGTGGCGGCCCAAAAGCTCGGCAGTGCAGTCGATCCTTTCGGTGAGGAGCAAATCTCTGCCCTCACTTTTATAACCAATGCGCCGGGGGACGCCCCCTAAGAAAACCATCAAGGCGGAGCTAAAGGAGCGGGGGAAGATGACGGCTAGGTCTATCGTTCTCTGTCTGATGAGTCGCGCTATCCGCAGCTCCCCAAAGAGCCTGCCGGCACCGGCGGGCATATCATACGGGATCACCTCGTCGACTGCCGGATTGGCCCTCCAGAGCTCGGCAAGGCGGGACTTGGTCAAAACAGTGATACGGGCCTCGGGAAAGTGCCGGCCCAAGGCGTGGACGGCAGGAAAAGAGAGGATGGTATCCCCCACCCAATTGGTCCCCTTAACCAAAATCCCTTTTATACCCTTATATCTCCCCCTCTTCGCAGTCATCGTCAACAAAAATTCTTCAAAGGATCGTAACATTATACTTAACCATAGAGGTACATCGATGTCAACTTCTTCTTTATACAAAAAAAGATTGACATTTCTTTTAGATTATTATAATAAATTTTAAATAGCTGTAACGTTCTCGTTAAGGAGCGCAAGTGAAAAAGGCGTACTGTTATTTTATAATCTTTCTTGCCATATCCATCCTTATTCCCGTCACCCCCGTTATATTCCTCCGTGTGATATCCTTTCTTTCCCCGGCTACACCCCTCGCCGCCACGGTTGCAGAAGGAGATAAGACAGCCGCTATACTCATCAGGACAGCAACGGAGAGAATCGTTACCATTGACCCCGGGATAATTTATATGGGGGATGACGGTGGTGTCGGTCTGGAGTATATAAAGGAATTCATTGTAAGATCCGTTGGGAGCAAGAATATCCTTTCCCTGCAGGTAGCGGGGATGGTAGGTGCAACTAACGACGGGGACAGTGAAGACTACCGCAATGGTTTCTACACCGATAGATTATATATCAACGGTATCTACGTCAATAATCTCAACAACTACTTCTCTCAGGAAGAAGATAAGCAATTTAGGACCATCCTGATCTCCCTTCCCTCCAACGTCTTGTGCCCCGGACTTAACAAGCTCAGCGTCGTGGCCGCGGGTCCTAAAGATGGCAACCACGATGATTTTGCCTTACGTGAGATAAAACTCCTTCAGTGGTGAAGGGGATGAATCCCTGAGCCCTTGCGCTCCTTCATAAAAGATGGGGACGAGATGTTAACTTCTCTCCTTTGCCTCCACTCAGCGCTTTCAAAAAATGCTTGACAAATTGATATTCTTTCTATAACTATACACATAACAAATAATCATTAGCTCACAGTGTATCGGCATTTTTTCTCTTTTCTTAGTGGTAGGGAGGAGAATGAGATCGCGCCTTATAATAATAGGGATCGCGTTCACCCTAGGGCTAATCCCTGCCACCGTCTCGGCAATCAATTGGAAAAACGGAAAGCTCGATGTCACGCTCTCTTCAGAGGTCTACTATCAGGACATCACTGGCAATGAGGAAAAATCGGTGTTGCAGGAAGGTTGGCTATACGCGGAAAACCTGCTCCTGGATCTCAACCAAGAGCTAGCTGAAAAGGCCAAGTTCCAAGGCTATGCGCATGTCCGGAGCAGCAACGACCTACAGCAACAGATCGCGGAGCGAGACTGGATGTTCGTGGAGGGATACGTCCGCCTTGCCGATAACCTCGATACGCCAAACATCTATGAGGTCAGGGCAGGGGACTACGCCGAGAGTTATACCCCTTATACCTTCAATACATCCTTGTTGGGAACCAAGGCCTTCTATAAATTCGGCGATTGGGCAAAGGTGTCTACCTTCTGGGGGCAAAACCGTGATGAGGAGCTCGATACCTATACCCGTTACTCGGCAGGGGGAAGGGTGGAGCTCTATTACAAGAATTACCTCACCATAGGAGGTACCTTTGTCCACTCCGATGTAGGGCGGGATTCCCTGGAGGTCGACTCCACGGCAGGGGATCTGTTCAATCAGGTCTTTGGGGCTGATCTCCATCTGCGCCTCTGGCAGGACAGGATTCACCTTGACGCGGAGTACGCCCACAGCCTCTATAATGCAGACCGCAGGGATGGCACCCTTGTGGATCAAGGGGATAACGCCATCGTGGTGCGGGGAGATATCAGTCCTCTCACCAATCTAAAGATAAGCGCCGAATTTGAGCGGGTGGAACCCTGGTTTAACTCGGTCCTGGGCGCTGCCTCTGCAGATCTCCAGAGGGCTAAGTCGCAGGTTGACTATACACCGTGGGATTTTTTAAACACCATGCTCATGTATGAGTATTCCTTTAATAAACTCAATGACCACTCGATTGAACAATACCGCACGCATACCCACCTGACCTCCTTTAGCTCCACCATCTATCCTTTTCAGAAGAGAGAGGATGTGTGGAATAGCCTCGCCGTGGCCCTCCAGATCGATCACACCAACGCCTACACTGATGATCACCCCCGCACGACGGACCAGGATGATCTCACAGCCAACTGCACCGTCTCACAGAGCTTTCCCCAGTGGAATTACTCCCTCGGCTACACCTTTGCGAGAAATTGGAACCGGGTGGATAAGACCAGTGAGTTTTTCAGTCACGCCCCCACGGTTTCTATCGGTATCACGTATCCGTGGCTCTCCCTCGCGTGGGCATGGACCTTCAATACAAGTTATGAGTATAAAGAGTACACCCTCTCGGGGGTGATCGATCGTGCCTACAGGGGTGATGGGGGGCTTGCCTTAAGCTATGAGCAGACCAAATCAACCTTAAGCCTCGCAGTGGCTATGGAGTACTACGACAACGGCTCTGGTTCATCACTGGGGACACCAGACAATATCAGCCGCACGTACAGCGCCACCTTCGAACAGATATTGTGGGAAAAGGAGTACCTCACCGCCAACCTGACCCTCAGGGCAAGCTATAAGGAATATGATGAGGATGCCCATGACCAGGATTACACCGAGGGCGTCTACTACTGCGGGCTAACGGTGAATTTTTAATGAACCTTCGGCGAGCAACAGAGAACTTATCTATATACGTGTGGTAGCCGGCATTAAGGGGGATGCGTAACATGGGCGTTAAGAACAGGCTCTATCAGAGTGCCATAGGCATTATCTTTTTGCTCTTGCTCCTCATATCTGCGTGGGAGGCCGCCGCTGCTGAACCGAGCATCACCTCGGCCAAGATCGGCGAAAAGGAACTGATGAAAACGCCCGAGGTGACGGTTATTAAAGATGACCTCACCGGAGACCGGCAGGTCATCATCAGCGGGCTGGCCCACGGGGGAGGGCCGCCGGTTGCAAGCGTCGAGGTCTCCCTCGACGGCGGCCAGACATGGAAGGAGTCCGCCGGGCGCGAGAGCTGGCAGTATCAGTTCTCCCCCCTGCCCAACTATGCCTATCAGCTCACCGTGCGGGTCGCCAACGCCGATGGCGCCGTATCCGATCCCAAGCAATTCGGCATAACCAGGCTTACCTACCTCCCCATAACCTTGTCGGAACTAATCCAGCAGCAGGCCGATGAGCTGGCCAGGGCCTATATGTCGAAAAACCTGGGGAGATATATGGGCCTTATCTCAAGGGACTATCAAAACATCCCGCCTGGTTGGCACCGGCTGCGCCGGGCCATCGAGAACGACTTCAGGTCCCTGAACAACATCACGCTGCGCTTCACCGTCAACCAGGTCTTCCAGCTGAAAGGGGCGATCATGGCCGATATCCACTGGAGGCTCACCCATGCCGGCCTCCTCGAGCCCAAGGAGGGGTATGTGGAGATCCACTTTGACCCCGCAGATAACCTGAAGATCATCCTCCAACGAAAAGACCTCTACTTCGGGGCAGCGATCATCGGGCACAACGGGAGCGTTCTGGTTACTTCGCCTTGGGGCCCTCCTACATTCGATTTTACCGTCACTGATCTGGATAAAATTGGGGCTAATTTCGTCACCGTAAGAGTCAGATTAGTCAGTCCCGGCGGCATTCTGTTTGACGGGAATGTGACATTGACAGAGACCCCCCCCCGCTCGGGAATATTCATAGGGTCACGAACTTTTAATGCGTTCCCCGCTTTAAGCACCATCACGGCCACCTATATAGACGAGATCACCTCTGATTGGAGGAGAAACCTGCGCCGTACTGACACCTATCCTTAATAGTCTTGCACAACGAAGGCAGGGGTGTGCAAACACCCCTGAGGAAGATGGGGGTCTGGGGAGTCGCTCACCCAATGGAATTATCACGTTTTTCAGAAAATCGATAAGCGCTGAAAAACCGAGCCTATACGATGCTGCGCCTGAGCCTGCTCATTGGTATAAAAATTCTTGTCCCATCCCTCTGGCGGCGGATATCGTATCCACTATAAAAATTATCATGAACCTTCCGTTAACAATAAAAGATATATAATTAGCATTGCTCAAAGAGCAGGAGGTGAAGGCAATGGCCTGGAAAAAAAGTTTCCATCGGTGTTGGATAGGCGGCATTGCCGTTCTATCTCTCGTGGCCCTGGCCTGGGGAGCAGCTCCTCAGAAAACATATAAGCCGAGCATCACTTCAGCCAAGATCGGGCAAAAAGAACTCGTGGGCGCGACCGGGGTGACGATCATAAAACAAGACCTCGCCAGAGATCGGGATATCCTTATCAGGGGATCAGCCCAGGGAGGCGGGCAGCGTGTGGCAAAAGTAGAGGTCTCCCTCGATGGCGGCAAGACATGGAACGAGGCGCAAGGCCTTGAGAACTGGCACTACCGTTTTGCCCCGGTTGCCAAGAAGCCCTACGAGCTAACCCTCCGGGTAACCAACGCCGCCGGCATCGTCTCCGATCCCAAGGCGTTTAAAGTAGTACAGCTCACGTATCGCCCCATCACCCTGTCGGAATTAATCCAGCAGCAAGCCGATGAACTGGCCAAGGCCTATATGTCCAGGGATCTGGAACGATATATGAGTCTGATATCAAAGGGTTATCATCGTTATCCAGAGGGTTGGCACCGCCTGCGCAGGGTCATCAATAATGACTTCAAGTCCCGCAACAATATCGTGCTGCGTCTCACTGTCAACCAGGTCTTCGATTTGGAAGGGGCGATCATGGCTGATATCCGCTGGAGGCTCACCTATGCCGGCCTTGCCAAACCCGAGGAGGGGTATGTGGAGATACAATTCGACCCTGTTGATCACTTGAAGATCTTGGTCCAGGAGAAAGACCGCTACTTCGGCGTGACATCCCCGTAGCGTTATTTTTAACAACAGTTGTTGTGAAAAAAATAGATCCTCGTCTTCACAGTGCATTCCTTGTTTTACTTTTTAAAAGCAGAATTGTGATATCCAAGGGCCTGCACGGAGTTGCGTCCCTCTATTCTGAGTCAGGGATATGGGCAGACGAGACCTCATCGGTGAGGTCAGTGCGGGCTTTTTTTGAACCTTTTTCGTTGCCAGGGGACTTATCCAGTAAGGATGCAAACGCAATCATCCGATGACGGAAGGCTTTTGGAGTTAATAGCGGCGGGAGATCACCGGGCCTTCCGAGAGATCTATGACAGGTATTACAAGAGGATTTATCTCTACTCCTATCGTCTGCTCGGAAACGGGGAAGGGGCGAAGGAGGTAGCCAACGAGGTTATGGTGGAGGTCTGGAAAGGGGCAAAAAGATTCAGAGGAGAGTCCAAGCCCTCTACCTGGATGTTCGGCATCGCCGTCAATAAGATACGCAAGGAGATCAAAAGGAGGCCCCCTGCTCACGATGATCTGGATGTCTTGGAAACCAGAGAGGTTAGCAAGCAAACAATGCAAGATGATATGACCTATCACGCTGAGCTGAGGGAGCAGATGCGGCTGGCCATCAAGAGGCTGAGCCGGGAACACCGGGAGGTGCTCGACCTGACCTATTACCAAGGTCTCTCCATCAAGGAGATAGCTAAAATTATGGATTGTCCTCTCAACACGGTGAAGACCAGGATGTTTTACGCCCGCAAGAGATTGGGAGGCATCCTGGAGGAAATGGGTATCGGAGGTGAGGCATGAAACGAAAAAAGGACAAGGCAGGCCTCTGCCCTGAGGGGCTGGATCTGCTCCTTCCCTGGTATCTCAACCAAACCCTGGAGAAAGGGGAGAACGAAGAGGTCAAGAGACACCTCCTGAGCTGCCCCATCTGCCAGCAGGAGCTTGAAGTAATCAAGAGGCAAGAGGAACGCTACCGCTCAACAGCCGAAGAGGTCCCCATACCGCAGACCTTTCCCCATGTGCTAAACGAGATTGAAAAGAGGGAACAGGGAGGGATATGGCAGCGGATCGCCGCTCTCATCCCCAGACCGCAGCCAGCCCTCGCTGCAACCCTGATCATAGCCCAGTTTGTCGTTATCATAGGCCTTGTTGCCCTCCTCGCCCTCAACCCCTGGGGCGCAGGGGAACAGCTCTACCGCACCCTCTCGGGCCCATCCATCGTCGAAGGAAAAGGGCCGCGTCTTTCGGTACTCTTTCAGGATAGAGTCCAGGAAAAGAGCGTGCGGGAGATCATCTTGGAGATAAACGGGACCATCGTGCAAGGCCCTACCCCTATGGGGATCTACACCATGGAGTTGAAATCTGAGATGAGCCCAGAGGAACTACAGCACGTCATCTCCTCCCTGCGTCAAAAAAAGGATACCATCAGGTTTGTGGAGGTGGGAGGGGAGTGAGATGTACAAACATCTCTGGTTGACCCTCTCCATCATCTTTTTTATCAGCGCGTGCCCCATCGCCATACAGGCCGAGCATACAACTCCGGCAACCACCCTAAAAAAAGGACCCGACTGGATCATCAGTGAGATTGACCCTTTGCAAAAGACCGTGACAAGGGGTCAAGAGGTCTTCTTTGACATCCAGTTGACAAATCTTACAGAATCACGTTACCAACGCGTTGAAGTCTCGCTCACCCCTGCTGTTTCTGGTCGCCGAGGGTGGTTTGTGATCAAGTCTTCCCACCTGCAAAATTGCCAACCTCAACAGGGCGTTAGGGCGCGGGTCAGTATCACCCCCACCTATCAAGCCCCCCTGGGTATGCACAACTTCTATACTTCTATTGGCGTCCCTGGACATCCACTGTATATCATCAAAGAAGGCCCTAAACTGCAGGTCACCAAGACAAAGGAAGAGACAGCCGTGCAATCGAAAGTCCCCAGGGAGGTCTTGATCGCGGTTCGGGCAAAAAAGGGTGCCTTACAATCTCTCCTTGATCAATTAAAGCGATCCTATCGTCTGGAGGTGACAGAGGTTATTGAGCTGACCTCGTTAGCAAAATCCCTTATTCGCCTGCGGATACCTGACGGGCGCACCGTTGAGGAGGTCATGGAGGTCCTTTCCTGTGACCCATACAAGATTGTTCCCCAGCCCAACTACCTCTATCGGACCTCTGGGACAAAGACCGATCCCCTGAGAGACCTCCAATACGCCTTCAAGGCCCTCAATGCCGATGGATTGCCATCCGGAATAAATGGTAAGGGTGTCAAGATAGCCTTGATAGACACCGGTGTGGACTATCTGCACCCTGATCTTCAAGGGCGGATCGCGTACAAGAAGGACATCGTCGCCAAGGATTCCTTTTGCCGTGACCTGCATGGCACTGCCCTGGCCGGAATCATCGCCGCTTGCTGCGACAACAGCGTAGGGATCTGCGGCCTGGCCCCCCAAGCAGAGATCATATCCATCAAGGCATGCCGCCCCATCGCCGAGGAAAAGATGGCAGCCACCACCTCCTCCTTCTGGCTCTCTCAGGGGCTCGATTACGCCATCCTGCAAAAGGCCAGGGTGATAAACCTCAGTTTGGGAGGGCCCAAAGACCCCCTTATAGCCGAACTCATCCAAGAGGCCTTTTCCCGAGGTATCGTGATCGTGGCGGCCGCAGGCGACAAGGGCCTCACCCACTACCCCCCCTACCCCGCTGCCCTCGATAAGGTGATCGCCGTGGCCGCCGTGGATATAAAAGGAAACCCGTATGCCGAGGGAATGCAGGGTGATTTCATAGCCATCTGCGCCCCGGGTGTGGATATCATGACCACGGCGCCAGGGGATAAATACAACTGTTACTCCGGCACCTCCATGGCCGCGGCCTATGTGACTGCAGCGGTGGCCCTGTTGTTGCAGCGGCACCCCCATCTAGAACCGAAGCAGGTGCGATCCCTCTTGGAGCAGTCAGCCCGAGACCTTGGGGTACCGGGCAAAGATAAACACTCCGGATGGGGCCTCATAGATCTGAAGAAGCTATTGTAAGAGGCAAAAAGCATAAAAAGGTTTTGAACCTTTTTATGAGCATGGACACTAATCAATAGAAATCCAGACAAAAGGAGGTGAGACGAAATATAAGTGGTTGTACAGAATACGGTATGGTCTAAAAAACAAAAGATTGTAAATACAAAAGAAGGAGGGAAACATGAAGACTGTCAGATGGTTAATTCTCGGGGTGGTAATAGCATCTTTTATAGTGGGGCTGGGTTTTACCGTAAGGTCCGAGCCGATACAACACAAAATGTTTAAAATTATAAAATGCCCTGAAGGATGGCATCGCAAAGCTAACACCGGCACAGAGGTAGTTGCTTGTGTGCCGGATCAACCTACCATGTCCTGCCCTGAAGGATGGGAATACTATTTTAATGGATGTGAAGTGGGGTGTAAGAAGATCCCCGAGCCCCCAAAATAGAAAACTACGGCGGACAAACATGAAGAGAGACGGCAACCACTATTCATGCCAAAGCCCTCGGGTTGGGGTTGCCGTCCCTTTTTTGCTCAACACGTAAAAAATGGCATCGTTCAAAAATAATCTTGAACCATTTTGGGAGAAATCGCCACTCATAGAGAGAACTCAAAAAAGGATGGTAATGGGGGAAGGCAAGGGAGGCGCAGTTCCTTATTATCTTTGTGGAATGTCAAGAACAAAAGGGAAGGAGGATAAAAACATGAAAAAGAGGATGATCGCAATAACACCTTTTGCAACCTTGTTTTTTGTCATTTCTATTGGCACTGCTTTACCATCCTGGTCAAAGCCATCAACCAAGGTAGTGCCAAAATCACAGCAGCAACCTTCCACCGTACAAATACAGCAACAAGTAAAGGCAAAGGATAAGTTCTGGGGCCTGGAAGTTGACCACTGTGTCGTAGGTGTAGGTGTCGTAGACGGTTTTAACCCCTGTAGTTCCACTATCAACATAAAAAAAGGGTCCATGACGGGTAAGTGTTATTACAAGGTGAAAACGCCTCCTATAAACGATATTACGGCGGTGGATGCCAAGTGCTGGGGAACAGGTAAATCGTACACGATTAGTGCTTCTTTAATCAATGACGATACGCAAAAGAGCCTTAAAGAAGAAAAAAACAAAAAACTGCCACAATTTACCTGGGCAGACGTGCAAAAATGGAAAAGTGCTGGACAGGGCAATGTTCCTAAGATATGGACTGAACTACTATATTTCGTCTGGATTGCAACACCGGAGTATATTGGCTCAAACTCGTTTTCGTTTGAAGTAGACAAAACCAATGTCATAGAAGAATATGATGGTGTGTTAAATAATAAGTGTTCCGGTATAATTAATATTACCCCCTAATATGTACAAGGGGAAATGGGTAAAAAGCAGAAGACAAGGTTGGAGGCCCTGATCGCAAAGTAGGTGGAGAGTGTTCGATAAATCTGAGTTAAAGGAGGATGGACAAATGAAAAAGGGGATGATGGTAATGACAATGGTTGTAGCTTTATCGTTTCTCGTTTCGGTGAGCGCTGTCTCACCATCTTTTGCAAAGCAAGCAACCCAGACCGCGCCAACGACAAAACAGCAGGCGCCGGCTCAATCACCTGAAATACAGAAGCAACAGTTTCCAAAAGACTTGTATGTAAAGTTCAAATCACAGTTCTGGGATCTGGAATTTGATAAACTGATAGTAAAGGGTGTGGTCATAAAAAAAGGGGGGGGGAATAAAACTATTAATGTCAAGGTTGGGGAAAACGTTCAGTTTAAGGCTTACTATAAGGTGAAAACGCTTCCCATCGGTGATATTACAGAGGCGGATGCCAATTATTGGGGATCAGGTAAATTCCTTTACACTAATTATTTGCTCATCATTAATCATGATGCTCAAGGCAACAAAAATATACATTTATTTGACACGAATAGAAGCCTGCCTAAATTTACGTGGCAAAACGTGCAGGGATGGAAAAGAGGTGGCTTAAAGAAAAACGATCCAAAGACATGGACTGAATTATCGGTATTTCAATGGACCGCGGGAGCGGAGTGTGTCGGATCGAATGTTTATATCAATTGCGTTTGCGTAGATTGGTATAAAAACATTCCTGAAACCAACGAACCTAATAATGGTTTTGTTGATTCTGATCTCTTAGTTACGTTTATTGTCACCCCTTAATATGGGCAACCTCTTAATGCCCAAACAGAACAGAAAGGAGGTGGAAGTGGGTAAAAGGAAGAAGGAGGTAGGAGGGAATTAGTGAGGATGAGTAACTCATGTTAACAAGAGAAAGGAGAACAATCATGAAGAGACTAGTAGGAGTAATGGGATTAGTTGTGTTCTTGGCTGTGGTGCTGGCAGCAGGAACCCTATTCGCCCAGACGAAGCAGCTGCCTGACTTCACCATCGACAAGATCTATCTCACCAGGGACTGCAAGGTGGCGGTGGTGGTCAAGAACCTCGGGCCCGGCCCTGTACCTGATGAGGTGTGGACAGTTCACACGCCCAAGAGCGCCGGCATCTACCTCTACAAAAACGGCGTTGGGTGGGGCGGTGCCTCTATATGGTTGTTTGACCCGGCCAAGAACCTGAAGGCGCCGGGCGGCACGGCTACCTACACCAGCAACTTGCAAGTATCCGGGACCGCCGGCATCAAGGCAGTGGTTGACCTCTGGAATGTGGTGAAGGAGATGAAGGAATACAACAACAGCCTGGAGACGAAACTCACCTGCGGGGTTCAACCCGGACCATGCTGCATCGGCGGCGCTTATGATGGCACCACTGCGGATACTCTATCAAAGACCTGCGACAAACCCGAGACAGGCAAATTTATCTTGGATATTAAACAGCAGGCCGGTTGCGGTTCGGCCATTGAGGGAAGGGTGGTAAATCCGGCAAACGGCAACATCCATTATTTAAGAGGAACGGTAACCCCCTCTGGCATATGCTGCAAGATCGAAGGGGTGTTGAGGGGCGTCTCAGGCACCCCCACAGCTGGCGAAGTGATAACGTTCAAGGGCATCTTGTGCAAGGACAGGCTTGGCAAGTGGTTTTGCACGGACGGCGTCTATAGCAACTCGAGGGGGTGTAACGGAAGGTTCACCTTAAGACAGAGGTAAGACCAAGGGGCCAGGCCCGGAGTCTATCTTCGAGCCTGGCCCCAATAGATACGATCGCACGAAATGGAAGAATGAGGTAAGGGGAAAAGCTGTCCCCTCTTGCATGAGGGTTAAAAAAGCTGATAAGCCATTAAAAAAATAGGGAGGATAAGATGAGCAAGAAGATTTATATTGTATTCTTTGTTATTTCTATATTTCTCTTTTCATGTACTGTCCAGAAAGGTCCCAACATGAAGCAGGGGCTGTGGGAGGTAACGATACGAATGGAAGTGCCGGGGATGCCGGTGCAGATGTCTCCCCAGACCTATACTCAGTGCCTGACACAAAAAGAGGCAGTGCCCCAGCGAGAGGAGCCGGACCAAGGATGCAAGATAGTTAAGCAGGATATCAAGGGCGACACGGTATCCTGGGTGGTGGAGTGTAAAACAAACGAAGGAACCGCGGTGAGCGACGGAAGAATAACCTATAAAGGGGATACCTTTGAAGGGGTCATCCAGATGACGCAGGGGGATATGAAGGCAATCCAGCGGCTGTCAGGGAGATGGATTGGAAAGTGTGAGGAGTAACAGGGCAACAACAACCTTGAGACGAACGTTGACTGTGAAGCTCAAAGCGGCCAATGAGGATCACCAAAGGCAGCGGCTGATTCGCAAGGCCGCATGAACACCTGATAGAAGAGCACGGGGCCAGGCCTGAGAAGAATTCCTCGGACCTGGCCCCTCTTTTTATGCCCCGAATTTCTCCAGCTTCAGGGCCGCGGCAAGCATCAGGGTCATCTCATGGACCGCCAGGAACCTCCCCAAACCGCCTTTGGCACACGCCGCCTCGGTAAACTCTTTAATGTCGTCCACCCGTTCATAGTGGGAACAGAGCATAAAGGGGTTGGGGTGCCAGCTGTGCCCCTTGAGCAGCGCCGGGGTGGAGTGATCGCCGGTCACGGTGATGACGTCGGGTTCCAGCTCCAGGAGCACGGGGATGTGCCGATCCACCTCCTCGATGACCTCCACCTTTTTCGCGAAATTGCCGTCCTCGCCGTAGCTGTCGGTCTTCTTGACGTGCAGGAAAAAGTAGTCAAAGCGCTTGTAGTGCTGCTTGAGGGTCTTGAACTCATCGGCGATGCCCTCGCCGGTCTCCAGGATCTCCATCCCTACCAACCGGGCCAAGCCCTTGTACATAGGATAGGTGGCGATGCAGGCCGGGGTCAGTTTAAAGAGCTCGGACATGCTGGGGATTGCGGGGATCTGTGAGATCCCCCGCAGCAAGACTGTGTTGGCAGGATGATGGTCTTGTAATACCTGATTGGCCCTCTCGAGGAAGCCCTTCGCGATCCGGGTCGTCCCCTCTGCCTCAGGCGCCAAGGGTTTCGGCGGCCTCGGTTTGTTGCCCTCCTTCTGGGGGTCGGTATCTTCAAGGCGGCCGTCCAAGCCTTGACCGATAAAGCGCAGGACAAAGCGGTGCTCCTTGCCGTGCCTGATCTCCACCCGGACACCCTCTATCTCCGTGATCTCCTTCTGCAGCAGGGCACAGAGCTCCTTATTTTTCTCCGTCGAAATGCGGCCTGCCCGGCGGTCGACGATGATCCCCTTCTTGTCCATGGTGGCGAAGTTACCCCTGGCCACTACGTCTGCCTTCCCCAACTCCATCCCGATTCCCAGTGCCTCCAAGACCCCCCTGCCGATCTCATAGCGCAGGGGGTCATAGCCGAGCATCCCCAGATGCGCCGGTCCGCTCCCCGGCGTGATCCCGGGGGAAACCGGATCAGCCACCCCGCAGATGGAGCGGGAGGCCAGTTCGTCGAGATGAGGGGTGTGGGCTGCCTCCAGTTCTGTCTTGCCATCTACCCGCAGCCCCCCTAACCCATCCAAGACCACCAGCACGATCTTGGAGGGCGTCTTCATCGCCAAAGAGCGCATGATCTCGTCGCCGACCATGGTCCACCTCCTCTGTGTTTCTCAGGCCTTTCCATTTCCATCCTAGCCCATACCGGATACTCTTCTCAAGTCCTGCGCCTTATCTCTCTCATCCAAAAATCCCGTCAATGGCGGGAAGATTCATCAATCCCCCTTTGCCCCCCTTTAGAAAACCGAAGGTGACCCTTTGGGCAGGGGGGTTGGGGGGATTTGAAAGCTTATTTTCTCGGCTCATTTCTATCAGCCGACATCCCCATTACCTTGAAAATTCACCCCTCTGTTTTATCTTCCACGCAAATATCCATTATCAGAAGAAAACCGGGATATCCCCTGTAAAGGTCTTCTCAGCCCTTCTAGCTGAGGCTTTGCTATCCCTTTATGCTGGATCAAGACCTTAAAGGTCTCACCCATCCCCCCAGGAAGGATGAGATTCTTTATGGTAAGCCGTTCGGCCATGGCCTCCCCTTCTTCCTTCCCCTCTCCTACCCGAGCCACCTGTTCCAGGATCCCCAGGGCAAGGAGGAATCGGTATTGGGGAACCAAGCCGGTGAGCTGCAGCCCGTACCCTTCACCACACGCGATGAGGGAGGTAAAGTCCACATGAGCGGTCATATCCTGCAGGCCCGGGCAGGCATAGGGATCGGAAAGAACCCTGTGCCCTTGATAGCAGAGGAAGGTCCCAGCGTGCCGAAGGGGGCTGTAGAGCTCCTCTGCCGGATACCCGTAGTCGACGGTAATCACAAAGCCTTGTTCAAGCCCTTGCGCCACCCCCTGAAGCCATCTCAGGGCCTCCAGGTTCACCTCCGCCTGCTGGCCCTCGGCCAGGGTGATGCCCAAGCGCCGGAAGTATTCCACAAGCTCCGGCGTGGAGGCATCCCCCTGCACCTCCTTAATTCCCCCCTTATCCAGGTCCACAAAGATCTCCCGCAGTTTCCCCCCCTCCATCACCACCCGATGCACGGGAAAGGAATCCACGAGCTCATTGGACAAGAAGCACCCTTGGATCTTTTGATCCGTCATCTCATCGGGTTGGTGCCAGGCCACCTTCGCCTCATGGGGGGCAAGGAGCCTTCGCTGCCTTTCGATCACGACGGGGCTTATCTCCACCATGCGGTACCGGAGGCGGTCGTAGAACTGCGGTTCCTCTTGCTGCAGGTAGTCCAGGATATCCATGCAGAGATATCCTTCACCCCCTCCCATCTCCACGACCTCGAATGCGCCCGCTCCCAGGATCCGCAACATCTGGGCCAGCTGTTTGCCCAGGAGTGCCCCAAAGATGGGGTGCACGGTGGGGCTGGTGTAATAGTCCCCCTCGCGCCCCCTGCGGCCTCTTCCTGAGGCATAGTAGCCGTACTGAGGGTGGTAGAGGCAGATCTCCATAAACCGGGCAAAGGGGAGAGGCCCCTTCGCCCTGATCTCCTCCGCAATAATCTGCCGCAAACTCTCTGAAATAGCCGCGCTTTCCACGCCTTACAACAACCCCCTAAGCGTACGTAGGTTTACGCAATCCCAATCCTCGCCACAGGCGGTCTTCCCCTTGGGGGTCTCCAAAATAAAAGGGAGGTGCGCCAGACGGGGGTCCTGCAGCAAGCGACGGAAGGCATCCAAACCAAGGTGCCCCTTCCCGATATGCTCATGGCGGTCTACCCTTGCTCCCAAAGTGCCCTTAGAGTCGTTCAGGTGGATGACCTTCAGGCGTTCCAAGCCGATGACGCGTTCAAACTCCTCCACAGTGGCCTCGTATCCCTGCGGCGTGCTGATATCGTACCCCGCGGCGAAGACGTGACACGTATCGAGGCAGACCCCCACCCTCTTATCCTCCCCGATCCGCTCGATGATGCGGGCAAAGTGTTCAAAGCGATTGCCGAGGGTTGCACCCTGGCCGGCGGTGGTCTCCATGAGGATCATGACCTTCATCTCGGCCCCTTGCTGATGTATGAGATTGATACCCCGTGCGATACGATCGATCCCCTGCTGCTCGCCGTCTCCCCGATGTGATCCCGGATGCAGCACCAGATAGGGGATGCCGAGCGATTCCGTCCGCTGCATCTCCTCCCAGAGGGCTTCCAGCGATCGCCCATAGAGCCTTTCATCAAGGGAAGCGAGGTTAATGAGGTAACTGTCGTGGACAGCTATGGGTCTAACCTGCGTTTCGTGCCGGGCCTGCTGAAAGGCCGCTCTATCATCCTGCGTCAAGGGTCTGGCGCGCCACTGCATGGCGTTTTTGGTAAAAAGCTGGATGACATCACACCCAGTCTCCATGCCCCGACGCAGGGCTTGCGAGACCCCGCCAACGATGGACATGTGCGCCCCTAAGGAACGCATCCCCTTAGCATAGCCCCCTCTTATCGAACCCCCTGCATCAGCTCCCGCACCTGTGCCTCGATCATGCCCCTGATCTCCTCCAGTCTCTCTTGAGACGCTGCCTCAAACCTGAGGACCAAGGCCGGCTGGGTGTTGGATGCCCGCAGCAGTCCCCAGCCGTCGGAAAACTGGACCCTCATGCCGTCAACCTCGATGACAGGATATCCCTGGCGGAAGTGCTCCGTAGCCCGCTTCACGATCTTAAACTTGATATCATCGGGACAATCCACCCTGATCTCCGGCGTGGCATAGGTCCGGGGAATCCCCTCCAAGAGCTCTGAGACCTTCTTGCCGCTCCTGCCCATGATCTCCAAGAGGCGGCAGGAGGCATAGATGGCGTCGTCGAAGCCGAAATAACGATCGGCGAAGAACAGGTGGCCGCTCATCTCTCCGGCCAGCAAGGCCTTCTCCTTTTTCATCTTGTCCTTGATCAGAGAGTGACCGGTCTTCCACATAATGGCCCTTCCCCCGAGCCGCTCGATCTCATCATAGAGGGTCTGCGAGCACTTAACCTCCCCGATGAACGTCCCGCCCCCCCGTTCCTTGATGATATCGCGGGAGAAGATGATCATCAGTTTGTCGCCCCAGATAATCCTGCCCTCCTCATCGATGACCCCGATACGATCGGCATCTCCGTCATATCCTATCCCGAGATCTGCCCCCGTTGTCTGAACAACGGCGATGAGGTCGCTGAGGTTCTTTTCCACCGTGGGGTCAGGGTGATGATGGGGGAACCTGCCGTCCATCTCGCAGTACAGCGCTTCCACCTGACAGCCCAGCTCGCGCATGATGGGCACGGCAACGGCACCTCCGGTCCCGTTGCCGGCATCGATCACTACCTTGATCGCTCTGTCCACCCGGATGTTCGCAAGGATGTAGTTGCGATAGTCTGGGACGATATCGTGCTGAGCGAGACCACCTTTCCCCTGGACGTAATCCCTTTTCTCAACGATCTCACGCACGCGCTGAATCTCTCCTCCGTAAATGGCATCCTTCCCTATGCAGACCTTGAAGCCATTGAACTCCGGAGGGTTGTGGCTGCCGGTGACCATGACGCCCCCTTCCTGCTCCAGGTGCACGATGGAAAAGTAGAGCAGAGGGGTCGGGCAGATCCCTACGTCCATGACCTCCATGCCGCTGGCCAACAATCCCTCCAGCAGGACGTCGAAGAAGGGATCGGAACTCGGGCGGCAATCCCTCCCCACGGCGATCCGTTTGATGCCGTGCCGGGCGAAGTAGCTGCCAAAACCCCTGCCGAGTTCGCGGACCGTCTCCTTCGTGAGGTCCCTGTCTACTATACCCCTGATGTCATACTCTCTGAATATTGCGGGATTCATAGCGACCTCAGGATAGTGCTCTCACTCTTTCGTCGTCATCTTTTTTTGGGGAAGAAAATGGCAGGCAGAAAAATAAGGATTAGCCAACAGCCATCCCCTCCGGCGAACTAGCATCCTTCCGGAGGAAACCTCACTTTACAAAGAACTTCATGCCCCCCACCGAGAGAAAGACCATGGCGACGATCTTGAAAACCACATGGATGGTAAAGGCCAGACTGAGGCCATACTGATAGCTCAAAAACAGCGAGAGGTCTGCCACGAAGAGGAAGCCGACGGTGCAGATCACCAGGTTGATCACCGTCTCAATCAATCCGCCCTTGTATTTCCTCCGTGCATAAAAAAAGACGATGATAATAATCAAATAGACGGCCAACATTAAACAGAGCGAAAGGACTAATTCCGTCATTTCCATGGGTATCAACATAGAGCGATCCCCTTTCCGTTTTTGATAGTATCACTTGGGATACTGGGCTACAATCTTATCAAAGACCTCCAGCACCTTTCTCTTCATGGGTGAATCGGTGTAAAACCGATAGATGTCCCATCTAATCCTACCGATCTCCGCGATCAACCGTTTCGTCAAGGGCATCCCCAGAATAGCCACCATCTCTTGTAATATATTTCTTATCATCGCATAGAACCCATCGATGAAAATCAACCGATCAGCAGGGTCGGGATAGTAGAGGGAGATATTCTTGAGGATCTTGTTTTCGTCCGGGGGTAGATCCTTGTTCATCGCTACCCCATTGAATAGCTTGCCGTAGTCCACTGCCAATTGTTCAAGGGCCTTGTCCACCACCCCTTTGGCCCTCACCCCCAACTCCCTTTTCAAGGCATCCAGTATCAACCTGAAGACCTCCAGAAAGGTCCTCAAAAATCTGGTGACCTCTCTATATTCTGTATCTTCATAGGTGCCGATATCCCGCGATTTTTTAATCAAACCCATCAATACGAGACGATAGAGGATATTAATGACGAAGATCTCGTCATCGCCGCTGAACTTGATCAATTGGTCGATATTCCTCTTGCCGTCGATCAACGAAAAGATGAACCGTTCATTGGCATCTAACTCCACGATGACCCGTGCCTTGTCCCTCTCGATGTAGGGGGGGATGCGGAAGATGATCTTATTATTGGGGATCATCCGCCTGAAGGTGGCGAAATCGAGGCCGCTCCTGGCGGCAAACAGGGCTATGTCCAGGGGCGTGTAACTCACCACCACATCCTCTTCTCCCACCGCCTGCTCGGCAAACAAAAACTCCCCAGCCTTCCAGGAAAAGAGGTCAAAGAGGATCTCCTTGACCTGGAAATCCAACAACTCAATAAGCTCCTTCTCGCTGAACAAACCGCCTTTCACCAAGAATGTGCCGAGCTTTTCCCCGCTCTCCTGAGCCTGTGCCACGATCTCGTCCAGATTGGATGCAGTAAACAAGCCCTTGCGGAGTAGAAAATTGCCGAGCCGCTCTTCGGACTTTGAGGTACGGGCGAAAACGATCCATCCCTCCTTGAAAAAGACCTCTTTGTGCGCGTCCGCGCTGCGAACGGCGGCCACCCCGGTGTGGGCATTTGAGAAGAGGATGTACAAGAGACCCAGCAAGGGGACATCATCAAGCGAGCTCCGAAAGGAGGCGGCTTGCGATAACGCCGTCATCCCTGCAAAATCAGGGCGCAGCTTGGCGGCCTCCTGCCACTCCCCGATGGCCATCTCATACTCCTTGTTGTGGAAGAACTTTGTCCCGTTGGAAAGGTGCTGAAAGAATTGAGAGTCGGGGAAGTCGGAAGATCGCAAGATCTGAATATCTTGTCCTTGTTTTATATCCACGACCTCTCCCCTAACAGGGGTTTCTCTGTTACAACCGTAATGGCGCTTATTAAAGGTATTTAGGCCAATGTGCGCTAAAATTAGCACTCCAGCCCTCGTTTGTCAACGATAATGTGCTCATGATGAAAAACTCCCCCAAATAGAAAGCGGTTTGACATAAAGGGCAAAGTGGGGTATGGTCCAATGCTGCGAGACGGTTTACAGGGGTATCAGCAATGTAGCATTACATCCCCCTCCAAACAGGTCCTCCCTTTCTGTCAGGGGAAAGGATAACCATCTACGAAAGGGGCTCTATGCCGACAAAAGAGGATGCCCATCGAGCATTGGGGGAGATCGTCTCCCACGTGAAGGAGCATCTAAGATATCAGAAGGGGTTGGGGATCCATACACTGTTAACCCGCCGGGAGGCAAGGCGCCTGCTCACCCTCGAGGCAATAAGACAGGAGATGGGAGAGTGCACCAGGTGCCGGCTCCATGAGGAAAGGCAGAGCGTGGTCTTCGGTGAGGGTAATCCCCAGGCCGCGCTCGTCTTTATCGGAGAGGCCCCCGGCAGGGAAGAGGACCTGCGGGGAAGGCCCTTTGTCGGCAAGGCAGGTGAGCTCCTCACCCGCATCATCGAGGCCATAGACCTCACAAGGGAGGAGGTTTACATCGCCAACATCGTGAAATGCCGCCCTCCTAGCAACCGCAACCCCCAACCCGACGAGATCCGAACCTGCCTCCCCTTTCTCCGCAAGCAACTGGAGACCATCAGGCCCAAGATCATCTGCGCCCTGGGGACCTTCGCCGCCCAAACCCTGCTGGAGACCGAGGAGCGGATCTCCATCCTCAGGGGCCAATTCTACGCATACCAGGGCGCCCGGCTCATGCCCACCTACCACCCCGCCTTTCTCCTGCGAAACCCGCAGTTCAAGCGGGATGTATGGGAGGATATGAAGCTGATCAGGGAGGAGTATAAAAAGGAATAGGATCTTCCCTCATCGATAACCACGTGGCCCCCTGAGGATCACTGCCAATGCCTCGGGGAATGTCGAACAACGAATAGAGAGTATATCCCGTAAGGTCAGTAAATAATCGGCGAATATTCCCATTATTTCTCCGGTTTGTCGAAGGGTATAAGATGTTGTGCCCTTAACAAGTCGCATATGGTCTGTGCCAGCATCTTGGACATGCGCGGCGAATAGTGGGTAAGGTCTACATAGAGCGGTTGCGTAGCGTCTTGCCCTATGTCGGCGCACCAAATAAAGGGAACCTCTAAAAATTAGTAAAAATAGTTAATGTGCTGCTGCTAATCACTAAAAAGTAGTTCAAGGTAGATTCATGATGCTAAAAATTTGTTAT
>Ga0299915_10000296_pt1 | contig 39095 bp, 36 predicted proteins | sample RVTome_13_FD_200263 | JGI IMG/M metagenome (GOLD analysis project Ga0299915, IMG submission 200263) | Soil microbial communities from uranium-contaminated site in the Upper Colorado River Basin, Wyoming, United States - RVT92D227 (version 2) ...
AGTTTGAAGGGGGCGTATTCACTGAGATAGACGGCAACAATGAGCCCCACGGGCAAGGCCACTGCTACCGCAATCCCGGTGACCAAGAGAGTACCAGTCACCAGGGGGAGGATGCCAAATTTGGGCTCTGCAAAGAGTGGGGTCCACCGTGTTCCGGTAAGAAACTCCCATACGGATACGTCTTTAAAGAATCCCAGGGCCTCATAGAAAAGAATAAAGACGATGCTCAGGGTGATCATAATAGAAGAAAGGGCACTGAGGAGCAGCAGCCCCTCAATGCCCCTCTCTTTAATCTTGGTGGATATCTTACGTTTCACGGGCGTCTTATTTCTTTTTCTCTAATTTAAGGAGATCCTCAATCTTCACTCCCACCCTGGCTTCACCGCCGAAGACGGTGCCCGTTACCCTTTTGGCGAATCTTTCCGCAGCGAGTTTATAGGCCATATCCGGAAGAGGAATGTACTTTACCTCTTTGACTAATATTGACGCATTTTTTAGATAAAAGTCCACGAACTCTTTTACCTCAGGCCTCTGGGCAGATTTCTTATTGACATAGATAAAGATCGGCCTGGAGAGAGGATAGTAAGTCCCATCCATCACTGTCCGCTCCGAAGGTAGAACGGGGCCTTTCCCGCCGTCAATCGCCACTAATTTCAGCTTATCAGTGTTTTCTGCATAGTAGGCATAGCCGAAAAACCCCAGACCGCCCTTGTCTGAGGCGATCCCCTGTACCAGTACATTGTCGTCTTCGCTGGCGGTAAAGTCGCCTCTGCTTGCCCTGGACTTTCCGACGATGGCCTCGGTAAAATAGTCGAATGTCCCCGAGTCGACCCCTGGCCCGTAGAGCTTAAGAGGCACATCGGGCCAGGCAGAGTTTACGTAGCTCCATTTCGTCACTTTTCCCTCTGCCGCCGGTTCCCAAATCCGCTTAAGTTGTGCTACCGTCATGGAGGTCACCCAGCTGTTCTTCGGGTTGACCATCACTGCCAAGCCGTCATAGGCAACGGGAAGCTCAATATACTGGATGCCGGCCTCTTTGCAGGCCTCGATCTCCTTTTGGGTAATGGGTCTCGATGCATCAGAGATATCAGTCTCTCCTCGGGAAAATTTTTTAAAACCTCCACCTGTTCCAGAGATGCCGACGGTTACCTTTACCGTTCCTTTCTTCGCCTTCTGAAACTCCTCGGCAACAGCTTCGGTAATAGGATAGACCGTGCTCGACCCGTCTATCTTGATGATCTTCTCCTGAGACCAGGCAGGGCTCAGCATTCCCGTGATGACCACATTCCCTACCTGGACTGAGTCTGCCATAAGCAAGAGCAAAGCAAAAACAGCCATAGCAAGACCTTTTACCTTCATTTTTTTCCTCCTTGAGTTAAGTTTAGCAATAATTGTTAGTTTTTTGTTAGAAAAGTGTCAGGATTCTAGGGGCATTTCCACTGCATCCCTCCTTTCCCAATGAACTCATATGACGTATACAATACGCAGCCAATGTGAGAAGGGTATGAGGGATGGATGAGAATTTTATGTGAATTAAGAGGGATATGAAATTTGAGTCAGGCCCTTGGCAGGTGTAGGGTAAATGCACTTCCCTTGCCGGGGGTGCTTTCCACGATGGCATCGCCACCATGGGCCTGGATGATATGTTTAACAATGGCGAGGCCCAGCCCGGTGCCCCCCAGCTCTCGGCTCCTCCCCTTGTCCACCCGGTAGAACCGTTCGAAAAGCCGGGGGAGGTGCTCCGGGGCTATGCCTGATCCACAATCGCCGACTGTTATGGTAACTTCGTGCTTGTTTTTGGTTACTTCAATCTCTACCGTACCTCCAGGCTCACTGTATTTAATGGCATTATCAAGAAGATTCCCCACTGCCTGCTCAAGCAGTTGGGCGTTGGCCATAACAACGACATCATCGGTACAGTGCAAGGTCACCTGTATGCGGCGTTCACGGGCCCTTGTCTCATATGCGGCAATAGCAGCTTCAATGACTGGCATCACCGGTTCCTCGGCCAAGTGCACCTCTTCCCGTTCAGCTTCTTGTTCAATCTTGGAGAGGCTCAACAGATCATCGACGAGCGCATGTAAAAGATCTGCCTGCTTGAAAATGATCTCGAGGAACTTTCGGGCATTCCCTTTGTCGTCGATAGCCCCTTCTTGCAATGTCTCTACATACCCTTTGATAGAGGTAATAGGTGTCTTCAATTCATGGGATACGTTGGCCACAAACTCACGCCTGATATTCTCGAGTTGGCGCAGCCGCGTTATATCGTTGAGTACGGCGAGGGCGCCGATCTTCTCTCCTTCGCTATCACGCAGCAACGTAGCACTAAGCTGAAGGAATTTATTCTCAGGACCGAGGAGGACAATCTCCCTTTCGGCTGGCCCCTTCCCCGTTAGGACTCCGCTGAGGAAACGTTGGATATCGGCGTTTCTAATCATTTCCTGGATGGTAAGGCCTTTGGCTAGAGATATGTCAATCCCCAGCAGTGAACCAGCGGCCTGATTGAACATGATAATCCGCTCTTCAGAATCAATAGCCAATACTCCCTCTCTCATAGCGGAGAGGATGGTCTCCAACTCGCTCCTTTGCTCGGTGATCATATGAATCTTATCACCGATTTGCATGGCCATCTGATTCAGCGCGTCAGCGAGACTGCCGAGTTCGTGAGAATCAGGGACCAAAAGCCTGTGGGTAAGATCGCCGCTCGCAAATCGTTGCGCGCCTTTTTTCATATCTTCTAAAGTTCGGCTGATACGACGGGAGATGACGAGGCTTATCGCTGCAGCCGCGATAGCCATGACTAATCCGAAGAAGGTAATCCTCAGATAGATGCCCCCCAAGGCCGTATCGATCTCATGAATAGGTAAAGCTGTCCTCACCACCCCCACAACCTCACCCTCCTTCCACACAGGTATGGCTACGTACATCATCTCTTTCTGGAGGGTATAGCTATAACGGATGTATTCCCCTGTTTTGCCCGTCAATGCCTCTTTGACCTCCGGGCGACCGGCGTGGTTTTCCATCCTTTGTGGGTCTTCATCAGAGTCCCCCACGACCTCGCCGGAAGGGAGGATCAAGGTTATGCGCGTCGAAGTGGCCTTACCGAGCGTCTTGCAGAGTTCATCCAGTGAAGTTTTATTCGCTGTTGCAAAGGCCGCTCCAACCTCTCTTTCGATAAGATGCGCCCTGACTTCTAGATCTTCGGCGGTCTTATCAAGATAGAACTTTTTCAAGGTCTGAGAGGCATACATCCCCACACCGATAATGGACAGCAGGATGATCGCTAAGTAAGCTGGATAGAGTTTCCAGAGGAGCCTTTTTCTGCGCATAAGATTACTCTTTAAATCGGTATCCGACCCCCCACACGGTCTCGATATATTCGCTGCAGGGGCCGAGCTTTCTACGCAGGGAGGTTATGTGGAAATCAACGGAACGGGCGGTCACCGCAATATTGTCTCCACGGGCGGCATCGACTATCTGATAACGGGTAAAGACCCACCCGGGTTTTTGGGCCATGAGATGCAAGATGCGAAATTCAGTCGCGGTGAGCTTGACGGGTTTCCCCTGTACCAAAACCTCATGGCGGCCGGGATGGATAGTCAAATCGCCGATGGTCATGACATCGGATTCGCCGACGGGCTCCTTCTCTCTCCGCCGCAGAACGGCCTTTATCCGCGCCAGGAGCACCTTGGGGCTAAAAGGCTTGGTAATATAATCATCTGCCCCAAGCTCCAGGCCGACGACGATGTCCGATTCCTCCCCCTTGACCGTGAGCATCACGATGGGGATATGAGCCGTGCGGGGATCGCTCTTTAGTTGTCGGCAGACATCGAACCCATCCATCCCCGGCAGCATCAGATCCAAGACGATGAGGTCGGGTGGCTTTTCGCCGGCCTGTTTCAGCGCCTCTTCCCCCGAGCCAACCGTGGTTACCTGATACCCCTCGCGGGCGAGGTTATACCTAACCAGCTCGCGGATATTCTCCTCGTCGTCAACCACCAGGATCTTTTCACCAGGCATGAGGGTCTCAGCTGTTTATTATTCAATTCATTGTAACAGATGGCCACTCTTTTGCAAATTTTTTTCACGATATAAGGTGAGAACATCAAGTCTGTAAAAATTTTAAGCAGATCTCCCTTGCCCTTTGCACGGAGTATCCATATAATTATATCGTTATTGGTGAGGCGCGAGACCATAAGCAAAAACTGGTGAATCAGCGTTGCAATGATCACCTAAAAGGGGGCGAGGGCTCATGATCATCAAAATCAATCCGAAAAATCCTCAACCGAGGCTCATCCGCAAGGTGGTGGACGTTCTGAAGGAGGGAGGGGTTATCGCCTATCCCACCGACACCATCTATGGTCTGGGATGTGATCTGTATCAAAAGGCTGCCATAGAGCGGGTTCATCGCCTCAGGAAACTCAGTAAGAATAAGCGTCTCAGCATCATCTGCGCAGATCTCAAGGACATCAGTAATTATGCCCATGTCCCCGATTACGCCTATCGCATTATGCGATCGCTCATACCTGGCCCCTATACCTTTATCTTAGAGGCCACCAAGCTGGTCCCCAAGATCATGCTGACAAACCAGAAGACCGTCGGTATCAGGGTCCCTGATAATAATATCTCCCTGGCCCTGGTGAGAGAGCTGGAGCACCCCATCATCACCACCAGCGTTATAAAACCCGATGAAAGCCTCTATAGCGACCCCGAGGAGATCGAACAGATGTTTGGCAAGGCCCTCGATCTGGTCATCGATGGCGGCACCATAGTGGCAGCACACTCCAGTATCGTCGATCTTACCGATGACTTTCCTCGGGTGTTACGGGCAGGGAAAGGTGACGTAAGCTTTATTAGAGAACAGGTTTAAGGAAGTGGTAGTCTTTAAGAGGCATTGCAATGAGCCCCACCAAATCATTGGCCTTCTCCGGTAACAAGGGGTTCTCTTCGCTGTCAGATACCTAAAAGATACCTTCTCACCCTATCCAGGGCTTCCTCTGAGGCGATGAGCTTTATCCCATGCCGATCGCCGATAAAGTCGTACTGTTTAACCTCGCGCAAGGCTTCTGTTGCCAGGACGATAAAGACCCTGCCTATCGGGGTCTCCGACGTTCCCCCAGTCGGCCCGGCAATGCCGGTGGTGGCTATGCCTATGGTGGCCTTGCTGCCCTCCCTCACCCCCATAGCCATCTGCTCAGCCACTTCTCTGCTCACCGGACCATATTTGTCTAAAATCGATTGCGGAACCCTGAGAAGCTCTTCCTTTGCCTGGTTGCTATAGGCCACCACCCCTCGGAGGAAGTATGCTGAGCTACCCGGTATCTCGGTAATGCGGTGGGCTATGAGCCCGCCGGTGCACGACTCCGCCACCGCAATGGTCGAGCTTTTTTCTCGCAGCAACCTCCCCACCACGCCCTCCATAACCTCATCCGCCCGGCCAAAAAGATAGCCTCCCAGGCGCTCGGCAATAGCATCTTCCGTTTGTTTGCGCCTCGTCTCAATCTCTTCTTTGTCTGACCCCCGCACAACCACCTTGAGGTGAATCTCGGGGAAACAGGGGAGATAGACCAACTCGATGCCCCCCTTGATCCCCTGGAGCATTTCCTTTACCTCTGCCTCGGTGAGACCGAATACCTTGAGGAGAGACATGCTGGCTATCTCCTTTCCCCCGTGAATCAGCTCGCGCACAAAGGGTAACGATGAACTCTCCACCAGCACCATCACCTCTCCTGTGATATAACTGGGCGAGCTATCCTCCCAACTCATTCCGAATGATATCGATTCCCATCTCTATATCCTTTCTGTCCACACCGTAATGAGTGGGAAAGAGGAGAAGCCCCTGAGAGACCTTTTGTGCAACGGGGAATTCGTTTTCTTTATATCCGAGATCAAAGTGGTGATGAAGGGGTTTTAAGTATTGCCTTGTCGTCTCTATCCCTTCCCTCCATAGTTTCCTTTGGATTTTCTCCACCTTGGACGGTTCTTCAAGGATGATAGGGAACTGGTTATAGGCGATCTCTACCCCTTTGTGTTTTTTGTGGATGAGGATACCATTAGCCTCTCGCAGTCCCTCATATAATAGATTACCGTTCTCTACCCTCTGCCGAATTATCCCCTCTATCCGATGAATGAGAATCCCGCCCAGTTTTTCTTGATAGCCCGTTTGTGCAGAGCACTCAAAGCTGTCGTGAAGGCTTCTTGATTTGAAGGGTCTCGCAAATAGCTCAAGAATCGCGTAGACAGAAGGATGGGTCAGGTAGCTGATGGCCAAAATCTTCATGAAGGCGAGGATCTCCTCTTTCCGCTGTGGGCGTGTAAGAAGGGAAATCTCCTTCTCAATGACTTCTGTTAGCTCAGCAGAGCAGGAAAGAAGCCCTCCCCCTGAATAGGTAGAGAGGTTTTTCCCTCTCTGAAAGCTCACAATTCCGGCCGCTCCCATGGTTCCAGCCATCTTCCCCTTGCAGATGCTCCCCATGGCTTGAGCAGCATCATCAATTACCGGAATGTTAAACTTCTTTATCTCTGTTACTTCAGGCGGAATGCCGAACAACTCCACGGAAACGATGCACAGTACATCACTATCAACCATGCTGCCGAGGTTCTTAAAATCATAGCCATAATCCTCCAGAGTAACATCACAGAGGGCTATTTTTAATCCGGCTTTGTCACACGGGAGCTTCAAGATAGGCGCGGTATAGGCCGGCAGAGTAACGGTCTTTCTATCGGGATATATCTTCTTGAGGGCCTCAAGGATGAGATAAAAGGCGCAGGTTCCGTTTCCGGTTACAAAAACATCCGCGATGCGAAAATATTTTTTGAGGGCATTCGCAAAATCCCCATCTTTCTTCATAAAAAGAGGCCTTATTATCTCTGAAAAAGAGATTGGAGTACCAATAGACGGGATCTTCCTCATCGTTTTTCAGCACCTATCACAAGGGCAGGAGCAAATAAGTTCACCTTAAATGCAAGGGGAACTATCATGGCATCGGTAAACCCCGTTGCCTCCAGAGATCTCTTTATCCACGAGAGGGTATGGGTCTTCAAAGGTACCTTTATCTCTGGGTCATGGATAAAGGCGAGTTTGTACCCAAAGTATATAAAGGGGTTCAAGGTATTACGAAAATCAAACAAAAAATATCCCCCCGGCCGCAACACCCGGTAGACCTCCCTCATCGTAAGCATTACCTCACCTTTTTCAGCAAGATTATTGAATAAATTGAGGCAAAATACTATGTTAAAAGCCCTGTCTTTAAAGGGGAGGTGAAAAGAATCGCCCTGAAGGAGCATTACCTTACGTCCCATACGCCTTTTCGCCCTCAACAGTATCACTCCCCACGGATCCAATCCGTAAACCTCAGCAGTGGGATGCGAGGCAATCAACCCCTTCAGTAAAAGTCCTTCTCCGCAACCGAGATCAAGGACGCGTCCTTTTATACGCGGCATATGATCGAGAGCGGCATGCCTCACAAGCTGAGGGAGACGACCCGAGGAATACTCCCCTGCCTCATTTGGATCAAGATCTCTTATCCTCACCTTTTCAACGAGGGTCTTTATTAAGTTTTTCAAGAGCTACCTTTCCCCTATTCTTACAGGGTTAACATTCCTCATGCCCATAAAATTAAGCCTCTCGACTTATGAGCAACCTTGACGATCAGCATCAATCACATTTTTTAACATGTTAGATGTCACTGCAAACACCTCATCAACTGACAGCACCTTCCAGCAATCCATCGTATCGCACGATACCTTCAGACACGGCGCGCAAGAAACGAGATGCTGCACCAGGACGCTATTTCCCTTTCCTTTAATTGTCAAATATCCAGGGGCGCTCGGCCCCGCAAGGATTACAATCGGTGCTCCTACCGCCCGGGCAAGATGGGCAGGACCACTATCATTGGTTATTACCAGGCAGGCTCTCTCCATGACAGCGGGGAGTAATTCTATAGGGGTCTTGCCGGAAAGTATAAAAACCTGTTTATCACATCTCTCTTTGATAAAATGGGCTAACTCCCTTTCACCCTGTGTTCCGATTATCCCAAATTCGACATTCGGAAACAACTCTTTCAACCGTTTCACCAAATCGGCATATCGTTCAATGGGCCACCGTTTGGCAGGCCAATCAGAGCCTGGATTGATCAGGACAAGGGGATCTTTTTGAGACTGCCTCTCTTTGGATAAAAGCTCCCCTGCCCTCTTTCTGTTCACCTTTGTGATATGAAACTCCAACTGCACGTCGAATTCCGCATCTGCTATGGCCTTAAGGATCTTGCCATACATCAGGACCTCATTTTCCGTCTGCATCTTCTCTTCAGGCACCTTTATAGTATAGAAAAAACCTCTCCCTTCGGTATTCCTGCCTACCCACTGTTTGGCGTTGATCAACAGAAAGAGAAGATACATCTTTATCGCTGAAAAGAATGAGGTCTCAGGCATCAGATTGATGGCTATATCAAAACGTTTCTTTCTCAACTGGAGACCTATGCTGAGGAGACCACGAAAGGTTATAGGAGAAAAGAAAAGCCTATCGATATACGGCTGCTTCTTTAAAATCATCCCTCTCCTCTCAGCACACAAAACAGATACCTCAGAAGAAGGGAAAGCCTCCCTGAGCCCTCTCAGGAAAGGGATTGACAGAACCAGGTCGCCAACACCTCCAAAATCAACAACGATGATTTTTTTCGGTTTTTTCATGCAACCATGAAACCTCAATTCTGCCCTTTTGATAATGAACGTCCTTTTATTTTTCGTTTCTGCCTGATGTACGAGATCTGAGCTCTCACCGCCTCGAATACCTCATCCACGGTTATCGATTCCATGCACTCATGGCCTTTACAAACTGCCCTGTTACACGGACTGCAGGAAAGCGCCTTGTTGATCACCATATCGGACTTTCCACAGGGAAGCCATAATGGGGTAACCGTCGGTCCTATCATAGACACAGTAGGGACCTTGAGGGCCGATGCGATGTGCAGAGGACCTGAATTATTACATATCATAAGATCACATTTGCTCAATAAGGCCATAACCTCCCTGATGCCGCAACAAGAAAAGATCTGAATATCCTCTCCCGCACTTTTTTTTACCGCTTTCAAAAGCCCTTTATCATCGCTGCTACCGAGGAGGATAACCCTTGCCCCACACTGCCCAAGCATCCTTTTCGCCAGTTCCCCAAACCTTTCAGCCGGCCATCTCTGACTTGGATAGTGCGCCCCTGGGTGAATGCCAATAGTCAATTCATTAGCACTGATACCTTTTTCGGCAAGGGCCTCATTAGCCCATTGTATCTCCGTATCTCTCAAAAAGACCTCTGGCTCATAGCCCTCCTTTCTTCCTCCGAGCCGTTCCGTCAGATCTAACAGGTGGTCCACCATCCGCTTTGGCGGAGAGGTCGCGGGACCTCTGATATTAAAAAAGACCTCCCTCCCCGCCTCTTCAAAGCCGATCCGATACTTTCCGCCGGCAATGTACGTCATAAAGGCCTGTTTCAATTCGTATGTCAGAAAAGGATCTATCACCAAATCATAGCCCCGGGTACGTATCTCTCTGATAAACTTAAAAAGTCCTTTATATATAATGACTTCGTCTACATTGGGATTGTGTTTTAAGATCTCATAGTTCCGCTCAGAGGCAAGGACCGTGATCCTTGCTTGAGGATAGACCTTTCTCAATGCTTTGAGAGCTGCTGTTGAAAGGACCATATCACCGATACGATCATGCCTGAGAAATAAAATGTTCTTGATCGCATGCTTAGATGGGAGCGAAGTCTTCCTCGAAAGTAAAAGAGGGTGCAACGAGATCCTTCTCGTCTTCACATAGATCTCTTTCAGAAAATGCTTAAGATTGCTGAGCATCGTTCTTTAAAGCACCGCTTCGTTTATTTTCTGACGACCCAAAGGATCTCCAGCGCCAATAATTCTTTCACGATAGGTATGGCGGTAAGAAATGGCCTCACGACATCCACAAATATCCTTTTTATATGTGAACCCTTTCTTCCTGAGTTTTCTCTCAAACGAGAATCGAGAAGTAAGACCAAAATGTAGCCGTGTGTTTTCACCTCCCTTGAACCACCTCAAGATAGTACCGATTGACTCCCTCAATTTATTCGGTGTGAAGATAATCATTCTCCCATTTTTGCCTAATACCCTTGTCGATTCATCTAGCAATCTCTCCTTCCCCTTATCATCAATGTGCTCTACAAAATCTGCTGCTACAATGACATCAACTGATGAATCTGGAAGTGGCAGGCGAGTCGCATCCGCAGCGACAAGATAAATCCTCTCCTTGTTACCAAATTTTCCTTTTGCAAGGCTCTTTGCAACCGTAATGGAAGCAAGGGAATAATCAAGACCTATTGCTTTCCCTCCCTGTAAAGCCATCCTGTAGGTAAATGTCCCGACACCACAGCCGATATCGATCACAATCTCGTCTCTCTTTAATGCAATGGCATTTGATATAATTTCTACCCTTCTCCTATTGCTTTCATCTTCTGGTTCCCAGTAAGTCTTTATTGCATGTGCTTCGTCAAGCGCTTCTATCCTCTCATCGTAGGACCTTGAGGTTATATCCCTTGACGTAGTAAACTCGCACTCCACACGGCGCTTCGCTTGCGCGGAGTGCTCGCCTTCGCGGGCGGGGCATTAACCCCGACCTTGACCAAAGCGGTCTACAACCCCTTTGGAAACCCCGTTCTAGGGGATTGCATCCCCTTGAACCCCGCTCGCCATTCATCCCCGCTGCAAGCAGCGGGGTATTCTGGCGGGTTTTTATAAATGAGAGAGCTCTTTTTGCATTACTTTTAAATCTACCCTCGATAATTCTGTTCTTGAGGATATATATTAAAAATTTTTCAGAGACAAAAAGGCTTTCTCTTTTCAGATATTCTTCAACATTGCTGCCCTTTAAGTCCCCTTTCAATAACTGCAACAGTTCTTCCAGAGAACGTCGGTATCTCCCTTCAAAACCCTCCTGCCATTCCTCCTTTTTTGTTATAAAGAAATCATCTATCAAGGACCTTTTCATAAACCTCTTCTATCTCCTTGATCCTTTTCTTCAATGAGAATCTCTCATGAACAGTTTTTCTACCCTCCTCGGCAAGCTTTTTCATCAAATCTTTATTCTTTATAAGCCTTTCGATGGCGGCCCTGAGCGCATCCCCATCTTTTGGCGGAATCAGTATACCGTCCTCACCGTTATTAACTATCTCTCTCAATGGACCTATATCAGAAGCAATAACAGGTAGGCCAGCTGCCATTGCCTCAATGACGACCATTCCAAAGCTTTCGTAGGGTGCTGTTGTCGGAAAAACAAATATATCCATCGCCTTCATCATTGCGGGTACATCCTTTCTTAAACCTGTAAGGATAAAGTCCTCTTCAACGCCCTTTCTCCTTATCTCAGCTATGAGTTCTTCACGGGCGTCTCCGTCTCCAATAATTAAAAACTTTATCCCCTTTAGACCTTCAGCAGCATCAACTATTGTTCTAAGACCTTTCCTCCAGTCAAGTCTTCCCAAAAAACCTACAACAAAATTATCTTTATCAATGCCAAGTTCCTTCCTTATTTTTTCTTTTTTCTTTTTTTCAGCAAAAAGATCGGTATCCACAAAATTATGCATAATAATTATCTTATGCGGAGAAACGCCCTGCCTTTCTATATAGGCATCCCTAGTCACTCCAGAAACCGCTATTATGAGCTTAGCCATTCTGTTGGTAAGTTTATGCCCTATCAGATGTAATCTTCTCTTAACTGGGTTCTTTATCCACGAATGGTCATGGGCTACGAGATGCTCGGTTACGACTACCGGCTTCCCCGTAAGTACTCCAACCAGTTTTGCATAAATCCCTGTCCTTCCCATATGGGCATGGATTATGTCATAGCTACCCTTTCTTGCAATCCTGTATAACGATAAAAGGGAATTGATGCTGAAACCGTCCTTCAGTTCAATTATATGGGTTCTGATATTATTCTTCTCAAGTTCTTTTAAAAGCCATCCAACCGGACAGGCAACTTCCACAGAGAATCTATCTCTATCTATGGACTTAGCTACATCAAAGAGATGGCGCTGAGGCCCTGACAGTTCTGATGAATGTATCACATGTAGAATTCTTGTCTTTGGTTTAAGAAGCTGCTGATAGACCTTTTCTGTCTCGATCACATTCTTTTTTATAGAAAAAATATTTTCTACCCTCTCTCTTGCCTTTATCCCCAGTTCGATCTTTTTATGGGGGTTTTCAAGTAAGGATATGATCGCCTCTGCCATTGCCTTTTCATCAGCAGGTTCTACAAGTATTGCTGTCTCTCCCTCAACAGCTATCTCAGGGGTTCCTCCGCTCCTTGTGGCAACAATCGGCTTCGCCATAGCCATAGCCTCAAGGTGTGTTCTTCCCGATGGTTCTGCGTAAGAGGCAAGGACATAAATATCTATCGCTGCGATTGCCTCAGGAAGATTTCTCCTGAAGCCGGTAAATATCACTTTTTCAGCCAGTCCGAGCTCTACAGAAAGCCTTTTGATATATTTCTCCCAATCCCTGTATTCTGGAGATACATGACTTCCAACTATAAGAAATTTTGCATCAGGGAATTTCTCTGCTACTATCCTTGCAGACTTTAAAAAGGAGTCATGACCTTTTTCCGGCACAATACGGCTTGTGATACCTATCAGAGGAGTCTCCCTCGATACATCAAATTCCTTCCTCATTGATTCCCCTGATATCTCGGGATTAAACTCCTCAGTATCAACACCATTCTGTATAACTACAGATTTTTTTATGGGGATTCTATTTCTGTAAAATCTTTTTTTGATAGCTTCAGTTAAGCAGATCAGCCTGTGAGGAAAAAAGATAAAAATCCTGTCAGGATCCATCTTTTCTGAGGTTATAAGATTCCTTGCATGCCAGACAATCTTTTTCCCTGTGAGCCTTCCAGCTATCCCACCATATAGATTAGTCCTAAAACCATTTGAGTGGATAAGGTCTATATCTCTTGATTTTATAATTCTGATCAGTTTATTAATCATTTTAACTTTTTTGAAGATATTCAGTCCAAGGGGTCTTGGAAATGCTATGAAATTTATCTCGACACCAAGACCTTTAAGGTCTTCTGTAAAAGGCCCTTCCGATGGAACAGCAATTATGGGCAGAAACTTCTCCCTGTCGAGATTCTTTATGAGATAAAATAGACTCCTCTCAGCACCCCCTATCTGAACGACATCATGGAGATAGAGGATACGGAATGGCTTACGCCTTTCTTGCATGAAACATGACCTCTTTCTGGAGGTTGAAGATCCTCGCCAATAGATTTATGGGCCGATTGGTAAAAATCCTCCTTATCCCCTTTGTCCAATAATCGTATCCACCTGAAGGATATGCAGATATCGAAAAATTACTTCTCAGAAGAAGTTTTTCCAATGTCTTTGGATCGAAAAAATAGAGATGGTCAAAGTTGTGAAGCAAATACATGATATACCCTTCATTATCAAGCCGTTTTGGCTTCAAATGGATGCAGCCATTTTCCCATGTTTTGATCACATATTCGTCCTTCAATGGTTTTACAGGATAACCCATTCTCCTGTTCACCCGGGATAGAATTGTGATAAACGCGCTGCGATTAGGGGTAATAACAACTAGCATCCCTTTATCGCTCAATATCCTGTGGATCTCTTTCAAGGTATTCTCCGGGTAAGGAAGATGCTCGATAACATGACAGAGGGTAATGACGTCAAAACTACTGTCCTCGAACCCCGCCTTCTCTAACCCAGATATATTTAATACACGGATACCATAATGTTTCTTGGCAAATTCCGATGCCCTCTCCGAAACCTCGATTCCTATTACATCAAAACCTTTATCTTTAGCAAGCTTCAGAAAATAACCAGCACCTGTTCCGATATCAAGGAGCCTTCTGAATCCATAAAGATCCTTCATCTTCAAGATAGGTTTTAACCTGTAGAGGTGAATCTTTTCTCTCCAGATTTCATGTTCAAGGGTTTTCTTTTCCCATTCATCCCTGTCATTTATAACCGAGGCATAATATTCTTCTTTATACATCCAGTTAAGGAATTCCTTGTCAGGTCTTGGACTCATATATCTAAGACCGCACCTCTGACATGCAACGATACGCGCTTCGCAACCATTCAAGAGGTGTATAGCCGCTATAGGAGTAACTCTATCTTCTCCACACAGGCATTTAACCGTTTCGAGATTTAAATCCATTTAAAACTTTTTCTTTTCTGCTATAATCTTAAATTGCGTTTCAGACTGCAGGAGCCTGTTATCGACCCAGTTCGATATGCCAAGCCTCATAGCAGATGAATATGTTTTGAAATCTACCTTCAAACCTTTTTTTATGAGGAGACTTTTTACTTTTTTATGCTTTAAGCCTTTATAAAGGTGATAATCCGACAGCCTCCAGTCAACGCCATTTATGGATTCTATGCTACCTTTGCACTTGACAAGATAACAGAGATAATCCATCTGCCAGAGAACCTTTCTAAAAATAGAATCTTTTTTTATAAGAACATCCTTCAGGGGCTCATGAGTTATATATAGGAATCCTCCAACGGAAATAGTCTCAACAAGATTTTCTAGTGTCTCCAGGTAATTGGGAAGATGGTGAAGAACGGAAGACATCGTCACAAGATTATACTTGCCTGCAGGTTTCGAGAGAAATGTATCAATATCAGTCTCGACAATATCAAGATTAACAGCTATCTCTGCAGGAAGGGCGCGTTTTACTTCTTTAATCATCGTAGTCGAAATATCAAGGGCAGTAACCTTAAAACCGAGTGAAAGGAGTTTTAATGTGATGTTTCCCATTCCACAGCCAATATCAAGGACTTGATTTCCATTAACCCTTTTTTTTAATAATTCTAGATCTCTCTGCGTTTCTTTCTGTTCAAACCAGTTATATATCTCTGGATGCAAAGATATATAATTCTGGCTTTCAAGTCTATAAAGTTTGATATTTTCCCCGATTATAGTTTCTCGCTCCATTGCATCTCCAGAAGTTTAGCTTTACTAACAAAGGTTGTGAGGGCAGATGAAAAGCTGATAAAAAATCCTCTAAATCCATCTTTGTAGCCTTTATAATAGAGATATCTTAATAAAAAAACATATGATGGCCGCACTAAAAAGTTGGGTATAAAATTGAAAGCTGTTATTCTTTTGCCAGCTTCAAATTCCTCCTTTGCAAGTTGCGTCGTGTATCGATTAAACTTCTCAAAATATTCTTCAAAACTGCTATATGAATAATGAACAAGGTCGTTTTTTAGATACCCATATCCCTTTCTGTGCGGTGGAACCTGATGGATCTCATTTGGGAATATTACCTCACCCTTTTTAAATAATCTTAATACTGGAGATGGGTACCAACCGCAGGTTTTTATCCATTTTCCGAGGAAATAGTTTCTTCTTTTTACATAGTAGGCCGGCTTGATATTTAAAGATCTCACAACTGAGAGTATCTCATCCCTGAGTTCGGGCGACACCCTCTCATCGGCATCGATATAGAATATCCATTTGCCACTTGCCTTTTTGATCGCAAGGTTTCTGTCCGGTTCGCAGTAGCCCTTTGGCTCCGTTACAAAAACCTTATCGGTAAACTTTTTCGATATATTTACTGTTGAATCAATGCTCGATTGGTCTATGATCACGATCTCATCAGCCCATGAAACCGTATTTAGACATTCTCCTATCTGTGCTTCCTCGTTTCTGACTACCAAAATAACTGAGATATCCACTTGTTATAACCTTTCGGCTCTTACAATTACCTGACTCGCTATAGAAGGAAATATATCTCCTATGCGACAAAAAAATCTACATAGCTTTCTATAAATCAGTTTATCTTTAATATAAAGCTTGTTCATAAGGCTATTCAATGCAAGATTCCACTCCACAGAAACGGGGGTGATAAATCCTCTTTTAGGCCTTTTTCTTGTAATTATTGCATAAAAAATCCTCAGAAAAAGTCCTAAAAGTCTTGGTAACTTCATTCTCAATTTGAAACCCATACCCCTAATCGCGGTCGGCTTAAATCCGGCCTTTCTCAGAAGCGATTTCAGCCTTTTTGGAGAGAAAGTGTGGAGGTGATGATCTTTAAGGATCTCGTCCAGATTGTTTTCATAAAACAAGCCTGACGGTGTTGAGATAATGAGTGTCCCGCCTTTTTTTAAAGCGTTGTAGGTAGATCTAAGAAATTTCTCGGGCTCTATTAGGTGTTCTATAAGTTCGGATGCAACAACACAATCGAAGCTTTCTTTCTTGAAAGGCAACTCCTCTGCATCAGCAACAATAAAGTGGCCATTTTTGCATCGTCCAGCACATCTCTTTATCCTCCTCAAAGAAATGTCTAATGCTGTCAGAGTCTTTGCAGCTTTAAGTAATGTCTCTGCCAAAAGACCATCACCTGACCCAACATCCAAGATATTTTGGCCGGAATTAACCATTGATTTTATTGTATTCAATTGTCCTTCATACATTATCATAAATCGCAAGGGGTACCTAACTTCAAGACCATCAGTGCCATACTGATCGAAAAGTATGGTTGTGTCTTCGCCATAGCGACCATAGGATTCATAAAATTCCCTTAAACTTTTTTTGATATCTTCTTTCAAAAACTCGCCCATCTATCTAAGTGAGGTGATTTCTCTTGGATTTAAATCGCTTACCGATGTTTTTAATAACCGGTATCTTCTCAATAAGTAAGGCCCTATCGAAATCATCGAGATACCTTATGTTCAGTAGAACGACAGCATAGATAAAAACGAAGATTATGCCTTTCAGGCAAAGCAAGAGCAGCGCCTCACCCCTGTTTTCCATGAAACTCGGTGAAATAACTTTTTCGGCGAAAAAGAGGACGCCTGCGGATACAAATCCAGCTATTATCGGCTTCAAGAAAGGCAATAGTATCTCGCCGCTCGATTTTTTAAAAGAATCTTTAAAGAGCCAAAGAAAATAGAGGGACCCTATAAGAAGTGAAAAGCTTGTACCGATAGCCGCGCCAATGAAACCAAATTTCATAATCAGCACAAGACTCAGGATAAGGTTTAAGGCAATCGTTAGGAAACCCCTTTTGAGTTCCAGATCTACCTTTCCTATTCCCCAAGTAACCGATGAAGCCATACTGCATATAAAATTCAAGAAAAAACCCAAGGAAAGAATCCTGACGACATTCGTTGAAAGCTGGTAATCCTTTCCTATCCATATAAATATAACTTCCCTTGCCTCGAGTGTTATAAAAAGAAAGAGCGGTATACCTGCAATTAAGAGATATTTTGTTCCTCTGCTATAAAGCTCCCATACCTTATCCAATCCCCTTTTTATCTCCATTTCTGAAGCAGCTGGTGTTATGGCAGATGTCATGAAGGCAGGAAGGGATCTCATCATCAGTGTAAGCTTCGAACCGATCTCATAGTATGTCACCTGGGCTACTCCGAGAAAGTGAGATATGAGCATCTTGTCGTAATGAAAGCTCACCATCTGGGATAGCTGGCTGAGCTGAAGTGTGAGGCCAAAACGGAACAACTTCTTCAACATCGAAACCCTTATGTAGATTAAACCTATCTTCCAAATTTCCCCAAGAATCCAATATGTCGCAATTCCGCCTGCCAGCAGAAGAAAAAGAGATGCAAAGATATAATTGTACATAAGTCCTATCAATCCATAACCACTTTCGAGGACGAATATCGTTCCGATTACAAGTGGGATAGATACTAATACGCCTATCTTGAAGGACAGATCAAGCCTCTGAAGGCCATAAAGAATGGAGTTAAAAACATTGAATAGGTTACTCAGACCAAGGCTGACCACACCCAGCAACATTGCAAGCGCTGCCTTTTCTTTAAATTCGGCAGGAAGGTTAAAGAAGTGAATTATTGGTTTGGAGAAAATGAGAACTGCAGCGAGAAGAAAGGTATTTACCACCATATAAAAGAACAAGCCCGAGTTCATCATTTTTCTCAGGTTTTCTTTCTCTCCCCGGGCATAGTATAAGGATGTATATCTGACAAAGGATGTACCCAATCCCAGATCGAGAAGGCCCAGGTAACCTGTCAGAACCCATACTATGGACCAGATACCAAAATATTCAACGCCCAGATGACTCAGAATATAGGGTGTGAGGAAAAAACTTATGAGCATCCCCAGCACCCTTGCTATGGCATTGTAAAAGGTATTCCTTGTTATGCGGTATGAATAGGAGTCATCTTGGCCCGACATAAATTACGTGCCTGTATTACTTTTTCTCTTATATTTTTGCTTCAATCCTCAAGAGGATCAATACGAAGGATAAGGCCAAAGTCTCCCGAGTAGGATCGTTGTTTACTCTTCAGTAGAGGTAAGCCTACGCTTTATCAAAGGATAGGTTGTCGCAAGTCCCATCAAAAACCAGAAAGGCTCCATAATACGCACGATGATAAAGGAGCTTGCACTGATTGAATGTCCTATGAGGCCAGTCAGAGCCCCCAACATCCCCAGGTAGAGGGCCTTAAAGAATGGGTCATCCACGGACCAATAGGTATCCCATAAAAAGAGGGCCATGCGCCACAGGAGAAAGAGAAACAATGCAAGCCCAACAATCCCCGTCTCCACCAATATCCGAATAAACTGGCCGTCAATGAAGCCCGCCCCAGTGACACCATATCCCAAAAGGGGACGCTTCTTCCACTTTTCGAAGCCTTTTTTGTAGCTTGTCAGCCTTTCTGATGACGAGGGGTCAAGTCCCCGCCCCATAAAGCTCTCGGTCCTATCAAAACCGGGGTCAGCGCGAAAGGTGCCAGTAAATCTTTCTTTCGTGGACTGAGGGGCAATATAGGGAAGGGCAACGACGAGAAAGATAGCCCCAACGATAAAAAAGAACCTCTTCGGCGACAGAAGCATAAAGGGGGCGCTCATTAATATCAAACCGATCCAAGAACCTCTCGATTGGGTAAACATCACGCTGGCCCCCGAAAGAACCAGCAATGGAATTAGAAGGTTGGTCCTCTGACCGAAGGACCTCAGAAGAAAAAGGGCAAGGGTTAACGATATGATGACAACAAGATATCCACCTAAGGTATTGGGCTCTCCGTATCTCTCAAAGGGGGCAGACACCCTTTCACCCGAGGGGACTTGATAGAGGGCATAAAAGTTGACAAAGAGGGCAACGAGGAGGATCAGGATGACAAAGGACTTTATCTCTTTCTCATCCTTTACATTGTTGACCACCATAAAAAAGACGACGAAATACTCAAAGATCTTCAAGTTAAAAAAAAGGCCGGATGCCGCACTCACATTTCCACGCACCATTCCGAGTAAGGTAGCAAGGAGAGAAGCAGCCATGAACAGGGCGATGGGGGTATGTAGGGGGGTGAGGCGAAAGACAGCCAATTCCTTGTATATGGCTGCCCTGGCAAGCCACGTTAATACAATGACGAACAACAACAAATCGTCCATCCTAAAGGTGATCTCCCTGGCAGCGGTCTGTCCAACCATTGCCTGCGGGGAAAAGAGCATGGAAACGAGGAGAATATAGAGGGCAACCTGAGGGTAAACAAAGCATATGATGGCAATCACCAGTGCCAAAAAGGCGATCAGGGTAAAAGAAGGTGGCAGTACGATGATAAGGAGGGCGGCACCAAGGGAGAGGCAGGTTAGGATTAACCTAGACTGGAAGGGTAGATCAACGCTGACATTCAATTAGGTCCTTTTCTCCTTTTCCCCGTAGTAGTGCGTGTACGTATATTTATAGTAATCAGGGCTCACCTCTGCCTTCATCTTGTTGAGCACGGCGCCTATAATCCTCCCTCCTGCGTTCAGGATATGGGTCCGTGCCCTGCGGAGGGCCATCTTGGGGACTTTTCCCGCCTCATAGACAAGCAGAACCCCGTCCACATGGGTGGAAAGCTCCACAGCGTCCATAACGGGGAGTATGGGAGGTGTATCGATGATGATGTAATCAAATTCCTTTACCTTCTTTACCTCCTCAAACACATCCTTAATATACACGGACAACATCTCCCTGGCCTTCGGCGTCTTTCCTCCGGTCGGTAGGATGTGGACGTTCTCCAGACCTGTTCCAGAGAGGGCAAAATCGAACCCCCTCTCCCCCAATATCAGATCCACGATACTCCTGGCCGCCTCTTTGAACGGGACATTCCTCAAGATGACGTCGGACAGACCCGGTTCTCTCGGGATTCCAAAGAGTCTGTTCACCATGCTCATCTGGAAATCAGCATCGATGACCAACACCTTTTTCCCCGTCTGCGCAATGGAGACCGCCAAATTCATCATGACGAAGGTCTTCCCTTCGCGAGTAGCAGGGCTGCTTACTGCTATGACCCGTGTCGATTCCACCTTTAAGAGGGCCGTGCGCAGGATCCTGAAGGCTTCCGTCAAAAAATGATCAGGGGTAAAATAGGTAAAGAGGGCCTTAAAGAGTTCGGGATCTTGTGGGATCTTGTCCTCCGCCCTTTTAGCCATCTCCTCCTTCAGTTCTTTCTCAGCAAGGTAGGGGATCACCCCTAGAACCGGCACCTCCAAGATCGACTCGATCTCCTCCACCGTCGTTATGGAGGTGTCGTACGATTCATAAAAAATGGAAAAGACGATCCCCAAGAGGAGACCGATGAGGATCCCTAAGAGGCCGTTTTGCAGGTATGAAGGTCTATTCACGGGAGAAGAAGGCTTGACCGCAGGGTTGACGATGGAGACCTCCTCGATCTTCTCGGCCTCCTTTATCAAGAGCTCCTGATACTTGGTCTTGAGTTGGGTATAGAGGGTATCATTGATCTCCACCTCCCTTTTCAGCCGCTCGAACGAGAGGGCCTCGGCCGGCAGTTGTCTCGCCTTTGCCTGTAGAATCTTTAATTCCCCTCCGAGCAGATCAATCCTCGTTTGATCACCAGCACTTTGGGCAGTAAGATGCTTCAACAATTCTACCTTGGTGTTCTCCAGCTCACCGTCAACTGCCTTGACCTGTGGATGGGCGGGGAAATAGGTAAGGAGCAAATTTTCCTTCTTCAACAGGAGGTCGGAGTAGAGCTTTAAGGTAGTGACAATAGTTGACTGATCCCTCTCAACGGTCAATTGGGCCCGAGGGCTGATCATCCGCCCTTGTTTAATCAGCTGTATGGCCTGATCTACCTCCGCCTTTTCCGTCCTCAGATCCTCGATCTTTCCCTCTGTTTCTACCAGCTTTTTGGCAGTATCCATCTCCTTCTGAGTAAGATGGGCAAGGGTGGCCCCCTCACGAAAGGAGCGAAGGTCTTCTTCAGCGCTTTTCAGTTTCTCCTCTATCTGATTGAGCCGCTTTTCCACAAAGTCCTTCGCCTCGAAGACCCTCTTGTTTCTCGAGGCGATGTTGACCTCCCGGTATTGCTCTGCCACCAAATTGGCCAACTGTTGGGCCTTATCCGGGGCAGCGGCGGTTGCGTTGATGGCAATAATGTTAGATTGTCCTTGGCGCTCAACAGTGACGGCAGCCCTGATGGAAGAGATGGTATTCCTGTACTCCTCGTTGGTGCTTACCTCCTCAACAGTCGCATCGCGCGGTATCAAACCCAGGGCCTTGGCCACCTTCTCCATAACATCAAAGCTCCTGATCAGCTCCATCTGCCCTTGCAGGATGTCTCCAAGGGGATACGAGATAACCTCCATCAAAAAACCGGTCACGTCGGTAATACGCTCTACCCTGACCGAAGCAGTCGCCTTATACTGAGGGGAAGGGGTGGCAAGATAGGTCCCGAAGATGACGGCTGTAAGGGTAAGGAGGAGGACTAACGCTATGATCCTCTTCCTCTTTTTTAAGATAAAGAGATAATCCCTTATAGAAAGATCGTAACTCTTTTTCTCCATCACACACTCACTTTCCAAAACTCTGGATGGAGGCCGCTCCACTGAGAGGAAGGGAAAGAACTTCAATGGTCGGACGGATATAGAGATTGATAAAGTTGTTCCAGTCGCCGATGCCGCTCCGGGGCACAAAGATGACGTCATTCTGGGCAAGGAGGACATCCTTCGCATCTCTACCCTTCGCCGTCTTGTGCAGATCAACTCGGATGAGCTCGGGATTATCGAGATTCCCCCTGATAATCCTCATATCACTGAGCACAGCGGTATTCTTATATCCGCCTGCCAAGGCGAGTGCCTGTATGCTGGTCATCCCTGCGGCAAAATTGTATACCCCTGGCCTCTCCACCTCGCCCAGGACAAAGATCTTTTTTTCCTTCCATTCCCTTGGAATGAGATCCAAACTGAAATCCCGAATGTATTTGCTGAGCTCCTTCTGGGCCTGCTCCCTGATCTCAGGAATAGTATGGCCTGCTGCCTCCACCTCTATGAAAGAGATGACGATCGTGCCGGTGGACATGACCGTTGCATCGTACTCGCTCAGCTTGACACCCTCCCTGAGCCGTATTGTCAGTACATCCCCAACCCCCACGGTATAGACGGAGCGCGTGTCCTGTATATTAGCTATCTTAGCAGCAGATTCTTCTGTCTGAACAGTTGGCTCTTCTGCCTTAATAGCTGGCTCTTCAGTATTAACAATTGGCTCTTCAGTCTTGGTAGCGAGTTCTTCAGCAAGGACAAGAGGAACAAGAAAAAGAAAAGATAAGAAAAGGATGATCCCTCCGATTTTTATCCTTGTCATCAGAAACTCCTCGCGATGAAGAATTTTTGATCCCTGTCCAGATCTATAATTCTGGGTTTTTTGTATTCCCGATCGTCTTTATTGTGGGTGATCTTCACCACCGGGCGCATGGGGTTGGCCCTGTTCTCTTCAATCACCTCGGCCTTCTCCCGGCTGTTCAACTCCACGTGACTCCCCACCGGAAAGAGGAAGTAGGCGACCAAAGACTTGAGCACGCTGGCGGGAAATCTCCGCTTCTCCTTCGTCACGATCTCCTTGATCGCCTCAAAGGAGGAGTACCGTTTATCCCGATAGGGACGGGTATGGAGGAGGCTGTCATATATATCAGCGGCGCCGATGATGTAGGAGAACTCATTGATATCCTCGCTTGCCAGGCCATGGGGGTAGCCGGAGCCGTCCATCCTCTCATGTTCTTGCAGCACTATTTTGGCGATCTCATCCAAGTTTTTGAGGCGCTCGTAGCCATAAACGGGATGTCTTCGCATCTCATCGCTTTCGGCGTGCGAGAGAGATCCCTTCTTCGTCCATATCTCCTCCGGGACATCCCCCATCCCTATATCGTGAATCAGGGCTGCCAGGGATAATTGCTTCAATTCATCCTCGCTGTAACCCATCCCCATTCCTATCTTCACCCCCTGAACCGCCACATTCACGCAGTGTTGCAAAAGGTAGACATCGGGCTCTTCATCGTATAAGGCCTTTTTCATAAGCCCCCTGTCCGTCTTCACCGCCCTTATAAATTGAGGGGCAACCGGTTCGAGTTCCTTCTCCACCAGATCTATGGGGTTCTGCCCCTTTTTTATGTAATAAAATTTGTCGAATGTCTTAATTAATTTCTCATATATATTATTATGCTCACCCGCCCGCTCATTGGTTGTCATAAGTCCCTCCCGCATCGGCGTCCACAAGACCTCTTGCTCACCGCTGATGGACGCCCGCTCCGCAGCAACCGACTCCACCATCCTCGCGTCGACAAACTCTTTCCCCTGGATCGCACCGAGTAGAAGGGCAGCGTCACAAATATGGTTTATGTTGCGCGGAAGTCCCCCTGACACTTGATATATCTTATGCACTGCATCCTCGGTGAAGATGTTCTGATCCGCAGCGTTCACCTTTCTGAGGTGATACTCGATATACGCCCCTGTCTCCTCCAAGCTGAGAGCGCCGAGAACGTAGTAGGCCCCTATCCTCTGGGAAAACCCCTCCTTCTCACGGAGGATGGGAATGACCTCCGGCTGGCCCAAGAGAAAGAGGGTTAGAGCCGGAGAGCCATTCAATGACCAGTTGGTCAACAGTCTGAGCCTTTCCCAGATATCCGGATCCTTTATCACCTGGCATTCATCTATCAGCCATATATTGGTGGTCCCCTTCTCGACGTTTTCTCTGAGCTTATCCCTGAGTGCCCCTAAGAGCTCTCCGCCATCACGGGAGTTAGCAAGGCCCATGCTCTCAGCCATCTCTCTCATGATCTCGGAGAAATTTTCCATGGGGTTTTCCGCGATCCCCATGGCAAAGGGAATATGGTGTTGCTCTAGATCCCCCTTGATCCTCTTCCAGAGGGTGGTCTTCCCTGAGCCCGGCTTGCCCGTAATCAAGATGATCCTCTTGCGGGTCCGTATGGCCTGAAATATCCTCGCCCTGGCCTCCTCATGGGTCGCCGAGGGGAAGTAGGTATCCCCGGAGGGGAAGACCTTGAACGGGAGATCTATAAAGTGCCAGTATTTCTCATATTCCAACATTGACTATCCCTTAGATACCCTTTCCCATCTATTTATGATGACATAACATAATATAAAATTCAACCTCAATTTATGTCTGCTGTCCTGCTCTCGCATAGAGGGTTCTTTCTATGATATTATTCTGCAATTTATTTGCCAAGAATGAGCTTTTATCACCTAATCCCTGCATAAAAATATATACAAGGCTTAGTCTCTTTGTAAAAAAGGCGAAAATAAGGAGGTCAAGGTCCTATCCCTTTGATTGAAAGGGACCCTAGGTGGGAAAAATTGCAAGATGCTCGTCTGAAGGAGAAAGGGTGACGTTAATTGTCACAAATTTGCATTAAAATTGTCACCATTAATTATACTAGATTTATGGAACTCAGTTACCATGATATGAGACAATAAATCATATCTTGCCCCACAATATGCGATACAGGAGGAAGAAAAAGAGCACCCCGGAGAGATTTGCTGCTAAGTCTTTGAAAGAAAAGACCCTGCCCGGCACCAGCAATTGTGCCAACTCTATGAGCGCCCCATAGCCGAAGGAAAAGAGCATTGCATAGATATCAATTGTTTTGAAACGGGTGCGAAAGGTAAGATAGAATAAAAAGGAGGTGCCGAAATAGGCGACAAAGTGGGCGACCTTATCCCTATCCCCCCCCAAATCTATCCATGAGGGGAAGGAGGTGGAGGGGAGAAAGGAACCGATGGTCAACAGGACCATCCATATAACGAATAGAATATAAAGCATCCTTGATATCTTCATCCTTTTCTGCTAATTTTTCTTAACATGATCGTGGCTGTCCATCAACCCCAATTTATGCCGTGGTTGGGGTATTTCGATAAGATCGTAAGGAGCGAAACATTTGTCTTCCTCGATGACGTGCAATTCAAGAAAAACGAGTTCCAGAACAGAAACAAGATAAAGACAGCGCAGGGATGGACCTGGCTCACCGTGCCTGTATTGTATAAATATCCTGAGCACATCAATGAGGTGAAAATCAACAACCGAGTCGACTGGCGGAAGAAGCACGTCAGGACCTTGGCGATCAATTACCAAAAGGCCCCCTATTTCCACGCCCTCTTCCCCGAGGTGGAACGATTCTATACAGGGGATTCGGAATTCATCTCCGAGGTAAATAGGGAGAGCGTCCTCATGCTCCTGAGGATGTTAGGGGCGCGCAAGGAGATAGCGGTTGCCTCCGCGTTGGGCCATCTCCCAGAAGAGCCGTCTGAAAGGCTTGCAGCCATCTGTGAATCCTTGGGAGCCGATACCTATCTTTCGGGGGCAGGAGGGAGGGCGTACCTTGATCTCGAACCCTTTAACAAAAAGGGGATCACCGTGGTATTCCAGGCGTTCAAACACCCTGTCTATCCCCAATTATATGGGGACTTTATACCCAACCTGTCGCTCCTCGACCTCCTCTTCAACTGCGGCCCGGATTCCCTCAACATCTTGGAGGACAAACTATGCAAGGTATGAGATTACTAGCCATCGGCGCCCACCCCGACGATATCGAGTTCGGGTGCGCCGGCACCCTCGCGAAATACAGCAAAAAGGGAAATGAGGTCCACCTCTTGGTGGTGGCAGATGGGGGGATGGGGGGAGACCCTCAGATGAGGCAGAAGGAGCAGGAGATATCCGCCGGGATAATGGGGGCGAAAGAACTCCTCTGGGGGGGGTATAAAGATACCCTCATCATCTTCGACAAGCCCTTGATAGATCTGTTAGAGGGATTCCTGCGGGATGTAAACCCCTCTCTGGTCTTGGTGAACTACCCTGAGGATACCCATCAGGATCATGTCCGCCTTGCCAACGCTGCCGTCGCCGCTACCAGGTATACGCCCAAGGTCATCTTCTACGAGACCCCCACGTCCATCGGTTTTAATCCCCTGATCTTCGCGGACATCGATGAGACCTTGGACAAAAAGATCAAATGTCTGGAGGCCCACGCCTCCCAATTTCATAAGACCCACATCCCTGGCTCTAATATCGTAGATATCGCCATCGCGACGGCCCGCTTCCGGGGCACGCAGGCCAGGGTAACTTTTGCCGAAGGATTTGCCCCCCTGCGCTATTTCCTGCCATGAACATACCCCATTCTATGCCGACCCTGGGGAAAGAGGAGGCCAAAGGCCTCCGAGAGGTCCTTGCCTCAGGGAGGATCGCTACCGGTGAGGAGGCGGAGCAGTTTGAGCAGGGCATGGCCTCGTATCTGGGTCTCAAGGGGGCGGTTGCCACTGCATCAGGAACCGCTGCCTTGCACCTGAGCTTGTTGGCCGTGGGTGTCAAGGCGGGGGATAAGGTGATCTGCCCTAGCTTTACCTGCAGCGCCCTGCTCAACGCCGTGAACTATTGTGGGGCTACTCCCAAGATCGTAGACGTCGATGAGGAGCAGATGAACATCTCCCTGGCAGCCACCCGCAAGGCCCTCACCAAGAGAACCGCCGCCATCATCATCCCGCACATGTTCGGTAATCCCGTAGAAGACATAGGAGACTTCCTTGCCCTCGGCCCTCCGATCATAGAGGACTGCGCTCAATCCCTTGGCGCAACCTACCAAGGGAGGATGACCGGGACCTGGGGCGCGGCTGCCATCTTCTCCTTTTATGCCACCAAGGTCATCACCACCGGCCAGGGCGGGATGGTCGCCTCCGGGGACAAAGGGCTTTTGGAACAGGTCCGAGACCTGCGGCAGTATGACAAGAAAGAGGATTATCAGGTAAGGTACAATTTTTGCATGACAGACCTTCAGGGGAGGATGGGGCGCATACAATTGGAAAAGCTTCCCGCCTTTCTCAAGGTAAGGGAGGCACGTGCTCAATGGTATGACCAATATTTACAGGGACTAAAGGGCGTGATGAGGCCGCGCAAAGACGGGATATACTACCGTTATGTAGTCAGAATAAAGGCGGGAAAACTGGATCGGGTCATAGGTCAATTGCATCGAGAGGGCATAGAGGCCCAACACCCTGTCTTTCGCCCGCTGCATCGCTATCTCGGCCTCGATGGCTTCGCAACGACCGAGCGGGTCTTTGCCGAGGCCCTCTCCCTCCCCATCTATCCGCGCCTTAAAGCGGATGAGGTGCGCAATATTGCCCTCTGCCTCAGGAGGGCCGTCGAGGATACGAATGCTTAAAGAATTCCTTCCACCCCTCATAGTCTCCCTTTTACTCTCTCTGTTGCTCACCCCTCTGGCGAGGTGGCTGGGGAAAAAATGGGGCTTTATGGATATCCCCGAGCAGCGCAGGGTCCACACGGTACCAACCCCCAAGACAGGGGGGTGGGCCATCTTCATCGCCTTCATCATATCGGCGCTGGTATTCACCAAACCCGAAGGGGCCATCTTGGGCCTCCTCATCGCCGCAAGCTTCATCTTCGTGGTGGAGGTCGGGGACGACGCGCATGAGCTGCCTGCCGTGACAAAGCTCATCTCCCAGATAGTGGCCGCCGGCATCCTCATCTCCTTCGGAGTGAGCGCCACCATCTTTCCCAAGGCCTGGTGGGGTCACGCCCTCAATTATACCCTCACGGTGCTCTGGCTGGTAGGGATCACCAATGCCGTCAACTTCATCGACGGGATGGATGGTTTGGCAGCGGGTCTCTGCATCATCTTCTCCTGCCTCTTCTCCATCGTCTTCCTCCAGATGGGGTCGTTCTCCCTCGTGCCCATCTGCCTCTTCGTCCTCGGCGCCTGTATCGGCTTTATCCCCTATAACTTTCGCGGCGAAGGAAGGGGGGCGACTATCTTTTTGGGCGATACGGGGAGCAATTTTTTGGGTTTTATCCTCGCCTCCCTCGCCATCATGGCCGAGTGGTCGGAGGACATGCTCCTGCCATCCCTCGCCGCCCCGTTGTTGATCTTTGCCGTGGTCATCTACGACATGGCCTACATCAACCTGCGCCGGATAATCATGAAGGAAGCGAGCAGCGTGCGCGAGCTCATGGAATACACGGGGAAGGATCACCTGCACCACCGGCTCCATTACCTCTTGGGATCCAAGACCAAGACGGTGCTCACCATCTATCTCCTCGCCATCGCCTTGGGCATGAACGCCCTGCTGATCAAGATGGCCCCGGACTACTTCTGGGTCCTCCTCCTGCAGGCCCTGGTCATCCTCTCCTTTGCGACCATCTTAGAGATAGCAGCCACCCTCAAGATGAAGAGGGAGGAAAGGGCGGGTGAAGGTCTTACAGCTCATAACAAGGCTCGATAAGGGCGGCGCTCCCCGGATATTCCTCCGTCTGATCAGAGGCCTTAAGGAACAGGGGATAGAGGTCACTATGGCCGCCGGCCCATCCTGGCAACCCGAGGAAGAGCCAGGGGAGTTCTCCCGTCGGTTGAGCATGCCCTATCACCCCCTGCGCTCCCTGCGCCGCGAAATCTCCCCTGTGCACGATGGTCTCGCCCTCTTACAGATTATCGCCCTCATCCGCAGGGAAAGACCGGACATCCTGCACACCCACACCAGCAAGGCAGGCATCCTGGGGAGGATCGCAGGGGGGATGACCAGAACGCGGACCATCCACACACCCCACGGTCACCTCTTCTATGGGTACTTCGGCAAGGGGAAAGAGCAGCTGTATGTCTTCCTCGAACAATTGGCAGCCCGATTCTGCGAGCGGATCATCACCATCTCCGAGGACGAGCGAAGGGAATACCTCAGGCGGGGGATCGGCGATAATAAAAAGGTGGTGACCATCTACAATGGGATAGATATAGAACGATTCCCCGGTAATGGAAAGCGGGTAAGAAGGGAGCTGGGGATAGCGCAGCACGTTCCGCTAGTGGGCTTTGCGGGAAGGCTCGAAGAGGTAAAGGGGCCTCACCTTTTTATCGACGCCACAATGAGGATAGGGAAATTCTATCCTCAAGCCCACTTTCTCATGGCAGGGGAAGGCCCCCTGAAAGATGAGTTGATAAAAAAGGCCCGGGCCGTGCCTCACCTACACATCCTGGGGTTTCGCGAGGACATCGCCGATGTCATCGCTGCCCTCGATATCGTTCTTATTCCTTCCCTGAATGACGGTTTCAACCTGGTTGCGGTGGAGGCTATGGCCTCATCCAAGCCCATCGTGGCAACTAGCGTTGGGGGGCTGCCCGAGGTAGTGGGTGACGGTGGCATCCTGGTAGGACCTGGGGATATAACGAGGATGGCGCAGGAGGCCGTTAAACTCATAAACTCCCCGGGTCTCAAGAAAGAGATAGGGGCGAAGGGAAAGAGGCGGGTCGAAACCCTCTTTGATTGGGACGTCTGCCTGCAGAAGACCCTTGATATATACCATCAGGTTGCGGGGAACGCTAGGTGAAGAAAGACCCATCCTTTTATAAAAGGGCCTCCCAAAACCTCATTCTCATCCATCATCTCAAAGGGTTGATCGAGCGTCTTAAAAAGGGTGGACCGGAAATCCTCTTCTTCAGGGGGATGAGCCTACTCGGGGATGTCTACCCCTCTCTGGGGGATAGAGGAATGCTCGATGTGGACATCCTGGTCAGGGAAAGGGACCTTGGCATACTCGAAAAGGTCTTGAAGGACACGGGGTTAATAGAGACCGAGCCTGGGACCTTCGACAAGGCAGGGCTCTCCCTCGATCTACACACCTCCTTCCTCAATCCTTCCCGCGCTATCCTTGAGCGCTCCTGCCTCAAAATATCCATAGAGGATGTATTCAGAAAGAGCGTTATCAAGGGGCTGGACGGCATAAAGATCAAGATCCCCTGCCCCGTGCACCTCTTTATTACCACGGCCATCCACCTCCAGAGTCATTCCTTTGGTTCTGAGAAGGGATGGGAGGATCTCGTACGGATCAAGAAATACTACAGGCTTTCCGATGAGGCGATCAGCTCCGAGGCCGAGTGTATGGGAGCGACAGGAACTCTTTGTTATCTCAGCTTTCTACGCCCTGCACTCTTCCCCGTCTGGAAAGGTAGGCTCTCTCTGGTAGAGCGATGGGTCCTGAAGAGGATCAAGAAGGGAACGTTTAACCAGAACTTTGGCGATCTCCTCTTCCTCTTTCAGTCAAACCGAAAAGGGGAAGCCCTCAAGGATATCTTTTTCCCAAAAGGAATCTCCTTTAAAATTATAGCCGATCGTTTGAGAAAGAGCCTCCTTCTCCTGAGAGACATTCTCCTCTGATCAAAGGCATAAGAAATCAAAGAAGAGCATTAAAAGTTTGTTTGTAATCAGCTAAGGATTATTTTGGTAGGGATATTACATCCACAAAGAGCCGAAAGGGACGCCGGATCTGCCAGGCGTTCATCCCTGGTTGATAATGCCCTATCATCCAATTTCCCAAGAGCAACTTAAATGCCCTTTCACCATTTCGACGAAAAGCGACAATGCGCATTCGCTTCTGAAGGGGCACAAGGCGTCTGAGAAGTCCTGATTGTGCCAGGGGGTGATAGAAAAAAGAGAGGCCTTTCTCCACTACTCTCAGTCCCCTTATCCAAAAAGACCACAGCTGCCCTACCCTACCTCCATAAATGCGTCGCCGCTTTTCCCCTTGTCTTGCCAGGACTACCTGGCCGATCACGTCTTCTGAGCGAATAAACCACGGATCTATGCGGTTGTTGTTATCACCTTTGGTTCGAACACCCTCGGGGGTCACGCTGGCAACGCGATGTACGGCACGTCGGCCCCCATCAGGAGGCATAAAAAAGATGACATCGCCGAGGCGTATCGGCCTGTCGCCATATGCCTCAATCTCAAGGAGATCAGATTCACACACAGTTGGATACATGCTGGTACCGTTATGGGCGCAGAAATGGACTGCACCTAACCTCTCATCCTTCAGTGCATAAGGTACTGACCCGTGCTCTGTGAGGATCAGTCGTGCACCATCTCGTCGTAGATTCCGCATACCTTGTGCACGTTTGTTGTTCATGTTGTATTAGTACCTTTTACGGTGATAGCTCGATCAATCTCATCCCAAAAGGCACCATCGAGACTCAGGTATAGACGATAACTGGGTATAGCTTTGGCCAGAGTACAGATATTTTCAAAACGCTGCAGGCGCAGGGCACGGGCCACATCTCTCCCTTGACCATGCGCCATGGACCAGGATGCCTGTTCAGCCAGCTCAACGAGCAGAGGAACCGAGTAGCCGGCACCTATGGGCTCGATCCGGTCGTGCTGGGCCTGAACCAAAAAGAAGATGCCCTTCAATGGCACGGCATGGCTCACATCCCACGTGCCGCCTTTGCCGTCTAACATAAAGTTACTCCAGGTGGGCCAGGGATGGGCCCAGTATGCCCTGTCTCCGTCACGCACCACCAGCACCTCATCATCGCACAGGGAACGCCAGGGTGAAAGAAGTCGCCGACTGGCAGTAGTCTTGCCCACCCCTCCTGGCCCTGCCAGGATCGCCCCATATCCATCCTTTTCTATCAAAGCACCGTGCAGCAAAAAACCACCGCGGCTCTGGGCCTGTCGTGCAATGACTAATGACAGCTGCATCAGTTGATTGCCCAGTATATCGTTGTTCCGCGCAGGAGGAATAATGCAGGTAAAGGCATGCTCATCGTCAGAAGGTAAAAAAAGCCATGGAATAGTCACCGGATGTCCAGAACTGGCATGCGCGCCAACTGAATGAGCGCCGTCACCATTGGCAAAGACAAGCAACCGATACGTCGGAGCATCGTGGGGCCGCAGCTGCATCGCTTTGGTCAGGTGGGAAACAACGTTGGACGCCTCCTCATCACCAGCAGCAATACCCCACGTGCTGCCATCGGCCACGGCCAAACCTGCAGACTGTTTCGGCGAAAAGGGAAGCTGATCTATCAATAGTCTACTCCATAAGCAATGCAATAAACGGACTCGTTGTTCCTATGAACAGGCCTATGATCTGGCAACCTACTACTCAGCAATGTAGCGAACAGAATGACCCCACATGGGTGACACTGCTGTTAGACCATACAAAATAGAACATATACTCATTTCGTACCGATGAGAACAGCATGTCACCTGACTGTGTAAAAGCTACAATCACCCAAATAAACCAAAACTACATGAGGGGGTCGTACCAATAAAGCAAGTGCCATTCGCTACTGAACCGCTCACACAGTTTTGGCTTGCTGTGGCACCGCTACGACATCTGTTGCTGGCAGAACCACCAGTTTGGCATGTTGCTCCCTCGCCTTTGGCGAGCTCCCCCAGGGGCATCACTACCGGCGCCTGGTATGTCGGTTTCTCCTTCTTACTCTTTAACATGGGTACACCTCCTTAAAACTCATTTAACACTTACTAGTTGGTCATTTTCCTCCGTCATCACCCTCCCCAGGCGAGATGCAGGAAAGAGCCCAGCCTCCTCTGCCTGCTGGCAGAACCAGAACGGCGCCCAGAGACTCCCTGCCTGATAGTAGTTTTGGGCAATGCATGAGCCGAGGCAATGATGCCTCATTAGGCAGCATCTACACACACCTCCCAATCTCTCCGGCATTCCTTCCCGCAGCTCTTGCAAGACCTGATTCTCCATCCACACCGCCTCCAAATGGTCCTTTCCCACCTGGCCGAAGACCAGCTCTGGTATATGCTCGCCGATGCCACACAGGGCGTAATTGCCAGTGGGGATAACACCCAAGATGCCGAGGATCCCGCAGCTGTCATAACCATCCCCACTGGCCATGCGGCTCAAAGGGTGAAAGGCCAGCGGGTAGTCAAAGAAGAGCTGCAGCTTGGTGGTCTGCGCCAAATCCATCTCCACGTGCCTGCCCAATTGTATAAGTTCGGCAATGCTCAAGGCCTCATCTTTTTCATGAAGCCGTTCACCCCGTGCAGTTGGCTGCACGATATTGAACTTCACCGAGGAAGCGCCCAACTCTGCAGCCATGCGAACCACGGCATCCACCTGATCCGCATTGCAGCGCATGATTGTCATAATGACCTGCGGCGGGGTGCCTGCCGTTGCCAGGTTGATTACTGCTTTTTTGGCTTGCGCGAAACATCCTGAAACACCACGCACCCACTCGTGGGTGGCGGCATCTGCGCCATCGATACTGACTGAGACAAACCGATCAGGGGATTTAGCGATCTCCCTTGCCATCGCCTCGGTGCAGAGCACGCCGTTGGTCTCGATGGTTAGTCTTAATCCCTCCCGGCGTACGATCTCCAATAGTTGAAGGATTTGGGGATGCAGTAGCGGCTCACCTCCGGTGAGTTTCACACTGCTTAGACCTAGTGGCTTGGCTTCGCGGATGGCTGCCTCAAAGAGTTCTACTGGAAGCGAGGGATAGTTGGTGCCATCCGCGTCAAATCCTGGCGCAAGCCAGCAATGACGGCAGGCCAGGTTGCAACCCACGGTCAAGTAAAAGTAGATCCGATTGACGGAACAGCTTACCTTTTTTGATGGCGTGGGCATATATGTGCTGGTTTTGCTCATCCTCAAGGCCTCTTGGCCGCTCTTCCAACCTTGATCCCTTCTAATCGCTCCCCTGTTATCGGCAGTTTTCCCCCTTCCTCTAGAAATCGTCTTAAACACGCATCTGGGCTGGGGTGGTCCACCTTGCCTGTTATGGTGTAAGCCAGGCCAGGGCAGTTACCTGTACAGTAGGGGATATAGGTACAGTCCTCACAGAATGCAAATGCAGTCAGCGGAATGGTATGCCGCTGGCGCAGTCGGTGCAGGTCAGGGTGCTGCTGCCAGACATCTTTCAGGGATGCATGGTTGATGCGGCCCAGCTCCATGTGCGGTAGCATGCAGCACGGAGTGATGACCCCATCAGCCCGAACGTTGATCTTACTGCTATGGCAGCCGCAGGCGGTCAGGGATCCCCCATGGGGAAAGGGAAGCGCACCTTTCATGCATGCCTCTTCCATCTTACACCATATCTCGCCCTCTGCTAAAGGTCCGGCCTGGGCTGAAATGCGTCCATTGTATCTCTCTGTGAGGCGCAGTAGCGTTTCCATAGCCTCTTGTCGATCCTTAGTCGTCAGCATCACCTCATTAGCATTCTGCCGACACGCACCCAGATACCCGGCAGCGTTGGTGCTGAATTCTGCAAGCCTCAAATCATCCAACAACAAGCGGGCAATGGCCTCCAAGTCGTGAACATTATGGCGGTGGATCGTCACGCGCACCGCCACAGGAACCTCATGACGCTGCAGGGTACGGATGCCCTTGATGGCCCCCTCGAATGACCCTTTACCCCGGCAGGCGTCGTGAATCGCAGGCCCAGACCCATCCACTGATACCTGGACAGAGTCACAGCGGTTGGTATCGGCGAGAAAAGAGGCGATGGCGTCATCGATGAGGGTGCCATTGGATAGGATACTAAAGCGCATGTGGTTGCTGATGATCCCCTCGATCAATTGAGGCAGGTCCTTACGGATAAAAGGCTCGCCCCCTTGCAGGGTGACATCCATGACCGCGCAGCGTCCCAGTTCATCGAAGAACCGCAGCCACTCTGTTGTCGGCAGATCCCGATACTCCACCGCGGGGTTGCCGAAGTAGTAGCAGTAGCGGCATCTGAGATTGCAGCGCGAGGTGATCTCGATATCCACGCCGCGCGGCGTGCGCATGACCTGCATCGTCGGTTCCTCTATCTTGGGGACATCTGTCGTCATGAACACTACCCTTTCAGCTCATACCCCACGAATCCGCGCTGAGAGAGGTCTTTGATAAAAGCGAGAACGTCCTTGGCAGCGGCATCAGGCACCTCGGCAAACTGATCCTTGATCTCCGCTACGATCTCGTTGACAGTGCGCCTGCCATCCATCAGCTTCCACACCGCAACGCCGACCGGATTGGTGCCCACGGCGTCGGCGGTATCCGGGTTAAAGAGGATGGCCCAATCGTCAAACTCTTCTCTCAACACTACCGTGGGATTGCCTATCGGCTTTTTTGCTTTTCCCTGCACGCTTTTTTTTGTCTTCTCTTTGGCCACAGTCATCCTCATCCTAGAGTGCACAAAAATAGCTAGTCGGAGTAAAGTATACCATGATCACAGTTAAAATCTACTAAACTCCGTGCACCGGGGGCAGACCGGGAAATAGCCCCTCTCTTTCATAAAGCGGCGGAACTGCACGGCCCGCTCGCCGTTCCATATCTCCTTGAAAGAGGCCTCATGCAAATCACCCATCGCATACCCCAGGCTGAGACAGGGCTTGATGGTCCCGTTGGGCAGCACATAGGCCACCATCCAAGGGCTCAGGCACCTCCGCTTATAGGAAGAGGGCAGAAACGAAAAGGAGCTATAGTACGACCTGATCTCCTCATCGCTGAGGTTTGGATAGAAGAAGGCCGGTACGGCGGTCTTTCCCCGTTCAATCAGGCGCTTCTGCGCAATGATCCGCTCCGGGTCTATCCTGGGCAGCTCATCCAGGATGAAACCGGCCCAGTCAGGTGATCCAAAAGCGAGGGCAGCCTGCGTGACCCGCTCTGTCTCATCAAAGGCCTTTTGGTCGGCAAATATGAGGTGATGAAAGGTGATGGTTTGGGCCCCGAAGCGGCCTGCTTGCTCCACGATCTCCTGCAGGATTCCCTGGTTCTCCTCCCAGATGACCGTGTTGACATTCACCCGGGGCCTTTTTTCCCCATATCTCTTTTTCACCCGCTGCAGGTGCTGGAAGCCTTCCAATGCCCTGCGGAACACCCCCTTGCCTCCCCTGATTCTATCGTGTACCACGGCTGGACCATCCAAGGAAAAGATGATCTCGTCCAAACCCAATCTCACCGCCTCCTCGGCCTTCTTCTTGAGCAGGATGCCGTTGCTGATCATATTGCACCGGAGCCCTGCCCCCTTGATCCGCTTAACCACCTCCTCCCACTGGGGATGAAGCAAAGGCTCTCCACCAAAGAGGGTAATGGTGGGGTGAAAAGACCGCACCTCCTCGATCAGCCTCTCGATGAGAGGGAGCTCCAGATACCTTTTTGTGATTGCGGATGGAAGGCTCTTTAAGCTCCCGTGCTCCCCCCACTGCCCGCACATCTGACAATGCAGATTGCATCGGTAGGTGAGCAGGAGGGAGATGGTCTCAGGTAGGGCACTCCTGCCGTTAAGAAAACGATGGCTCAGGGTGGACAAGATGCGCATCCTGGCTGCATGCAGCGCGTAAGTGGGCTGCTGGGAGGCCTTGGCAATGATCCTCCTGATGTTTTTGATAGGCAGCATTGTCAAAATTCTACTTGTTCTCTGTTCAATGCGTCAAGCTTTTTATAACGCCACCTCTCATCTCTTAACACATAATGATGCAATATCTTTGCCATAGACCCCTTGATCTGGTATAACACCTCGAGAGAGGGCCATGAAGATCCAGAGCGCGGAATTCCTCACAAGCGTCTATCCTGGGGATAAGTACCCCCCAGGCCGCTATACGGAGGTGGCCTTTGCCGGCAGGTCCAATGTGGGGAAATCCTCCCTCATCAACACCCTGGTAAACCGCAAGGGCCTGGCCCGTACTAGCTCCTCCCCTGGGAAGACACAGTCCATAAATTTTTATCTGATCAATCGATCGGTTTGCCTGGTGGATTTGCCCGGATACGGGTATGCCAAGGTCCCGCAGCAGGTGCATAAGCGATGGAGTCCCTTGATTGAGGATTACTGTCGAAACAGAAAAAACCTCTGCGGCGTGGTGGTCATCATCGATGCCCGGATAGGCCCCACACCCTTGGACCTCTCCCTCATCCAGTGGCTGAGAACTCTTTCAAAGTCTTCTATAATCACCATGACCAAGGCCGATAAGCTCTCGAAAAATAAGATGGCCCAAGCCCTACGGCAGACAGCCGAGGCCCTCTCCATCAACCAGGAACAGATCGTCACCTTCTCCGCCCACACCGGGGAGGGGAAAAAAGAGCTATGGCAGGAGATCTTGCACCTCATTAATGTATCAAAGCCCTTATAAAAAAGAGTGCACCTCTGTAATGTTGCAAAGCCTTGATAAAAAAGAGTGCATCTCATCGGCCCATCGAATCCTTGACAGGTGGGGGAATTTTGTGATAGTTCACACAAAGCAAATAACGAAATTGCCCTTTACCAAATGAGGTGGCTAAGTTGAATAGGATTCAAGGGGTCAATCCCGACCCGCAATATAGCTTTACGGAAGCGGGATGACGCTAGCGGCAGGATTCTAGTGGTCAAGTGAAATTCTGCAAAATAGGGAAAACGTTCTAAGGATTAAAGAAGTGTTGATTGAGTACAGAAAAAATAATACTCGAACCCTTGCATCCTCGAATCCTTGGACCCTTGTGCGTAACTTTTGTTGAAAGGAACCTAAATAACAACAGAAGGGAGGAAGAACCTTGTTCAAGATCGTGGAAAAACGGGAAATGGCGGGCAACACCGTCTGCCATTTTAAGATCGAAGCACCCCTGATCGCCAAAAAGGCCCGACCAGGACAGTTCGTGATGCTCAGGGCCACGGAGACAGGCGAGAGGATACCCTTGACCATGGCCGGCACCGATCCGGCAACAGGGACTATCGATATCATCTTTCAGGTAGTGGGCAAGACAACGGCCCTGCTGCGCACCTTTCAGAAGGGGGATGCTATCCTCGATATCATCGGCCCCCTGGGAAAGCCGACCCATGTAGAGAAGCTGGGCACCGTTATCTGTGTGGGCGGCGGGACAGGGATCGCCGTGTTGTACCCCATCGCCAAGGCCTTAAAGCAGATCGGAAACCATGTCATCTCCATCGTCGGGGCCAGGACCAAGGACCTCCTCATTATGGAGGATGAGATGAAGAACGTGAGCGATGAGTTCTTTGTCACCACCGATGACGGCTCGTACGGAAGACACGGCTTTGTAACCGATGCCCTCAAAGACCTGCTCGATCAGAAAAAGGACGTCAAGCTGGTAGTGGGGATTGGACCGGTGCCCATGATGAAGTTCGTCTGCAAGACCACCAAGCCCTACGAAGTAAAGACCATGGTGAGCCTCAACACCATCATGGTGGACGCCACCGGCATGTGCGGGGCCTGCCGCGCCACGGTGGGGGGAAAGACGCAATTTTGCTGTGTCGACGGCCCGGAGTTCGACGGACATCAGGTCGACTTCGATGAGCTGATGAAGCGTCAGGCTGCCTATCTTAAGGAAGAGCGGCAATCATACGATCGTTTTCAAAAAGAGCAAGGGTGTTAGAAAGGGATAGCCATGGCCGAGAAAGAGAAAAAGGAAAAGATACCCAGGCAACCGATGCCTGAACAAGACCCCAAGAAGAGGAGCAAGAATTTCGACGAGGTCCCCTACGGATACACCCCGGAGCTGGCACAAAAAGAGGCAAGCCGTTGCCTGCAGTGCAAGAAGCCCAAGTGCATCGAGGGATGTCCCGTCGGGGTAAAGATCCCGGAATTTATCAACCTGATCTCCGAAGGAGATTTCATCGCCGCTGCCAAGAAACTCAAGGAGGACAACAGCCTCCCTGCCGTCTGCGGCAGGGTATGCCCCCAGGAATCGCAGTGCGAGTCCTTTTGCGTCCTGGGCAAGAAAGATGAGCCCGTGGCTGTCGGCAGGCTCGAGCGCTTTGCCGCCGACTACGAAAGGGCCCAGGGTAAGGTCGATCTGCCCGAGCTCCCACCTCCTACAGGGAAAAAGGTGGCTGTCGTGGGCTCAGGGCCAGCAGGGCTCACCTTGGCCGGCGACCTCATCAAGTTCGGGCACCAGGTGACCGTCTTTGAGGCCCTGCATAAGCCAGGCGGGGTATTGGTCTACGGCATCCCGGAATTCAGGCTCCCTAAGGCCATCGTGGATGCCGAGGTGGACTATCTCAAGCGTCTGGGGGTGGAGATAAAGTACGACTACGTCATCGGGAAGATCCT